>ERZ888423.1999-NODE-1999-length-16281-cov-7.363552_pt1 | contig 16281 bp, 13 predicted proteins | sample MGYA00520523_ERZ888423 | MGnify/ENA primary metagenome ERZ888423 (study PRJEB32303, sample SAMEA104408611) | aquatic metagenome | biome: Brackish water; feature: Pelagic; material: water | place: Baltic Sea | collected 2014-06-08T10:24:00 | depth 30,27 m ...
CACCCGTGAGAGCAAGGGAACGTGACGCAACCTGAACCCTGAGTCGCTCATCGCTCCCCGTCAGCACTGCGGATGTAGAGCAACCTGTCCCCGAGTTCCAGCGAATCGACCTCAGGATCGTCGACGCGGACGAGCTTCTTGTCGCGCACGACCCCGAGGACGATGTCGCTTTGGTGTCGAGGCGAGCTGCCGACCTCCTTGGGCTTGACCTCCCGCTCGGCGATGGCGAAGCCCGCATCGGGGGTCAGCAGGTCTTCCATCATCTCGACGACACTGGGCGTCTGGACCGCGATGCCGAGCAGGCGGCCCGCGGTCTCAGAGGTCACCACGGTGGAGTCCGCACCCGACTGCTGAAGCAGATGCTGGTTTTCGACCTCGCGCACCGCGGCGATGATCTTGGCGTTGGGCGCGAGTTCACGTGCCGTCAGCGTGACCAGGACGGCGGTGTCGTCACGATTGGGGGCGACGATAATCGACTTGGCATGTTGGGCGCCGGCCAACCGCAGCACCTCGGAGTCGGTGGCGCTGCCGCGGACAGTGACCAGGCCGGCACTCTTGGCTCGGTCCAGAGCCTTGGAGTCCTCGTCGACCACCACGATGTCAGCGGGCGCGATCTCGTCGCCGACCATCGCCACGGCGGCGGTCCGCCCCTTGGTTCCGTAGCCGACGATGATGATGTGGTTACGCAATCTGCTCCTCCAGCGTTGGATTTGGTAGACCTGGCGCGATTGCGTGGTGAGGGTCTCGACGGTGGTACCGATCAACACGACCAGGAATGCGACGCGTAGCGGCGTGATCATCAGGACGTTGACCAGTCGGGCCCCCGGCGTTACCGGGGTGATGTCGCCATATCCGGTGGTCGACAGCGACACCGTCGCGTAGTACACGCAGTCGAGAAACGACACATGTTCGTCATAGGTGTCGCGGTAGCCGTCGCGGTCGATGTAGACAATGATCACCGCCGCAAACAACGCCAGCAGCGCGTAGACGACGCGGGTGGTGATGCGACGAGCCGGGCTGACGGACGTAGTGGGGATCTGCACACGGTCGGTGAGAGTGTGGACCGGTACATCGGTCCACGAATGATCGAACCGACGAATCCGTCGGCGCAGACTGCCCTCAGCCACGAGGGCCAGTCAAGGGGTGAGGCTGCCGCACCCGCACAATGTAACCATGGCCTCTCCCCTCCCCGAACTGCAGCAGATCAGCATGTCGTCGCGCGGCGCCAAAATGGGCGCCGTTCTGATCGGGATGGGGGCGCTGCACTTCGCCGCTCCCAAACCGTTCGACAGCATCGTCCCGGCTGAACTTCCGGGCAGCCAGCGCTTCTACACGCTGGCCTCGGGAGTCGCAGAAGTCGCCGTCGGTGGTCTACTGGTTGCCCCCAAGACCCGCCGCGTCGGCGCGCTGGCGGCCATCGCGCTGTTCGTCGGGGTATTCCCGGCCAACGTCAACATGGTCCGGCTGTGGTTCAAGGAGCCCGCCAAGCCTCTGCCGATGCGGGTGGCTGCTATCGCCCGACTGCCGTTGCAGGTCCCGATGATCATCCAGGCGCTGCGGGTCTACCGGGAGAGCTAGCCGGGCGACGATCAAGCGGTGAGGGACGAGCCGCGTTGAGGGGGCACCTCCCGCTTGCGGGGGAGAGTCCGGCCGTCGCGCATCGAACTCAGGCCGCCGGCATGTCCATCAACTGCGCGATTTCGTCGGCGTCGAGAAGCACGTCGGGCATGACAGTGCGTCCAGAACGTACGTAATGGAACGCGGCACGCACCGCCGACACCGGGCAGCCCTGCATCCGCGCCCATGCGATTCGATAGACTGCGAGCTGAATAGCGTTGCGTTGCAGGTCTTGCGGCGTCGATGGTGGTTCGCCGGTCTTCCAGTCCACCACCGTGACCCCGCCGTCCTCATCCACGAACACCGCATCGATGCGCCCTCGCACCACCCGCCCGGCGATCGCCATGTCGAACGGGACCTCGACATCACGGGGCGTTCGCGCCGCCCACCCGGACACCGCGAACGCAGCCTGAAGTTCCTCGAGCTCACCGCGGTCATACCGGTCAGCATCCACAGCACCGGGCAGGTCGTCGAGATCAAATAGCTTCTCGGCCTGGAAGTACCGCTGCACCCATTCGTGAAACGCGCTGCCCAGCAACGCCTGTGAATCCGGGCGACGCGGTAGCCGTCGATGCAGCCATTGCGCCACAGCGCCGGGATCGCGGCTGAGTTCGACCAGCGTGCTCACCGAAAGCTGCGCGGGCAGCGGCGGGGTGGGCCGGTGCGCGGCGAGTTCCCGTTCGGCCAGCAGCGCATCGACGTCGGCGGCCCAGCCGTGAACATCTGCGGGCGCATCGCGCTGTACGCCTGCCGACATCGCCCGCACCACCAATTCGGCGCCTCGGTTGGTGTCCTGGCGGCGACCCGCCACGGGGTCGATCGGCCACATCACCTCGACGACCCGATCGCGTAATGGGTTCGGTTCGCCGTCGAGGGGAGCCTCGGCCCAGACATCGACGGCCCCACAAGGTTGTCCCGCGGCGGCCGACGCGTCGATGACATCCCTGAGTTCGCAGAGGAACGCTGAGGGACCGCGGGGCTTGGATTCGGTGGCGCCCCAATGATGGCCCGATACCAACAGTGTGCTCTCTGCACGGGTGATCGCCACATAAAGGAGCCGGCGCTCTTCGTCGGCTCGTCGCTGATCCAGACTGCGCTTATGCTCAGAGATACAGTCCGACAGTGCTTTGCGGTCGTTGACGTTGGAGGTATCGAGCACCGGGACACCGTGCTCGGACACAGTCGCGCAGTCTCCGCGCAGCAGCGGGGGCAGATCGGCGGCATCGGTCAACCAGGTACGCGGGGACGCAGTCGACGGGAATACCCGCCCGCTGAGGTGCGGCACGGCCACGATTTGCCACTCCAATCCTTTGGCCGCGTGCACGGTCAGGATCTGTACCCGGTCGGCAGCCACCGTGATCTCCGCGGGTGCCAGGCCATTCTCGACCTGTTCGGCTGCCCCGAGGAATGCCAGCAGCGCCGACACCGTTACGCCAGGGCGGGCGGAGAAGTCGGCGACCACATCACCGAACGCGTCCAGGTGTTCAGTCCCCGACCATCCTGTCGATACCGGCCGCGCTGCTCTGACTTCGGCGTCGACGCCGAGCAGGCGGCGCACCTCGGCAACCAGATCGGGTGGCGGACTGCCCAGATGGGCGCGCAACGCTGTCAGTTCCCGGCCCAGCGCCACGATTCTGAGGCGCCCGGCTGGTGAGTACGCGGCGATTGCGCCGGGATCGCAGATCGCGTCGGCCAGGCATGCCGCATCGGCATCGGGTGCGACCTGCGCGACGATGTGGTCAGTCGTGCCGGCGTGCGCCGCCGTACCGGTGTTGTTGAGCTGCAGCGCGCGCCGCCACAGTGCCGCGATGTCACGGGCACCTAGTCGCCAGCGGGGACCGGTGAGCACCCGCATCGCGGCCGCCCCCGCGGTCGGGTCAGCGGCCAGCCGCAGCATTGCGACCACGTCGGCGACCTCGGGCACCGACAGCAACCCCGACAAACCCACCACCTCGACCGCGACCCCACGCCGGGTGAGTGCTTCGGCCATCGGCGCAGCGTCGGCATTGCGGCGAACCAGCACTGCTGCCGTCGGCGCTTCGCCGGACGCGGTGACGCCCTGGTGAGAGAGCTGCGCTACCTTCTCGGCAACCCATTCACGCTCGGCCGCCACGTCGGGCAGTAGTGCGCACCGCACGTTGCCCCGCCCTGCATCGGGCCGAGGCTGCAACGACCGCACCTCCACCGAACGGCGCCGCGCATCCGTGGACACAGCGTTAGCCAGGTGCAGTACCTCGGGCGGGTTGCGCCAGCTGGTGCGCAATTCCAGGCTGGGCGCCGGCGAGCCATCTGAACGGGGGAAGTCCGTGGTGAACCGTGGGAGGTTGGTCGCCGACGCACCTCGCCACCCGTAGATCGACTGAATTGGGTCACCGACGGCGGTGAGCGCAAGTCCGTCATCAACGCCCCCGCCGAACAGCGACGACAGCGCGACCCGCTGCGCGTGCCCGGTATCTTGGTATTCGTCGAGCAGCACGACTCGGTAGCGCTGCCGCAGCTGTTCCCCGACTTGTGGGACCTGTGACGCGAGCCGCGCCGCAGATGCCATCTGCATGCCGAAATCGATGACCCGTTCCTCGCGCATGCGCTGGTGCAGAGCATCGATCAGGGGGACCAGCGCGGTGCGTTCGGTCTGGGTGGCCAGCATCCGCAGCAGCCATTGACTCGGGCCACTGCCACGCTGATACCGGCCGGCGGGCAGCGTGTGAACGAGTTCCTCGAGCTCCAGGTGGGTGTTGCGCAGTTGCTCGGTGTCGACCAGATGTTCAGAGAGCGCCCCGGCGAGCCTGAGCACCATCGCGGTAATCGAGGCAGGTGATTTCTCGGTGTCCAGTGCGTCGGGATACTCGCACACCACGCGAAAAGCCAACTGCCACAACTCCGTCTCCCCGAGCAGTCGGGTATCGGGTTCAACCGGCAGCAGTAGACCGTACTCGCGCAGCAGAGTGCCCGCGAAAGCGTGGTAAGTACCGATCGTGACCGGTTCGTCGCCCGCGGCGGGGCTACTGGGGCCTGGAATCATCAGCCCCGCGCCGGCGAGGCGGGCCAGTCGGGAGCGCACCCGTCGAAGCAGCTGGCCCGCGGCCTTGCGGGTGAACGTCAGGCCCAGCACTTCGCCGGGATGTGCGTATCCGTTGGCGACCAACCACACCACCCTGGCAGCCATCGTCTCAGTTTTGCCCGCACCGGCGCCGGCGATCACCACCAGCGGTCCCGGCGGCGCGGCGATAACGGCAGTTTGCTCATCGGTCGGTGCGAAAAGACCTAGCGCACTTGCTAGTTCGGCGGGGTTGTAGCGTTGTGTCATCGTGGCTCTCCCCGAGTTTCTTGGGCGGGGCACATGGCCCGGACCGGGCAGTGCGCGCAACCGTTGTTGATCCGCGCCAGGAACTGCGGCCCCTTGGTGGCCGCGGCGGCCTCGTGTACCAGTGCCTGCCACTCAGCCCTACCCTCCGGGGTCAGCGCGGCCTGCTCCCGCTCGGCTGCGCCGCCGCCGCTGGTCTTTCCGACATAGACCAGACGGCCTCCGCCGGGCTCGTCGCCATCGGCGAGCAGGCCCTCGGCGACGGCCAGCTGGTACATCGCCAACTGGGCATGACCCTGGGCGTCGTCCTTGCTCACTGGGCTCTTACTCGTCTTGATGTCGATGACGACGAGCCGTCCCTCGCTATCGCGCTCAAGACGGTCGAGGCGACCGCGAAGACGCACCGCGGGGCGTTCCCCATCGGCTTGGACTACGTCCCCTTCGACGTCGACCTCGGCACCAAGCTCGGTCAGTTCGTGGCGGGTGTCGGCGCGCCAGCGCAGGAATGTGGCAAGCATCTCCAGGTGCCGGTTAAGCTCGTTGTCCGCGTGCCACTGCGCATCGAAAGGGATTTGACTCCAGACCGTTTCGAGCTCGTTGAGCATCTGGGACTCGGCCTTTCCCGGCTCGGATACCAGGGCGTGGACCAACGATCCAAGCGCGGAGCGCACGTCGCGTGCCGAGGAACCGCCATGCCGCTCGAGCAACCAGCGCAGGGGGCAGTCCGAGAGCGTCTGCAGCGTCGACGGCGATAGCGTCACCACGTGACTTTTGCCTTCACCGCCCTCGCCGTCCCCACCGCACTCCCAGAGCGGTTCCGCGCAGGAGAGATCCTGCATCCCATACCAGGAGGCCGGATCGGCGCCGGGCACCCCCACCTCGGCAAGACGCGCTAACTGCACTGCCGCACAGTCTCTTTCCGCATCGTCAACGCCGCCAGGCGGCGAGCACACCACCGACCGCAGGCGTCCGACGAGTGCCGCCTGGGCCAGCACCCGAGGGGACCGGATCGGGGCGGCGTCCTCGGCAACGGAATCTGTTGTCAGCGCACTGAGCTCACGACAGAAAGACGACGGCAGCATCGCGTCGTCGCCGTCGCTGTCGCTGTCGACGGCAGTGACCAAGAGCCGGCTGCGGGCCCGACCCATCGCCGCGATCAGCAGCCGACGCTCCTCGGCGAGCAAGGGAGCCCGGCTCGACAGCCCTCGTTGCCCCGCGTCTGCGACTCCGTCGATCACGTCGACCAGCTCCGCAGTGGCCAGCACACCGCCCCGCGGGGACACGTTGGGCCACAACCCTTCCTGCACACCGGCGATCACTACGAAATCCCACTCCCGACTTAACGCCGAGTGCGCGCTGAGCACCGCCACCGCATCGGACTGTGGGCTGTCATCGCGGCGGACCGGCGGTAACGCCAGCGCAGCGATGTGGTCGATCAGTCCGCGCAGCGACGCTCCCCCCGCCTGCTCGACGTACTGCTCGGCGACGTCGAACATCGCGGTGACAGCATCGAGATCGCAGTCTGCCTGCGCGCCCGCCGGCCCGCCACGCTCACTGGCGGTCAACCAGCGTCGTTGCAGGCCCGAGCGGTTCCACGCCTGCCACAGCGTGTGCCGCGGATCGCCGCCGCCCTCGGCGCTGCGCTGCGCCGCTGCCAGCACCGCACGTACCCGCTTCAGCGCACGCGCCTGTCCGTCGGCGAGCGTGTCCGATCCGCGATGCAGGGCATCGACGAGTAGATCCCCGACGCCGACGGGCGACCCGTGCGCAGCTCGGCGCAACGCGCGCCGCAGCTGGCGAAGCGACACCGGGTCGACACGGCCGATCGGGCCCGTCAGCAGCGCCAGTGCCCGCTCGCCGTCGAGGCTGTTCGCTGTCGCCTCAAGCACGGTCAGCAGCGCCCGCACCGCTGGCTGATCCCCCAACGCGCTGTCGTCCTGCGGCACCTCCACCGGCACCCCTGCAGCCTTCAGCGCACGGCCGAGCGAGGCGCCCATTCGGGGCACCGACCGCACGATTACTGCCATCTGCGTCCACGGCACGCCATCGATGAGATGCGCGCGCCGTAGCCCGTCTGCGATCAGGGCGGCCTCGGCGTGTGCGGATGCGGCGATCCGCACTGCCAACCCTGCGGTGAGGGCACCTGGCGCGTCGGTACCGGTGAACTCCGGGACCGGGTCGCGGCCGGGTAATCGGCGCGCAACCGCGCCAATCGCATCGGCTAACGGGGCTGCGCAACGGTATGACTCAGTGAGCGGTAACACCGGGCCATCGCCGCGCAGCAGCGCCAGGTCGGCCCCTCGATAGCCGAACACGGTCTGGCGCGGATCTCCGGTGATCACCGTGAGCTCCGCCCCTGCCGCCAGCACCTGAACCAGCCGGGCGGCCTGCGGGTCGAGGTGTTGGGCGTCATCGACGAGGAGCACCTTGACGCGCGCACGTTCGGCCGCCAGCAGGTCGGCGTCCGTAGCGAAGGCCTCGAGTGCGGCACCGACGAGTTCGGCGGCCCCCAGCGCGGGGACGGTGGCCTGGGGAGCAGCCATGCCCACTGCCGAACGCAGCAGCATGATCTGTTCGTAGGCCTGAGCGAATCGGCCCGCCGCCTGCCACTCGGCTCTGCCGGACGCCCGGCCGATGCGTTGCAGCGCCGCGGGGTCGACGCCGCGCTCGCTGCAACGCGCCAGCAGATCGCGCAGTTCGGTCGCGAAACCGACTGTGCTGAGCGCGGGCCGCAGTCGCGCTGGCCAACGCACGGAGCAGACGTCGCCGTCCTCGACATTGCCCGCCAACAGCTCACCGATGATGCCGTCCTGTTCGGCGCTGGTGATCAACCGCGGCGGCGGGCTCCCGTTGCGCTGGGCAGCCAGTCGCAACACCGCGAACGCGTAGGAATGCACGGTACGCACAAGAGGCTCCCGCACCACCGTGCGGTCACCTGAGCTCAGCAGGGTGGCCGTGATCGCAGCCTTGGCCTGCGCACCGAGGCCCGCCGAACCCGTCAACAGCAGAACCGATTCCGGATCGCAGCCAGCGGAAATCTGCGCGACCGCGGTGTCAACGAGCAGGGTGCTCTTGCCCGTGCCGGCGCCCCCCAGCACGCGAAACGTGCCGCGCAGCCCACGTCCGCCCAGGGCGGCCATGGTGAGCTCAGTGTGTGGCGCCGACATGTGGGAATGACACCACGAGGGTCCGACAACACGTGCTCGGCTGGCCCTGGCACCGAAACAGCTGGCAACATCGGCGCCGTGTTGCACACCTACCGCTTCGGACCGCCAGTGCAGGCCCAGGTTCTGGCGATCCACGGCCTGACCGGACACGGCAGGCGCTGGGAGTCGATGTTCAGCCAGCACCTGCCCGACACTGCGGTCCTCGCGCCCGACCTGCTGGGCCATGGCCGGTCATCATGGGATGCGCCGTGGACGATCGAGGCGAACGTGACAGCCCTCGCCGCACTGGTGGAGCACGGGGCCGCGGGTCCGGTGGTCGTCGTCGGTCATTCGTTCGGTGGCGCGATCGCCTTGAGCCTGGCGGCGACGCGGCCGGATCTGATCGCAGGCCTGGTGCTGCTCGACCCCGCTGTGGGTCTGGACGGACGGCGGATGCGCGAAATCGCCGACAGGATGTTCGAGTCGCCCGACTACACCGATCGTGAGGAGGCGCGGGCCGAGAAAGCGAACGGGGCGTGGGGCGATGTGGCCACTGACGAACTGGACCGCGAACTCAACGAGCACCTCATCGACCTGCCGACCGGCCGTGTGGGATGGCGAATCAGCATTCCCGCGATGTTGTCCTATTGGAGTGAGATCACGCGCCCCATTCCGCTTCCCTGCACCGGTACGCCGACCGCACTTGTGCGTGCGACGCGCACCAGTCCACCGTTCGTCACCGATGACCTGATCGCGACTCTCGACGCCGGACTAGGGTCGAGTTTGACTCTGCTGGAATGGGATTGCAACCACATGGTGCCGCTGGCCAAACCTGGTGAGACCGCCGCGGTGATCAGAGACCGGCTGGCTTGACGGTGGCCACAATCACCGAGGAACAGGTGGAGGCAGTGCGTGCGCTCGTCGCCTCAGTGCCGCCGGGAATGATCACCACCTACGGCGACATCGCCTCTGCAGCAGGGCTTTCCAGTGCCCGCACCGTCGGGTGGATCATGCGCACTGACACTTCGGACCTGCCGTGGCACCGGGTGATCACCGCGTCCGGAAAGCCTGCGCCACACCTGGCGGCACGGCAGTTGGCACTGTTGCGAGCCGAAGGTGTCCTTGCGCACGACGGTCGGGTCCCGGTGCGGGAGTACCGCCGCACGCTGCGATCGCCGAGCGTGAATTCAGAGTAGCAATGCCTGTCGCACAACTACTCTGAGTGCACGTCCGGAACCAAGAGGACCCTCAGAGAACGAGTCGGACCAATGCCGCGGTACGAGCCAGACCCGGGAACGCAGAAGCCGTCGACTTCGGATGCAGCGCATGCACGGCCAACCGGAACATCAAGGCGCGCAGCAGCATCTGGGACCACTCCGGCAGCGGAGTCCACCGCTCGACGAGGCCGTCATCAGCCTCACCCCAGGACAGGGCGTCGACCACCACCACACCTGCTGCCCATGCCGGTGGTCGCCAGTAGGGGGTGATGTCGGTGATACCGGGCGCCGCGGTGCCGGCGAAAAGCACTGTGCCGTAGAGATCTCCGTGCACCAACTGACTCGGGCTCTTCGTGGGCCGGCGCAGCGTCGCGAGCTGATTGATCAACTCGACGGACTTCTGCGCATCCGCGGTTCCAGGCCGCACCGGGGCACCCGGCGGCAAGGAGCGCAGCGGCCGCTCATCCCATGCCGATCGGTCGGCGGCGACGAATACGTCTACGTCGGCCCATGGCGCCACCGGAGGTTGGGTCAGGAACCGGGGCCGCTCGAGCTTGGCGGTGGCTTCGTGCAGTCGCACCGCTGCCGAAACCACTTCGTCGTGGCGAGGTTCAGGGGTGCCGGCGACATAGGTGTCTGCGCGCCAGCCGGCCACAACGTAGCGCCCGTCGGTGGAGCGCACCGGTCGGGCCAGCCGCACTCCGTCGATGAACAGCGTTTCGCGCACCTTGGCCGACCAGGCGGCGCGGGCATGCTCGGCGACGACGGACAGCACCACTTCGCCGCACCGCCAACCGCCCTCCCAGCCGGACCCCAGCGGCACCGGCTGCACCCCGGACAGCCCGAAAGCCGCAAGCACGTGGTCTGGTGGGCGCTCGGCGGTCACAGCCCCAGCCTAAGCGGAACCGGCGCCAACCCCGCGTTAGTACATCACCATGTCGGGCTCGAGTTGCTTGGCCCAGGCCACGATGCCGCCCTGCAGGTGAATCGCGTCGGCGAAGCCCGCTTTCTTGACCATCGCCAGTGCTTCTGCTGACCGCACGCCGGTCTTGCAGTACAGCACCGGTACGCGATCGTGCGGCAGCTTCGCCAGGCCGTCGCCTGACTCAATCATCGACTTCGGAATCAGCTCCGCACCCTCGATGTGGTTGATGTCCCACTCGACCTGCTCGCGGACGTCGATCAGCGCGAACTTGTTGCCCGAATCGAGCATCTCACGCAACTCTCGCGGCGTCACGGTGGCGTTCCTGGCGGCCTCGGCAGCGTCTTCGGTAACGACACCACAGAACGCCTCGTAGTCGATGAGCTCGGTGATCTTCGGCGTGGACGGATCCTTGCGGATTCTGATCGTGCGGTAGGTCATGTCCAGTGCGTCGTAAACCATCAATCGGCCCAGCAGTGTCTCTCCGATGCCGGTGATCAGCTTGATCGCCTCGGTGCTCATCACCGAGGCGATGGACGCGCAGAGGATTCCCAGCACGCCTCCCTCGGCGCAGGACGGAACCATCCCCGGCGGGGGTGGCTCCGGGTAGAGGTCGCGATAGTTGAGACCCAGTCCGTCGGGGGCGTCCTCCCAGAAGACCGAAACCTGACCTTCGAAGCGGTAGATCGAGCCCCAGACGTACGGCTTGCCGGCAAGCACTGCGGCATCGTTGACCAGGTATCGCGTGGCGAAGTTGTCCGAACCATCGACAATCAGGTCGTACTGAGTGAACAGGTTCACCGCGTTGTGGGATTCCAGGCGGACCTCGTGCAACCGGACCTCGATGAGCGGGTTGACCTCACGGATCGAATCGCGCGCGCTTTGCGCCTTGGACCGTCCGACATCGGACTGGCCGTGGATGATCTGACGTTGCAGATTGGATTCGTCGACCACGTCGAACTCCACGAGCCCGATGGTTCCCACCCCGGCGGCGGCGAGGTAGAGCAGCGTCGGTGATCCAAGCCCACCAGCCCCGATAACCAGGACCCGAGCGTTCTTCAACCTCTTCTGCCCGTCCAGACCGAGGTCAGGAATGATGAGGTGACGGCTGTAGCGCGCAATCTCTTCACGGGTCAGTTCAGCTGCTGGCTCTACCAGCGGCGGCAACGGTGTCGACACCGGTTCTCCTTGGTTGTGACTATGCGAAACCATCACGACGTTCTATCGGTACTTCAGGTTGTATCGGTACTTCAGGTTGTATCGGTACTTCAGGTTGTATCGGTACTTCAGTTAACAGCAAAGGGGACCTGACGCTTCCCGCGCACTCGTGGGCGACGAGCGCGCGCAAATGCACAGGTTCGACGGCGCGGCGCTGTGCAAACACGCTCGCTCGCGGGGAAAAGGTGAGGTGTTAGGCGATCGGGTAGGGCCACGGGTTGAACCGGCAGGTCTCACCGTCGGGGGTAACCGTGCCCGGGTCGAACTTGGCAGCGTCATCGTTGCTGGTCGAGAATGTCTGCTGCATCATGACCGGCGCCAACTCGCCGTCGGTGGCGCACTGCTCATGACGCTGATAGCCGATGGCGTGACCCACCTCGTGATTGATCAGATACTGGCGGTAAGAGCCGACGTCGCCCTGAAACGGCACCGCCCCGCGCACCCAGCGCGCCTCGTTGACGAACACCCGCGGCTGGCCCTCGAAAACCGGGTTGTAGCAGGACGCCTCTAGCGCGATGTCGTAGCCACAGCCTTCCCGGACCGTCATCGGCGATGTCAGCGAGACCCGGAAGTCCGGTTCGACATCTGAGGTGTCATCCACCCTCCTGAAGGCGAATTGCGCATTGTGGGTCCAGCTCTTCGGGTTGCCCAACGTCTCGCTGACCATGCGCGCAAAGCCCTCATCACCGCCGAAGGTCGCGGTGTCGATGCCGTCCTCCACCTCGACGGCGTAGGTGAACACCTTGGTGGTGCCTTCACCGACCTGGGCAGTGGTGCCGGGTACTACATGCCAGGTCCGGGCACCGACTGGGGTGAACGGCCCGCCGTCGGGCAGGATTCCGGTCGGCAGATTGGCGTCGAACTCGGTGAGGCCCTTGGGGGGCGCTCCGATGATCGCGGTGCTGGCGACGCCGATCGTCGGCGGCCCCTGCACCGGCCCGTCCTCGTCCAACGCCCGCGGAGCGCTGGTACCGCTGATGGTCTGGTAAATGACCACCACGGTCAGGGCAACCAGTACCGGCAGCGCATAAGCACGCCATCCGTATATGGAGATGAAGTGACCGAGCCAGGTCTGCTTGCGCCAGCGCTTGTGCTCGTCCCGGTTGGACCTGACCCGGCCCGGCTGCTCAGCCAGCGGATCACGCTGCGCGCGCAGCGGCTCCCGACGCTCATCGTGCAGCACGGGAACGCGACCGCTCCCGCGCCCCGGGTCGTAGGTCACCGACACAGAATGACACAGCTCAGAGGACTTGCACGCTTTGGCACGCCACCACTCGACGCGTACGGCCGGGCTGGCTCCTCACCAAGGTGGCCGGCGAACGGTAGTAGTCTCATGGCGAGAGCGAACTAAACACGCTGGCCGTGCCAACAGTAGATCCAGAGGTTCTGATGAGCGATCTCGCCAAGACGGCGCAGCGCCGGGGAGGACAGCCGGCCAACGGTAGGCTGCCCGCCACCGCAGCCCGGCGGGGCAATCGGCTGCCCCGCGACGAGCGCCGCGGACAGTTGTTGATCGCCGCCAGCGAGGTGTTCGTGGATCGTGGCTACCACGCTGCGGGCATGGATGAGATCGCTGATCGAGCTGGCGTCAGCAAACCGGTCCTTTACCAACATTTCTCTTCGAAAGTGGAGCTATATCTGGCGGTGCTGCAACGACACGTCGAAAACCTGGTGTCGGGTGTACGTCAGGCGTTGCGGACCACTACCGACAACCGCCAGCGAGTGCGGGCGGCCGTGGAAGCGTTCTTCGACTTCATCGAGCACGACGGCCAAGGCTATCGGCTGATTTTCGAGAACGACTACGTGACCGAACCTCAGGTGGCCGCGCAGGTCAGAGTCGCCACCGAGTCGTGCACCGACGCGGTGTTCGATCTGATCAGCCACGACTCGGGGTTGGAGCCCCATCGCGCCAGGATGATCGCGGTGGGCCTGGTGAGTATCAGCGTCGACTCCGCCCGCTACTGGCTCAACAACGAACGCCCGATCGCCAAGGACGACGCGGTGGAAGGCACGGTTCAGTTCATCTGGGGCGGACTGTCCCACGTGCCCCTCACGAGATCCTGACCTGGTCCAGCGTCAGCCTGCGGTTTTAGTTACCTCTGCACCCACCGCACCCACGCCGAATCCGACCCGTCGCGAATCGGCGGCGCCGATCTCGATGTAGGCGATCTTCGCCGACTGCACGAGGAAACGCCGACCCTTCTCGTCGGTGAGGCTCAGCACGCCCGTCTCGGCGCCCAGTGCGTCGGTCACCAACTTCTCTACCTCAGCCGGCGCTTGCGCACTGTTGAGAATCAGTTCGCGCGGGCTGTCGGTGACACCGATCTTGACCTCCACGGTGAGAAACCTTCCGTTCGTGTTGCTCGATCTACCTCCCAGGAGGCTAGTGGACGCCGGCCTCGCGAGGCGGCGATGGGACCTTCGCGGTCAGCGAACAATCCATTGGCCCCCGAAAAAGCCAACGACACGAGCCAACGACGAGCCAACGACGAGCCACGGAAACGTTGGAGTGACCGAACCGCGCCCCGACCGTGACCGAGGGGCAGGCGCGTTGACCTCATAGGTCACTTCTGCCTCGATAACATCACATCTGAAACCGACGGAAGTGACTGGGACAGCTGGATGAACAGGCCGTATACCGCACAATCACCGTATTCCCTGACTCCGACCGAGCGCATTCACCGCCCACGCAAGGGCAGGCGCTACGGCGGCGGTCACCGCGCTGACCGCTATGCCCATGACGCTGACCGCTATGCCCATGACGCTGACCGCTATGCCCATATGGATGGCGATCTGGATGGCGCGCTGGCCACCGATCTGCGCGACGACCGGGAAACCGATGTGCTCCCGCCGTATCCCGGAGACGACTACGACCCCCTCGAAAGCCACGCCGACTACGAAGATGACTACAACGCGGACTACGAGGACGAGTACGACGAAGCGCGCATCGACCGCCGCTGGATGTGGATCGCCGGTGTGGCCGGTGGGATTCTGTTCGTCTCGGTCATCACCGCGAGCCTGATCCTGGGCGGCGGCGACAGCGGTTCGGTGTCGGCGACCATCGTGTCCACCGAGGCGACCTCCAGCGCGGCTCCCGTCCCACCGAAGGCGCCCCGCGTGGCGGCGCCGCCGGCCATGCCGTCCATGCCGGCCGAAACGGTCACCACAGTGACCCCGGCACCCAGCGCGACCGCACCGGCGCCGACGGCCCAGCCCCTACTACCGGCACCGCAGGCCGCGCCGCCCGCCCCGGCGACCCCTGGCACGGTCACCTACCAAATCACGGGCGACCGCCGGCTCATCGATTTGGTGACCGTCATCTACACAGACCAGCAGGGCGCACTCGTGACCGACATCAACGTCGCGCTGCCCTGGTCGAAGACGTTGGTGCTAGATCCCGGGGTCACGCTGAGTTCGGTGACTGCGACCAGCGTCGCCGGTCAGCTCAACTGCAGCATCACCGACGCCAACGGCGCACTGATCGCCATGCAGAACAACAACTCGATGATCACCAACTGCACGCGGTAGCCGACCCGCTCAGGCCAGCCCCAACTCGCGCATCCGGGTGCTGTGCGTGTGCTGCAGTCGGTCGAAGAAGTCCGTCATATGCGACAGACCCCCACCCGCCATCACCAGATCGACCAGCTCGTCATGGTCGGCGAGCACGAACTGGGCTTGGGTGATGGCCTCACCCAGCAGCCGCCGCGACCACAGCGCCAACCGGTGACGCTGGCGTTCACTGGCCGTCACCGCGGCCTGAACCTCCGCCAGGACGAACTGTGAGTGCCCCGTCTCGGAAAGCACGGAACGCACAACACCGGCGGCCTCGTCGGGCATGGACCCGGCCGTCTCGAGATAGAGGTCAGCGGCCATCGCATCACCCACATATGTCTTGACCAGGGCCTCGAGCCAGGTGCTCGGAGTGGTGAGCCGGTGGTAATTTTCCAGCGCCGACGCGTACTTGGTCATCGCCGGCACGACGTCGACTCCCCGGCGCTCCAACGCATCACGCAGTACTTCGTAGTGATTCATCTCGGCGGCCGCCATGCTGGCCATGTTGATCCGGCCACGCAGGTTGGGCGCCATCCGCGCTTCATCGGTGAGGCGGTAGAACGCCGCAACCTCGCCATAGGCCAGCAGCGCGAACAGCTCGTTGATGCCCGGGTGCTCAGCTGACACGCCCGACCCGCTGCGCTCCCCCGCAGGAGCAGGACCAGCGGCCCCAGATGGCGTCGAAGTCATGGCCTAACTGTAGAGCGCCGACGAGCCTCCCACGACCCCGAGCCGAGTGCGGTAACCGTAGGGCGAGCCGACCGGTTACCATGAAGATGGTGTCGGCGCGAATGTCGACAGATCGAACCAGGTCACATCGGCTGAATACTCGCCGCCGGCACCTCGACAACAGACACCATGACAATGTGCGTGCACGCAGGCGGCCCGCCTCCTCAGCGCAGGGCCCGACGGAGTTCTCTTCACAACTCGTGCGCGCGTGGACGCCACGAGGAATGAATTGAAAGGCTTCGTCTCCCCCGTATGACAACAGTAACCCCCCACATCAGTCCATCATTTGCCCAACTCGGAGTTCGCGAAGAGATCGTGCGCGCGCTGTCCGAATCCGGCATCGAGCATCCCTTCGCCATTCAGGAACTGACGCTGCCGCTGGCTCTGGCCGGCGACGATCTGATCGGCCAGGCCCGCACCGGCATGGGCAAGACCTTCGCCTTCGGCGTGCCGCTCCTGCAGGGGATGACCACCGACACCGAACGCCCACTCAGCGGCATTCCGCGCGCGCTGATCGTCGTCCCGACCCGCGAGTTGTGTCTGCAAGTCCACGGCGACCTGTCGGAGGCGTCCAAG
>ERZ888423.2000-NODE-2000-length-16280-cov-5.390077_pt1 | contig 16280 bp, 21 predicted proteins | sample MGYA00520523_ERZ888423 | MGnify/ENA primary metagenome ERZ888423 (study PRJEB32303, sample SAMEA104408611) | aquatic metagenome | biome: Brackish water; feature: Pelagic; material: water | place: Baltic Sea | collected 2014-06-08T10:24:00 | depth 30,27 m ...
CGGCGGTGGCGTCCGCCTCGGCCGCGGCGATCTTGTCGCGGAGGCCGGCGATCGCGCGGGCGTGCTCGGCCGCGGCCTGCTGCACGTCGGCCGCCTCGGCCTTCAGCGCCTTGACCCGAGCGATGCTGCCCGCCTGGATCAGGCCGAGGTCGGCTTTCGGGGCCTCGCGCGCGATCAGGCCGAGCGCCTGGGCCAGATCCTTCGCGCCCTGGATCAGCCCCGGCAGCGCTTCGATCATCCCCGAGCCGAAGCTCGCGATCTGAGGCGCCAGGCTGACCAGCGCGCCCATCAATTGCGTCTTGAGGATGCGGCCGAGCGTGCCGAGCTTGTCGTTCGCGGTCTCGGCGGCGGCCAGCAGGTCGTCGTTCATGACGAGGCCGAGGCGCCGGGCCTCGTCGCGCATGTCCGCGATGCCGCGGCTGCCCTGGTTGAGCAGCAGCACGAGCTTCGGCCCGGCGTCCTCGCCGAAGATCTGGCTGGCCAGCGCCGTCCGCTGGGCGGCGTCCTTGACGCCGTCCATCTTCTGGGTCACGGCCTGGAAGATCGCCTCGGTGCCGGAGAGCTTGCCGGAGGTGATGTCGCCGGCGAGGCCCAATTGCTCCAGCGCGGCTTTCGCGGGGCTGGTTCCGGTCGTGGTCAGCAAGCCGACGCGCCGGTTGAGGCGCTGGAAGCCGTCGGTCAGGAGGTCGGAGGAGACGCCCGCCAGGTCGGCGGCGTGGCGGTATTCCTGGAGCGCGGTCGCGGAGATGTTGACCCGCTGCGCCGTCTTCGCCGTGGCGTCGGCGAAGTCGAGCGCCGCCTTGGTCGCGGCGATGAAGCCGCCGCCGGCGAGCGCCGAGCCAAGCACCGATTTCAGGTTGATCGTCCGGCGGATGAACCCGCCCATGCCCTTTTCGATCTGGCCGAACGAGCGCTCGACGCCCGCCAGCGCCCGGTTCATCCGGGCCGAGTTCGAGGTGATCGCGCCCTCGGCTTTCTTGATGTCGGCCACGAAGCCGCCCGCATCGAGCGCGAAATCCGCGAAGATGCCGCCGACCCGTGTCGCCATGATCGAAGCCTTTCCCAAAAGAAAAGGCCGGCGCCCGCGTCAGCGGGGCCGGCCTAATGCCGAAATTTCTGCGCCCGGCGCGGCCTACGTGGCCGGCCGCAGCGCTGCGTTCATGTCAGTCCGCCGAAACCGCTTCGGCGTCGCCGCCGTCCTCGTCGCAGGCGTCCGGCTCCCGGTCCACAAGATCGGCGCGGAAACAGGCGAGGCGGTCCAGCAGGTCGTTATCGACCGCCAGCACCAGATGCCCGTCGCGGACCTCCGCGCGGGTGAAACAGGCTTCCAAAAGTTCGATAGCTTCGGATTCAATGAGGGTGGCGCGGTTCATGGCGCTGGCTCCTACGATACGCATTGCCGGAGCGCTGGCGGTTCTTAAGCCGCCTGCAATCCGGGGGTTAAGAACCTGTCGTAGGTCAGGCCCGCTCGCCTTTAGGCTTTCGCCCTGGACATGCGCGCGCGGCCCCCGGATCGAAGATTTGAACGGAATAAAAGAGCAGGTGGCTTACAAGCTGATGGTGGATGTGCTTAAGGCAGAAGGCGTTGTGGTTGGCGTCTCCTTCAAAGGCGCCGACAGGGCTATGATCCTTCAGACCTACGTGGAATGCTTGAAAGCGGTCAGAAGCGGCGTCGCGTAACGCTGCCGATTCCGCACAAGCGAAGGCTTGGTGACGGCGCGGTAGCGCGTCGGTCGTTGTACTCGCCGTCATCACGTCCCGTTCCGTCCCCAATAAAAAAGGCCGCCCCAAAGGACGGCCTGTTGCTTGCGCCGCTGTCTGTCGCATCATCCGGCGCCAGCCTGCATCGCATAAGACGGCCGCTCGCGAATTTCAGCGACCTTCCGCCGACGCTTGATGTGATGCGCCGCGCAGAAACAGGCGCACACAACAAAGAGAACGAGGTTCGCCAGCCAGATGCAGAAGTAAACGATGTCCACGGTTGTCAGAACCACGGACTCGTCGCCCATCCGGTCGATCATCGGCCATGCCATGTAGGCCGTGCTCAGGGAAACGCCGAGCGCGGCCGAGCACAGAGAACCCGCGATGGTCGCCTGGGAACTGGTCAGCAAGTCCAACTCTCCGTCATAGATCGTGTGATATTTCGCTGGGGCAATCGTGGTCGTCGGCGCCAGCAAGCCCGGCGTGCTGTCCGTCAGCTTGATCAGCTCTTTAGTCATCTTGGGCCGCTGACTCGGGTTTGTGCCGCTTTTCCTCTTCGCGCGCCTTGAGCCACCGCTGGATGACCTGGAGGCTGTGCATTTGAATGTGGCCGCAGTTCATGCAAACCAGGATGGTCGCCGGATAGGACTGCCCGTTGAGAAGGTTCACCCCGTCGAAATAGGGCAATAAATGGACGTGTGGCGAAGAATCGACTTCTTGCGAATGGTCCCCGCCCCTCGAGACCGACCAATCGTTCTTGCCGCAAGCGCTGCACGCAGCCTTCACGCCCACCGAACTCAAGAATCGAATAATGTCTGCTTGCCCTACCATGAACGGCAGCATACGCCTCGGTTGTGCGGCCGCAATCCCTTTCTGCTTTCTAAGCCGTCGCCACCAAGCCCTCACGTCCCGACCCCATTCATCCGCTTGACTTTGTCTTTCATCGCCGCCGCGTTCTGCGCCGCCCGGTCCGCCAGCCCCGCCCGCTGGGCCTGGGTTCGGGCGGCGTCCGCGTCGAGCGCGGCCAGCGCCAGGCGCTCCATCAGTTCCGCCGAGGTCATGCGGCGGCCGAGCTCCGCCGCCGTCATGCCCATCCTGGCCGAGAGGTCCAGCACGAAGCGGCGGAGCGGCCGCCGCGTCAGTTTCCCTGGAGGTCGTCCTGGGCGGCGGCGGTCACCGTGTTCAGTTTGTCCGCCGCCTGGAAGACGCGCTGGATCGCCGCCGCCGAGCGCCGGGCGAGATCGGGGATCTGCTCGGGCGTGAACAGGAGATTGCCGCCCGCGTCCGCGACCGAAAGCTGGCAGACGGTCGCCCGGAAGCGGCCGGCGCTCAGCTTGCCGCCCGCGTCGACGACCGCCGTCTCGAACGCCTCGCGGTCGGCGGCCGACCAGGTCCTGATGTAGACCCGGCCGCCCCATTCCGGCACGTCGAGCGCCTCGACCCGGATATCCGACGCGCCGAGGATCGCCGCCGCGTCGAGCACGGCAAGCGGCGCGCGCGGGGCCGGGGCCGGAGCCGTGGCCGATCCCCGCGCCGTCTTCCGCCGGGCGGCCATCAGGAGGTCGCCCGGACGATGCCCGTGCCGTCGCCGGGCTGGAAGGTGGCGGCGGCCTCGTGCAGGTCGCCGACCGAGCCGCCGAGCGCGCCGTAATCGGTCAGGATGACGTTGCCCGACCATTTGGGGTTGGTCGCGCCGACGGTCGTGTTGACCGGCCGGATCTCGATGACGAAAGCCGCCGCGCCGACCAGCGGGGCCAGCGTCGCGTCGACCTCGCCCGAGGCGTAGTCCTGGGCGAAGGTCAGGGTGAAGGTCTGGTTCTTCAGGCCCGCCAGGAAGTTGTGGACGGCGTCGCCCATCGTCGTCTGTTCGACCGGGTCGACGTTGTTGTCGAACTCGATCGCGCGGATGTGGTCGGAGAGATCGACCGAGTTCACGCTGATGTAGGCGTTGGTCAGTACCATCTTGGCCATTGCGGGGCCTCCTTTGAGAAATCAGGGCTGTCAGAGGGGAACGATGCCGAAGGCGGCGACGATCGGGAAAACCGGCGTCGACCCGCCGAGCGTGTGCTTGAAGCGCCAGAACTCATCCGTCACGGCGCCGTCGACCGAGCCGATGGCCTGGCCGCGGCCGGTCATCTGGGCGAGCGTCACCCGCGTCGTCGGGCTGGAGAAGGCGCCCGTCGGCGCGCTTTCGACCGTGAGGTCCAGGGTCTTGCCCGCGCCGGTCGGGAGGCCCGTGGTGATCGCCGCCGCCCAGAGCCGCTGCGACGCGGAGAGCGCGCCCAGCTCGACGCCGTCCGACGCGCCCGTCGTGGAGACGCTGGCCAGCTGCTCGATCTGGCCCCGGATGAAGCGCTTGCGCGAGGCCACGTTGACGTCGAAGCCGAAGGCGTCGCCGACCGCGCCGCCGCGGGTCACGCTGGCGAGCAGCGCCTGGAGGATGTAGGCGACATTGCCGATCGCCGGCGCGCCCGCCGTCACGATCAGCACGTCGTCGGCCGTGCCGATGTTGGCGTCGAATACGCCGCCGGTCGTCACGTCCCAGAACCCGGATGCCGCGAAGACGCTGGTCAGCAGGCCGGGCGCGTAATTGTGGGCGGCGTCGCCGAACACGGTCTGCTCGACCGCGTCGGCGGAGAGATCGACCTGGCACTGGTTCATCGCGCCGGTCAGGTCGAAGCCGGCGAAGTAGATGCCGGCGTTTGTCAGGACGTGTTTGGCCATGCCGGTTATTCCCCGTGCCAGATGCGGATATCGAGGCCGCCGCGATAGGCCTCCAGGTCGTGCTCGCGGCCGTGGTCGCGCTCGTCGTCGATGAACGTGTCGTGGATCACCGGGCTGCCCGCCGGCGCCTGCCAGCGCTGCAGCGCCTGGCGGCAGGCGTCGCGGAGGTCGGCCATGCCGTCGAGCGTCGCGGCCCAGCAGTCGACCTGGAACGTCGTCTCGACCAGGCCTGTGTCGACGCCCATCGTGCTCGGGCGGCGCGAGGTGACGCGCTGGTAGCGCACCGCCGGCAGCGTCGCGTTCTGGATCAGCACCGCGTAGTAGACCCGTGTGCCGATGATCCCCGAGACCGCGCCGTCGGCCAGCAGGCGGGCGACGAGCGCCGCTTCGATGCTCATCGCCGGCTCCTGAACGCCCGGCTGCGGGCGTCGGCCTTGAGGCCGCGCAGCACATGCGCCCGGCCGCCGGCGCCGGCGACCTTCTCGGCGTTCTTGGCGAAGTTTTTGCCCACGGCGAGCGCCGCCGCCTGGATGGCCTCCTCCGCCGCCTGCTGGATCGCCGGGCGGATGAACGGCTGCGCCGGCTGATGCGCCGTGCCGAATTCGAGCAAGTGGGCGACGCGGTAGCGCTCGCCCTTGAAGTAGACCGCGTGCCGCGCCGACCCGCGTTTCGCCCGGCCCGTGCCGACGGTGATCTGGCGGCGGAGCTCGCCGGTATCGGTCGGCGCCAGCGCCCGCGCCCGCTCGGCCAGCACCTTCGCGCCCGCGCGGCTGCCGGAGGCCAGCGTCGATTTCTGCATCTGGCTCGGCAATTGCCGGAGCGCTTTGATCAGCGCGTGGCCGTCGACCCGCATCCGCGCCTTCACGGGGTCACCTGCCGCGCTTTCGCGACCAGCTCCAGCCCGACCTTGCGGCCGTATTCGACGACCGAGAGGATGTCCCAGAACTTGCCGTCATAGCTGATGCGCACGGTCGCCGGGCCGACGTCCGTCCGGTGCCGGATCAGGAAGACCGCGTCGGCCTCGGCCGTGACCTCGGCCCCGCCGCCAGCCAGATATTCCCGGCCGTGCTTCGGCAGGTAGCGCGCCCAGACGGTGGCCAGCGTCCCCCAGCTTTCGCCCCCGGCCCCGCGCGCGGAGAGCGCCGGCGGCGTGTTGGTCTGCAGCGTGATGCGGCGGTCCAGTTCGCCCGCCTTCAGACTGACGCTCATGGCGTCAGCCGCCGGTAGGGCGCCGTCAGCGCTTCCACCGCCATCGGGTAGACGCTGACGCTGGCGCCGACGTTGACCGCCTCGCGGTTGGCGTGCCAGTGGGCGATCAAGAGCAGCATCGCCTGGCGGATCGGCGCGGGCGCGGTCGAGACCGGGGTTTCGTCCTCGCTGTCGGCGTAGCCCGCGACGTAGGTCACGGACACGGCCGCCGGGGTCGAGGCCTGGAGCGTCGGGAAATCATACGTGTCGAGGAAATCCACGACCGCGCCGCCGGCGTCGCGGCGGAGCGTGTAGTTGGCCGAGGCCACCGTCTGGCTGTCGCCGTTGGCGTCAAGATAGGTGACCGACGTGACCGAGATCACCGGCCAGAGCGGCAGGCGGAGCGGGCGCGCCCAGCTGTCGAAGTCCTGCCGCCAGGTCTGCTCGGCCAGGCAGCGGCCGAGCACGCCGGTCCAGCCGTCGAAATGGGCGGTGGCCGCGTCGATCAGCACGCCGATCAGCGTGTCCTCGCTCGCGTCCTCGACCCGGCACTGGGCCTTGGCTTCGGCGAGCGTCACCGGCTGGATCGCCGGGGGCGTGACGAGGACGGGCGCGTGCATGCCTCAGACCACCTCGACCCAGATCGCGCCGGTCTTCGCGGCGCCGCCGGATGCCACGACCACCTTGATCCGGCCCGCGACTGCGATGCGGTCGAGCACGGCGACGCCCGACCCGGCGTAGAGCGCCGCCGCGCCGGCGGTCGTGTGCGTCGCCTGCCGGGGCGCGCGCACGGCGGCGGCGTTGACGTTCTCCTCCGCCCAGAGCGTCTCGCCCGTGTCCTCGAGCGTCACCGTGAAGTCGACGCCGTCGGCGAAATCGGCCTTGACGTAGCGGATGCGGTCGAGCAGGCCGTTGACGATGGGCGTGTAGCCCTCGGCGGCGCCGGAGCCGTCGGTCGTGAGGTCGACCGATACGCGGGTGACGTTCATCGGCGTCGCTCCTAGATCGTGATGACGGGCGGCGCGGCGACGCCGGCCGTGCCGAGCAGCACCCAGCCGACCGTGTCGTCGATATATTTCAGGGTGGCGATGTCGCCCGCGTCGGCGAAGACGATAGTCGCGAAGCCGGTCTTGGTCGCGGGCGTCAGCGTGCCCGTGCCGCCGCCGTCGACCACGAGGGCGAGCGTCAGCACCTGGCCGGCGCGGCCGTCAGCCAGCGTCAGCGCCTCGGCGTCGGCGCCCGTGGTCTTGCTGACGTGGGCCGCCGTCACCGGGATCGCGAGCTCGTCCGCCGCGACCGCGACATTGCCGCTCGCGGCGTCGACCAGCAGGCCGGCCGAGATATCGAGGGTCGCGCCCGCCGGCACGACCAGGTCGCCCGAGCCTTGTTCAAAATACGCGCCGCCTTGCTGAGACATGGGGCCGGTCCTTTCAGAAATTCGGAAGGGGGCCGGGCGGCGGGATGCGCCGCCCGGGTTGGGTCAGTCGGTCAGGCGGGCCTAGTTCGAGACCGCGGCCGAGGCCTGGATCGTCGCGCCCTGCGTCGCCGGGCGGCGTTTCGGCTTCAGGATCGCGATGACCTCGCCGTAGGCGATGTTGGCCGTGGCCGAGGTCCGCACCGCCTGGACGTAGCGCGCCGAGGGCTTGGTCAGTTCGACCGCCAGCGCCGTGCCGTTCATGTCGTCGTTGCCGGCCGAGGTCGCGGTCGCGACCGCGCCGGAGACCGCCGCCATGCCGCTGTCGCTGTCGACCGTGTTCTGCTGGATCGTCAGCGCGGCGACGCCGGTATCGGCGCAGTCGGTGATCGTGGTGATGAAGGTGACGGACTCGTAATCCGCCATGTCGATGCGCGAGGAGTTGTTATCGATCGAGGAGCCCGCCGCGACGGCGGCGCCCACGTAGCGCAGTTCGAGATTGTCGAGGATGCCGTGCATCGGAGGGGGTGTTCCTTTCGTTCGGGGCCGGTCTGGCCCGGTCGGTCAGGCCGGACCCGGCGGCGCGCTGGCCGCCGGGTTGGCCTGAGTTGGCTGGCCCCGCTGGGGCCGGGCGTTGGGTTAGGAGGCCGCCAGCTTCAGCAGCTTGAAGGCCTCGAAGTTGACGACGCCGCCGCCCGTCCGTTTCGTCGTGTAGAACTTGACGTACGGCTTGGCGGTGAGCGCATCGCGCAGGATGCGGATGCCCTGTCGGTCGACGATCTGATAGGCCTGAAGGAAGTCGCCGAAAGCCAGGCTGTAGGCGTCCGCCGCGATCGCCGGCATGTCTTCCGCCCGGGTCACCGGATGGCCCATGATCGTCTCGGCGACGCCCATGACGAAGCTCGGCTGCCAGATGTAGTTGCCGGTTCCGTCCTTGACCTTGCGGAGCGTCGTGACCATCGCCCGGTTCGTCAGGAAGCGGGCGTTCGGCAGATAGTCCTGCTTCAGCGCGCCCATCAGGCTGTGGATCTTGTCCAGCGGGTTCGAGGACGCGAGCGCGCCTGCCGCCCCGGACGCCACGTAGCCGACCTGGCCCCAGGTCACGCCGGAGCCGCTGTCGGCCGCCGTCGTGTAGGAGGTCAGGCCGCGGATGCGGCCCGACGCGCCGGCGACGAACTCCGCGTTCTCGAAGCGCCCGAGCTTGGCGCCGGCCTTGTTCGCGATCCAGGCTTCGATATTGACCGAGGCGTCGTCGAGCAGCTGCTGCGTCGCCTTCGGCTCCGTGTCGATCCAGTAGACCGGGATCGACCAATTGCCGATCTGGGCCGTGGTCGCGTCGCCGGAGGTCGTGGTCTCCCCGGCATAGCCCGCGCCGCCTTCGCCCAGATCCTCGATGCCTTCGAGTTTGTCGGTCGAGATTGTCTGCACGTTGGCGATCTGCCGCATCGGCGAGGTCTCGTAGATTTTCGTGACGATGCGGCCGGAGATATCCGGCGTGACGTAATAGCCGCCGTCCGGATCGCTGCCGACCGACATGGTCTTGACCTCGTCGGCGGTCAGGTTTTCCTTGCCCTCGCGCAGCAACTTCTCCTGCACGGCGCGGTAGCTCTCTTTCTGGCCGGCGTCGAGCGGCTGGAACGTCTTGTTCCGCTGAAGCGCCAGGCCCTGCAGGGCGCCGTTGAAGGTCTTCAGCTCGACCTCGTCCTGACCGGCGTCCTTGCCGCCGTCGAGGCGGGCGCGGCCGAGGCGGGCTTCGAGCTCCTCGCGTTCCTGCTTCTCGGCGTCGAGCCGGGCCTCGATCGCGGCTTTCGCCTCGACCGCCTGGTCGAGCGCCGCTTCGATGCGGGAGAGCTTTTCGGTCGCGACCGCGTCGGCCTTCTTCATCTGCTCCGCGTGGGAGGCCTTGAACGCCTCGAAGGCTTCGCCCTGTTTGTCGAGGAGCGTCTTGATTTCGCTGAAACCGCCGTCGGGCATGGTTCAGGTCCTTTCGGTGAGGGTGGTGATGTTGCGGCGCAGCTGCGCCATCAGATCCGCCTTGCCTTCATCCCGAAGGTCGCCGGGTTCGTCATCGAGACCGGCGTCGCGCCGACTCCAGGCCTTGAAGCCCGACACGGCCTTGACCGCGTCGGCGCGCGAGAGCCCTGCATCGCGCAGGGCCGCTTCAAGATCGCGCACATCGTGGAGAGAAAGATCGCGGAGGCTCTTGACCGCGCTGACCCGGGCCAGCGTGTTGGCCGGGAATGTCACGAGGCTGACTTCCAGCAGCTCCAGTTCCTCCAGCGTCCGGCGCGGCTCGTCGGGTTTCGTGCCGAGCGTGAACTTGCGCGTGCGGAAGCCGATCGACAGGCCGTCGATCGCCGGGCGCGGCTGCATCTTCAGGAGCGCGTAGGCGTCCCGGCCGCGCTGGGTGTCGGCGAGGCGGCCTTCGACCACCAGGCCCTTCTCGTCCTCGCGCATGTCGGTCCAGATGCCGACGGGCATGTCGTCGTCGCCGCCGAACCCGCCGTGCTGCAGCAGCATCGCGGGCATGCGGCCGGTCTTCGCCGTGGCCTCCTTCAGGGTCTTCCTGAAGGCGCCCGGCCGGATCACGTCGCCGTAGCTGTCGACATTGCCGAAATAGGCGCCGTAGCCGGAGAACGCCATTTCGGCGCCATCGGCGAGCTTCACGGCGTCGAGCGCCTGGCGTTTGGTTTCGATCATCGTCTACTCCTGTTGCGCGGGCGCGGGCGGGGCCTGCATCGGCTGGGCCAGGGTGTCGCCGCCGTCGATCCGGTCCATTTCTTCGAGGCCGCGCACTTCGTTCGGGGTCATCCAGGCCGCCGACCCGCCGGAGCCGAGCGCCTTCGCGTAGAACTCGCTGCGGTCCTTGGCGGCGCCGCGCATCAGGCCGTTGGGCGTGAATTTCGTGTAGTAGCCGGCGGCCCGGTCGGCGGGGCTGAGCAGGTTGGCGTCGGCCGACTGCTCCAGCCTGGCGTACCAGGGGTCCAGCGTGTGGACGACGTGCGCCAGGAACATCTGCTCGGCCGAGGCGTAGGTCGCGGTCTTGTCGGCGTGGCCGACCATGATCGGCATGACGCCAAAGGCGCGGCATATCTCCTCGATCTGATGCTTGCGCGTCTCCAGCAGCTGCTGATCGACGCCGGACATCGTGAACGGCGTGTATTCCGCGCCCTGGTCCAGGATCAGCGGGCTGTAGGCGCCGGCCTTCGCCAGCTGGTCGTCGAAATATTTCCGGAGCTGGGCGTATTTCTCCGGGGAGAGCGCGGCGTCGACCGAGAACAGGCCCGAGGTCTTGGCGCCGTTCTTCTGGAAATCCGCCTGGCCCGTCTCCAGGCTGCTGGCGAGGCCGATGGCCTCCCGCGCCAGGCGGGTCGCGTCCTGGCCGAGCCAGCTGTTCCAGGAGGGGCCGCGCAGATGCCAGATCGCGTCGGCGCCGAAGTCCTGCGTCTGGCCGCTGTCGGCCCTGACTTTGTAGGTGAGGCTCTGGTCCGGCCGCCGCTCGACCGTGACGCGGCCGGGTTCGATCGGCAGCAGTTCATGCACCCGGCGCTCGGCGCCGACGCGGTTGACGAAGACGTAGGCGTTGCCGGTGAGCGCGATGTGGAAGACCAGGGTCTCCCTGAACTCGAACGAGGTCTGCCACGGGTTCGGGCGCTGGCCGAGGGTCTGATAGAGCGGGTGGCCGGTCGCGACATCCCGGCCGCCCGCTTTCGTTCGGTAGACCTTGAACGGCACCTGGGCCACGCCGTTCGCCAGCACGCGGACGCAGGCGAGCACGGTCGTGACCTCCAGCGCCGTCTGCCAGTTGACCGTGGCGCCGGAGCGCGATGCGCGGCTGCCCATGATCTCCCGGAACAGGTCGAGCGAGGTCACGGCCGAGGACTTGGCGCCGAACGCCGCCTGGACGATGCGGGCGAGGCGGCTCACGCTGCCGTCTCCCAGAAGGATTTCGGCTCGGCCTCGTCCGCCGTCGCGGCGCCCAAGGCCATGATCGCGGCGACCATGCCGTCGATGCGGCCGGTCGCCTTGTCCTTGGCGGGCTTCATGTTGCCGGCGGCGTCCTGGATGACCGCCGTGTTCGAGGCCTGGGCGCGGGCCATCGGGTGGCCGCCGTGGTCGAACTGGCGGGCCAGGATCAGGCGCTCGGCCTCCTTGGTCGGGCCGGACATCGAGGCGAAGCCCTGGCCGAATGCCAGCATCGGCACGCCCTCGTCGGTCAGCTTCTGCACCAGGCCCTGGCTGTTCCAGCGGTCGAACGCCACCTGGCGGAGGTCATAGTCCCGGGCGTCCTGCAGGACCTGGGCGTGGATGAAGTCATAATCCACCACGTCGCCTTCGGTCAGGGTCAGGGCGCCGTCGTCGCGCCATTTCGTATACGGCGCGCGGTCGCGGCGCTCGCGCTGGAGGAGGGCGTCCGAGGTCAGGCCGGCCGGCAGGAAGAAGCGCCAGAGGAAGCGCCAGGCCTTGTCCGGCTTGAACGTGTCGAGCGGGCCGGGCTCGGCCGGCGGGAAGGCCAGCACGAGGGCGGTCGTGTCGGTCGTGGCCGAGAGGTCGAGGCCAGCGTAGCACGGGCGGCCCTTGAGGGCCTCCGGCAGGTCGGCTTTCCAGGCGTCGGCCTGGGCGGCGTTCTCGTCCCATACAGCCATGTCGAGCCAGCGGTGGTCGCTCTCGGTCCAGTCGTTCAGGAAATAGCGGCGGAAGCGGAGCTGCTGGCGCGGCGATTCCTTGGCGCGGGCGGCTTGCTCGGCCAGGAAGTCGGGGCTGACCGATTTGCCGTAGGCCGGGTTGGCGCGGCGCCAGACCTCGGGGTCCTGCCAGTCCTCGCCTTCCTCGATGCCCCACATGGCGACGAGCAGGGTCGGATCTTCGATCTCGCCGTTGGCGACTTTCAGGGCGCGGTCGTAGCGCTCCCAGCCGTAGCCCTCGCCGAAGACGCCGGCGGTGCTGATCTCGATCGACAAGGGCTGGGCGCGGGCGCCCATGCCTTCCTGGATGGCCTCGGCGAGCTCGCCGGTCGCCCATTCGTGGATCTCGTCGGCGATCGAGAAGTGCGGGTTGAAGCCTTGTTTGCCGCGGGGGTTGGCCGAGAGGCTTTTCAGGGAGGCGTTGAGCGCGCCGCAGTAGATGCTGGTCTTGTAGGGCTCCAGCAGATCGGCCAGCGCCGGGGGCGCGAAGCCCACCATGCGCGCGGCCTTGCGGAACAGGATCTCGGCCTGGTCCTTGTTGACGCCGGAGCAATAGCCCTGGCCGCCCATCTCGCCGTCCGCCACGAGCAGCAGCAGGGCGAGGCCGGCGGCGAACTCGGTCTTGCCGTTCTTGCGCGGCACCCAGATCGAGACCTGGCGGAAGAGGCGCGTGCCGTCGGCCCGCTTCCAGCCGAAGAGCGGGCGGACGATGCGGTCGGCCTGCCAGTCGTCCAGCACGAACGGCTGGCCGGCCCAGCGGCCCTCGCTGAGGCGGAGGAAACGCGGGAAGAAGGCGACGGCGGCTTCGGCCGCGGCTTCGTCGTACCAGGCGCCGAGGGCGTCCGATCCGGCGGGCGGGAAGCTAGTGAAGGCCCTGGGCATCGTCTGCTCCCCCGCGCTGGAGGAGGCCGAGGGGGCTGTCGGGGTCGATCGCCTGGGCGGCGCGGTGCGGCTGCTGGCCGGCGGCCGAGGCGGCGGCGGAGGCGGCGTCCATCGAGAGGGCGCGCAGGATTTCGTGGCGGGAGCGGGTGCTGAGGCCGAGGCGGTCCTCGATGGCTTCCATCCGCTTCTCGATGCGGTCCTGCACGGCGAAGGCGGGGTTGATGCGCTTCATCGAGCCGTGGTTGGTCTCGGTCAGATATGTGGCGCCGTCGCGGCGGATCTCGCGCTCCAGCTTCCAGTAGCGGGCGACGTGGTTGCAGTAACGGGCGAGGACCTCGCGGTCGGTCTGGCGGACGAGGCGCATCTCGCGCAGGTGCGGGACCAGGCGGTTCCAGATGGTCTTGCCGGCGGCGTTGAGCTCGCGCGGGGCGGCGTCGCCGATGACGGGCAGCGCTTCGGTCGAGGCGGCGCGGAGCGGCCGGCGGCCAGGGTTGCCCTTGGCCTCCTGGATCTCCGCCGGGGCCGCCTTACGTCCGCGCATCAGGTCATCCTTGTCAAAAGCAAAGAGGCGGCCCGCGATGGACCGCCCCCAGAAAAAAGTTCCGCGATTTCCGCGCCCCCAAAAAATTAGGTGGGGCGTCGGTCTCGAAGGCCGTAAGGCCGGACTTTTTGGCCCCCCTCCCGGCCGCCCGCCGACCCGCCGCCGCGCCCCGGAGACCCCGACCCCGACCCGACCCGCCGTCACCGCCCCGGCTGCGCGAACCCCTGTTCGGTCGCGGTCCGGCGGTCGTGGCACGGCTTGCAGAGCGCCCGGAGGTTGGACCAGTCCAGCCGCCGCTCGGGCGCATCGACGACCGCGACCACATGGTCCGCCACCGTCGCCGCCTCGACCCGCCCGGCCGCCCGGCAGAACACACAGAGCGGATGCGCCTTCAGGAACGCCAGCCGCACGCGCCGCCAGTTCCCGTCGTAGCCGCGCGACGCGGCAGACCCGCGCCGCGCGTCCGCATCCCGCCGCCGCTCTGCCGGCGAGCGATAGCCCGCCGGCCGGAACGTCCTGGCCTTCACCGGCATCACATGGCATCCATCCACAGTCCAGAACGCGAAGCGCCCGACCAGTTTCCCGGCCGGGCGCAACGCTCCATCAATGACAACGAACCATACAGAAACCCGCTAATCGTGCGAGCCGAAAAAGGGGAAAACGAACCGCCCGTTCGGAACCCGTTCAAACCAAAGGGATTTTAACCTCGACGCCATCCCGGTTCAGCCCGGCCGCAATCTCCCCGCAGGCGGTCGAATGCCACCGCTTGACCGTATCCCGGTGCACACGGAACGGCCCGGCGAGCCTCCCCCACGACCACAAATGCTTTTCGCTCAAGGGGTTGACCAGCATCCGCGCCCCCACCAGCCGCCGCTTCGGGACCGAGGCGCAATAGCGGAAGGCCCAGCGCAGCCGGAACTCCATCGCCGCGATCGCCTGGGCCGAGGGCAGGGCGGGCGGCATCCCGCCTTCCGGCGCCCGGTCGCCTTCCCGCACGGCGCGGACGATCTCCGGCCACGCGACGCGGAAGGTGTCCGGGAACTCATGGTCGGGCGGCAGCGCCAGCAGCGCCTTGCCGGCTTCCTCCAGGGCGGCCGCGACCAGCGCCGCCGTCCAGACCCGCGCCCGCGCCTCGGCCTCGACCGCACGCGCCTCGGCCCAGTCATCGATCACCGTCCGCTGTTCCGCTTGCGAATATCGCGCCATTGGCTGTTTTCCTTATGTTTTGGACAGTTGGGACAGTCAGGGACAGTTGCGAAAACCCGAAAACCCGCAAAAACCCTTGGATTGCTTAGACTTCTTGACAGTTGGGAGAGTTGGGATAGTTATCGGGGGGAGGGTTACGCTTGGGCGCCCGCCTGTACATGAGGCCCCCGGCATCTGTCCCAACTCTCCCAACTGTCCAAAACCGCCCGAAATCCGGGGGCTGCAGGGCGTGACCGGCCGGATTTCCAACTGTCCCAACTGTCCCTGACTGTCCCAAATCCGGGCGGACGCAGTCGCCATTGCCGCAGATCGCGCACTCCCCGATCGCGTCCGCGAAGCTCCTGGCCGCCTCAACCCTGCACCTCATCACGGATAATCCCCCGCGCCGGGACCCGGATCGCCGTGGTCGCCCGCATCGGGCTTGCGCCGGGCCTCGCCGCCGTAGCGCCACTCAGGCCGGAGCCGGATGCCCCGCCGGAAGATCACGCCCGACTTGAACGCCACGAACCCGCGCTCCTCCAGCGCCGTCCCGAAGCGCGTCTGGCTAAAGTCCCCGTCCCACCCGAACGAGCGCCGCCAGTCCTGGAAGGCGCTGTAGAGGTCGCCCGCGCTGGCGGACGCCGTCGGGTCGTCGGTCTCGCAGGCGTCGCCGACGAACGAGCCGACCGGGTCGCTCTGCCCCCGGTACGAATCCACCGCCTGCATCACGGCCGCCGGCGGCTTCAGCCCGCCCTGCGCCCAGTCGGCGTAGCCCGCGAGCGCCCAGTTCAGGATGCCCGAGAGCTCCGCCTCGAACCGCGCCCGCATGACCTCCTTCCGCTCCCATTTCGGGTTCGGCCGGCCGTCCGGCCCGCGCGGCAGGATCTGCACCGGCCAGATCAGCAACAATATCCGCCGCCAGATGCCGTCGTCCCCGCCGACCCGCGGCCGCGTGTTCCACGAAACCAGCAGCTGGAACGTCGCCCGAAACTCGAACGGCGCCTTGTTCAGCTGCCGCGCGACGATCTTGTCGCCGCCGGTGATGCTCTTGATCCGACCCTCGGCCAGCTTCGCGCCGCGCTCCGGCTCGCCGGCCGTCACCAGCCGCACGCCGCGCAGCCGCGCCAGGTCCGGCGTCGGCCCCGAGCCGTTGCGCCGCTCGTCCGCCAGCAGGGTCGCGAAGTCGATGCCGACGGCGGCCGAGCCCAGCAGCATCTCCAGCACGTCGATGAACAGCGATTTCCCGTTCGCGCCCTTGCCCTCGAACGCCACGAGGCATTCCTCGGAGTTGAGGCCCGTCAGCGCGTAGCCGACCAGCCGCTGGATGAACCGGCGGACCTCGGGGTCCGGCTGCACGTCCTCCAGAAAGCGCAGCCAGGCCGGGCACTCGGCCGCGGCGTCGTAGGCGACCGGGCAGACATGGGTCAGCCAGTCGGCGCGCCGGTGGACCAGATCGACCCGGACGCATTCCTCCGGCTCAACCGCGTGGCCCTTCGGCGCTTCCAGGAAGGCGACCGTGCCGTTCGCCACCGCCAGCAGCCGGGGCCGGGCGTCGAGGTCGTCGATGTCGATCGCCAGGTGCGGCGCCGCCTGCAGCAGGCAGCCGTTGATCCGCCCGGAATTGCCGGAATCCCGGCCGAAGCTCCAGCGCTTGACCTGCCGGTCCTGAAAGTCGCCGGGCGCCTCGTCGGGGACCATCTCCAGCATCAGCGCCTCGCGGCCGATCGCGGCGGCGGTCTCCTGGGCCGCGACCTGGGCCAGGCGCTCGCCCTCCATTTCGTCCCACCCGCGCCCGTCCCAGGCCAGCCAGCCGAGGCCGCGCACGAAGCAGAAATCCAGCCCGAAGCGGGCGATGAAGCGCGCCGCGTTGCCGGTGTCGTTCGCCGGCAGCCGGGCGAGGCGGGCCAGCAACCCGTCATCCTCGAACCGCCCGCCCGCGCCGCGCTCGGCCATCGCGGCC
>ERZ888423.2001-NODE-2001-length-16272-cov-15.470556_pt1 | contig 16272 bp, 17 predicted proteins | sample MGYA00520523_ERZ888423 | MGnify/ENA primary metagenome ERZ888423 (study PRJEB32303, sample SAMEA104408611) | aquatic metagenome | biome: Brackish water; feature: Pelagic; material: water | place: Baltic Sea | collected 2014-06-08T10:24:00 | depth 30,27 m ...
GGGGACCTCGTGGGAGAGTAGGACACCGCCGGACTTCTTTGTGAAATGGCCACCCGCAAGGGTGGCCATTTTGCGTTAACTAAGGAACATCGATGACAGGCAACGACAGGCCACGCAGGCCCGGTAATTCGGGTGGATCAGGGCGCTCCGACGATGAGCGACGCAGCCGACGGCCCGACGATCGGGGACCTTCCGCTGGCCGCAAGCCTTCCGGCGGACCAAGATCCGATAAGCCTCGCTCTGATCGTCCACGTTCAGATGCTCCGCGTTCTGATCGTCCACGTTCAGATGCACCGCGTTCTGATCGTCCTAGGTCTGATGGGCCCAGAACGGATAGGCCTAGGTCTGATCGACCTAGTTATGACAGGCCGCGTGGCGATGCTCCGCGTTCTGATCGTCCGCGCTCGGATAGGCCCAGTTCGGACCGTCCTAGGTCCGATGGGCCCAGGCCTGCTGGTCGTCCTGTTCGCAGTGGTGGTGGTGACCGTCGTTTTGACGGTGATGGGGCACGCGACTCCAGGCCGCCCAGATCGGATCGACCCGATGACGCCCCACGTCATGATGATCCGCCCGTTGATGAGGATGTCACGCCGAGTGAGCTAGATAAAGCTGCCTGGCGTGAACTTAAGGCTTTGAGTAAGGAGAATGCCGAGTGGGTCGCGGGTCACTTGGTGATGGCGTCTCGCGTGGTCGATGACGACCCCGAACGCGCCCATAAGCATGCCTTGGCCGCCTCCAGGCGAGCGGGTCGTGTTTCTGTGGTGCGTGAAACGGTGGGAATTACCAGTTATTTGACCGGAAATTTCGCCTTGGCTCTTCGCGAACTGCGCACCTATCGACGACTCTCGGGTAGTAATGACCAATTGCCGCTCATGGTCGATTGCGAACGCGGCTTAGGTAGACCTGATCGTGGCTTGGAATTGGCTGGCGATGTCGACAGGACTTCGTTGCCTGTTCCGGTGCAGGTGGAATTAGCTATTGCTCGCTCCGGTGCGAGGCTGGATATGGGACGAGCTGATTTAGCTCTGGGTGAGTTAGAGATTGCACAGCTCAACCCTGATGTTGCCTATTCCTTTTCCCCCGCACTCTTCGATTCCTACGCCATCGTGCTCGAGGAGTTGGGGCGCCAGGAGGAGGCGGATACGTGGGGTGAGCGCGCTGATGTTGCTGCCACCGCGCTGGCTGGCGCTGGGGGGGATGACTTCGAGGACACCGTTGTTGTGATGGAGGAAGATCTGGATACGCCGGTGGAGGAACAGTAGTGGCCAAGGCGACACCGCTTAGGGGGATTGACCTTGTGTTGGTGGATCTCGATGGAGTTGTCTATCAGGGCTCACAGCCCATCGCCTATGCCAAAGAGTCGCTCAATAAAGCCTCCATGGTGGCAAAGCTTGCCTTTGTTACCAATAATGCTTCTAGAACTCCTAGCTCTGTCGCAGCGCACCTCCGTGGTCTGGGAATAGCGGCAACACCAGACGACGTTGTTACCTCTCCTCAAGCGGCGCTCCGCCTGCTGTCTCGACTCATCGCGCCGGGATCCCTGGTTCTCGTGGTGGGGGGCCAAGGGCTTAGCGATGAGGTGGAAAAAGCCGGGTTCCGTCTGACTCGAAGTGCTGAGGATCAACCCGATGCCGTGGTGCAAGGGTTTTCCCCTGATGTTGGGTGGGAGCAGCTCGCCCAAGCATCCTTTGCCCTGCAACGAGCCGATATCCCCTGGATTGCCACCAACACGGACTGGACCATCCCGGTAGAGGGGGGAGTGGCGCCAGGAAATGGGGCGCTCGTCTCCGCCGTTCATTTAGCGGTCGGGCGTTTAGCCACGTTTGCCGGTAAGCCAGAGAAGGAAATGTTTGACCTAGCGCTGGAGCGTTTCACACCGGGATCTGGCGCACTCATGATCGGTGATCGTCTCGATACAGACATCCTTGGTGCCAGGAGAGCGGGGATTGCCTCTGCTCTGGTGCTCACCGGTATTGACTCACCCAAAACTCTGGTGGCCTCTGATGCGAGCATGCGGCCTGATTTCATTCTCGAAGACCTCCGCGGGCTTCATCAGCCCTATCCGGAGGTGAAATCCAGCGTGGATAGCGATGGCATTGTCACTGTGGCGGTGGGCAAGGCTGTTGTGCGGCGCAAGGAGAATGTTGTTCGTGTGGCCAGAGAGGGCACCCGTATTGATTTACTCCGAGCTGGTTCAGCCATTATTCACGACTCGGGTTTGAAGATTTTCGGTCTTGATGTGGATCCCCAGATATATTCATGACTATGAGTACTGGCCCATCTGATGATTTCTCTGCTGACCTTGAGCGCATCGGCGCTTTACCCCTGGAAGAAAGAGCCAGTGAACTATCCCGGGTTTTTGATCAGCTAAAAGACATGCTAGACACCCCCGAACCTTCCTAATGGCCGCGTTGCGTTTAGACCGGGCACTCGTGGCCCGTGCTTTGGTGGAAACACGCACCAAAGCTCAGCGACGTATTCACGCCGGCGATGTGAGCGTAAATGATGTCGTCGCGACTTCGGTGTCTCAACCGGTCGGCGATACTGATGAGCTCTCCCTCTCCGGCGGGGAAGATTATGTCGGCCGCGGGGCTTACAAGCTTTTAGCGGCAATCAAGCAGTGGCCCCAGGATCTAAAAGGCGCACTCGTGATGGACCTGGGTGCGTCCACTGGGGGATTCACTCAAGTTGCTCTCGACGCTGGTGCCACACGGGTGGTGGCTGTTGATGTCGGTCATGACCAGCTGCATGTCAGCCTCGTGGAGGATCCGCGGGTGGAATCTTTCGAGGGAATTAATGCACGCACGATGACCCGGCAGTGGTGGCTAGAACACGGTCGCGATACGCCACGCTTGGTCGTCGCCGACCTCAGTTTTGTCTCCCTTACCCAGGTGCTGGGCCCTGTTCATGAGTCCGTGGGGGCAACTGACTGGATTGTTTTAGTAAAGCCCCAGTTTGAAGTGGGACGAACAAAAGTGTCCAAGGGGTTCGTTCTCGACCCGGGGGAACATGAGGTAGCAATCAACGCTGTTATTGCCGCAGCCCAGGATCTCGGCTTGCACCCTCGCGGGGTTATGCCCTCACCGATTAGCGGTGAGGGCGGCAATCAGGAATTTCTGTGTTGGCTAAGCCCCACACCTCAGGAGAATCCGACACAATGGAGCAAGCAGGTTCACCTGCTAACCCATCCCTAACTTGGAGGCCTTGGACATGACCGCCCGGCATCTGCTCGTTATCGCCCACACGGGGCGAAACGACGCCCTGGTGGCAGCCGGACAAGTGTGTGATCAACTCCGCTCAGCAGGGCTAACCCCAGTTCTCGCACCACTGCAAAGTGAAATCTTGGCGTCCCATGTCGATGGTGACTTCGTGACGCTGGGCAAGGACGTATCGCTAGCGGAGCTGGAGCTGATTATCGTCCTCGGTGGTGATGGCACCATTCTTGGTGCCGCAGAGCTCACCCGAGGCTCTCCGGCACCCCTACTAGGGGTGAACCTAGGTCACGTGGGTTTTCTTGCCGAGAGCGAACGCGACGACTTACCCTGGACGGTTCAGAGGGCCCTGGCTCGCGAATATGAGGTAGAAGACAGACTTGTTCTGGACGTTGTGGTGCTTGAAGCTGGCAAAGAGATTTTCCGCACTTTCGCCATCAATGAAGCCACCATTGAAAAAGCGTCTCGTGCTCGCATGATTGAAGTAGCACTAGAAATTGATTCACGGCCTATTTCCACTTTTGGCGCCGATGGTGTGGTCATGGCCACACCCACCGGCTCGACGGCGTATTCGTTTTCCGCTGGCGGCCCGGTCGTTTGGCCGGGAGTGGAGGCGTTGTTGATGGTGCCCCTTTCCGCTCACGCCCTTTTTGCAAGACCCTTAGTTGTTGGCCCAGATTCCGTGATGGCTGTTGAGCTTTTGGAGCGCTCAAGTGCATCAGCGGTGTTGTGGTGCGATGGCAGGCGCGGTATTGATCTCACACCAGGATCTCGTGTTGAAGCCCGGCGCAGTAGCGAACCGGTTCGACTCGCCAGGCTTCATGCGGGGCCTTTTACTGATCGCTTAGTGAACAAGTTTTCGCTCCCCGTCACTGGCTGGCGCGGACCGGGGAAGGAGTAGCTGGCGTGATTATTGATATCACCATCACCGACCTGGGTGTGATTAGTGAAGCCCGTTTGCCTTTGGGCCCGGGCCTCACCGTGGTCACCGGAGAAACCGGTGCCGGTAAGACGATGGTCGTTACTGCGTTAGGACTTCTCTTAGGCGCCAGGTCTGATGCCACCCGCGTTCGCCAGGGCAGTGCCGCGACCTGGGTTGAGGGAAGATTCTCAATTGCCGGCCAACCCGAGGTGACTGAGCGCGCCACTGAACTTGGCGCCAGCTTCGACGAAGGGGAGTTGGTCTTAGCTCGCGAGGTGCAATCTGAGGGTCGATCCCGCGCGGTCGTTGGCGGGCGCAGTGCACCAGTGTCGGCCTTAGCCGAATTGGGCGAGCAGCTCGTTGTGATTCACGGTCAAAGTGATCAGATTCGTTTGAAATCAGAAACAGCACAGCGCGATGCTCTTGACCGTTTTGCCGGAGCTGAGCTGGCCGCAATCCTCGGTGAATACCAACAGGTTTTTCATGGGCTGGTGGAGCTTCGCACCAAACGCGACATGTTGCGCACTCAGTCCGATGCTCGTGCCCGAGAGGCTGAAGAAGTTCGTCTGGCGCTCAGTGAGATCGAAGCGTTGTCGCCTAACCCTGGTGAAGACACTGCACTTTCTGAAACAGTGAGCAGGCTGACAAACCAGGAAGACCTTCGCCAAGCGGCCTCGATAGCTAAACAGGCTTTGACCGCTGAGGAGTCTTCGCTAGATCCCTTGGATGCGCTCTCGCTGGTGGACACCGCATTGAAGGCGTTGGATCGGGTGGTCGGGTTTGACCCCAGTGTTGAGCCCTTGCGAGCCCAACTAGCCGATGCCTCGTATCAGCTTTCGGAAACAGCCGGCCAACTCGCGAGCTACTTGAGTGGACTCGAAGGCGATGGTGGTTTATCCCTTGAGAGCACCCACGAGCGTTTGGCTGCCGTCACCGCACTGATGCGCAGATATGGACCCACACTCGATGACGTCTTGGAATATCAGCGAAGCGGCAGTGACCGACTATTTGAACTAGATCGCGACACTGAGGCGCTGGGCACACTCGATGAAGAAGTCAACGCGGCGGAGACGAAAGCACGGAGTCTCTCAACTCGCCTCTCTGAACTTCGCACAAACGCTGGGAAATCCCTTGGAGCCGCTGTTACCCGGGAGTTAGCAGCGTTGGCTATGCCCACGGCCTCACTCCACGCTGGTGTCACCACCGAAGAGGCACTCTCTGCCCACGGTTGCGACCAGGTTCAATTGCTTCTGGCCGCCCACCCCGGTGCCACACCGGTAGCACTGGGTAAGGGAGCATCAGGCGGTGAGCTTTCGCGTGTGATGTTGGCCTTAGAAGTTGTCATCGCAGGATCTGACCCGGTACCTACTTTTGTCTTTGACGAAGTCGACGCGGGTGTGGGCGGTGCGAGTGCCCTAGAAATTGGTCGTCGCCTAGATGCGCTCTCGCAAACATCCCAAGTCATTGTGGTGACCCACTTGGCCCAAGTGGCAGCGTTTGCCAATAACCACCTTCGGGTGGTCAAAGACACTAAAGGTGAGGTAACCACTTCCAGTGTTGCGGTGCTAACAGGGGAAGATCGGGTTCGAGAGTTAGCTCGGATGCTCGGTGGCATGGAGGACTCTCAGACGGCTCTTTCTCACGCCAGGGAGCTGATTGAAACAACTCATTCGGTGAGTCGTCGCTAACGCGAAGATTAACTCGTTAGGGTTGAACTCCGTGAGGAAGAACCAGGCGGGCCCCGAAAAGAAACTCACCAAACACATTTTTGTGACCGGTGGGGTGGTGTCGTCTCTAGGTAAAGGTTTGACCGCCGCATCGCTGGGCAACCTACTCTCAGGTCGTGGCTTGCACGTCGTGATGCAAAAGCTTGATCCCTATCTCAATGTGGATCCTGGCACGATGAATCCTTTTCAGCACGGTGAAGTTTTCGTAACCGATGATGGTGCCGAGACTGATCTTGATATTGGCCACTACGAGCGATTTTTAGATGTCAACTTGTCCCAGGCCGCCAATGTCACCACCGGCCAGGTGTATCAGGAAGTGATTTCCAGAGAACGCCGCGGTGAGTATTTGGGTGACACGGTGCAGGTCATCCCTCACATCACCGATGAAATTAAGCGCCGGATGCGCCTTCAGGCTCACCAAGAGCCGCGCCCTGATGTGATTATTACCGAAATTGGTGGCACGGTCGGCGATATTGAAAGCCAGCCTTTTATTGAGGCGGCGCGTCAAATTCGGCACGAATTAGGCCGTGACAATGTTTTCTTTGTTCACGTTTCCTTGGTTCCCTACATGGGTGCCTCGGGGGAGCAGAAAACTAAGCCCACCCAGCACTCGGTGGCCATGTTGCGCTCGATCGGTATCCAACCAGACGCTCTTGTGCTGCGCAGTGACCGTCCGGTAGAAAGCGCCAATCGTCGCAAAATTGCCTTGATGTGTGACGTGGATGAAGCCGCCGTAGTCAACGCGGTGGATGTCTCGAGCATTTATGACATCCCAGCGATGCTCCACAGCCAAGACTTGGATGACTACATCATCGATCACCTAGGCCTCGAGGCTGGCGAGATGGTCTGGGACGGTTGGAAAGACTTACTTGATGCGGTTCATTACCCCCGTCACAGCGTGACGATCGGGGTTGTTGGTAAATATATTGATTTGCCCGATGCATATTTGTCCGTCAGTGAAGCAATTCGCTCAGGCGGCTTTGCCCATTCGACCAGAGTGGAACTGAAGTGGATTGCCAGTGATGAATGTGACACTCCTGAGGGGGCGGAGCGAGCACTGGGAGATGTTGATGGCATCTGCGTTCCAGGTGGATTTGGCATCCGAGGTATTGAAGGCAAAGTGGGGGCTTTGGCCTATGCCCGTGAGCGCAAGATTCCCACCTTGGGGTTGTGCTTGGGATTGCAGTGCATGGTGATCGAATTTGCCCGCAATGTCGCCGGCTTAGCGGGCGCTTCCAGCAGTGAGTTTGATCCGGATGCCCCACACCCGGTGATCGCAACCATGGAACACCAGCGCGATATTGTCTCCGGTAAGGGCGACCTGGGTGGGACCATGCGCTTGGGCCTCTATGACGCCACGCTCACCCCGGGTTCAATTGTGGCCGAGACCTATGGGGCCACCACTGTTCAGGAACGCCACCGCCACCGTTTTGAGGTCAATAACGCCTATCGCAAACAAATTGCCGATGCCGGTCTGGTCTTTTCGGGGACGTCACCGGATGATTCGTTGGTGGAATTTGTGGAACTCCCTCGGGAAGTTCACCCCTTCTATGTGGCAACCCAAGCTCACCCTGAGCTTCGCTCACGCCCGAACCGTGCCCACCCGCTCTTTGCTGGGCTGGTCGCTGCCGCCTTGGAGCGTCACAACTCCTCCGCACTTTTTGCCGTATCCGATCAGGTCGACTAATCAGATGGCCTTCGTGCCCGAGGATGAACCTCGTTCTCTGCCGGTATTGACCACTTCGCTGGTCTATGAGGGTGCAATTTGGAACGTAGTGCGTGACACTTTTGACTACAACGGCGAGGTTCTCTCCCGCGATTACATTGACCACACCGGAGCCGTAGCGATTGTGGCTCTCAACGATGATGACGAAGTCATGATGATTCGCCAATATCGTCATGCGATTCGCGCCACTAATTGGGAAATTCCGGCAGGTTTGCTCGATATTGCAGGGGAGGACCCACTGGAGTGTGGCAAACGGGAGCTTCTAGAAGAAGCTGACTTGGTTGCTAAGAACTGGGAATTTTTGACCACACTCAACACCACACCGGGTGGCTCCAATGAGTTCATCCATATCTATATCGCCACGGGCCTAGAAAAGATTGACCACGACTATGTTCGCTCCGGCGAAGAAGCCGATCTGGAGATGCGCTTTATTCCCTTGGCCACCGCCGTCGAGGCAGCTATTTCGGGCAAAATCAGGAATCAGATTGCCGTCACGGCACTGCTCGCAGCTTATGTCGCTAGAAGCTAGAGGCGAACCGTCGTCGGCGCCCACACCGTTGGGTCGTGAACTAGGGCGTTATGTGCGCTATTTGGCTTTAGAGCGCGGGCGCTCACAGAACACTATTGCGGCTTATCGCTCTGATCTCCAGAGATATTTTGATTTTCTTCACAGCCTTGGGGTGAGTACGCCAGAGGAGATCAGCCCGCAGGCTGTGCGAACCTATGTGGAATCTTTGGAGGGGGTAGCGACCACGGTGGCGCGGAAGCTATCGAGTATCAAGAACTTCCACCGCTACTTGGTCGAAGAAAATGTGCTGAGCTACGACCCCAGTGCTGAAATTCGCCCACCCTCGCTACCCAGTCGGCTTCCCAAGGCTTTGAGCATCAGCCAGGTTCAGGCTTTGCTTGATTCGGTGATCGGTGATGACCCGGTTGCGCTTCGCGACCGGGCTCTATTGGAATTTCTCTATGGCTCTGGCGCGAGAATCTCAGAAGCCTTAGCGCTCGCTGTTGATGACGTCCTCGATGACACAGCCCATACTGGCTCAACGGTGCGGGTGACGGGTAAAGGTCGCAAGCAGCGTATTGTGCCCCTTGGCTCGTATGCCAGGGCCGCATTGGATGCCTATCTCACCAGAGCACGACCGGTCATGGTCGCCCGGCATCGGCGTCCGGTGCCCACCGTGTTTGTGGGAGTCCGTGGTGGCGCCCTGTCACGACAAAGCGCCTGGTTGATTCTCCAAGAGGCAGCGAAGCGAGCGGATTTAGCCACTCTGGTGTCCCCGCACACTCTGCGCCACTCGTTTGCTACTCATGTGCTCAGTGGTGGTGCCGATATTCGGGTGGTGCAAGAACTTCTGGGACATGCTTCGGTCTCAACAACCCAGATTTACACCAAAGTGACCATTGATACTCTCCGCGAGGTCTATCACAGCGCTCATCCCAGAGCTAGATAATTGCGGGCGCGCTGGCGCGATAGACTGGTTTTATGGCAAAAGAAACACTTCCGATGGGCCCAACAGGCCGCCCTGAGCGCGATTTTCCGACGCCACCAACCCTTAGTTCGCATGGACCAGCCCGGGTTATTGCCCTGTGTAATCAAAAAGGTGGGGTCGGTAAAACGACCACCACGATTAGCTTGGCTGGTGCTTTAGCTGAATATGGCCGAAGTGTCCTGATGGTTGATTTTGACCCCCAGGGCGCCTTATCGGCTGGTTTTGGCATCAACACCCACGATGCGCTGACAATCTATGACTTGCTTTTGGGCCGTGAAAAAGATGTTCACAAAGCTATTGTGCAGACGAAGACGCCTGGAATTCACATCATTCCTGCCAACATTGACCTCTCGGCAGCTGAAGTGCACCTGGTGAATGAGGTTGCGAGAGAGCAAATACTTGCCCGGGTCCTCAAGCCCGTCCTGGACGAATATGACGTTGTGCTCATTGATTGCCAACCCTCACTGGGTTTGCTCACTGTTAATGCCTTGACTGCGGCCCACGGAGTTCTTATTCCCCTGGAGACCGAATACTTTGCGCTTCGCGGTGTTGCACTGCTTATTGACACTGTTGAGAAGGTCCGCGAGCGGCTCAATTCCGCTATTCGCGTCGATGGAATTGTTGCCACCATGTATGACCCGAGGACTCTGCACTCGAGAGAGGTCATGGAGCGTGTGGTGGAGACCTTTGGTGACACCGTTCTCGACACCGTGATTGGGCGGACCGTCAAGTTCCCTGACGCCTCGGTTGCCGCAGTACCCATTACAGAATTTGCCCCTTCCCATTCCAGTGCGCAGACCTATCGCCAGCTGGCCAGAGAGCTCGTTGCCCGTGGCGCTATCGCCTGAGACGCTCAGCACAGTCGATCGCGAAGGCCCCAGCGATAACGCCGGCTTTCGGGTTACTCTGGCGAACTTTGATGGACCTTTTGACCTCCTGCTCTCGCTGATTGGGAAACGCGAGCTAGATATCACCGAGGTCGCGCTGGGTGAGGTCACCGATGAGTTTTTGAGTTATGTCCGAGGGTTAGAGGGCACGGCAGAACTTGATGCAGCCAGCGAGTTCCTCGTGGTCGCGGCGACCCTGCTGGATATGAAAATTGTGGGTTTGCTACCCCACGGTGAATTCGTTGATGCCGAAGATGTGGCGCTACTAGAAGCCAGAGACCTGCTTTTTGCGCGATTGCTGCAATATCGTGCCTTCAAAGAATCATCGAGTTGGTTCCTTGCGACTATGGAAAAAGAAAGTTTGCGTCACTCTCGAGCGGTTCGACTCGAAGATAAGTTTGTGAACTCTGTTCCGGAACTGAAATGGACGCTGAGCCCTGAAGATTTCCAGGCGTTGGCCTTATGGGCGCTAACCCCCAAAGACATTCCCACCTTGGGCCTTGATCACCTCCACGCACCCTTAGTGAGCATTAGGGAACAGGCCGCTTACGTGATTTCGATATTGCGTGCAGGCCAGCCGGTAAGTTTTCGCTCGCTCATTGCCGGTGTCACCGAACGTGGTGTGGTGGTGGCGCGTTTCCTGGCCGTATTGGAGCTTTATCGCGAGTCAGCTTTGACTTTTGAGCAACTAGAGCCTTTGGGGGAACTAACCCTGAAATGGGTTGCCCTCAATTTTGATGATGAGCACCTAGCCCATTTGGGTGAGCAATGGGGAGGCGAGAGCACCAGTGAGCACTAACGAATCGGATTCCAAGCAGTCGGCCACCTCGTTGCGCAATGTGGTGAGGGAGTTAGAAGCAGTGATGATGGTGGCCGAGGAACCCATGGCTGTGGTGTCTCTTGCTACCGCACTCGATGTTCCCGTTGCCGAGATCAAAAAAGCTTTGGCTGAACTAGTGGCGGACTACGACGGCGAATTAGGCGGACCCGAGCGAGGCTTTGAGCTGCGCGAAGTAGGCGGCGGCTGGCGCATCTATGTCCGTGAATCTTTTGACAGCGTTGTCGCAAACGCGGTGGCTCAACAACAGCCGGCGAAGCTTTCCCCCGCAGCATTGGAAACATTGGCCGTCATCGCTTATAAACAACCGGTAACCCGTGGTCACGTTTCCTCTATCCGCGCGGTCAATGTCGACTCTGTGGTGAGAACCCTGTTGGGGAGGGGGCTGATTAGGGAATCTCATTCGGATCCTGAAACAGGCGCCATTTTCTATGTCACCACTGATGTGTTGCTTACCGAGCTTGGGCTGGAGTCCCTCGATCAGCTGCCACCACTTTCCCCCCTGCTCGATGATGGTGCGGAAGGTTTCGCTGAGCATGAATGATGCAGAAAACCCTGAGGGGGAGCGGCTTCAAAAAGTTCTTTCCCGAGCTGGTGTGGCCTCGAGACGGCGCGTGGAATGGTTGATGGCCGAAGGCCGGGTTAGTGTCAACGGCTCCATTGCTACCGAGATGGGCATGCGGATTCACTCGCAAACGGATGTTGTTTCCGTAGATGGCAAAGTCATCTCTCTCAAAGTTGAAGCGCGCTATGTCATGTTGCATAAACCGGTGGGCGTAGTCAGCTCCCTGGCCGATGAGCAAGGGCGACCCGATCTTGGCGCCTATTTAGACGACATTGGTGAGCGCGTGTTCAATGTCGGCAGGCTAGATATTGATACCTCCGGTTTGCTCATGCTCACTAACGATGGTGAAGCAACGCATCGACTCGCACACCCCTCGTTCGAAGTCGACAAGGTCTATACCGCAACCGTTGCTGGTTCCCTCACCCCAGCGGGCATCACTCAGCTCTTAGCGGGGGTGGAGCTTGAAGACGGTGTTGCGAAAGCCGATAAGGCCAAACTCATTGGTGAACCATCACGAGGGTCCAGCATTGTCGAGATTGTCCTGCATTCGGGGAAAAACCGGGTTGTGCGCCGTATGCTCAAAGCGATAGGCCACCCGGTCAAAGATTTACACCGCAGACAGTTTGGCCCCCTTCACCTAGGTGGGCTCAAGGCGGGCGCATGGCGGGACCTCACTAGGGTAGAAGTTACCAATCTGTTGACACTGGCCTATCGGGATTCAGTGTTGATCAAGGAGCTAGGCGATGACAGCGAAGAGTGACGCGCCTTTTTCGCGCGTCCACATTGTCGGAACCGGCCTATTGGGCACCAGTATCGGTCTGGCACTAAGCCAGCAGGGGGTCAGTGTTTCGTTAGAGGACACATCGCCCTCTGCCTTAGCGCTGGCGGAGGATTATGGCGCCGGGCACAAACCCAGCAGCGATGACGACGCCCCCCAACTGGTGATTGTGGCTACACCACCGGATGTCGTGGTCGACGTGGTGATTGCTTCCCTTCACGCTTTTCCCCAGGCACTCGTGATCGATGTTGCCAGCGTTAAAGCCCAAATTCAGGCTGCGCTGCGCGCTGGTTCGACCGATTTGACACGCTACTTAGGCACCCACCCCATGGCTGGGCGCGAACGAGGCGGCGCTGTTTCAGCCAGGAGTGACCTATTTGTTGCAAGGCCCTGGGTGATCTGTGAAGGCGATAGCGATTCCACTGCAGCCATGGAGGCCTTTGTTAGAAGCCTGGGTGCTATCCCCTTGCGGATGAACGCAGCCCAACACGATGAGGCTGTTGCTTTGGTATCACACCTGCCACAGCTTGTGGCTTCTCTCACCGCCTCACGACTGACCGGTTCGCCACAAGCAACACTGAGTTTGGCCGGCGCTGGATTACGCGATGTCACCCGCATAGCAGCGAGCGACCCGGCGTTGTGGGTGCAGATCCTTTCAGCCAATGCGCCCGCGATTGTGGCCCAGCTCACGGCGCTTCGATTAGATGTGGATCAGGTCATTGAAGCCTTGACCTCATTGGGTGAACCAGGTTCGAGAAAGGTTCTCGCCACTGCTCTCCAGGCGGGGGTTTCTGGCGTTTCTGCCCTGCCCGGCAAACACGGTATTTCCACTAGCTATTCCTCACTCGTTGTTGTCATTGATGACAAACCGGGTGAGCTTGCTCGGTTGCTGACTCAATTGGGGGATTGGAAAGTCAACCTAGAGGATTTGCGCCTCGAGCACTCACCAGGAGCAATGGTCGGGTTTGTGGATCTAACCCTGGGTAAAGATGTTGTCGAAGACGTGGAAAAGAAGCTGGTTGCCAGCGGTTGGCGTATTGCGGGGGAGAACGCATGAATGACGTAGTGGTAGTCGCCATTGATGGCCCCGCGGGTAGTGGAAAATCTAGCGTTTCTCAAGCTGTCGCAACACAGCTGGGATTTAGCTATTACGACACCGGTGCCGCCTACCGCGCTCTGGCGTGGGCTGCACGCGCCGCGGGGATTGACCTAGCCAATCAAGACGACGTCATCCGAGTGCACGATGCCATGGAATACGTTGCCTCACAAGATCCCAGCAGCCAGTTTTTCTCCGTTGATGGAGCGGATGTGACCGACGCCATCCGCGGTGGTGATGTGTCTAGTTCCGTCTCGGCCATTGCTCAACATCCAAGGGTGAGGCACAATCTGGTGGAACACTTTAGAAACGTAATCTCCCGTTGTGAAAATCCTGGCATCGTGATGGAAGGCCGGGATATCACTACGGTGGTGGCACCAGATGCCAAGGTCCGTGTTCTGCTCACCGCCGCCGAAGAAATTCGTATCCTTCGTCGCGAAGCTGAAATGGGCGGCACGATGGCCGCCCCGGTGGCGCAGGCGCTGAAGGATCGTGACCGCAAAGACCAAAGCGTCGTGGATTTCATGAACGCTGCACCGGGGGTGACCGTGCTTGATTCTGGTCCCCTCACTTTTGATCAGACCGTGAGCGCGATGCTCGAGATCATTAACAACCAGACGGGGCCAACTAGTGCCAGATAACGACCAGGAATGGGACCAAGAATCCACCATCGAACCCGATCCAGATTTTGTGGAGCGGGTCGAGGCTATCGATGATGAAGAGGGCGATAGGCGCGCGCAGGCGCTGTTAGCTGGTCTTGATGATTATGAGCTAGAAGAGGATGACCGCGAGGTCATTGGCGGCGTTGGCGAGGAGGATTCACCGCTGACCTACGGCAAGGCTCTGCCCGTGCTGGCCGTAGTGGGGCGACCCAATGTGGGAAAGTCCGCTTTAGTTAATAGAATTCTTGGCCGCCGCGAAGCTGTCGTTCAAGACACTCCCGGCGTCACACGTGATCGGGTTACCTATAAGTCGTTGTGGAATACGACCCTCTTTACCCTCATGGACACCGGCGGATGGGAACCCGACGCCAAGGGAATTGCCAAATCAGTGGCCATGCAGGCCGAGGTCGCCATTGATTTAGCTGATGCGATCTTGTTTGTTGTTGATGCCACGGTGGGCTCCACTGCCACTGATGAACAGGTTGTGAAGTTGTTGCGCCAAAGCAACAAAACCGTTGTCGTGGTGGCTAACAAAGTTGATGACGCCCGCCAGGAACCCGGTGCCACGGCACTGTGGAACTTGGGCCTGGGTGAACCGTGGCCGGTCTCTGCCCTGCATGGTCGCGGTGTGGCCGATCTCTTGGATCATGTCATTGCTCGTCTGCCCAGTGAGTCAGCGGCTGCGAAAGTAGAAATTGGGGGACCGCGTCGGGTCGCCCTGCTCGGTCGACCCAACGTCGGTAAGTCCAGTCTGCTCAATAAGGCGGCCGGGTCCGAGCGTGTGGTGGTTAACGAATTAGCGGGAACCACGAGAGACCCCGTCGATGAGATGGTGGAACTAGGAGGTAAAACCTGGCGTTTTGTTGATACGGCGGGAATTAGACGTCGAGTCCACATGGCACAAGGTGCTGACTTCTATGCCAGCTTGCGCACCACGGCCGCTTTGGAAAAAGCCGAAGTTGCGGTGGTCTTACTCGATGTGACTGAACCGGTTAGTGAGCAAGATGTGCGCATCATCGATTTGGTTCTAGAGTCTGGTCGCGCACTGGTGCTGGCTTTCAACAAGTGGGACTTACTTGATGAAGATCGTCGGCGTTATTTGGAGCGCGAAATCGATAAGGATCTGGCCCACGTGGCCTGGGCGCCCAGAGTAAACATCTCTGCCACAACCGGTAGGCACTTGGAAAGACTGGTTCCAGCCCTCGAAGTGGCGCTGGGTTCCTGGGACGCCCGCGTTGCCACCGGAAAGTTCAATGCGTTCTTGGCTGAACTGGTTGCTGCCCACCCTCACCCGGTGCGTGGTGGAAAGCAGCCGCGTATCTTGTTTGGTACGCAGGCTTCAACGCGTCCCCCCACCTTTGTTTTGTTCACCAGTGGTTTCCTAGACCCGCAGTATCGACGTTTTATTCAGCGCCGCCTCCGTGAGGTTTATGGCTTTGAGGGTTCTCCTATTGCGATCAACATGCGCGTGCGGGAACGACGGGGCAAGAAAAAGTAACCGTGTCCATGATTCCTCCGCCTCTGCCGCCTGAACATTTGCGTGATCCAGGCGATGCTTGGGTGGAGGGCCCCGATGGGAAACGCTATTGGGGTCGGTTTGGGGCTGCTGGCTTGTTGGTGGTCCATCCACCCCTAGGAGTGCTCCTTCAGTTGCGCGCCGAATGGTCTCACCACGGGGGAACCTGGGGGATTCCCGGTGGCGCACGGAAGCTCGGCGAGCAAGCTATCGATGCAGCTCTTCGTGAGGCCGGCGAAGAAGCCAGCGTTCCCGAGGACGCGGTGGAGGTATTAGAAAACACCGTGGTGGACCTGGGGTTTTGGTCCTACACGACGGTAATCGGAGTCGCTAGAGAGTTTTTTCAACCCTTTGCTAACGATTCCGAAAGCGCCGCTTTGGAATGGGTTGCTATCGACGAGGTCCCATCCCGTGATCTGCATCCTGGCTTTGAGAGTGCTTGGCCTGATCTGAGCCTCCGCCTCGAGCGCCTGGCCTCAAGTTTCTAGATATTTGATTCGTAGTGAGAGTGGCGCGCTGGCACCACCTGAAGGCGCAGTGGCCTTGGTTGGCTAAGCGCACCCTGTAGCTGGGAGAAGCACTTTAGGGCCTGTCGCGGTTCCCCTAACTCGTTGTGCCCATCACGCCCGTCTCATCACCCAGAAGATTCCTGTGGAGTTTCTAGGGCTTGTGCAAGTATCGACCCGGAGAATCTGTTCCTGGGTTTCTCCCGTTGCCGATAGACTCGTGAAGTTGTCGGCGAGAAATCGCTGACATGCCACGGGCTGTGGCGCAGCTTGGTAGCGCACTTGACTGGGGGTCAAGGGGTCGCAGGTTCAAATCCTGTCAGCCCGACTGGTGTGATCTC
>ERZ888423.2002-NODE-2002-length-16270-cov-5.141844_pt1 | contig 16270 bp, 17 predicted proteins | sample MGYA00520523_ERZ888423 | MGnify/ENA primary metagenome ERZ888423 (study PRJEB32303, sample SAMEA104408611) | aquatic metagenome | biome: Brackish water; feature: Pelagic; material: water | place: Baltic Sea | collected 2014-06-08T10:24:00 | depth 30,27 m ...
AGAAAGCGGAAAGGGAAATACCTTCCACACTTAATCCGTAGTTCACAAAGCCTTCGGTATCTCCTTTTTCCAGTCCTATCTTTTTTTGCTCTTCTGCACTGAGATAGAAGGCCACTGCGTTTCCAGACTTCAATACCTTCAGATTTGCCAAGCTTGAGCTTAGTAAGCGAAGCCTTTCCAAGCGGTTTTGATCGAATATACCTTCGTGCACCTTTGAGGGCTCCGCGCCTGAATCGATTAATCCCGCCACTGCGCGATGGGTAGCGGAAGAGGTAGAAGGAAAACGAAAAGAACCGGTATCTGTCATGATGCCAGTATAGAGTGCATTGGCAGCCAACGGACTGAGAAACGACTCCCAATTGAGTTCCTTTAAAATATCCCAAATCATCTCGCAGGTAGACGATTTCTTGGTGTCTGAGAATGTCCATTTAGCGTAGTTGGATGGCTCTATGTGGTGGTCTACCATCCAAACAAAACATGGACTTACAATTTGTGAAAGTGCATTTTCTATGATTTCACCTGCCCGAGAAGGATGGTTATAATCTAAAGTAGCAATGAGATCGCAATGTTGGATTTCTTCTCTTAATCGAGCCTCATTGCCTTCGGCGATAAACCAATTTTCCTCTTCAAGAAAAGTTTTCAAGAAAGAAGGCGCCGCATTGGGCAGCACAATAGAAACCGTATGACCTTGTTGGCGAAGAGCGCAAGCCAGTCCAACTGTAGATCCTATGGCATCTCCATCTGGATTGGTATGGGTGGTAATAAGAATCTGCTTTGGTGACTTAAAAAAATCTTGAATATTTTGGAATGACTCATGCATTGAGCGAAAGTACGTCAAGCCAACAAATTAAGCTGGCTCGTTTTATATAGTATGCTTACTTTCGCGCCCGAAAACAACAACACCATGGCTAGTAATCGCACTTTTACAATGATTAAGCCCGATGCCGTACAAAACGGACATATCGGAGCAATTTTAGACAGAATGAACAAGGCAGGATTTAGAATCGTGAGCTTAGAGCTTACGCGATTAAGTTTGGCAGATGCATCTCAGTTTTATGCTGTACACAGCGAGCGTCCGTTTTTCAAAGATTTGGTAAGCTTTATGACCTCTGGTCCTATAGTAGCAGCCATTTTAGAAAAAGACAATGCAGTGGAGGATTTCCGCAAGCTAATAGGTGCAACCGATCCTAAGAAAGCCGATGCAGGCACAATACGTGCAGACTTTGCTGAGTCTATTGAGGCGAATGCGGTTCACGGATCTGATTCGGATGAGAACGCTATGATTGAAGGTTCTTTCTTTTTCGGAGGACGCGCGCAATTCTAGATCAACCGAATATCTCGAATATTCGCTGAGGGCAACTCAGCATTTAAATACTCTTTCAGTGCCGAGCGGCGATTAAATATTTCGCTTCTCGGCACTGATCCGTTTATAAAGGCATACAAGACCTCGTCTTTCAGATTTAATTTGGTGGTGGCTAGGGCCAATTCATTCCCCAAATAAGCATCCCACTTCTGACGCAATTCAGCTTCCAGCCATTTGGCTTCCCAGCCATATTGGGCTCTGAGTTGCTCAAATACTTGAGAAAGACTTTCAGAATTGCTTTGTCTCTTCTTCTTCACTATAGCTTAATTCGTGTATTACAGACTCCTCATTGATTCTTTTTGCAATATCCGATGTTCTGTCTGCGTGGGTATCGGTAATAAAAATTTGTCCGTAGTGATGGGTATTCACCAGTTGAATTAGTTGTTCAACCCTATGTGCATCGAGTTTGTCAAAAATATCGTCTAGAAGCAGAATAGGTTTCAAATTGGTTTTTTTGGATATAAAATCGAATTGCGCCAATTTCAAAGCAATCAGAAAACTCTTTTGCTGGCCTTGAGAACCAAATGCTTTTAGACTTTTGTCTTTTAAATTCCAATACAGATCGTCTTTGTGCACTCCCACCGAGGTATAGCCTGAGAGGCAGTCTAGCTTGGTTCTTTTCTTTAACTCTTCCAAGAGTGAATACTCTTGCAATCCGCTTTGATACTGCATGGAGGCCTCTTCTTGCCTTCCGCTAATCTGCGAATAATACGATTGTACCAACTCCTTCATTCCTTCTGCAAAAGCCGAGCGAGCAGTGAAAATCTGATTGCCATACAGCTCAAGTTGGAAATCGTAATTCTCCAAAAGTCCGCTTTCTACCCTCCCACTCTGTTGCTGCATTTTCAAGAGAGCATTGCGTTGTAGGAGCACTCGATTGTAGTGAATCAAGGATTCTAAATAAGCAGAATTGGACTGAGAAATAACCTGATCAGCAAATTTTCTTCTGAGTTCACTTCCTCCATCTATGAGCTCATGATCTTTGGGAGCAATGACAACGGCAGGAAAAAAACCAATGTGATCTGAGAGGCGTTCGTAGGATTTATCGTTTCGTTTGAAAGACTTTTTTTGACCAAGCTTCCATCCACATTTTATTCTTTCTTCCTTGTTCGATCGAGAATAAAATCCCTCCAACATAAAGGCATCCTCTTGAAATCGAACAGTTTGCTTGTCATTGGAAGAAAAGTAACTCTTGCACATAGAAAGGTAGTACACCGCATCCAGTAAGGCCGTCTTGCCTACTCCGTTTCGTCCTACGATGCAATTAATCTTATCCGAAAAACTCAATTCGAGTGATTCGTGATTTTTGAAATTATATAATCGAATGTCTTTTAAAAAGAGAGAATCCATAGATCAAAGGTAGAACGCGAATGAATAGACAAAAAGAATTAGTTTTGCACGCGTTTGAAATAGCCTCATTAGAATACACAATGTCGAACAAAAAGAAAAAGCAAGAAGAGGAAGTATTGGTTGATGTAGTTTCTCAAATCTCTGGAATAGAGAAATTTATTGAGAAGAATCAAAAGAATATACTCACTTTAATTGGAGGAATAGTAGCCGTTATAGCCGCTTTCTGGTTGTACAACAACTATTATCAACAGCCAAGGGAGACCCAAGCCAACGAAGAAATCATGGCCGCTCAGCTGGCTTTTGAAAGAGACAGCTTAGAGCTTGCTTTAAACGGAGATGGCGGAAGTAAATTGGGTTTCTTGTCGATTTCTGAGGAATACAGCGGAACAAAAGCAGCCAACTTATCCCATTATTATGCGGGGGTTTGCTATTTGAATTTAAAGAAATACGCAGAAGCCATTAAGGAATTGGATCAATTTAATGCAAAAGACGAAGTATTTGCTAGTCTTTCTAACTCGGCTATGGGCGATGCATTTAATGAGTTGAACCAACCACAAGATGCATTGGATTTTTACGAGAAAGCCGTTGCAGGAGGGAATAACGAATTCTTAGCTCCTTTCATACACAAGAAGGCAGGGATGACTGCAGATATTCTGGGCAATTATGCCAAGGCTATCAAGCACTATCAAGCTATCAAGGATAAGTATCCAAACAGCCGTGAGGCATCGGATATTGCAAAATACATTGCACGCAGCGAGGCTAAGATGCAATAATGGCCACAGCCTTAACTCATTTAGATTCTTTTGGGCAATCGATTGAACGCGAAGCAGTAGGCTTGCGATTTGGATTGGTTGTATCAAAGTGGAATTCAGAAATAACCGAAGCATTGTACCAAGGTTGTTTTAAAACCTTAGTGGGTGCTGGCGCGCGCGTTGAAGATATCACTCGGGTAAGTGTTCCTGGCAGTTTTGAACTCATATATGCTTGCAATTATCTAGCATCAACCAAAAAGTTCGACGCCATCATTGCCATAGGTAGTGTAATACAAGGAGAGACAAAGCACTTCGATTTTGTATGCGAGGCTGTTGCTCAAGGCATAAAAGACATCAACCTAAAAAACGAAGCTCCTGTGATTTTCTGTGTATTAACAGACAATACTTGGGAGCAATCTAAGGCAAGATCAGGAGGAAAACACGGCAATAAAGGCGTTGAAGCCGCTGCCGCCGCGATAGAGATGACCTACCTGAAAAAATCTATTTAGAAGTCGCTGCGCTTCAGAAGCAATTACCTTTGCTTACCAATTCTCTTCCTGCTCTAAATCAATAGACTACATGTCACATTACGAATTTGCGCTTTTAGCGTTCACCTCGTTTATTACACTGATAAATCCGTTTGGAATTATCCCAGTCTTTGTATCGATGACCTCTAGTTTAGAGCCATCCATGCGGCATAAGACAGCAAGAAAGGCCAATTTAGTGGCTTTTATCACGCTCGTTGCCTTCGCTTTTACGGGCGAATTTCTTTTCAAATTTTTCGGAATCTCTGTGAATAGTTTTCGAATGGTAGGCGGAATTATTTTCTTCATGTTGGGAATGGATATGCTTCAAGCCCGTTTGGGGAAAACGCGTATTCCTAAAAAAAGAGTCCAAGAATACGTAGGAGATATTTCCATTACCCCTCTGGGAATTCCAATGATCACCGGACCGGGCTCCATAACCAATGCCATCGTGCTTATGCAAGATGCCAAAACTTGGGATATGAAAGGACTGCTGATAGCCATAATCGGACTGGTAATTTTAATCAATACCTTGGGCTTGCTCTTTGCTTCTAAGATTACCCATCTATTAGGTGAAACAGGCAATAACGTCATGATGCGCCTGATGGGATTAATTGTAATGGTCATTGCTGTAGAATTCTTCTTTAGTGGACTGAAACCTATTTTGCAAGAAATTTTCATGCTAAGCCCATAGGTTGTTACTTTGCGGTAAACAATGTTAGAACATGAAAAAACTTATTACGAGCTTAGCGCTTTGCGTAGGATTGTATTCCTTCGCTCAAGAACTTCCACAACCTAGTCCAGCTGCAAGCATAAAGCAACGTGTTGGATTAACCGACATTCAGGTAGATTATTCAAGACCTTCTTTGAAAGGTAGAAAGGCATTTGGAGAATTGGTGCCTTACGGCCAAATGTGGCGCACGGGAGCAAACAAGGCTACGAGCATAGAATTCAGCACAGATGTAATAATCAACAAAATGCCTGTTGCTGCTGGTAAATATTCCATTTTCACCATTCCTGGCGAAAAGTCTTGGGTTATCATCCTAAACCGCAATACAGAGTTATGGGGAGTAGACGGATACGATAAAGGACAAGATGTTCTTAGAACTACTGTTGCTTCTAAAATGGAAGGAACGTACGAGTCATTTACCGTTGAGTTTGAAAACCTGACTGAAAACGGAGCGCATCTAGCTCTTAAGTGGGAAGGCCAAAGTGTTGCCATTCCAATTACGGTGGAAGTAGATAAACAAGCCCAATTGAATATCGAAAAAGCCTTGAAAGAAGACGCGGGCAATTGGAGAGTACACAGAGGAGCTGCCACCTATTATATTGGCAAGGAAATGAGCTACGATAAAGCGCTAATGCACATCGACAAAGCCATTGAACTAAAAGCAGACAACTGGTATAACTACTGGGTTAGAGCTGAAGCTTTGGCTGGTTTGAATCGCAAAAAAGAAGCTATGGAGTCTGGCAACAAAGCCATTGAAATGGGCGAAGCTCAGGCAAAAGCAGATGGTAAAGAATTTACGTATGGCGACGGTTTAAAAGCCGAAATGGCCGCTTGGAAATAAGCATTCGCCTTTCTGTTAAAAGCCTCCTTCGGGAGGCTTTTTTTTTGCCGTACTCCTCTAGAAACAAAAATATCTTGAAGTTTAAACAAATACCTTTGCCGCCGGTTAAAAGACCCGAAACCGTAAAACCAAACTATGCGTTCATTCCGAATTCTATTTGTTAGTGTATTTGTTCTTGGATTTCTTGCTTCTTCGGCACAAACAGGAATCATTCGAGGAAGAGTTTTCAATGCCATCAATAACGAGAGTATTCCCATTGCAGCCATTACGGTTGAAGGATTGCCAAATAAAGCAGTGGCCTCTGATTTAGATGGAAACTATGAAATCACAGGGTTAAATCCCGGTTTATACAATCTTACCGCTCAAATATTGGGTTTTGAAACCAAGACCATCTATGAAATTCAGGTGAGCAATGCCAAGCCCGCGGTGGCCAATTTTAGTTTGGAAGAATCCAATACCAAACTGGATGAAATTGTGGTAAGTGCTCAAGTTCAGTTCAACCGAAATCCTGAAAGTCCGGTTTCTGTTCAGACCATTGGAATAAATGAAATACAAAGAAATCCGGGTGGAAACCAAGATATCTCTAGGGTAATTCAGGCTTTGCCAGGTGTTGCTAGCACGCCTAATTTCCGTAACGACTTAATTATTCGAGGAGGAGCGCCGAATGAGAACCGGTATTATTTAGATGGAATTGAGATTCCATCGATCAATCACTTTTCTACACAAGGTTCTGGCGGTGGACCGGTTGGATTGATAAACGTGAATTTTATTCGTGAGGTGGATTTCTACACGGGTGCTTTCCCTGTAGAAAGAGGGAATACATTGAGTTCTGTAATGGAATTAAAACTCAAAGACGGTAGAGAAGATAAATGGGGCTTTACCGGAATTGTAGGTGCAAGCGATATTGGACTTACTGCAGAAGGACCGCTCAGTAAAAAAACCACCATGATTGCCTCCGTAAGAAGATCGTATCTCCAATTTCTTTTTAAAGCACTAGGACTTCCGTTTCTACCTACTTACAACGACTTCCAGGCAAAGGTGAAATACAAAATCAACAATAAGCACCAAATTACCTTCTTAGGATTAGGGGCCTTTGACAATTTTAGTTTGAATCTAGACGCAAATGAAACACCTGAGCAACGCTACACTTTAAATATTCTACCAGTAAATGAACAATGGAACTACTCTGTGGGTGCCAAGTACACATACTTTGCTCAAAAGAGTTATACCAATGTGGTTCTGAGCCGATTTATGCTAAACAATTCTGCTTTCAAATATTTGAATAACGATGAATCCAGCACCCAGCTTTTAGATTACAATTCATTTGAAATTGAAAATAAATTAAGAGTTGAAAATTTTTACAGAAGCAACGGATGGCGCTTGACCAATGGAGTGGGTTTTGAGCAATTGAAATACGATACCCAAGAAAGTGATCTTCGCGTTCCTGAAGGCCAAGACCCAAGGAATTATTCTACCTATTTAGGAATGTACAGATACAGTGCATTTAGTCAGGCTACCAAAAGTTTGTTGGATGAAAAGTTGGTGCTTTCGGGTGGTTTTAGAGTAGATGGAGTAGATTTTAATGAGAATACAGCCAATTTGCTGAATCAGTTTTCCCCTCGTATTTCTACCACCTACAACTTCAATGAGAACTTCAGCTTCAATGCCAATTGGGGTATTTATTATCAGCTCCCTCCTTACACCCTACTTGGATTCAGAGATCAAGCAGGCAACTTGGTAAACGAAGATGCAACCTATATACGCAGTGAGCATTGGGTTGCCGGATTTGCTTATTACCTTCCATTTAATGCACGCATTGCGATAGAAGGATTTTACAAAGGCTATTCAAATTACCCTTTCCTCTTAACCGATTCTATCTCTCTCGCCAATTTGGGAAGTGATTTTGGAGTTATTGGCAATGCCCCTTCTGAGTCGAGTTCAGATGGAAGAGCGATGGGAATTGAAGTGGTATACCAGCAAAAACTGTTCAAAGGCTTTTTCGGAATTCTGTCTTACACCTTTGTAAACAGTGCATTCGAAGATAAAAGAGGTGATTTAATTCCATCATCATGGGATAACAGACACATTCTAACTTTTACAGGTGGAAAGAAATTCGGAAAGAACTGGGAAATAGGTATGCAGTATCAGTTCTTAGGTGGGGCTCCTTTTACACCTATAGACATTGCAACCTCTTCACTCATTGCCAATTGGGATGTTATTGGAAGAGGTATTCCAGATTTCAACAATTTGAACTCTCAACGCTTCTCTAACTTCAACAGAGTGAATGTGCGGATTGACAAAAAATGGTTTTTCACAGACTGGAACTTAGATTTATTCTTTGATATTCAAAACCTGCTAGCGGCAGCTGTACAAGGACCGGCTGTAGTAGACGTTGCTAGAGATGTCGATGGAATGGCCATCATCAATCCAAACGATCCTACACGTTATGAACTCACTCAGTTTCCAAACGAAAGTGGCACAAGACTTCCAACCATAGGTGCCATAATCGAGTTCTAAGCTTGTATATTTACGTACAATGTCTGAAACGGTATGGCTCTTTATGCATATTCCAAAAACTGCTGGTACTAGCTTGCGTCAGGTTTTGTCAAGAGAGTATAAAGAAAAGGGTGGATTAGAAACAGTATACGAGCCTTCTCAAGTAGATTTAGGTCCGAATCAGAAAGAGGCAAAGGTGTATCTCGGGCACTTTCGTTACGGATTTCATTCTCATTTTAATAAAAATACCCGCTACATAAGCTTCATGCGTCGGCCTGAAGACCAGGCCTGGTCGCATTACAATTACTTGAATTCTCTACATCGTTTACCCTCTGAAATAAAAGATTTTGGAGATTTTTTACATCATCCATATGGAAACAATCTACAATTGAGATTTATTAGTGGAATCGAACATATTGATGGCAAGGAGTGGGAAGTTGTAGAGATTGCCAAAGAAAACATCAGCCGTGATTTCGCTTTTATTGCTCCAATCGAAGAATACAACAAAGCCCTTCTATTGCTAAAACGTAAATTGGGATGGCATAGAAATCCGGTATATCAATTGGCCAATGTTCAACAACAAAAGCCCATGCTATCTCAAGCAGACTATTCGATGGCTAATTCCGTACTGCAGCCAGAGATAGACCTTTATCACTTTGTTATAAATCGATTTGCCAGTGAATATTTACAAGACAATCATTCCAATCTTGATCTTGAAATATTCAATTTCGAAAACAAGGCCTTCAGACTCTTAGACCCTTATTACGTTCGACTTAAATCTTTTTTTCGCTTAGATTCGAAGAATTCGTAAAAGCTTAAATTCATAAGAATAAGAAGCAATCCGTAGAAGGCATCTTCCATCGGAATGGTTCCGATTCTCTTTCCTAAATGATGTGCATCATTGTACCAAACGATGGGTTCATCAATCCATGATCCAGTTAAAACACTATTTACCAGAAGAAAGGGAATTAAAATCAGTGCATACGCACGAATAAAATTGCCCATCCATTCTGTTTTATTGATGTAGATGTGCCATCCCATAAAAAGACCGAGTAGGAGAAAAGTACTCAAGGTATAGACTCTCTGATAATTTAGAACTGCAACCCCTAGAGGGAACCAAACCAGAAATGCTGGAATTTGCTGCTGAAACAATCGGTTTTGGGTATCGCCCAAGAAAAAATTGAGCACGCGATAAATAAAAATACATGAAAACGGAACCACTATAAAAAAGAGCCACTCTTCTATGGGTAGATGAAAAATCGACAATCCAACTAAATACCGATCGTTAAATCCCCAGACGCCATATACCGTAAAGGCCACATCCCAAGCGATAAAAAACAATCCTGTTAGAGCAATGGCTTTAAGTAGCGAGAGAAAGCTTTTATAATATGCGATTTTGGATTCAAAAGAGCGCAACAGAGGGACAGCTAATGTAAAGACATCTAGAAACAGGTATAAGAATTTCTCTTTCATGCTCTCTTCTTGATATTTATCTTTTTAGACTGTTTGGAAGCCTTAAAGTACTTAGGGTGTATTATGAGCATTCCGAAACTCTCACCCTGCTCTTTCCCTAAGTGTTTGTGATGCATTTTATGGGCAAATCGAATGGCCTTCAAATAAGACGATTGGGCATTTTTAAGCCAGCTAAAACGCTGATGAATAAACACCTCGTGCACCAAAAAATAGGCTAGGCCATATACTGCAATTCCAAACCCAATTGCGACAGAAATAGGCAGCTCATACATCATGCCTAACATTATGCATAGCCAGCTTGGGATGGCAAAGATGAGAAAGAAGAGATCATTCTTCTCGAAGAAACCCGGATCCTTAACATGATGGTCTTTGTGTACGCTCCAAAGGAAGCCGTGCATTACGTATTTATGTGTAAACCAAGCCACAAATTCCATAAAGAAAAAGGTAGCGGATATAATTAGTATCCAATAAAGTGTACTCACAACTGATTATTTAAAATGAAAAAAAACAAGACTTGGGCAATAAACACTGGAATAGCCATAGGGTTTTTAAACACTGGAATTCTAGAGCGAGAAAGCCAATGAAAGAAAAGGCTGAGTCCGAACCAACCAATATAATTTTGCAAGGGAATTTGTGCCGATGTCCACATCCAAAAGTCAATTTTCATAGCAACGGGTTCAATCAAAAAATCTATTGTAACCATAAGCAAGGCTCCTCCAACAATTTTCATAAAGGTAGAAATGAAAACCTCTGACATTGCTCTGGTTGCTAGAATTAAAATAAACCAATTCACTCCAATAATGACGGGTATTCCATCCAATCTCAGGCCCAAATTCTTACCATAGCTATAGTCGCCAAAAGGAAAGCCTGTTTTCACTCCAATCCATTCAGCTAGAAAGCCAAGAATGAAAATCCAAACAAATGCGCTCCACCATTGCCTCTTATCGCCTTCGTTATAGACGAAGAGTATTGCCATGGTAAGTAGTAAATTGAAGGGAGTAAGCGCTACGAAGAAATCACGATAGGGAGAAAGAATGCCCAACAATCCTACGGTATGAAAAATAAGTAGTACCAACCAACCAATGAAAGGCTTTTGCTTGATATCAAATGGCATAATCCTCATTGATTATATCTGTTGTAATTCTAGCCGACAATAAACACAAAGGAATCCCACCCCCTGGATGGGCACTTCCGCCTGCAAAGTAAAGGCCTTTCAACTTTCTTGAAAAATTAGGATGTCGCAAAAATGCACTCATAGCATCGTTGCTAGCCGAACCATATAAGGCCCCTTTGTAACTTGAAGTTTTACTCTCAATTAAGGGTGGAGTGAGCACCTCTTCTACCTCAATAAACGGTTCTATATCTGTTTTAAGGATTCCATTTAACTTTTGAATCACAGCAAGGCGAAGCTCTGCTCTAATTTGCTCCCAATCTTGACCGTAATCGCCGGGAGTATTCACCATTACAAACCAATTTTCAGAATCCTTTGGTGCATCTGTCTCGGTTTCTTTGGAGCTGATATTAATGTAAATAGTTGGATCCGTCGGTATGGATTTTTCTTTAAAAATGGAGTTAAACTCTGATCGATAATCATTGCTAAAAAATATGTTGTGCAATCCCAATTCTTGGAAGCTTTTTGAAATCCCCCAATAGAAAATAAAAGCAGAGCTTGAACGCTCCTGTTTCAATATTTTCTCTGGCGCTTTTTCTTTTGGAAGTAATTGTCTGTAGGTTGGATACACATCCGCATTACTTACGACCAAATCGGATAAATAGGACTTCCCTCCCACCTTAACGCCCGTGACTTGCTTATTGTTAACCAATATCTCATCCACCTTACTATTGAAAACAAATTCTACTCCAAGATCTTTGACCAAAGAAAAAAGAGCCTCCGTTATCGAATGCATTCCACCTTTGGGGTAAAAGGTTCCGACATTGTGTTCCAAATGAGGAATGATTTGCATCACCCCTGGGGTTAAAAAGGGGCTTGACCCGTTGTAGGTAGCAAATCGATCAAACAACTGTACTAATTTGGGATTTTTGAATCGCTTCGCATTCACAGCATGAAGATTCTCCGTTAAATGAAGAGAATGCAGATTAAACAGGGCAGAAAACACCTCCTTATTGAAGTAGGTTTGCCATTTATGCAAAGAAGACTCTAAGAATAAACTGTGAGTGTTTTTATAAAGTTTGGCACTCTCTTCTAAATACCGAATTACCTTAACTGAAGGCTCATTGAGTTTATCTTGCACTTCTTGGGCAAAGGCCTTTGAGTCAGACCATGCTGTTAACCGTGTTCCATCTTCCCAAAAATATCTACAGGCCTCTTCGCATTGAACGAAGTTAAAATAGTCTCCCACCTTTTTACCAGCAGATTCTATTACTTCAGTCACTAAATTGGGCAAGGTAAATAAAGACGGACCTGCATCAAAGCGATATCCCTCTATTTCGAACTGAGATAGTTTTCCACCAGGATATGCATTTGACTCAAATACAAGTACTTGCCAACCCTTGGTTGCTAAGCTCACTGCGGTGGCCAAACCAGAGATTCCAGATCCAATTATAATGGCTTTAGACATATTGCAAATCAACATCAACCCTTTGGCATAGTTCGCGTTATTTGATAAAGTTTTACTCAATTTATTCTAAAGCCTTCCTTTGAAAACCTCCTCACCACTAGTCAAGTACTTTTTGTTCTTCGTTGTTGCGCTATTGGCCCTTTCTTTTCTGTTCCCACCAAAGCCAAAAATTCCCTCATCGAAGAATCCAAGTTTTGCTGTTCGCTCTTCAGACAAAATCTTTTTTAAAAATATGCGCGCCTATTTTTACCATATGAAGCCAGATAAGGCAGGTGTTTTCATGCTTCGGAATTTGAAGAAATTGGAGGATGAGCCGTTTCAATTTTTACTTCTTGAGAATGAAGTAATGGATGAATGGTATATTCGAGCCTACTGGAAAGATAGCTCTATGGTAGGTTTATGGTGGATGAATGAGCAAGCTATTAATATTGACACTCTCAACAATGAAGAGCAATGGAAATTTGCATACGACTTCTACACTGCGCTTTTAAATAACAATGATTTGAAATACAACTCCTTAGACTCAAGCATCGGCCCTGTTATTTTGGATGAAGATCAAAGGAATTTATATGAAACAACTCTATTTGACTACTTTAGGATTATTGGATTAAACTAATATGAATTGGCAGCAGGCACTTCGTGGCTTTAAAACGTATTTGACACTTGAAAGAGGTTTGTCGCAAAACACGATAAAAGCCTATGTCAATGATTTAAAGTCGCTTCAACACTTTAGCGAAAATAAAAATCACAAAATTGCAGCGCTGGAAGTCATTCACCTAGAAGAATGCTTAAAGTTAGAGGTAGAAGCGGGAAAATCTAAGAGGAGTATCGCCCGTACTATCTCTTCTTGGCGCTCTTTTTTTGATTACCTCATTTATGATAAAAGTCTAGAAAGCAATCCAACTGATTTACTTGAAAGCCCCCGAATTGGTAGTTACCTACCTGAAGTATTGAGTTTAGAGGAAATAGACCTCATTGCCAATACACTAGAATTAGGCTCAAAAAGTGGACATAGAGACCGAGCCTTGTTTGAGGTTCTTTATGGATGCGGCCTTAGAGTAAGTGAATTAACCGATTTAAAAATGGACGATCTATTTTTTGAAGAAGGCTTCATAAGAGTTATCGGCAAAGGAAATAAACAACGGATTGTACCTATAAATGATCTTGTTGTTCTTCACATTAGACTGTATCAGGAACAAATGCGCAATCATATTGGCATTACAGAAAAAGCGAAGCCTTATGTTTTCGTTAACCAAAAAGGTGGACGATTGAGCCGGGTAAGCGTCTTCAAATGGGTAAAAGTATGGGCCGAAAAGGCAGGAATAAAAAAGAGTATAAGTCCGCATACTTTCAGACATTCATTTGCAACGCATCTGGTGCGCAATGGAGCAGATCTAAGGGTAGTTCAGGAAATGTTAGGGCATGAAAGTATACTGACAACCGAGATTTACACGCATTTAGATCGCAAACATTTAGAAGAAGCTATCTTAAAATTTCACCCTAGAGGCTCACGTTAGAAACCCGTTTGATTCCAAACTTTGATGTTGTCTTCAAGAGATAATCCTTCAATTACTTCCACATAGATACCATCAGACAAACCCAATTTTAGTGAGCGTTTTTCAAATTGTTGATCGCCAATTTGAATTTCCACAAAGGGACTTCCCTCCTCGAACTGCAGAAGTTTTTCATCGATGGTAAGAACGCTGTCTCTTCTATCTAAAACAATGTCTGCATTGGCCGAAAACCCGGCTCTAATAAAGCTAGTCTCGGGAATAGTTACATCCGCTTTAATCTCAAACTGAATGGCACCATTTTCCAAAACACCTTTCGGAGAGATGTATTCTAAACTGGCATTAAAACGCTCATTTTCAATGGCACCAATAGTAAGTAATAAGGTCATACCCTCCTTAATTTTCCCCACCTCCGACTCATCTATTTTTCCTAGGAAAATCATGTCTTTCATATCGGCAATGGTAGCCACGGTAGTACCATCATTGAAAGTATTACTCTCAATAACTTGATTTCCCAATTTCACCGGAACTTGTAAAACCATTCCATTCACTGTAGATTTTATAAGAGTAATAGCAGACTTACCCGAGCTTTTAGTTGCACCTTCCTTAACAATATCTAAATTATCCAATGCGTTTTGCATTTCAATTTCTGCATTTTTCAACCTCAAAGTAGTGGTCTGCCATTCTTGTTGAGACATGGCACCTTTCTTATAAAGTATATCGCTTCTATCGAATTCTAATTTTGAATTTTCCAATTCAGCTTTGGCTCTATCAATTCTATTTTCTGCATTGTTTAAGCTACTCATGTTTGGAATAACTTGAACTTTTGCGATGGGGTCTCCCACCTTTACAATTTCGCCTGGTTCTACGAAAACCTCGCTAATGATTCCTGAAACCTGAGGCTTGATGTCTACCTCTTCTCTTGGAACAATAGAACCTGTGGCCACTGTTTTATTAATAATATCTCGTTTGGCAGCCACTTCTGTGGTATAGACAATGGGTTTCTGCTGCGATTTTTTATACAAAAAATAAAAAGTGTAGATCAATCCACTTAAAACGGCTATTCCTATAAGCCAAGGCAATACTTTCTTCATATTTTCTAATTATTCGTCTCTTAAGGCTGTTATTGGTTTAACACTAATGGCTTTGCGGGCTGGAATCATTCCAGCGCATAAACCTATAATTATAAGTATTCCTAAAGAGGCTAGAATTAATTGAAGATCTACCCCTGGTTTGGTAAAAGAGCCTCCTCCTCCTGTTGATTCAATGATAGAGCTGATTCCTTCTAATGACCAAACTCCAGCCAAAACACCTGCAATACCTGCAATTAGGGTGAGAAAGGCAGATTCACTTAAAATCTGACTAAAGATATTCAGCGGTGTAGCTCCTAAAGCCCTTCGAATCCCAATTTCCTTGGTTCTTTCTTTTACTATCACCAACATAATATTGCTAACCCCAATAGCCCCTGCCAAAAGGGTGAAAAAGCCCACAACGAAAGAAAGCCATTTAATGCCAGTAAAGAGTCCACTCACTTGGCGAAATTCGGTTGCCATATTCCAACTTCCTATAGCACGAGAATCATCGGGATGGATTTTATGCCTAGCCATTAAGAACTTCTTCACCTTAGCCTCTACCTGCACAACATCTTGGTCTTCTTTTGCCAGAAATGCGAACCAACCCACAATATCTCCGTAGTTGAATGCCTTTTGAAAGGTTGTAAACGGAATAAATAGCGATTGATTTTCTTCGTCGCCATTCTCACCTTTTTGTTTACTTCTCAGCACACCCACTACAGTAAAATAAACTCCATTTACTTGTATAGATTCTCCAATCACCTCTTCACCTGCATCAAAAAGCATTTCTTTCACTCGCATTCCAATAACACAAACCTTCCTTTTCTCAGCTAAGTCATTGTCATTTAATAGTCTACCATCCAAAAGAACAATGGGTTTTACTCTAAAGAAATCAGGTTCATCTCCAAAAATTGAAAAAGCGCCTGTTTTTAATCCACGAACAACATTGTTTGATCCTTGCCATCCACCTAAACTATTTCTAGGCGCCACTGCTTCTACTTCAGGAATTTGACGTTCAATTGCTTGGATGTCTTCATTTTTAAAATTAAAATACCTGCCTTTGGGCAAGCCTTTATAGGGAATACCAGTAGATTGAGTCCACATAAAAGAGCTATTCATGGCTACTCCACCCATATCTCGCGTAACTCCATTCTTAAGTCCATTTCCAGAGCCTACCATAATAATCATCATGAAAATGCCCCAAAAAACACCAAAGGCAGTCAATGCCGTGCGCAATTTGTTAGCCGAGAGCACATGAAATATTTCTTGCCAGCGATCGCGATCAAACATATTTATTCATCTTTTAACGCAACAACAGGTTGAACAGAAGCCGCCTTTCTAGCTGGAATGAAGCCTGCGACTGCACCCGCGAAAATGAGAACCAAAGTGGTAATTACGGCGACGGAAAATTCTACAGAGGGATGCTTAAAATATTCTGTCTCTATTTGAGGGCCCAAGAATTCAAGAAGTAAAATTCCGGAAAGCAATCCGAGGTAACCGGCTACCGCGGTAATAAAAATAGATTCTTGCAAAACCAATCCAATAATATCATATAACAAGGCCAAGGCAATCAGTGCC
>ERZ888423.2004-NODE-2004-length-16264-cov-13.823493_pt1 | contig 16264 bp, 12 predicted proteins | sample MGYA00520523_ERZ888423 | MGnify/ENA primary metagenome ERZ888423 (study PRJEB32303, sample SAMEA104408611) | aquatic metagenome | biome: Brackish water; feature: Pelagic; material: water | place: Baltic Sea | collected 2014-06-08T10:24:00 | depth 30,27 m ...
GTAGTACTCGAACTCGGGGATGTGTGTCTTGCGGGTGTGCGCCACCAGGACGCCCAACGCATCAACGCAAATGGCAGTGTTGTACCCGCGCTCAGTGCCGGCCTGCTCGTACAACGATGCGTGCACTGCGACGTTGTGCTCGGTCGCGAGCGAACGCGCGAGTGTCACCGTTGGCCCGGATTCGAGCGGTTCACCGAACCGCGCCAGCGCGTCGGGTTCGTTAGGTGACACGCAGAAGTACAGCGACCGGGTCAGCTCCTGGAGGAACACGATCTCGGCACCCTCGGCAACGGCGACCGCGACACCGGTACGCAGCGTTGCCTCCATCGCCGGCGCATCCGGATTCCACGCGCACTGAACCGCACCGACACGCAGCAGACGCTCAGGAGCGCCAGCGCGCACGCCATCATCGGGATCACGGAACGGCGAGTCGAGCGGCTCGTCGGCAACGATCACCTCAAAGCCGTGCGCCGCGTGTTCTGTGGTCACGAATCGAAGCCCAGCCCGAATCGGTCGAGCGTGCGTAGCCATGCGTTGCGGCTTCCCGTCTGATCCTCGCGGTTCATCGACCAGCGAGTCGCGTCGAGTGAACGCTGACCGATCGGTGTAGACGCGGCGCTCACCGAGTACTCCGGCGGCTCTTCAGGCTCGACACCAACGCGCCCGACGCCAGCAACGCCACCGATGCCAGCAACACAATCGTGGCCAAAACGTTGATCTGGGGTGAGAACGAGTTCTTGAAGCTCGCATTGACGAACAGCGGGAACGTACTGAGCGAACCTGCGTTGAACAGCGTGATGATGAAGTCGTCGAGCGACAGCGCGAACGACAGAAGCGACGCAGCCAGGATGCCCGGCAAGATCAGCGGGAATGTGACCTTCCAAAACGTGCGCATCGGCGAGGCGCCCAGATCTTGTGCTGCTTGTTCGAGCGTCCAGTCGAATCCGCGAACCCGGGCACGCACGGTCAGCGCGACGAAGCTGATCTGGAACATCACGTGCGCAATGACCACCGTGGAGAACCCGCGCGTCACGTTCTGGTCGAGAAACAGAGTTGCGAGCGACGAACCAATGACGATCTCGGGCGTGGTCAGCGGAAGCACGAGCACGAAGTCGAGGAATGCGTTGCCTTTGAACGAGTAACGGGCAAGGCCGATGGCAATCAGCGAACCCAGCACGGTGGCAATCACCGTGGAGATCGACGCAATCTTCAAGCTCATGAGGAGCGCGTCGGTGAGCGCTTCGTCCTTGAACGGCTCGCGCCAGTTGTCGAGCGTGGCGTTCTGCCATACGAAGTTGAACTTGCCCTTCGGCTCGTTGAAGGAGAACCCAACGATCCAGAAGATCGGCATGAACAGATAGATCATGACGCCGACAGCGAACAGATTGAGCCCCCACCGAACAACGGACCCAAGGGGCGATGACGGTGCGCTCATGTCAGATCGTCCGTTCCGAAGAAGCGGCTGTAGATGATGACAAAGACGGTGATGATCAGCATCAAGACGAAGGACATCGCGGACGCGACCGGCAGGTTGTTCTGCACCAAGAACTGGTTCTGGATCGACTGGCCGATGACAGATGTGTTCGGGTTTCCGAGGTACTGCTGGTTGACGAAATCGCCGGACGCTGGGATGAAGGTGAGGAGGGTGCCGGCGAACACGCCGGGAAGCGACAGCGGGAAGATGACCTTGAAGAACGCCCGCACCGAACCGGAGTAGAGGTCTTTGGCGGCATCGACCAGGTTGAGGTTGATCTTTTCCAAGCTGACGTATATCGGCAACGCCATAAACGGCAGGAAGTTGTAGGTCAGGCCTCCAATGACCGCAGCCGGCGTGTTGAGGATCTTGTCGCCGTCCATGATCCCCATCGCATTGAGGACCGGCTGGAGGCCAAGGTCGTTCAGCGCGCTCGGAATCGGCCCGGTGTCAGCAAGCAGGCTCTGCCAGGCAATCGTGCGAATCAGGTAGGACGTAAAAAACGGAATGATGATCAACCCGAGCAGCAATCCGCGATATTTGCCACCGCGAAACGCAATGACATATGCAAGCGGATAGCCGAGCACAATCGTCAGCACGGTGGCAACTGCGGCGTAACCGAAGCCCCGTTGGAACTGTCCGCCGAAATCGGTGAACGCTGTGGAGTAGTTGCCGAAGTTCCAGTCGAAATCCGCCTTGACCGCGAACCTGCTCGGCAAAGTCGACAGCGAGTTGCGCAGCAACGTGACCAGCGGTGCCAAGTAGAACAACGCCAGCCACAACATCCCCGGCTTGAGTAATCCGTACGGCGCCAGCTTGCGGCGCACCTCCGGACCGCCGAGCACCGCTGCGCCGATCAACGCCACGACGGTGCCCAAGGTGAGCGCGAGCGCAAGCGTCGCCAACGCCCCCGTGACCATCCCGGTGCCAACAACGACCAGCAAGGCTCCGGCAAGCAGCAGCAAGCCGAGGCCCAGTCGTTCCGGGTCGAACGATCGGCGCGCTGGCGCTGTCGATTCGTCTCGGCTGCTGTGCGGATCGAGTGTGGGCTCCGAGATGGTCACGAGTGTGGTGGATCGTTGTGGTTGGCGCTGAGACGGATCAGTGAGGGAGCGCGGTCAGGCGCCGGTGATCGCGGAGAAGCGAGCGTCGTACTCCGCTTCGACCCCTTCGTCGAGGTTGGCAAAGGAGTAGGTGCGAGCCAGCGTCGCGTCGTCCGGGAACAACAACGGGTTGACAGCCAACTCGGGGTCGATCTTTTCGAGTTCGGCCTGCACACCGGCTACGGGTGACACGTACTGCACCTCTGCGGTGATTTGTGCGGCCTGGACCGGGTCGTAGCAGAAGTCCATCCACTTGGCTGCTGCGTCGCGGTTGACCGCGCCCTTCGGCATGACCATGGCATCAGCCCAACTCGTGCCGCCCTCTTCAGGAATCACGAAGCGGATGTTCGGGTTCTCTACCGCCAACTGCACGACGTCGCCCGACCAGCCGACGCACGCAGCAAAGTTGCCGGTGCTGAGATCGTTGAGGTAATCGTTGCCGGTGAAGCGTCGGATTTGACCGTCATTCTTGGCGGCTTCAAGTCGGTCGAAGGCATTCGCAGCAGCGTCGAATGTCGACACGGTCGAGATGTCTACTCCATCAGCCAGCATCAGCAAGCCCATGGTGTCGCGCATCTCGGTGAGCATGCCGATTTTGCCGCTGAAGGCGGGATCGAACAGATCCTCGGTGCTCTTGAGCTCGCGACCGGTTGATTCGATGTTGTACGCAATGCCGGCGAATCCGGTCTGCCACGGCAGCGAGTACTCACCGGTTGGGTCCCATGCCGGCTTTTGCAGGTCGGCGCGCAGGTTGGCCGCATTGGGCACCAGATCAATCGGCAACTTGTCGACCCAGCCCAGGCTGATCAGCCGACCGACAAGCCAGGAGGTGGGCGCAATGATGTCGGGGTCGATTGGCTTGCCAGTGCCCAGCAACGGCTGGATCTTGGCGAAGTACTCAACGTTGTCGTTGTAGGTCTCGGCGTAGTTCATCTCGACACCGCTGGCTGCCATGAACCGTTCCACGGTGCCTATGAGATCGTCTTCGGTCGGGTCGATGTATTCGGGCCAATTCTCGAAGAACAGCGAGTTGCCGCCGCCACCGAGCGGTGCCTCGGAGCCCGATGCCGAGGTGTCAGAACTGGAGGTGCTCGCTCCGTCGCTGCTGCCGCCACACGCTGCCAAGATCGCAGGCAGGGACATCCCGGCCGCACCCATCATTCCGGCGCGTGCAAGAAGCCGGCGGCGGCTGAGCGACATGCGCGCAAGCGGATCGTTGTTTTGAGAGTTCATGGTGTGTGGTTCCTTTCATGGGCCGACGCTGCAAGGTCGTCGGAGATAGCTGGGTTCATTGGTGATTGGTCAACTTGCGTGAGCTTCAAGCGTGTCGATGTCGTTGGCGGTCAGGCCAGGCCGGCTGGGCCAACCGGCGAGCACGTATGCCGCGCCGGGGTCCCACTCGACGTGCACTGGCGCGCCGGGCAGGAGGAATGGCAGGTCAGACCCCGTGGCCACGGTGGCGATCACTTCACTGTCGTCGGCCAAGCGCAATCCCAAGCGGGCGGTGGCGCCTTGGAAGACCAGATCGGTGACCGTACCGACGATCGAGCGGCCGTTGGCGCTCGGTTCGACCGCCGCCCGAAGCCGCTCGGGGCGCAACATCAGTGACACCTGGGCGCCGAGTTGATGCTCGTGAGATGCCCGGGCGCGCACCGTGGCACCGCTGGTCAGTTCGACAACGACATCGTCATCGTCGAGCCCGCGAACTTCGCCTGGCAGTAGGTTCGCCGATCCGATAAACCCAGCAACGAAGAGGGTGGCTGGGCTGTTGTAGATCTCTTCGGGCGTGCCGATCTGCTCGACGCGGCCCTCGCTCATGACTGCGATGCGATCGCTCATGGTGAGCGCCTCGCCCTGGTCATGGGTGACGAACACGAACGTGATGCCGACGTCACGCTGGATTCGTTTGAGTTCGAACTGCATTGCTTCGCGCAACTTCAGGTCGAGCGCAGCAAGCGGCTCGTCGAGGAGGAGCGCGCTCGGGTAGTTAACGAGCGCTCGAGCGAGCGCAACGCGCTGCTGCTGGCCTCCCGAGAGCTGCGCCGGCTTACGGCTGGCGAAATCGCCGAGCCGCACGATGTCGAGCATCTCTGCGACGCTCGCCTCGTAGTCGGCCTTCGGCCGCTTCTTCGAGCGGGGACCGAAGCGCACGTTGTCGGCCACCGTCATGTGCGGGAAGAGCGCATACTGCTGGAAAACTGTGTTGACGTTTCGCTTGTATGGCGGGACCCGGCTGACGTCTTCGCCGTTGAGAATCACCTGACCGGAGGTGGGCTGTTCGAACCCAGCAATCATCTTCAGCGTGGTGGTCTTGCCGCACCCCGACGGGCCGAGCATCGCGAAGAACTCCCCTTCGCGAATCGTGAAATCCGCCTCTTCGACGGCGACAAAGTCGCCGAACGTCTTACGTACCTTGCGCAGCTCGATGACATGGTCCGTTGACGTCATGGGCAATCGATCTCCACCGGGCGGCATGCGTTGATCGACTGTTCCACGTGCGGTCCTTCACTGGTCGGATAAATCGTCGAATAAGTAGTCGGGAACATTAGACGAGTCAGCCGGTTCCCCAGTTGTAGGTCTGCTTGACCAGTTGGAGATAGGTGAGGATCTCGGTCCCGCGCACGCCTGGAATGCTGCGCACGCGTTCGTTCACGATCCGCAGCAGATCGTCGCTGTCCGAGCACACGACCTCGGCGAGAATGTCGAACCTGCCAGCGGCCACAACGACGTACTCGAATTGCTCTACTGCTGCGAGTTTTTCGGCAACAACGCTGATGTCGCCGTCGACGTTGATCCCGAGCATCGCCTGAACGGGTAGCCCGATCTTGGCCGGATCCGTGACCGCAACGATTTGCATAACGCCGCGCTCGGTCAGTCGATGCACCCGCTGACGCGTGGCCGACTCGCTGAGCCCGATCTCGGCACCCAGCTGCGAATACGGCAATCGACCATCTCGCTGCAGCGCGCGCACGATCGACTTGTCGAGATCGTCGAGATCATGGCGATCAGGAACATTCATTGCGGATCGCTGCTGCGTAGAGGTCATCGAATGCGGGCCGACGTCACATTCCCAGCTCGGCCATGCCCTTGAGGAGCACGGTCTTGAGGGCAGTGACGATCTCTTCAAACTGTTCCGGGCCGGCAATGAGCGGCGGGGAGAGCTGGATGACCGGGTCGCCACGGTCGTCGGCGCGGCAGATCAATCCGGCTTCGAGCAGCGACTCAGAAAGCACGCGTCGGATGAGTAGTTCCGATTCGCCCGCATTGAACGTTTCCTTGGTCTTGCGGTCCTTGACCATTTCGATTCCGTAGAAGTAGCCAGCACCTCGGACGTCGCCGACGATTGGCAGATCTTTGAGTGTCTCGAGTTGGCGGCGGAACTCAGCCTCGTTATCGAGTACGTGCTCCAGGATTCCTTCGTTTTCGAAAATGTCGAGGTTGGCCATGGCGACGGCGCAGCTGACCGGATGACCACCGAAGGTGAATCCGTGGAGAAAGCGGTTCGTCGAGTTGATGAACGGCTCGACGAGGCGGTCGCTCACAATCATCGCGCCGAGCGGCGAGTACCCCGAGGTGAGTCCCTTGGCGCAGGTGATGATGTCGGGGACGTAACCAAAACGATCGCAACCGAACATATGGCCGAGGCGGCCGAAGGCGCAGATCACCTCGTCGGACACCATCAAGACGTCGTACTTGGTGCAGATCTCACGGACCCGCTGCATGTAACCGTCGGCGGGAACAAAACATCCGCCGGAGTTCTGCACGGGCTCCACGAACACCGCGGCAACGGTGTCGGGGCCTTCACGCAGGATCATCTGCTCGATGTCGTTCGCGCACGACAGGTTGCAGCTTCCGGCCAGCGCGCACATCGAACAGCGGTACTCGTTCGCGTTGGCGACCTTAAATGCGCCAGGCACGAGGGGCTCGAAAGTGTTGCGTAACCCAGGGACGCCCGTGATGGACAGCGCTCCCATGGTGGTGCCGTGGTACCCGAGGTAGCGGCTGATGACCTTGCGCTTCTGCGGTTTGCCGACGGACTGGAAGTACTGCATGGCAAGCTTCCATGCGGACTCCACTGCTTCGCCACCACCGGTGGTGAAGAACACCCGGTTCAGGTCGCCGGGGGCATGCGAGGCAAGGCGCGCCGCCAGCTCGATTGCCATCGGGTGCGAGTAGGTCCAAATAGGGAAGTACGCCATCTTCTCGGCCTGAGCGCGGGCCGCCTCGGCAAGTTCGACTCGGCCATGTCCGACTTGGACGGTGAAGAGTCCGGCGAGACCGTCGAGGTAGCGATTCCCTTGGTCATCCCAGATGTAGCAGCCGTCTCCACGCTCCATAATCCGCACGGTGTCGATTCCGCCGCCGACCGTGGAGAAGTGTCCCCAGAGGTGGCGATTGCCGAGTTCGGCGAGTTCTTCGTGGTTCATAACCGGTCCTTGGGGTGGGTCAACATCATCGTGCAATGCCGAAGTAACGCTGCTCAGCATGGGTGTCGCTCAGCCGAGTATTGACGCACGTGACAACTTGATCCGTGAATAGGGACTGGATCTGCAACGTAAATCGTGTGAAGATGACAGTAACACGACGACTTCCGTCGTGTCGAGCAAACATTCGCGCTCGGCTACTCGACCACTTCTTAGGGAGCACCGCCATGGCACTGGCAACGGCAAACTTCATCAACGGCGGCTGGCAGCCCGCTCAAGATGGCGCCACCGACGCCATCCTCAACCCGGCAACCGGCGAGGTTCTCGGTGAAGTGCCGTCATCTTCTGCCGCCGATGTCGATGCCGCGGTACAGGCCGCACGCGCAGCGTTCGGCGGCTGGGCCGGCATCACACCGCGCGAACGCAGCGAGATCCTCCATCGAGTCGCAGACATCGTCGAGGAGAACATCGACGAACTGTCCGAACTTGAATGCCTGAACGTCGGCAAGCCGATCGGCATCGTCGAGTTCGAGATGGACCTCACGAAAGACAACTGGCGCTACTTCGCGTCTGCCTGTCGCTTCCTCGAAGGCAAGGCTGCTGGCGAGTACCTCGAGGGGTACACGTCGATGATTCGCCGCGATCCAATCGGGGTCATTGGCTCGATCACCCCATGGAACTATCCCCTCAATATGGCCACATGGAAGCTCGGTCCCGCACTCGCCGCTGGCAACACGGTCGTGCTCAAGCCCTCGGAGCTCACGCCATACACCGCGCTGCGTTTCGCTGAGCTGACAGCCGACGTGCTCCCGCCGGGCGTCGTGAATGTGGTGTGCGGCCAAGGCGGCACCACGGGCGTGGCACTCACCGAGCACCCCGGTATCGCCATGGTGTCGATTACCGGCAGCGTTGGCGCAGGCAAGTCGGTCGCTCGGTCATCGGCCGAGACGCTCAAGCGGGTCCACCTCGAACTCGGCGGCAAAGCGCCAGTCATCATCTTCGACGATGCCGATGTCGATGCCGCCGTCGAAATGCTCCAGGGCATGGCGTTCTACAACTCGGGGCAAGATTGCACCGCCCCGTGCCGAGTGATCGCCGGGGCGAAGGTGCACGACGACTTCGTGAACAAGCTGACCGACGCGGTCGCCAAGGTGAAGATGGGGGACCCGATGTCAGCTGATACCGAGATGGGCCCGGTCATCTCGGCAGCGCACCTCGACCGTGTCGCTGGCTTCGTCGATCGCGCTCGCAACGCTGGCGCCGAGGTCACCGTTGGCGGAAACCGCGGTGCCGGCAGCGGCTATTTCTATGAGCCATCTGTGGTGATCGGATCCCCGCAAACCGCGGAAATCATCCAACAGGAGGTGTTTGGCCCGGTGGTCACCGTGCAATCAGCCGCAGACGAAGCCACCGCACTGCAAATGGCCAACGACGTCGACTATGGCCTCGCCGCAAGCGTGTGGACGAGCGACGTGGGTCGAGCAATGCGGATGAGTAAGGCGTTGCAGTTCGGATGCGTGTGGGTCAACGACCACATTCCAATCGTGTCGGAAATGCCCCACGGTGGGTTCAAGAACTCGGGCTACGGCAAAGACATGTCGATGTATGCCGTCGAGGCGTACACCGAAGTCAAGCACGTCATGATCAAGCACTAACCATGGCTGCCGACACTGCTGCATAACCGACGTGACGGCCGTGATCGCGTGACGCCGCGACTGCAGCCAAGTGACCTCCGCTTCGATCCGCCTGAGGTCAGCAAAGACATCCGCCGGGCGCTGTTGCGAGAGAACTGGGGAATCGATGGGACACTCGACCGCCTCGACGGCGAACGCGATCAAAACACACGAGTCACCACCGATGAGGGTGACGTCTTCGTGCTCAAGATCGCCAGTGCGAGCGAAGACCGTTCCGTCGCCGAATTCCAATGCGCAGCACTCGAGCACCTCGCTCGGGCCGACTCAGACCTGCTGGTCCCCCGAGTGATCGAGGCCGCGACCGGCGAGCGCATCGTCGATCTTGAATCAGACGGCGTCTCGATGTCGGCCCGGTTGCTGACGTTTCTTCCCGGCGTCACCTTCGACTCGGCGGGCGCGCTCACACCCGACGCGCTCGTTGGGGTGGGAGCATCTCAGGGTCGGCTCGCCTCGGCGTTCCGCGGATTCGAACATCCTGCCGCCACCAACTTCATGGCGTGGTCACTCGACAGCGGCATGGTTGCCAACGACGAACTCTGGACGGATCTGAGCGCCGAGGGCCGGGCCTGCGCTGCGCCGTACCGCGAACGTGTCGAGTCTGCTGCTGCCGCGCTGGCAGGCGCACGACGCCAGATCGTCCATAACGACGGACACCGGGGCAATCTTTTGCGCGCCACGCGAGACACCACCGATGTGATCGGCGTGATCGATTTCGGCGACATCGCCGAGACTGCAGTGATCGCCGATCTCGCCATCTGCGGGGCGAGTTTCGTCGATGGCCACCCAAACCAGTGCGCTGCACTGTGCTCGATTGCCGTCGGATACCACTCAGCAATGCCACTCGACATCAACGAAGTCGACCTCCTCGCCGATCTCGTGTTGACTCGTATCGTGCTCGGTCTGCTGCTCGTCGAGTACCAAGCGCGACATGCGCCGACCCATCGGCTCGCTGAGATTGTCGGTGAGCTACCGAGCTACCGAGCAAACCTCTCGCGTTGGGGCAAACTCGATCCGAGGGCAACCACCGAAGCGCTGCATCACCAACTCGACACGACGGAACGCTGATGAACGACGAAACGCGCATGAACAACGACCTTCGAACTCGACGCGCATCTGCGTTGGCCCCCTCGTACCAATTGTTCTACGACGATCCCGTGCACCTTGTCCGCGGCGAGGACGTCTGGGTCACCGATGTCGACGGGAACCGATTGCTCGACTGCTACAACAACGTGCCGTCGGTCGGCCACGCCCACCCCCGCGTCGTGGCCGCACTCGCCGGTCAGGCCGCCCAACTCAACACGCACACCCGGTATCTCCACGACGAGGTCGTGCGCCTGGCCGAACGGCTCGGCTCCATGCTCCCAGACAACCTTCAGACGTGCTACTTCGTGTGCACGGGCACCGAGGCCAACGATCTGGCCGTTGAGATCGCCCGCACGGTCACTGGCCAGCACGGCGTCGTCGTGAGTGAACACAGCTATCACGGCAACTCGTCGCTGGTGTCGCTGCTGTCGACCGACGGATATCCGGCTGAAGATCGACCCGACTGGCTCGGCGTGATCGACGCACCGAACGACTATCGCGGTCGCTTCCGCGACAATGATTCGGACCGTGCTGATTCGGACCGTGCTGGTGCTGATCTCGGCGAACGCTACGCCGACCTCCTCGCCGTCGAACTCGACACACTCAACCAGCGCGGTCACCGGCCGGCTGCGTGGCTCGTCGACCCGAGCTGGGACTCGAACGGCGTACTCGTTGCTCCCGACGGCTATGTCGAGCGATGCGCCCAACTCATCCGCGCTTCGGGCGGGCTGGTCATTGCCGACGAAGTGCAGTCAGGTTACTGCCGCCTCGGCAACGACTTCTGGGGCCACACGTCGTACGGCCTGGTGCCGGACATCGTCACGATCGGCAAGCCGATGGGTGCAGGGCATCCGGTGGCGGCTGTCGTCACCACCCCCGAGATTGCCGCCGCGTTCGCTGAGCGACGGTCGTACTTCAACACCTTCGGCGGCAACCCGGTGTCGGCAGCCGTCGCCAACTCGGTGCTCGACGTGATCGAAGACCAACAGCTGCTGCACAACGCCAGCGCCATGGGCGCTCGACTGTCGACCCAACTCACCGAACTCGCCACGCGGCACAACGTGATCGGCAACGTGCAGGGTGGCGGTCTGTTCTGGGGCCTCGACCTCGTTGCCGATCGCGCAACGCGCGCACCAATGTCGTACACCGACGGCCGTCGGCTCGCAACGGAGCTCCGCCACGACGGCATCCTCATTGGGTTGACCGGGCCAAGCACCAACGTGCTCAAGATCCGGCCGCCGCTTACGTTCTCCTCCGAGCACGTCGATCGGTTGGTGGAAGTGCTCGATGCGCGCCTGTCGAAATTCGAACTGCGTGGTGGCGCGGAACGCCGTCAGCCTGGCGCCGAGTGGTGAAGCAACTGCTGACTCAGTAAGCGACGCCGATGTACTGCGTCTCGCAGAACTCGTAGATGCCTTCGCTGGCACCCTCACGCCCAAGACCCGACTGCTTCATGCCCCCGAAGGGAGCTGCCGGGTCCGAGATGGCCCCGCGATTGAGGGCGACCATTCCGGCTTGGAGTCGCTCGCTGACGTTGAGGCCGCGTGCGAGATCGCGGGTGAAGACATAACCGATCAAACCCATTTCCGTGTCATTTGCGTGATCGATCATCTCGTCGATGTCGGTGAAGGTGATGATTGGAGCCACCGGGCCAAAGATTTCCTCGCGGGTGATCGGAGAATCGAACGCGACGCTGCTCAACACGGTCGGCTCGAAAAAGCTGCCTGGTCGATCGAGCCGATGACCGCCCGCCTCAATTTTTGCGCCGGCCGCAACGGCGGCTTCGACGAGCGCCTCGACTTTGTCGACCGCAGCCTCGTGAATCAGCGGGCCGCACTCGACCCCTGCGGTGAAGCCCTCCCCAATCGCGACTGCACGCATGGCCGCCGCGAGCTTCGTCGTGAATTCGTCGACAACCCCAGCCTGCACGAAGAAACGGTTGGCGGCCGTGCAGGTCTGCGCTGAGTGGCGCATTTTGGCGGTGATCGCACCGGCCACGGCGGCATCGATGTCGGCATCATCAAACACGATAAACGGCGCGTTGCCGCCGAGTTCCATCACGACCTTGAGGACCCGATCGGCACAACGCCGCAGTAGTTTCTGCCCCGTCGCAGTCGAGCCGGTGAACGACACCATGCGGGTCGCCCGATGGTCCACGGCAGCATCGAACCACGCACCGGCATCAGCGGCTGGCGTCACGTTGATCACGCCGTCGGGTATCCCCGCCTCAGCGAACAGTTCGGCTAGCCGGAGCGCCGTGAGCGGGGTTTCGGCGGGCGGCTTGATGACTACGGCGTTCCCAGCAGCGAGCGCTGGAGCCAGCTTGCGGGTGATCATCGCGGCCGGAAAGTTCCACGGCGTGACGATGACCACGACGCCGACTGGAGGATGGCGGACAATGATCTGGTTAGTGCCCGACGGTGCCGTTCCGATCGAGCCACGGATACGCACGGCCTCTTCGGAGTTCCAGCGGAAGAACTCAGCGGCGTATCCAACTTCGCCGACGGCATCTGCGAGGGGCTTGCCTGACTCGCGCACGATCAGCCGGGCGAGTTCGTCACTGTGGTCGTGCATGAGTTCAAAACAGCGCCGGAGAAGCTCGGCTTTCGCGCGTGGAGCGACAGCGGCCCAACGCTGCTGTGCGGTGTGGGCCGCGGCGCACGCGGCCGTGGCGTCGTCGGCTGACGCCGATGCAACGGCCACGATCAGCTCACCCGTCGCCGGATCGAACACGTCGAACGTCGAGTCCGTGGATGACGCTCGCCATTGGCCACCGATGAACAGCTGGGTTTGCATATGACGGCGAGAATACCTGCCCCCTCCCCCGGCGGCGCGAGCACTCAGCCCACGCCCCTCTTGGCCTACGGTGGTATCGGGTCGACTCGACAATGAGTGACAATGAGTAACGAACAAGGGGTAGGTACCGAGATGCAGCAACATTCGTATGCCGACAGCGTCACTCAGCAACGCGATGACATCCCTAAAATCTACGGTGCTGTCGACTTCGCCCTCGTGCCTGAACGTCTCGATAGCGAGGCCACCCTCGACGACGATCGATTCGCTGCGTCCAGAGACGCGGTCAGTCGAGTGTTCGACCGGCCCGAACTGCTCGAGACGATGCGCAATGCCACGATGACCGGCGACCGTATTGCCGACGCCTACGCCGCACTGATCCCCACGCACGGCTTCCGGACTCTCATCGAGATGCTGGAGGCTGCTTGCCAACGTGGCGTCGAGAGTGTTGAGAACGCACCACAAGAACTCGTCGATCTGATCGCCGCGATGGAGGCCACGCCCGCCTGGGTCGACATGAAACTCGTGGCCGAAGGAGCCCGAGCCGAACGAATCCCGATGGCGACCGCCACCCCACTGGCAATCCGCGGAGCATTCCTCGCGACCTTCTTGAACAAGTACGCCGCCCTCCCCATGACGATGACCGGAACGCTCTCCGACGAGGCAGCGGCCAAGCGAGTCTTTGAGACGGCCAGCTTCTTCACCGCAACGACGATGCCCGGAGCCCTCGACCGATCCGGCAAGGGTTTCGAGGCCGCAGCGAAGGTGCGGATCATGCACTCGATGGTTCGCTACCACATCCTCAATTCAGGCAAATGGGATGTTGCGACCTACGGCATTCCGATTCCGCAGGCCGACCAAATGCCGGCCGGGTTGATCGGCGTCTTCTTGCTGTCGGCACAACTCCTGAAGAAAGGGCAAACCGACTTCACCCCCGAGCAGCGCGCCAGCGTCGAACTCTCGCGTTACCGCTGTTTCCTGCTCGGTCTTCCGGAGAACTTGCTCGGCGAAACGCCCCAAGAGATCGTCGACCTCCTGATCGCCCGGCACGTCTCGCTGCGCGAGGGGTACGACGACGAAACGTGCGGTGCGCTCGTGCGCGGCACCATGCAAGCCGACCTGTTCGACACGTCGTCGATCACGGGCCGACTGCATACATGGCTCGAGAACGGGTTCTCGAAGTTCGTATTGATCAAAAGCTTCCTCGGTGGCGACACCGAACGAGCTGCGGCAATCGGCATCACCTTCAACCGACGCGAGAAGGTCGCCGCCGGCGTCGCAGCAGGATCATTGGCGCTCAAGACCGCGTTCTACCGGGTGGGTCTCCGGCTCCCCGTTGTCTCGGGCCGCATCGACGAACGACTCAACCGCCGCCTCGCCGCACTGCTCGAAATGTATGGGCACGCCGACTTCGTCACCGACGCCGACCGGTACAACCTCAACTGAACGCTCCACGCGAGGCATGACAGATCTGAGGCGCAAAGCTCACTCAACATGCACCAATAGTTGACAGAGTCCAAAACTAGTGCTTGAATGGTCTTGTGCCTGACGCAGCGATCCAACTTCTCCGCCAACACGGCGTGCAGGTCACTGCTCAACGGCTTGCGATCATGCGCGTCGTTGCCGAGCACCCCCATGCCACGGCCGACCAGTTGGGCGACGAGGTGCGTTCGCAACTCGGCTCGATCTCTCGCCAATCGGTGTATGACTCGCTCGGCATGCTCGTCGACAAGAACCTCGTTCGTCGGATCCAGCCAGCCGGTTCACCGGCACGCTACGAAACCCGAGTCGGCGACAATCACCACCACCTCATCTGCCGCAGTTGTCGAACCATGTTCGACGTCGACTGCGCAACAGGCGAGGTCCCCTGCCTCACCGCCAGCGACGAGCATGGCTTCGAAATCGACGAGGCCGAAGTCATCTATTGGGGCCGGTGCCCGACATGTCGCAAGGCTGCGTCGAGCGCAATCGCCGAGCCAGCCTGAACATCTCCGAACAACAATCAGCTTTCCATCCCGCATCCATCCCGCATCCATCCCGCATCCATCCCGCATCCATCCCGAAAGAGCAATAAGGAGCAAATCATGAGTGACACAAACGAGGCAAAGTGCCCGGTGCTGCAAAGCCCGCACACCGCAACCGGCAGCTCGGCCAATCAGCACTGGTGGCCGAACCAGCTCAACCTGAACATCCTGCATCAGGGCGCCGCGAACTCGAACCCGATGGGTGACGACTTCGACTACGCCGCCGAGTTTAAGAGCCTCGACCTCGCTGCCCTCAAAGCCGATCTCACCGTGCTCATGACCGATTCTAAAGAGTTCTGGCCCGCCGACTACGGGCACTACGGCCCCTTCTTCGTCCGCATGGCCTGGCACTCAGCTGGCACCTACCGCACCCACGACGGCCGCGGTGGTGGCGGCGCTGGCCAGCAGCGTTTTGCTCCGCTAAACAGCTGGCCCGACAACGGCAACCTCGATAAGGCTCGTGCACTGCTCGAGCCGATCAAGAAGAAGTACGGCCGCAAGATCTCCTGGGCCGACCTGATGCTCCTCACCGGCAACGTCGCAATGGAGTCAATGGGCTTCAAGACCTTCGGATTCGCTGGCGGTCGTGAAGACGTCTGGGCACCTGAAGAAGACGTCTACTGGGGCCCCGAGAACGTGTGGCTCGACGACCAGCGCTACAGCGGTGACCGCGAGCTCGAGACCCCGCTCGGGGCCGTGCAGATGGGCCTCATCTACGTCAACCCCGAAGGCCCGAACGGCAACCCCGACCCAATCGGGTCCGGCCGTGACATCCGCGAAACGTTTGGTCGCATGGCGATGAACGACGAAGAGACCGTTGCGCTGGTCGCAGGCGGTCATGCCTTCGGCAAGATGCACGGCGCCGGCCCGGAAGGTGACGTCAAAACCGAGCCCGAGGGCGCCCCGATGGAGCAGCAACTGCTCGGTTGGAAGAACGACTTCGAAAGCGGCGTCGGCATCCACACCACCACGTCCGGCTTCGAAGGTGCCTGGAACTCCACGCCGACCAAGTGGGACAACAACTACCTCGAGACGCTGATGGACAACGACTGGGAACTCACCGAGAGCCCAGCTGGCCACAAGCAGTGGACTGCCCCGGCACTCGCCGGCACCGTGCCCGACGCCCAGCGCCCTGACGTGTTCCATGCACCGATGATGAGCACCGCCGACATGGCCATGAAATTGGACCCGATCTACGGACCCATCTCACAGCGTTTCCGTGACAACCCCGAGCAACTCGACGATGCGTTCGCTCGTGCCTGGTACAAGCTGCTCCATCGCGACATGGGCCCTCATGTTCGCCTGCTCGGCGCCGAAGTCGCCCCCGAGCAGCTTTGGCAGGATCCAATCCCCGCTGGCACCGAACTGAGCGACGCCGACGTGGCAACGGTCAAGGCCGCGATCATGGGAACAGGCCTCAGCATCACCGAGCTCGTCGAAACGGCGTGGGCCTCGGCTTCTACCTACCGTAAGAGCGACATGCGTGGCGGTGCCAACGGTGGCCGCCTCCGCCTCTCTCCGCAAAACGCTTGGGAAGCCAACCGCCCCGATCAGCTCGGCCGTGTGCTCAGCGCCCTCGAAGGCGTGCAGTCCAGCGTTGGAATCAACGTGTCAATGGCTGACCTCATCGTGCTCGGTGGCGCCGCTGCTGTCGAGGCCGCTGCTCAGG
>ERZ888423.2005-NODE-2005-length-16264-cov-5.779073_pt1 | contig 16264 bp, 12 predicted proteins | sample MGYA00520523_ERZ888423 | MGnify/ENA primary metagenome ERZ888423 (study PRJEB32303, sample SAMEA104408611) | aquatic metagenome | biome: Brackish water; feature: Pelagic; material: water | place: Baltic Sea | collected 2014-06-08T10:24:00 | depth 30,27 m ...
GGACCGAGGACGCCAGCGTCAGCATCCCCGCGATCAGGGCCGCCGCCCGAAACACCTGATCGGCATTGATCTCGAACGTCTCGTAGTCGCCGAGCTCGAGGATGAAGTTCTCGATGTTCGTGATCACGTCGGCGGCGACAGCAACATTCCACACCAACACCGAAGCCAGGAGAAAGGCCGAAAACACGCACAGGTGAAAGAGCACCGAGAAGGTGAGCACTGACCAGGGGTCGATGTGGCGAATGACTCGACGAGACTTGCGCGCCCTCAACTTCTGACGCCGTCGGGCCGGCGCGATCACGGGAGACGATGCCGCAACCGGTTCGACATCACCCGCAGGGGGCTCGACCGGGGCGTCCTCGATGATGGTTATGTCATCATTCGACCGTCGAAGGTCCACCGAGTCGGTATCGATGGTAGCCCCGATGGATGTGTCGGTCAGATTCATGACAGGGGCCTCTCCGTCGGCCATCTCGCGTTTCTGCTCCCCGACGGTGGCGATGTCGAGATCGACAAGCTCGATAGCGGAAGACGCGATGGCGTCGTCAGCAGAGGGAGGCGGAGGCAGTTCGCTCTCGAGATCTGCGGGCGAAGGAAGCGGTGCGGTGTTCGTGTCGACCCCATTGTTGAAGAACACCACCGGTTCGACCCGATCCGCCACCACCTCCGATTCGGACTCGTCGGTCAGCGGGTCGACGGATCCCTCGTCGTCGGATGCGAGAGCATCCGCGTCGATGACGTCCGCGTCCTCATCATCCACGTCGAGAAGATCTGCATCGACAGCAGCGCCCTCCAGTTCGTCGCCGATCCGGAGCGCATCGTCTGTCTCGACCACTGCATCAGCGACCACTGCATCAGCGACCACTGCATCAGCGAGGGAGTCGTGGTCACGGTCTTCCCGGGTCAGATCGACGACGAAGCCATCGAGATCGTCCGCTGATTCTGCCTCCACGATCTCGATGTCGTCGCCCGAAGAATCGTCCACTTCGTCGATCAACGCGAGGTCTGTCGCTGATTCGGCGGAAGAGGCCTTCCGGGTGCCGTTCTCGATCATTCCGGCTGCCTCGGTACTGATCGGTTCGAACCCGAGGGCTTCCACCAGGTCGTCTCCGATGACGGCCGAATCCTTCGACGTCATGTCCTCCGCTGCCATAGAAGGGGCAGTCTACGGCTCAACCAGGTGCAATGACGGGCACCCCTACGGAGAGATCTCGAGTCGCTGCTCGGCTCTGGCCTGGGCGCGGACTCCGCCCCGGTCGACGACAACCCATATCGTCGAGCCCTGGTCGGAGAAACGGACCAGGTCCGCATCGTTGGCTCGAGCCAGACTTCTCGCACCGTCCACGCCATCGACGGCGCCCGCGAGCGCTGCCGCATCGGCCGCACTCTGAGCTCGAGCCCGGCGCATGGTCCGCTCCCCGACCCCGGCCAACACCACCGCCATCACCATCACACCGACCAACATCAATGCCATGACGACCAAGGCCGCGCCTCGTTGATCCGAATTCCCCTCGCCTCGACGTTGCACGATGACTCCTCCTGTCGTTGCTCACGTTGGGGGGAAGTTGCTCACGTTTTGAGACGACGAACGTCGAGGGGAGGAACAAGCAGGTCCTCTGCTCAGTCGACGCCGTCTATCTCGTCGAAGCCACCGTCGATGCCGCTGTCGTCATCGCCGATCTCGGAATCACCGACAAGAGCGATCGCGTCGGGAGTGATCGTGAGCAGGAGGGCAACAGCGGCCACCCGATCACCACTGGACAGGTTCATCACTCGCACGCCAGTCGCATCCCGTCCCTGTTGCGAGATCGAGGCCACCAAGGTGCGAATCACCACACCATTGGCCGAGATCAGCAGGACTTCGGCGTCGTCCGACACGAAGAAGGCACCGACGACCCGACCCTTCTTCTCGTTCACCGTGACGGTGCGCACTCCCAGACCGCCCCGGCCCTTGGGGGTGAAGAGGTCCGGATCGGTCCGCTTGCCGAATCCTTCGTCCGTCACCACCAGCAACTCCGTTGCCGGCCGGAACACATCCATGCTGACCAGTTCGTCGCCGGCTCGGAACCGCATTCCCCGAACGCCCGCCGCCGTGCGGCCCATGGGGCGCACATCGGCCTCCCGGAACCGAAGCGCCTGACCCTGACGCGACACCATGAAGATGTCCTGATCGCCGTTGGTGGCGACCACCGACACCAGTTCGTCACCATCGACAAGGTTGATGGCCCGCAGACCGGCTTTCAAGGACGAGTCATACGCCGTGAAGAGTGTCTTCTTGACTCGACCCTGGCGGGTTGCGAAGAACAAGAACCGATTCGTCTCGTAGTCGCGCGTATCGATGATCGCCTGGATCTGCTCCTGATCCTGAAGCTGCAGCAGATTGACCAGAGCCAAACCTCGTGACGTCCGACTACTCACGGGAATCTCATGGGCCTTGATCCGGTAGACGCGGCCCTGGTTGGAGAAGAACAAGAGGTACGCGTGCGCAGTGGTATGGAGCAGATGCTCGACGAGATCGTCGTCCTCCTCCTTGAGCTTGGCGCCGGTCACGCCTCGGCCTCCTCGGGCCTGGGTACGGAACTCCTCGGCCGACACCGCCTTGATGTAGCCGGTGCTCGACAGCGTGACCACGAGATCGTCATCGTCGATGAGGTCCTCGATATCGAGCTCCCCAGGATCAAAGGTGAGCTCGGTCCGGCGATCGGTGGCGAACTCTGCTCGGATCGCCGCCAACTCGTCCTTGATGACACCGTCGAGCTTGCCTTGATCGGCCAGGATGGCCTCGAGTTCTGCGATCGTGGCCCGGAGCTCGTCGAGTTGTTCCTGGAGCGTTGCTCGGTTCAAGCGGGTCAGGCGGACCAACTGCATGTCGAGAATGGCGTTCGCCTGATTCTCGGAGAAATCGAATCCCTGCCCCATCAGCCGATTGCGGGCTTCTGCTCGGTCTTCGCTGGCCCGGATGGCCGCGATGATGGCGTCGATCATGTCCAACGCCCGAATCAGACCCTCGAGAATGTGGGCTCTTCGCTGTGCTTGTTCGAGACGGTATTCGCTCCGACGCCGTACGACGTCACGTTGATGCTCGGTATAGGCCACCAACGCGTCCCGCAGATTGAGCGTTCGGGGAATGTCGTCGACCAGAGCCACCATGTTCACGCTGAAGGTCGTCTGCATCGGCGTGTACTTGTAGAGGTTGTTCAGCACGACCAGGCCCGTGGCGTCACGCTTGAGCTCGAAAACCAGGCGGAGTTTGCCCTTGGCCGACTCGTTGCGAATCTCTCGGATGCCCGTCATGTCACCCTTTTCGACCAACTCAGCCGTCTTGCGGGCAATCTGGTCCACCGACGTCTGATAGGGAACTTCGGTAACGACGATCGAATCGTTGGTCTTGCCTTCGACGATCTCCGCCACGGCCCGCATCTTCACCGAACCCCGACCAGTGGCGTAGGCGTCTCTGATCCCGACCCGGCCCAAGACTTGCGCCCCGGTCGGGAAATCGGGGCCCTTCACGAACTCGGTCAGATCTTCGACCGTGGCCGCAGGGTGGTCGATCAGATGGGTGACTGCGTCGATGACCTCGCCGAGATTGTGGGGAGGAATGTTGGTGGCCATTCCCACCGCGATGCCTTGGCTCCCATTCACCAAAAGGTTCGGGAAGCGACTGGGCAACACCGTCGGCTCACGTTGCTTGCCGTCGAAATTGTCCCGGAAGTCGACCGTGTCTTCATCGATGTCGGCCAGTAGTTGCATGGCCAACGGCGTGAGCCGGCACTCGGTGTAGCGGTAGGCGGCCGGTGGGTCGTCGGGCGAGCCGAAATTGCCGTGCGGGTCGATGAGCGGATGGCGCAGCGAGAACGATTGACCCATGCGAACCAGTGAGTCATAGATGGCCTGATCGCCGTGCGGGTGGTACTTGCCAATGACATCCCCCACGACGGTTGCGCATTTGACGTGACTGCGGTCCGGGCGATGGCCGGCATCGAGCATCGACCACAGGATCCGGCGGTGGACCGGCTTCAGCCCATCGCGAGCATCGGGAAGGGCCCGAGACACGATGACCGACATCGCGTACTCGAGAAACGACTGCTCCATCTCGGCCTGGATCTCGATCGGTTCGATGGCATCCAGGTTCGGGCCACCGGGATCGGCAGCAACGGTCTCACCGGGAGCCGGATCGTCCTCGGCTTGGCCCGAAGGCTCATTGTCGATTGGTTCGTCCGGTGGCAGGTCGGTCATGGGTGCACCCGTTCGAAATCAGATGTCCAGGAAGCGAACATCGTCGGCATTGGTCTGGATGAAGTGTTTGCGGCTCTCGACGTCATCGCCCATCAGAACCGAGAACACCTCGTCGGCGATGGCGGCCTGTTGCACATTGACCTGGAGCAGCGTGCGGGTCGCCGGGTTCATGGTCGTTTCCCACAACTCGTCGGCATCCATCTCACCCAAACCTTTCAACCGCTGATATTCGGCGTTGGGGTGGGTCACGCTGTACGCATCTCGGGCGATGTCGTCCTTGAGGTAGATCTTGGACTTGCCGACCTCGGTCGAATACAGCGGCGGTTGAGCGATGTAGACATAGCCCGCCTCGACCATCGGCCGCATCTGTCGGAAGAAGAAGGTCAGCAACAACGTCCGAATGTGGCTGCCGTCGACGTCGGCGTCGGCCAGGAGGATGATCTTGTGGTAGCGAACCTTGGCAACATCGAAGCCCTCGCCGTCGTTGCCTTCCTCGACCGGTTCTCCCAGTCCAGCTCCGATGGCCTGGATCAGAGAAACGATCTCCGTGTTCTTCAGCATTCGGTCGGGTCGAGCCCGCTCGACGTTGAGGATCTTCCCTCGGATCGGCAGGATGGCCATCGTCCCGGAGTCTCGGGCTTCCTTGGCCGAACCACCGGCCGAGTTCCCCTCGACGATGTAGAGCTCGGATGCCGAGGGGTCCTTGCTCCGACAGTCGGCCAACTTGCCGGGAAGTCCAGCGCCGTCCAACGCCGACTTGCGACGAATGGTCTGGCGCGCGGTCGTTGCTGCGATGCGTGCCTTGGCCGCCATCGTTGCCTTGGCCACGATGGCCCGAGCCTCACGCGGATGCTCTTCGAACCATTCTCGGAGCTTCTCGTTCGTCGCTTTCTCAACCAGAGACCGAACCGACACGTTGCCCAGCTTCGACTTGGTCTGACCCTCGAACTGCGGCTCGTGGATACGAACCGAGATGATGGCCGTGAGGCCCTCCCGAATGTCCTCTCCCTGGAGGTTCTCCTCCTTCTCCTTGAGCAAGCCTTTCTCGCGGGCATAGGTATTGACCGTACGAGTCAGTGCGGTACGGAATCCCTGCTCGTGCATCCCGCCCTCGAGGGTCGAGATGCCGTTGGCGAAACTATGGATCCCGTCGGACTGATAGCCGGTATTCCATGCGAAGGCAATCTCGACTTCTTCTTCGTTGCCCTTCTCCTCGTACCAGCCGATCTCCTCGAAGAGCGCTTCTTTCGATCGGTTGAGATGCAACACGAAATCTCGAATACCACCGTCGTAACGATGCACGACCTCTTCGAAGTCATCATCGCGATCGTCGGTGACATGAAACTCCAGACCTGCGTTGAGAAACGCCATCGTCTGGAAACGCTCGACCACGGTCTGCGTACGAAAATCTATGCCTTCCTTGAAGATCGAGGCATCCGGCCAGAAGCGCACCGTTGTTCCACTGCGGGGTGATCCGTCGGCTTGCAGAGGTGAATCCCCGATGACCGTGAGCTTTCGATCAGGGGCACCTCCATCACGAAAGGACATGAAGTGTCGCTTGCCATCGCGATCGATCTCGACTTCGACCCGAGAGGACAGCGCGTTGACAACCGAGATGCCGACGCCATGAAGGCCGCCCGACACTTTGTAGCCCTCGCCCCCGAACTTGCCGCCGGCGTGGAGCACGGTCAGCACGACTTCGGCCGCGGTCATGTCCTCGTACTTGTCATGTTTGCCGACAGGAATGCCTCGCCCGTCGTCGATGACCTCCATGCCGCCATCTGCCAACACTCGGATGTCGATGCGTTGACAGTGACCGGCCATGGCCTCGTCCACCGAGTTGTCGACCACCTCCCACACCAGATGGTGCAGACCGGTGGAGCCGGTCGAGCCGATGTACATCCCGGGACGTTTGCGGACGGCTTCGAGACCCTCCAGCACCTGGATGTCGCTCGCGTTGTAGCTGCCGCTTTCCGGCGATGCTGCCGGCGTGTGGTCGGGTTGCGTTGTTGAGGTTGGATCCATGAGAGATGGGGCTCACGGAGCAGTGTCTACCCGCTCCGAGCGCTTGCCCATCGTACCATCCACCGCACCTCGGACGGTGCTCTCGACCTGCTGCTTTCAGCGTCCGATGCGTAGTTGCACTCGTCGTACCTCCACCCCTTCGAAGAGGTAGGCACAGCGTTTGGTGATCTGCGATTCCATCCAACCGATCTGGGACGCCCACGTTGCGTCCTCACACCCGATGACCAGTACTCCGTCGAGCATTTCGATGGGTCGAGATCGTTGGGCCAAGGCCGGTCCGACGACTTCGGGCCAACGTTCGTGAAGGTCGCCCAGAGCCTTCACGGGGGGAGCCCCCATCTGTTTCAGGAATCGCTCCAACGTGTCGCCGAGCGACGCTGGTCGCCACCCCACCGTTCCGGCCCGCCAGCCTTCTGGCGACGTCATGTCGATCGTCTCATATCGCTGCGTCCTGTTGAAAGGTCGACCCGTCGTAGCGGAGGATCTGCTCGGGCACCGTAGCCGGAGGAAGACCTGATGCGCTCGAGATGACGGTCTGACCGGGGGGCAACGTTGCCAGCAACGCCGTCGCTCGATCTGGATCGAGTTCCGACAACACGTCGTCGAGGAGCAGCAATGGCGGATCGCCGATGCGGTCAGCGATCAGACGATGCCCAGCGAGCCGCAGTCCGAGCGCCAGGGTACGTTGCTCTCCCTGGGAGGCTTCGGTCCGGCTGGCCAAGCCGTTGAGACCCAGGACCACATCATCACGGTGGGGTCCGAGAGTACTCACCCGTCGGCGGAAGTCGGTTTCGCGCACGTCTTCCAGTGCTGCTGCCAGCGATTGATCGCCCCACGAGGGACGGTAGGTGGCGACGACAACGGCCGCGCTTGCCGACAGACGTTCGTAGCTGTCGACCACCAAGGGCATCAACTCCGTGAGCACGGCGTAACGTGCTTCGAGCACGCGCTCGCCCAGTGAGGCGAACTGCATGTCCCAGACATCGAGGGTCGACCGAGTCATCTCGTCCACCCGTTGCGGGGCCGCCTTCAGCAGCGCATTGCGCTGTCGCACCACTCGTTCGAAATCGGAGAGCAACTGATCGGCCCGCGGATCCAACGCCACGATGAGATCGTCGAGGTATTCCCGTCGAACCGACGGTCCGTCCTTGACCAGCGACAGATCATCGGGGGCGAACACCGTCACCCGGAGAGCCCCCAACAGATCCCTGGACCGAGCCAACTTCTGTCGGTTGACTTGGACACGCGTCCGGCCCTTGGCCAACTCGAGTTCGATGAGGACCTCTCGGCCGTCTCGCTCGCCTTCGGCCCGAACGATCGCTCGGTCTGCACCACGACGGATCATGCTCTCGGTCGGAGCTCCACGAAAGGACTTCAACGTCGCGAGCAACCCGATGGCTTCCATCAAGTTGGTCTTACCGACGCCATTCGGGCCGAGGACCGCCGTAAGGCCATCGCCCAACGACAGTTCGAGCTCGTCGTAACTACGGAAGTCGTTCAGCCAAATCTTGCTGAGTCTCAACCCACCGGCCTACGAAACCCGTACGGGCATGAGCAGGTACAGGAACTCGTCCAACTCGGCGATCCGGACCAGCGCTGGCTTGAGCTCATCGATGGTCGACAGCGTGATGTGTTCACTGGTCGCAACTTCGATTCCCTCCAGAAGATACTGCGGGTTGAAGGCAACGGTGAGCGGATTCCCGACGTAGGTTCCCTCCACCTGCTCGCGGGCGTTGCCCACGTCCTGGGTGGTGGCCACCAGCTCGAGACCATCCTCGGACATCTCGAGTCGCACCGGGGTGGCTTCGCGGGCAAGCAGCTTGACCCTCCGCAGCGCATCCAGGAGATCATCTCGGCGCACCGTCAGGACATTGGGATGGCTCTCGGGAATCAGTCCTCGATAGTTGGGGAACTCTCCCTCGATCAATCGGGTGACCAGTGAGACACCACCGACCTCGAACGACGCCTCCCGCTCACCGAGACGAAGCTCGACCTGATCTCCTTGTCCCAGGATTCGGTTGAGTTCGGTGAGAGCTCGAGAAGGAATCAGAACGGTTTGTCCCTCGTCCAGAACGGATATCCCCGGCACATCACGCATCGACAGACGGTAGGAATCGGTAGCCACCAGCCGAAGGCCCCCCGCCTCGGCCGCCATCAACACTCCGGTCAGAATGGGTCGAGAGTCATCGGAGCTGGCGGCAGGGACCACCTGTTTGAGGGCGTCGGCCAACAGCTCGGACTTGATCGATACCGGGTCGCTCGCCAGCACGGTCATCTGAGGGAACTCGTCTCCCGCGATCAGACGAATACTGAACTGGCTACGGCCGGCGCTGATCGACAGCTCGTCGTTCTCCGCCGACAGCACCACGGCTCCGGGTTCCAGTGCCCGCACGATGTCGGACGCCAGGCGTGCAGGAATGACCGCCACCCCGTCCTCCTCGCCCGACACGGTGACCGAGACGGTGATCGTCAGATCCAGATCACTTCCCGTCAATTGCAGTCGGTCGCCACGGAGATCGGCTCGCACGCCAGACAGGCCCGGCAAACCACCACGTCCACTCACAGCGCGGCCAGCGGTGCCTAGTGCTTCGATCAGTACATCTCGTTCGCAACGGAACTTCACCGGCGGGGCTCCCTTGTCCTCAACTCTTGTTGTTCTCTTGTCTTCAAAATGAGGGAAGTAGTAGTAGGTGTTGTGGATTGTGGATCAACTGGCATTGTGGCTGGTCAGCTTAGGTGTGGTCATCCACCGGTTGGCGCCGACTGTCCCCAGGCCTCGATCCTGGTTCACCTGGCCTGGGGATGAAGCAAGCGTTGTCCCCTGGCAGTACACACCGCTGTCCACCTGATTTCCACGGTGTTGTCCCCGGTGTTGTCCCCGGTCCCGGTTGCGGCCGGAGTGACGAGCACAGGTGATCATTCGCTCACCCGTGCTCGTTGGCGGACGGTCTTCTCGAGTTCGGTGACATGGTCGTAGATCTGCGATCGCTCCTTCATGAGCGCTCCGATCTTGTCGCAGGCATGCATGACCGTGGTGTGGTCTCGACCTCCGAACTCACGTGCGATGAGCGGATAGCTGAGATCAGTCAGCTCCCGTGTGATGTACATCGCCATCTGACGGGCAATGACCAGCGGCCTCCGGCGTGACTTGCCCACGAGCTCTTCGATCGTGAAGTTGAACTGCTCCGAGGTGGCGCTCAGGATCATGGGCACCGTGATTGGTCGGGGCTGGCGGTCGGCAATGAAGTCACGCAGGATTCGCTCGGCCAAGTCACGGGTCATGGGTTCACGATTGAGGTTCGCGAACGCCGTGACCTTGTTGAGAGCCCCCTCGAGCTCTCGGATGTTGGTCGTGATGTGCGTGGCGATGAACTCACTGACCTCGTTGGGCAGGAAATAGCCATCTCGGTCGGCCTTCTTGCTGAGAATCGCCATCCGGGTCTCCACGTCAGGCGGCTGAATGTCCGTCAGTAGACCCATCATGAACCGGCTTCGCAACCGATCTTCCAACGTTGGTATCGCGTCGGGTGGACGATCGGAGGAGAGCACGATCTGTCGATTGCTCCCGTACAGATCGTTGAATGTGTGAAAGAACTCTTCCTGAAGGCCGTCGCGGCCAGCAATGAACTGGATGTCATCGACGAGCAGTACGTCGATCTGCCGATATCTGCGTTTGAAGTCAGCGGTGGAGGAGTTCTTGATGGCGTCCACGAACTCGTTGAGGAAGGTCTCGGTCGACACATAACCGACCTTCATTCGAGGGTAGACGTCGTTGACGTAGGACTCGATCGCCCGCAGGAGGTGAGTCTTGCCCAGGCCGGCAGCGCCGTAGATGAACAGTGGGTTGTAGCTGCCGCCGGGACGTTCGGCCACCGACAGTGCTGCGGCATGGGCGAAGCGATTCGATGGGCCGATGACGAAACTCTCGAAATTGTAACGTTGCGCTGGTTCGGGGCTCGGGCTGCGGTACTCGTCGGGACCCGAGGCCCGGCGATTCGAGGCCGTGCCGGTGACACCGGGTGCATCGAGATCGATGGTCAGGTCGAGATCGTCGTGGACCGTGATGCCGTCTGTGGCATCCGGATCGAACAGTTTCGGCGGTGACGCATCGAGTTCGATGATGAGTTCATGACCGATGGCCTCGGCGACGGCGTCCTCGACCAAGGGTCGGTATCGACCGTCGAGCTTTTCCCGGATGATGGCATTGGGTACCGACAGGATGAGGCGGTCACTGGTGACATGCACCGGCGAGACCTGAGCGAACGTGCTCTGCCACACGCCATCGGACACCTGGCTCCGAAGCAGGTCGGAAGCTTCGAGCCAAACCCGGTCGGCGGCTACCATCTCCGTGCCTTGCGTCGTCTGGAACCTCGCCCCGTCATGCTCGCCCCGTCCACGATCGGGGTCGCCCCCTCGTGTATCCGAACACATCGTGCAACCCACCACATCGTGTAACCCACCACATCAGGTCGGGTTGCACTGTTCGCACTGGCGATTCCGTTGGCATGGAGAGAGAACAACCATCATCATCAGGTGGGGTGGGAACTCGTTGATCCCCAGATACCACAGGTTTTTCCACAACCACGACGTTCTCCGGTCGTTGCGGGCGAACGAGGAGCGCTGCAGTGCGATCTGGATACTTCGGTCAGACTGTTTCGGCGCACGCCAGCCACGGTTTCAAGACTGCTGCACATGCCCCGTTCCCAGCCGTGCGTAGGGATCGAACCTCACGCACTTCAGGGTCCGATGACGTTACCAGCGAGTACCAGCAACCGCACATGGAGCTGTGGAAAAGTGCGTGTGAGTCCGGTCGACACAGCTCCGCGATGGGCATTGGGTGACCGGCTGCTCGACCAAGGGTGGAGCCGAATCGTTCTGGCCCTAACATTTGTCCGGTCTGTTGTCGCTCCGATTGTGGAGCCGGCAACCGCATCCATTCAATCCGCATCGCCTAGTCGCCGCCGCAAGGCTCTGGTCGGCCTCCGATGCGGCCTCGAAAACCGTCGGCGACCCAGTGGCTTCAGACGGCGAAGGAGCATCGTGACCAAGCGAACGTTTCAGCCCAACAACCTCAAGAGAGCCCGCAAGCATGGCTTCCGGGCTCGGACGTCCACCCGGGCCGGACGAGCCGTGCTCCGGGCCCGTCGCCTCAAGGGTCGTCACAAGCTGAGCGCCTGATCGAGCGAGAGCGTGATCGGATCGGTTGTGGGCACTGGAGCCTTCCGAGTTCTGCGAACCGAGGGCCGTCGCGTTACTCATGGGCCGATACGTGTGAGATTCGTCCCCGCCGAGCAGGCAGAGCCACGATTGGCCTTCGCCATCGGCCGCCGATTTGGCAACGCCGTCGAGCGCAATCGGGCTCGACGGCGTCTCCGACCAGCCTTCGAGCAGGCGTTCGAGCGGAATCAGGCACCCATCGGTGATGTGCTGGTGTCGTGTTCGCGCTCCGTGCTGACTCTCACTCACAGTGAACTTGCCGTCCATGTCGACGGTGTCGTTCGACGACTGGAAGGGCGTCGCACTTGATGGCCAGGACAATCCTCTGGTTCTTGCGCATGTACCAGGCAACGGCATCCGTCCGACGTCCCCGGTGTCGCTATCTGCCGACGTGTTCCACGTATGCGGTCGAAGCCATCGAGGTCCATGGGGTAGGACGAGGTTCATGGTTGGCCATTCGTCGCATCAGTCGATGCCACCCATTCGGATCCTTTGGGTACGACCCTGTTCCTGAGCCCTCGCCAGGTGTTCGTCACGACACCACGAAGGCCCCTCGTACCGACATCACACCTCTGGAGATCTCGTAGTGGTCATTTTCAATGGGTTGATCGATTTCGTCGCACGAGTTCTTGCGTTCTTCTATTCGCTGCCCGTCGTTGGTGGCAGCTATGGCATCGCCATCATCCTGCTGACCTTCGCCGTGATGGTCTTGCTCATGCCACTCACGCTCAAGGCCACCCGCAGCACCATCAAGATGCAGCAGGTCCAGCCCGAATTGCGTCGTTTGCAGAAGAAGCACAAGAACGACCGTGAGACCATGAACGCGGAGTTGATGAAGCTCTACTCCGAGAACGGAATCAATCCGATCGGCGGTTGCTTGCCAATGCTGGCTCAACTGCCGTTCTTCTTCGTCCTCTTCCGAATTCTCTCCGGTTTGACCCAGCGCGCCGAGGACACTCCCTTCTATGCACTGGCCAGCGTCATCCGTACGGATGTACGTGGGCTTCCTGCGCAGGACGGGCGGCTCTTCTCGCCTCAATATCTCGACATCCAGAGCGATCTCTACCAAGATCTCCATCGTTCGACCGAGATGAATTTCGGCCCGTTCGACCTGGCCGAACGGGCGCTCGAGGTACTGCGCGACAACTTCGTCACGGCGATCCCGTATGTTCTCCTGATCATTTTCGTCGTGGCCTCCAGCTACTACCAGCAGCGTCAGGTGTCGGCCCGTCGCAGCCCATCCGACGCGGATATGTCACCGATGATGCAACAGCAGCAGATGCTGCTGAAGATCTTGCCTCTCATGTCTGGCGTCTGGTCGTTCCTCTTCCCGGCTGGACTGGTCCTCTACTGGGCCACCTCCAACTTGTTCCGAATCGGGCAGCAGAGTTACATCACGCATCAGATCTACGGCAAGGAGGCAGCTGCACTCGAAGCTGAAGCAGCCCTCCGGCCCAAGAAGGTCGTCGAGGACGACGATGACGAGGAGCCGGCACCGAAACCCAAGAAGACGAAGCCACCCCGAATCGAGCAGTCGTCGGTCACCGGTGAGCCGGCAGCCACGAATGGAGCGACCAAGGATCGTTCAGCCCAGTGGCAGGAACTGCGCGCCCAGAAAGCTCGCGTCAAGAGCAAACAACATTCGAAACAGCCGCCGAGCCGGGTGACGCCCAAGGGAACGCAATCTGGCCAGGCCAAGAAGAAGAAGAGGTAGCAATGGAGTGGGTCGAAACCACCGCCAAGACCGTCGACGAGGCAAAGGAACTGGCGCTCGACAAGCTTGGTGTCGATGAGACGGACACCGAGTTCGAGATCCTGGAACAGCCCAAGCAAGGCCTGTTCGGCCGGGTTCGAGGCGAAGCTCGTGTTCGGGCACGAGTGACGCCAAAGTCTCCTCGTGCCAAGGAAGAGCGACGAGATCGCAAGCGACGCCCGGCGAAGACAAAGCCTGAGGCCGATGCTGTGACTGCGACTGTGAGCGATTCCGAGGAGGCTCCTCGCAGCGGCGGGCGAAAGGTTGGACCAACCCAGGGCGGGGCAAATGGGCGCGGCCGCAATGGTGGAGGAAGTGAAGCAGGAGCGACACGAAAGCGGCCCGTTGAGCGGCCACGAGCAGAGGATGCGCCGATGGAAGATGTAGCGAACAGCGTGCAGGAGTTTCTCGATGGGCTGACGGCCGCGTTCGGAATCGACACACCTGTCACACTCGAGACCGACGACGAGAGCATCATGGCTCACATCGAGGGGAAGCACGGTCTGTTGCTCGGCCCAAAGGCCCGCACCCTCGACGCGATTCAAGAACTCACACGTGTGACGGCACAACGAGCAGCCCCGTCCTCGGTTCGGATCAAGGTCGATGTGGGCGGATACCGAGAGGCCCGCCGTGAGGCTCTGGCCAGCTTTGCCCAACAGGCGGCCGATCGGGCAATGGCAGAAGGTATCGAGGTGGTACTGGAACCGATGAACTCTGCCGATCGCAAGGTGATCCACGATGCCTTGACCGAGGTGGCCGGTGTCAGCACCCGTTCGGCAGGCAACGATCCGAGTCGCCGAGTCGTCGTCGTGCCCGATGGCACCGGCGATGACAACGGCGTGGACGGCTCAGATGTGGAAGACTCCAGCGGAGATGACCACGCCAGCTGACGAGAAGATTCTCGCCGTTCTCGAGCGGGCCCGGACCGTGGGATTCCTCGGTCCGGGCCCGCTTCGCGTTCATCTCGAGCACGCGCGTTGCTTCGAGCCCGCGCTCGATGAAGGCGTCACCCGAATGATCGATCTCGGATCGGGCGGCGGTCTCCCGGGGTTACCGATCTTCATCGATCGAACCTCTCTCGAGGGAGCGCTCTTGGATGCGTCGGCTCGGCGCTGCGCCTTTCTGACCTGGGCCGTGTTCGAGTTGGGGCTGCGTGATCGAGTTGAAGTCATCGAGGGTCGGGCCGAGGAGTTGGCGCATACCGACCTGCGAGCCAGTTTCGATGCGGCCGTGTGTCGAGGCTTCGGACCGCCCGCGATCACGGTCGAATGCGCTATGCCGTTCGTCCGACGGAAGGGCGTTGTCGTGATCAGCGAGCCGCCCGAACGTCGACCGTGGCCAGAAGCACAGCTGACGACGCTCGGCCTCACCGTCAGCACGAAGCACCGATCTGTCGTCACGTTCACTCGAACTGGCGAGCTCGACGCCCGTTTGCCGCGGAAAGCCAAACTACAGCAGCGCGATCCACTCTTTCGATTCTCGGAGTAGCGGGGCATCCTGTTTCACGTGAAACAGGACGCCTGGAGTTCGCAACGAAGTGCCAGTTCGGACTGGATGATGCATCTGTTGCAACGCTCCCCACCTCTAGGGCCCGCTCGCCCATCGAGACGAAGAGTTCCGAGGGACTCACGCGGTGCGCGCCATCTTCGTAGGTTTGGGTGGCGAGGGTGTCCACGATCAGGAGGATCAGACGAATCCTGATCCCGCAGGGCCGTCGGGATTGCCTCCGAGCTCACCGACTCCGGACTGAACAGATTGTCAGCCATCCCGACGTAGCTGGGTGCAGGCCTGAGGTCGCTTGATCCGCCCCGCCAGCACCCATCGCATACCGTGATTCACGTATCTGCCCGGTCGGCCCGGCTACAACAAACGACTCCGTCACGCTGGGCAACTCTTCCAGCATGTCATCGCGCCGCGCACCAATGCCTGCCCCTCAGCAACCGATGATCTCTGGCTCGTCGACTCGACTGTCGACTCGGCACTGGTCGAGGGCGGCCGTTTCCGGGAGACCACGAAACGCTCCAACCTGGCGGGGCTGGCCAAGTACGGCTACTGCGCCGGCGATGCCCGGTGCTCTGGGGAACTGCGACGCCATGGGATCACCACCACTTCGGTCTGCCGGTGGCGCTCGCGTTGACCGATGCCAAAGCCGACGAGAGCGACACTTGCCTCGACATGATCGCGTTCACCGGGCTCGACCCCACCGGTGTCACGTTCATCGCCGACAAGGGCTATCGGCGGGCCAGCTACAGACACCAACACGACACCGCCGCCGTCACCCAGATTCGATCGCGTCTCAGATGCAACGCGGCCCGGTCGACGGTTCCTGCGCGCCAAACCATCGAGTCAATGAACAGACGACTGAACGCCCAACTCGACCTCGAACGCTCCAGCGTCAGCACCCAATCCTGCGTCGCTACCAGAATCGTCCAACGCTTCCGCGCGTTGAACGCCGCCATCTGTAACGACGAGACCACCGACCGAGCCGGATCCGCCCGCAGCCCAGCACAGCCAACCCACCGACGGGCCAGGGTGGGCGTCCGCCGATTCCGGATTCGGCTGTCCCGAGAGGGGACTCAGGTCATGACGTCACGGGCAACTTCGGGTGCTCGTCCTTGCCGTTGGGTAGGCACTCGGGCTGACCTTGCCCACACCGACTCTCCGAAGCTGCTTGCCAGGCTGGGCGCTCGTCGGCGCGAAGTGAGCGAGTACAGGTTCAACGAAGTCCGACCGTGCTGGTCGGCAGTCCGTACGGCAACCGATCGCGCGGTCGTCACGAGAACGTGACTTTACGGTCCACGACGCCTGCAGGATGGCCGTACCGGAGTCCGACCGCATCGAACCGAAGGTGGCACTCACGGCGGTGCCGACAGGACGTGCCGCCAATGTCTGTCGCCTCGGCACGGTCGTCATCCACTGTCTTGGTGGGGGCCAACTTGACGAGGAAGGGCCGGCCACCGCTTTGTGCGAATGGCGCAGCTCTGCCAAGGTCAGGACCGTTCGATCGACCTGCGTGTCTGGACAGGACCGATC
>ERZ888423.2006-NODE-2006-length-16262-cov-45.218979_pt1 | contig 16262 bp, 15 predicted proteins | sample MGYA00520523_ERZ888423 | MGnify/ENA primary metagenome ERZ888423 (study PRJEB32303, sample SAMEA104408611) | aquatic metagenome | biome: Brackish water; feature: Pelagic; material: water | place: Baltic Sea | collected 2014-06-08T10:24:00 | depth 30,27 m ...
GCGCCGCCGGCGCTGCTCAGAGAAGCCCGAGGGCATGGAGCGGTCCCCGCCCACTGATCAGTTCCAACAGAAAAGCGGAAAAACCGACCATCGCCAAGCGCCCGTTCCACACCTCGGAGCTGTTGTTCCAGCCCCAGGCCCACTTGTCCTGGGGATAGAGCTTCACCTTGGTGGGCAACTCGGCGGCCTGATCGAGGTTCACCTCGGGACCCTCCAGGGCATGCTGCACCAGGTCGGCCAGGCCCTTGATGAAGGCAGGCGTGGTGTCAAGGGCCGCCACGCGACGGAAATTGGTGATGCCCGCTTCGGTGGCGATTTCCCGGTATTCGATATCGATTTCCTCGAGGGTTTCGATGTGTTCGCTCACAAAGCTGATCGGCACCACCACCAGATCCTTCACCCCGTCGGCACCTAGTGCCTGCAGGGCCTCATCGGTGTAGGGCTTGAGCCACTCCACCGGACCCACCCGGCTCTGGTAGGCCAGGGTGAAGGGATTGGCATGGCCCAGGTCCCGCTCCAGCCGCTCGATGATCAGCCCGGCACAGGCCTCAATCTCCCGTTGATAGGGATCGCCGGCCTCTTCCACGTAGCTCTTGGGCACCCCGTGGGCACTGAAGAACACGTGGGCCTGGGCCGGCTCCGGACAGGCCTGAATTTCCCGGGCAATCAGGCCGGCCATGGCGCCGATGTAGCCGGGATCGTCGTAGTAACTGCGAATACAACGGATCGGCAGCCGCGAGAAGCCTGAGTCGGCCTGGCGCAAGCGCTGCAACTCGCGGAAGCTGGAGCCACTGGTGCTGATCGAGAAGTGGGGATAGAGGGGCAGCACCACCACCTCCTCCACCCCGTCCGCCTTGATGTCGCCCACCGCCGACTCGGTGAAGGGATGCCAATAGCGCATGGCCACATAACTGGTGGCCTCAATCCCCCGGGAGCGCAGCTCGCTCTGAAGTTCCCGGGCCTGTTGCTCGGTGATGCGCCGCAGCGGCGAACCGCCGCCAATGGAGCGGTAGGCCTCCTGGGATTTACCGGCCCGCAGGCTGCTGATCAACCAGGCCAGGGGCTTCTGCAGGGCGGGGTTGGGCAGCCGGATGATCTCCGGATCGGAAAACAGATTGTATAAAAATGGGCCCACATCCTGGATCCGCTCCGGCCCACCGAGGTTCAGCAGCAGCACGCCAACCTTGGCCATGCCTTCTTTCCGCCCGGCTCAGAGAGGTTGAGCGTAGCCCTGCAGCAACTCCCCTGGCCGCATCCGCGCTGGATCGATAAGGTCGGAGCCCGGACAGGATCGATGGCAAGCGGTGCTGCAGCACCAGATTTGGCCTTTCTGGACCGGTCGGACCTTCTGGACCGGTTGGCCCAGGAGAACGACCAACTGGCCCGTGCCGGGGTGTCCCTGCGCCTGGAGCTACGCGGCCTGCGCCTAGGCCTGCGCGGGCCCCTGCCCTGTCGCAGGGGGTCGGGGCGCCACCGGATGCAGCGAATCAGCCTCGGCCTCCATGCCGATGGCACGGGATTGGAGCGGGCCAAGGAACGCCTCAAGGAGGTGCTGCGCCAGCAGAGACAGGGGCGTTTTGACTGGTCCCAGTGGGGGGGCCTGGCCCCAGCCGGGCCGGTCCAACCCAGCGGGGATCCCCTGGGCCTGGAGGGCTTTGAGGCCGCTTTTTTTGGCGATCCCCGCCGCCGTCGCAACCCCGCCGGCTGCCGCACCACCTGGAGCAGTGCCTACCGGCCCTATCTGCGGCGGCTGCTGGCGATCGCCACCGAACAGGCTTTGCCCCTGGAACTGCCGCTGCTGGAGAGGGTGCTCGAGAGCTACGCCCCCACCAGCCGCAGTCGTCAGCAGTGCGGCACCGCCCTGGCTGCCCTGGCCCGCCATAACGGGCTGGAGCTGCCGGAGGACTGGACCATCAGGGCGGCTGGCTACGGACTGCACGCAGCCCAGTTCCGCCGCCTGCCTGGCGATCAGCAGATCCTGGCCCTGGTCGACCAGATCCCCAATCCCTGCTGGCGCCTGGCCTACGGCCTGATGGCCACCTACGGCCTGCGCAACCACGAGATCTTCTTCTCCGACCTCTCGGCCCTGGCCTCTGGCGGTGACCGGGTGATCCGGGTGCTGCCCACCAGCAAAACCGGGGAACACCAGGTGTGGCCCTTCCAGCCGGAGTGGGTGGAGCACTTCGGCCTGGAGCAACTGGGCTCGCTCCAGCCCCCCCTGCCCCCGGTGGCTACCGACCTGCGCCGCACCACCCTGCAACAGGTGGGCAGGAGGGTGGCGGAACAGTTCCGCCGCTACGAGCTGCCGATCACCCCCTACGACCTCCGCCACGCCTGGGCCGTGCGCACGATCCACATCGGCCTGCCGGACACGGTGGCGGCCCGGATGATGGGCCACTCGGTGGCGATCCACACCCGCACCTATCACCACTGGATCACCCGCCGCGACCAACAGCAGGCGGTGGATGCGGCCCTGGCGCGCCGCAGCCAGAGTGGAACGCCAGCCGTCAGCGACCCTTGAGCCAACCCCACAACCAACCCGATAACCAACCCGAGAGCCAACTAGATGCTGTGGCGGCGGAGCTGGGCCCGGGCGGCGACCTGGCCCCGGAGGCCGATGCCGCCGGTTACCAGCGGCGCATGGCGCGCCGTAAGGAGGTGCAACAACAGCGGGTGGGCGAGCGCAATCTGGAAAAGGGCCTGGTGCTGGTGTTCACCGGCGATGGCAAGGGCAAAACCACCGCGGCCCTGGGCCTGGCGCTGCGAACCCTCGGCCATGGCGAACAGGTGGCCGTGGTGCAGTTCATCAAAGGGGGCTGGCAGCCGGGTGAAGCCAAAGCCCTGGAGCTGTTCGGTGAATCCCTGCACTGGCATGCCCTGGGGGAGGGCTTCACCTGGGAGACCCAGGACCGCGATCGCGACCGGATGCTGGTGCAGCGGGCCTGGGAACGCTCACTCACCTATCTCGCCGACGCCAACCGCAAACTCGTGGTGCTCGATGAGGTGAACGTGGCCCTCAAGCTGGGCTACCTGGGCATCGAACAGGTGCTGGAGGGCCTGGACCTGCGGCCGGAACTCACCCACGTCGCCCTGACCGGCCGGGGGGCGCCGGCGCCCCTATTGGAGCGGGCAGACCTGGTGACAGAGATGAAGATGGTGCGCCATCCCTTCCGGGAACAGGGGGTTAAGGCCCAGCGGGGAATTGAATTTTAGGCCTGCTCAGCCGGAGGTTGACTCCAGGTCTGCCTGCAGATTGGCCATGGCGTTGACCATCACGGTCAAACCGCTGATCAACACTGCGTGATGCACCTCCGGCTGCCGCCAGATGGCCGGATCCTGGCTGGCCCGCTCCAAGGCCGAGAGGGTCAACCGGGCCATCACGCTGGAGGGCCTGGGCTGGCTGGAATCAGGCTGGCCCATAACCCTTTTCAATCATGGGGTTATCGAAGCGGTTGCCATGCCGCTGCGCAAGGCCGTTGCTACGGTGCTGCAAATAGGTGGGGTAGATGGGTTACAAGCGCGTGCTCCTCAAGCTCAGCGGCGAGGCGCTGATGGGTGAGCAGGGCTATGGGATCGATCCGGAAATCGTTCAAGCCATTGCCAAAGACGTAGCTGCCTGCGTTGCCGAAGGCATCCAGCTGGCGATTGTGGTCGGCGGCGGCAACATCTTTCGCGGCCTGAAGGGATCGGCAGCTGGGATGGATCGCGCCACCGCCGACTATGTCGGCATGCTCGCGACGGTGATGAATGCCATCACCCTTCAGGACGGCCTGGAGCGATCCGGTGTGCCCACCCGGGTGCAGAGCGCCATCTCGATGCAGGCGGTGGCCGAGCCCTACATCCGCCGCCGGGCAATTCGCCACATGGAAAAGGGCCGGGTGGTGATCTTCGCCGCCGGCACAGGCAATCCCTTTTTCACCACAGACACCACCGCCGCCCTGCGGGCGGCTGAAATCGGTGCCGATGTGGTGTTCAAGGCCACCAAGGTGGACGGCGTCTACGACAAGGACCCCAACAAGCACGCCGACGCGGTGCGCTTCGAGAGCCTCTCCTTCCTGGAGGTACTCAGCTCCGAGCTGGAGGTAATGGACAGCACGGCCATTGCCCTCTGCAAAGACAACGCCATTCCGATCGTGGTATTTGATCTCTTCGGATCAGGCAACATCGGCCGGGCAGTGGCCGGCCAACCAATTGGCACTCGCATTCACCCCTGAACCCCGCCATGGATTTGGACGACAGCATGCGCAAGTCGCTGGAAGCGACCCAGCGCACCTTCAACACCATCCGCACGGGCCGGGCCAACCCTTCCCTGCTCGACAAGATCTCGGTTGAGTATTACGGGGCCGAGACGCCCCTGAAATCGCTGGCGACCCTCTCCACCCCCGATTCCCAGACGATCCAGATCCAGCCTTTTGATGCGGGCTCGATGGGGTTGATCGAGAAGGCCATCTCCATGAGTGATCTGGGCCTCACCTGCAACAACGACGGCAAGGTGATTCGGATCAATATCCCCCCCCTAACCGAAGCCCGCCGCAAGGACCTCTGCAAATTGGCGGCCAAGTATGCCGAGGAGGGCAAGGTGGGCCTGCGCAACGTGCGTCGTGAGGCCATAGACAGGATCAAGAAACAGGAAAAGGAAGGTGACCTCTCGGAGGATCAGAGCCGCGATGAACAGGAAAAGGTGCAGAAGCTCACCGATAAGTACATCGCCCAACTCGAGAAACACCTGGGCGAAAAGGAAGCTGACATCCTCAAGGTGTGACCATCCCTGCGGCCGGCACTGCTGAGGTCGTCGCTGAGGTCGTCGTCGTCGGCGCTGGAGCGGCCGGAGCAGCCAGCGCCTACCACCTGGCACGGCTTGGCCATGCCGTGCTGCTCCTCGATCAGGCCAGCTGCTTCCCGCGCCCGAAACCCTGCGGTGGGGGCATGGCGGCCTCCATGCAGTCCCTGTTCCCCTTCGACCTGAGCCCGGTTGTGGATGCGGTGATCAACCAGGTGCGCTTCACCTGGTGCCTGGAAGACTCCGTCACCGCCGAGCTACCTGGCGATGCGCCTTTCTGGATCGTGCGCCGATCCGTGCTCGATGCCTTTCTGGTGGAGCAGGCCCGCTCCGCTGGGGCCAGCTTTGAGCCAGGCGTGGCCGTGCAGAGCCTGCAGCGCCAGGGCGATCGCTGGCAGCTGCGGGCCCTGGGGCCAGGGGGGCAGGCCCTGGAGTTCCAGGCCCAGGCCGTGGTGATCGCCGACGGCTCTGGTTCCCAGCTGGCAGCCCGCCATGGCCTGGGGCCTGCCAGGCCACACTTTGCCGAGACGATGGCGGTGGAAGTTGACGCTGAGGTGGCCGAGCCAGGCACCGCACATTTTGAATTCGGCCTGGTGCACCATGGCTTCTGCTGGGCCTTCCCGCGCCACGGGGGCTTCAGTATCGGTGTGGGCACCTTCATCGGCCGCGATCCCGCCGATGCAAATCAGGTGCTCTCCAAGTTGCTGCCAAGCCTGGGATTGGCAGCCGATGCGGGCGAGCGCCGGGCAGGCAAACTGCGCATCTGGGATGGCCATTACCCCCTCCATGGCCGGGGCGAGAACACCGGCCTGGTGGCGGTTGGCGATGCCGCTTCCCTCTGTGATCCCTTCCTGGCCGAGGGGGTTCGGCCCGCCCTGATCAGTGGCTGCCGGGCCGCAGAAGCGATCGACGCCTGGCTGGCCGGAGATGGCACGGCCCTGGCCGGCTATTCCAGTTACATGCGAGCCGAATGGGGGGAGTCGATGGCCTGGGGCAAGCGAATTGCCCAGCTTTTTTATCGCGTGCCCCGCGTGGGTTATCAGCTCGGGGTCAAACGGCCCACTGCGCCGCAGCGCATCGCCCAGATCCTCTCAGGAGAAATGGGCTACGGGGACATTGCCCAGCGGGTGATCCGGCGGTTGCTGTTTCAGGGCTAGGGGGCAAACCCCTGTGCTGCCGCTCAGATCCTGGTGCAATCCTTGAGTTGACGCAGGCGCTGATCAATGGAGCCGAGCAACTCGATGGCAAACATCGGCGACTCCTGCACCGCAAACAGAAACTTCTCCCGGTTCATCACCAGCAGCTTGCAGGGGGTGAGCGCCCTGGCGTTGCCGTAGCGGCGATGCTCGCTGGTGACCAGGGCACCAGCGCCGAATACATCGCCGGCATCGATCTGCTCATGCCCCTGGTCGCCGTTCCAGCTGAGTTCGACGCAGCCCTCAAGCAGGCCGAACATGCAATCGCCGGATTCACCCGAGGCAAAGATCAACTCGCCTGGGTTCACCTGGAGCACCTCACCCTTACTGGCGAGGGCACGCATGGTGTCGAGGGCATTCACTGGGCGTCTTCTCTGAGTCGTGGTGGCGCCACTTTGGCCGAGGCTGGTCATGGCTGGTTCTGGGCAGCACCGGCGCCCACCAGGGCGGCGTCCCCCTCCAGCTGGCCTTCCAGCTGACCAAGCCTATGGGCCAGCTGGGTTTCGAGGCTTTCAATCGCCTTGCAGAAGCCCCGGATCCCCTCATCGAGCTTTTCGGTGGCCATCGGATCTGCTGCCAGCATCTGGCGGAAATTGGCCTCATCGAGATGGATCTGGGCCTCCGTGGGGGCCGGATCAAAGGCATTCAGTTTCCGCTCCAGTTCAGCGTCGGTGTGGCGCAACTGGTCCAGCAGGGCCGGCGAGATGGTGAGCAGGTCACAGCCCGCCAGCTCGATGATCTCCTCGACGTTGCGGAAGCTGGCCCCCATCACCTCGGTCTTGTAGCCGTAGGTCTTGAAGTAGTTGAAGATCTGGGTCACCGAGACCACGCCCGGATCCTCGGGCCCGGGGTAGCTGGCCCGGCCGCTGCTCTTTTTGTACCAGTCCAGGATGCGGCCCACAAACGGGGAGATCAGGGTGACCCCGGCCTCAGCACAGGCCACCGCCTGGGCGAAGCCGAACAGCAGGGTCAAGTTGCAGTGGATGCCCTCCCGCTCCAGCTGGGCAGCGGCACAAATCCCCTCCCAGGTGGAGGCCACCTTGATCAGCACCCGGTCGTTGCTGATACCCGCCTGGTTGTACAGACCGATGAGCTTGCGGGCCTTGGTGATCGTGGCCTGGGTATCGAAGCTGAGCCTTGCATCCACTTCGGTTGAAACCCGGCCCGGCACGATCTTGAGAATCTCCTTGCCAAAGGTGACGCAGATCTCATCGAGGGCTTCGCAGACCACCTCCTCGGCCGAGGCCCCGGAACCCATGGCCTGGCGGGACTCCTGCAGGGAGCGATCGATCAGGTTTTGGTAGGTGGGAATCTGGGTGGCGGCCAGGATCAGGGAGGGGTTGGTGGTGGCGTCGCGGGGGGTGAATTGCTTGATCGCGTCAATGTCGCCGGTGTCGGCCACCACCACGGTCATGGCGGCGAGTTGATCGAGCAGGTTGGCCATGGACGGGAGCTGGGTGGAGAGATCCGGCCATCTAGCCAGACTTCACCCACGCTAGCCAGGGTGGCGGGACCCACCCACAGGAGCCGGCGATCCTTGAGGGAACGGCAACAGGAATCAGGCTTTGGGCGCCGTTTTCTGAACCTCCCGGGGTCGGGATGGGGGGATGCGCTCGAGCACCAGCAGGGCATCGATGATCTGGCGGGCCACGGGCGCAGCCACGGTGGAGCCGAAGGTATTTCCCCCCTTGGGTTCATCCACCACCACCAGCACCACATAGCGGGGGTCATCGATGGGCAGATGGCCCACAAAACTGGTGATCAGCGCACCCGGGATATAGACACCCCGCTCAGCCTTCTGGGCGGTGCCGGTCTTGCCGCCGATGCGGTAGCCGGGAATCTTCATGCCCAGGCCGCTGCTTTTCTCCACCACCGACTCCATCCAAGCCATGACGGTGCGAGTTACCGCGGGGTCCAGCATGGGCAGGCCTTGCCTGCTTGGGCCAGTCGCCAGGCCATCGCCAGAGCGCAGGCCGCGGGTGATGTGGGGACTCACCAGCCGGCCACCGTTGGCCAGCATGGCGTGCAGCTGGAGCAGCTTGAGCGGGGTCAGGGAGAAGCCTTGGCCGAAGGCGGCCACTGCCGGCTCGATCGCCGAGCTGGTGAAGTCACCGCGGCTCTTGAGCTCACCGGCCACGGCCCCGGGTAGGTCGGTGTCTGGGGTTTGGTCGATGCCCAGGTTGTTGAGCCAATGCCAGAAGCGAGCCGGCTTCATCTGGCCCATGGCCAACACCATGCCCACGTTGCTGGACACCTCGAGCACGGTGGGGAAATCAATCAGACCGTTGGCCCGCTTGTCATGGTTGAAAATTGGCCAGCCACCAATCTGCAAGCTGCCGCCGTCGGAGACGCGGCCGCTGGCCTCGATGGCCTTTTCCTGCAGGGCCAGGGCCAGGTTGATTGGCTTGAAAGTGGAACCGGGCTCGTAGAGATCCTGAACCGACCACTCGCGAAACAGCCCCGGGTTGTACTTCCAGTATTGGTTGGGGTCGTAGCTGGGGGTTGAGACCAGTGCCAGCATTTCGCCATTGCGCACATCCATCACCATGGCGGCGCCGCGCTTGGCATTCCAATGCTTCACCTGCTTGACCAGGGCCTGCTGGGCCACCTGCTGCAGGCGGGCATCGAGGGTGAGCTGGAGGCGCAGGTCGTCGCCGTAGAGGGAGCCTGCCGTCAGGCCGGCTGGCAGGGGGGTGCCATCGGCACCACGGCGCATCTGCAGGGGGGTTTCGTTGCGCTTGAGCTCCCCGTCACGGCTCTGCTCCAGCCCTGCCTGGGGCACCCGCTCCAGGTTGAGGAAGCCAACAACGTTGGCAAAGAGTTGGCCCTGGGGGTAGATGCGATGGGGATAGGGCTCCAGATCTAGGCCGCTGATGCCGAGTTGGCGAATCCTGCCTGCGGTTTCCGGATCGAGCTCGGAGAGGAGCTTCACCCCGGTTTGGCGGCCGGCCATGGCCTCGAGCAACCCAGATTTGGGCAGGGCGAGCTCGGCTGCGAGCTTGGTTGCCACGTCATCGGCGCTGCGAACCTTCTGGGGGTCATCGCCGGGGAAGTTGAAGTAGCGGGGATGGGCCCAGAGGCTGAAACGCTCTTCGTCCAGGGCCACCAGACGGCCATTGCGATCGACGATCGTGCGTCGCTTACCGATCGGCTGGGTGGTTTGGGTCTGGATGGCGTGGGCCCGGGCCTGGAGGTTGGCCCCATCCACCACCTGCAACCAGGCGAGGCGGCCGGCCAGAGCGACCAGCCCGGCGCAGAGCAATCCGTAGACCGCCAGCAGCCGAATGACAGGCACGGGCTGGATCGCCACAACCTTTTGGCGGGAATTGCTGCGACCACGGCTGGGTCCGGGGCGGCGACTGGCCGTCATCAGTAGCCCGGACGAATTTGGCTCAAGGTACCCATGCCGATCTGAAGACTGCCCAACAGCTCTGTTGGATTGGCAGGCCTGGGGGTGTGGGGAGCGGCAAGGTAGATGAGCTTCTCGCTGTTGGTGGGCACCAGCAAACCTGGTTTTTTCAGGGCACCCAGGTGGTGCTGCTCCAACAGGGCCGCGGATTCCTGCATTCTGTGAGCCAACATCTGGGAGGCCTCAAGCTGCTGATAGCTCTCGCCCCAATGGTTCTGCCAGTGAAGGGTGAGACCACTCATGGCCAGCATGCAGATGCCCAGCCCCAGGAGGGTGCCATCGGTGGCCCGATGGAGATTGGCCATCCAGGGGGCCCGCCGGTCGAGCTTGCGACCTGAGAGCGAACCCTTGAGCAGATCGAGGGTTCCGCCCTGGAGACCAGCTCTTCCGGAAGCCTGCCGGGGCAGTAGGGAGGCAACCAAGAGAACGGACCAAGCTCCCCGGGATTGAACCACCCAGAGCAGCTGCAGGCAAGGGCCAGACGCTGCTCAGCCAGCCAGCAGAAGCAGGTTGGCAAAGGTGAGCCCGTTCCAGAGGCCGTGCATCAAAACGCTGGCCGCTAGCCGGCCACTCTGGAGTCGCAGCCAGCCCAGGCCCAGGCCCAGCACGAACAGCGGTGGCAACTCCCCCAGGCTCAGGTGGGCAATCCCAAACACAAGGGCGCTGATCAGCACCGCCGCGAAACCACCCCAGCGCTCGGCCAGCACCGGCAGCAGCACTCCCCGAAACAGGGTTTCTTCAAACAGGGGGGCCAGCACCATGGCCGTGACGGCAAAGCAGAGCAGGGCAAGGGGATTGGCGCTGTTGAGCACAAGCTCCAACAGGGGATTGCTGCCGCCTGGATCGCCCACCAACCTCTCCAGCAGCCAGCTCACCAAAGCCACGAGGGGAAGCACCATCAACAGCTGGGCCAGCGCCCGCCGCAGGGCCGAGCCCAGGGGGCGCCAGTGCCACTGGAGCCAGCCACCGGCAGGCGGTTGGCCGTGGGGCCTCAACTGGGACCACAACAACAGCAGGGGGGCCGCCATCAGGCCGAGATAGAGGGCAATTACCAACAGCCCCTGCTGCAGGGCAGGCTCCGCCGCCAGGGGGCTCAACAGCCCCTGCAGCAGCGGAACCAGCAGGAGGGGTACCACCAGCTCCCCCAGCACCACGAAACCTCCCGCAATCAGCAGGGTGGCCTGGGCCAGGCTGAGCGGTGGGGCCTGCAGGGGAGGGCTTCCAACCAAACTGCCAGCCCCACTGCCAGCCCCCTTGCCCTTGCCCAGCCAGCGCCCTGCCAGCTCCCGCAGGAGCAGGGCCGTGCCCACCAGCATCAGCAACACGGGGGCGATGGTTGTGCCGAGCAGGCGCCAGATCGCGGCCCGTTGGGCTGGGACATCCACACAGCTGGGGCCTGCTCCCCCCAGGGCCTGGCAGACCAGCTGCCTGGTCAGGGGAGAGGCCCGCCACCCCTCCAGCAGCTGGTCCACCTGGCCGGCTCCCGGGGCCCCTTGGGCAGCGGGAGCCCGCAGCAGCTGCAGCAGGCGGCGCTGCTCGGGCGGCACCTGCTGATCCAAGTTCTGCAGACGCTCACTCGCCTGCCCCGGCTCGCCTGCCTGGAGCTGCAGCAAAGCCAGTTGCAGCTGCTGGGCTGGCGCCGGTGGCAGGGACCTATCCGCCAGCTGCTTCTCCAACCCCAGCCGCAGGGTCTCAAGGGGATGCTCGCCCGCCAGGGCCCGCCCCAGGCTGGGGGGCAGGCCGGGCGCGGCCAGGGCTGCCAACTCCTGCTGGCGCAACTCCAGGTCATTGCCAACCGAAGGCCGCTGCAGGCTGTCCACCAATCCGCTCAGCCAGAGCAGGCCACTGAGCACAAGGCTGATCAGGGCCAATCCGGTGGTCCACCCCGGGCTCCGGCTGGGTCGAGGGGTGGGATTGGCGTTCAACCGCAGGCCCTCCAGGGCTTACTCGGACTTCAATTCTGGACTGCCCCCTTCCCATACGATGGGCTCGAGCAGCGTCCAGCCAATGTCCCTTCGGATTGTGTTGGTGCGCCATGGCCTCAGCAGTTTCAACCTGGAGCACCGGATCCAGGGGCGAGACGACCTCTCCAACCTGACCGGAATCGGCCAGAGTCAGGCCCGGGCCTGCGGGGCGGCCCTGGGGGATCTGGTTTTCGAAGCCGCCTACAGCTCCCCGCTGAGACGGGCCGCCGACACCACCAGGTTGCTGCTGGCCGAACAGGGCCAGGGCCTGCAGGCGGAATTTGATGAGGGGCTACTGGAAATCGACCTGGCCCCCTGGAGCGGTCTGCTGCGCCAGGAGCTGCGGGAGCGGTTTGCCGACCAGGAGCTCCAGTGGCGCCAGGCCCCGGAAAGGCTCGAACTGCAGCGGGCTGATGGCAGCACCTACCGGCCCCTGCCGGAACTGATGCGACAGGCAGATCAATTCCGCCGCCAGCTGCTTGAGCGGCACGCCGCAGCCATCAGCAACGACCAGGATCCACCCCACACCGTGCTGGTGGTGGCCCATAACGCCATCCTGCGCTGCCTGCTGCTGGCCCTGCTGGACCTGCCCATCTCCGGTTTTCGCCGGCTGCGGGTCGACAACTGTTCCATCTCCGTACTGAACGTGGGCAGGAGCAACGTGGGCAGGAGCGGGGTGCAGGTGGAGCTGGTCAATGGGCTGGCCCACCTGGGCGAGCCCCTGCCCATCAAGGGCGATGGGGCACGGCTGTTGCTGGTGCGCCACGGCGAAACCGACTGGAACCGCGAAGGCCGCTTCCAGGGCCAGATTGATATCCCCCTCAATGCCACCGGCCGCTGCCAAGCGGAGGCGGCCGGTCGCTTTCTGGCTCCGGTGACGATCAACCGGGCATACACCAGTTGCATGGCCAGGCCCCGCCAAACGGCCGAGGCGATCCTGGCCTCCCACCCCGGGGTACCCCTCACCAGCAGCGCCGGCCTGGTGGAGATCGGCCACGGCCTCTGGGAGGGCAGGTTGGAGCAGGACATCGCCGCAGGCTGGCCCGAGTTGCTGGCCAACTGGAAGCGGGCCCCCCACACCGTGCAGATGCCAGAAGGGGAAACCCTGCAGGAGGTCTCGGAGCGCTCGCTGGGCACCTGGCAGCGCATCGCCGCCAGCCTCGACAGCAGCGAGACGGCGCTGGTGGTCGCCCATGACGCCGTCAACAAGACCATCCTCTGCGACCTGCTGGGCCTGGGGCCGGCCGACATTTGGGCGATCAAACAGGGCAATGGCGGCGTCAGCGTGATCGACTACCCCGAAGGCGCCGCAGGGCGACCCGTGGTGGCCGCCCTGAACCTCACCCAGCATCTCGGCGGCGTATTGGATCGCACCGCCGCAGGGGCCCTGTGAAGCCTTGACCCCCCCCCTCTGGCTGCACCAGGTTGAACTGCTGGCCGGCCCGCAGCAATCGGCCACCAGCTGCGACGCCCTGCTTGCCCCTGATGGCAGCCTGCTCGCCTGGGGCGAGGGGGCGACCCAGCAGGCCCAGGCCCTTGGCCTTGCCCCCAGGCTCGCCAAGGGTTGGTTGCTGGCGCCGCTGCTGGTGGATCCCCACAGCGTGCTGGAGCAGGCCAGCGGCGGCCGTGCGGAAGATCTCGCCAGCCTGGCCGGGGCCGCCGCTGCCGGGGGATACGGCACCGTGGCCCTCCTCCCCTGGGCCAGCCCCTGGCGGGACCAACCGGAAAAGCTCGGGCTCAGCTGGCCGGCACCGATGCAGCTGGAGCTATGGGGCAGCTTCAGCATCGGGGGAGCCGATCAGGAGCTCGCTCCCCATGGCGACCAACTTGCCGCCGGAGCCATTGGCCTGGCGGGCACTGACCAGGTGCCGCCCCTGGCCCTGATGGAGCGGGGCCTGCTGCTGGGGGAGATGGGCCGGAGTCCGGTGCTGCTGGCACCCCGCGATGCCGGCCTCAGCGGCGGCGGCTTCGTGCGCGAAGGCGTGGAGACATTGCGGGCCGGCTGGCCCCCCGATCCCGTGCTGAGCGAGACCCTGCCATTGCAGAGCCTGCTCAGCCTGGCGGAGCTGCGGCCCGAAGCCCGCCTGGCCCTGATGAACCTGGCCACCGCCGCGGGGGTGGGGCTGCTGCGCCAGGCGCCACGGCGCCCCATGGCCACCGTGGGCTGGTGGCACCTGCTGGCCGACAGCGGCAACCTCGATCCCAGCGCCGAGGGCTGGCGGCTGTGCCCCTCCCTGGGCGCCCCCAGGGACCGCGAAGCCCTGATCACGGCCCTGGCCGATGGCGTGCTCACCGCCGTGGCCGTCCATCACCTGCCCCTCGATGCGGAGGAGATCCTGCTCCCCCTCGACCAGCGCCGGGCCGGCCTGGCCGGCCATGGGGGCCGCCATGGCCTGGTCCTGCCCCTGCTCTGGGCTGAACTGGTGGGCCGGCGCAGCTGGCCGGTGCAGCGGCTCTGGCAAGCCCTCAGCTGGGGCGGCTCCGAGCTGCTGGGGCGGGAGCCAGAGCAGCTCAGGGCCGGGTCCCGTCGCTGGCTGCTATTCGACCCCAACTATGGCTGGAGCTGGGATCGACAGGGGTGCCCGTCTCGGGCAGCAAACCACCCCATGGGGGGCAAGCAGCTGGTGGGTGGGATCAGGGCTAGCGGCCTGATCCCGGCTGCCCAGTGGACTATTTGACGCCCAGGGAGCCGGTCTGGTTGAAGGGGTAGAAGCGCCAGAAGGCCCGACCGATGATTTCTTTCTGGGGCAAAAAGGCCCCACCGGGCCAGAAACGGCCATCCCAGCTGTTGGCCCGGTTGTCCCCCAGGGTCAGTACATGGCCAGGGGGAACCACCGCATTGAGGGTGCGGCATGGCCCCATGCCCTGGCTATCCACGGGGCAGTCGTTCTGCACATAGGGCTCGGCCAGGCGCACCCCATTGATGAAGACATGGCCCCTGGGGTCCACACTGACCCGCTCGCCAGGCAGGGCTACCACCCGCTTGATGTAGGCATCACAGGCCGGGTTAGCCACCCCAGGCAGGCTGCCGACCAAGGGCAGGTTGACCACCAGGCAGCTCAGGGGATTGGGGCTGGCCCCTGCCGAAAGCACCGGATCGAAGTGGTGGGGTGAGTGGAACACCACGATCTCGCCACGGCGGGGAGCCCGCTGGCGATAGGTGAGCTTTTCCACCAGCAGCCGGTCCTGGATCTGCAGCCCAGGCAACATCGAACCGGAGGGGATATAGCGGGCCTCCACCAGAAATTGGCGGATGCCCAGGGCCACCGCCAGGGTGATGGCCACACTGCGCCAGAAGGCCCACGGGCTCTCCTGGGGGCTGGCGAGAGCCCCAGGCTGGGTGTTCGGTTTGGGGTTGTCGTGAATCAAGACTTGCGATCTGCCAGGGTGCAGGCCCAGCTGGCCAGACACGGCAGATTAGGCACACCCTCCCCTTCGCCAAGGCCCATGTCGCCGCCCCGTTGGCAATCCAACTCCACGGCCTCACCCGGCGGCTGGGGCCAGGGCTGGGACCGCTTCGTGGCGGTATGGGCCAGCCTCAACCTGGTGTGGGTTGCCTTTGACATCACCTACCTGCCGCTGCGCACCTTCTGGCTGCAGCGCAACCTCTATCCGATCCCCTCGGTGCCGCTGGTGGTGCCCCTCACGGTGATCCCGGATGTGACGCCCCTGGTCGATCCGATCAAGGGCATCGAACCCCACCGCGAAACCCAGGCCTACATCCAGCAATTCCGGCGCCTGGATGCGGCCCTGCTGGCCCTGCCCGCCGGCCAGCGGCCCCAGGCCGCCCAGGTGGCGCTGCTGAACCGCCAGGTTCAGCTCACCGTCGAGATGGTCGACAGCAATCCTTTCCAGGCTTCTGGAGCCACCGGCACCCTCGAAAAGATCAAAAATCGCCTGCGCCAGCGGGCTGATCGGGATTCCCCCCGTCAGGCCTCCGGCCTGCTACTCAGCCCGGACTGGATCCAGGCCAAGGATTGGAACAGCGAGCGGCGCTTCTGGAACGACCAGATCCTGCCCCTGGTGGCCACCAACTACTGGCGATCGATCGACGAAAACGGACGCCCCACTGACCATTTCTGGCGGATCGACCTGCTGCTGTTCCAGAGCGTCTTTGGCCTGGACATCCTGCTGCGCCTGATCCGAATGCGGCGCCGATTGCCCGGGCTGAGCTGGGGCGACGCCCTGCTGCGGCGCTGGAGCGACCTGCCCCTGCTGCTGCCCTTCTGGCGTTGGCTGCGGCTGATGCCCGTGCTGGAGCGACTGCAGACCTCAGGCCTGGTCAACTTTGAGCCGCTGCGGGCCGTGGTGAGCCGGGGGGTGGTGGCCCTGCTGGCGGTGGAACTGTTTGAGGTGCTGTCGCTGCAGATTCTCGATGGAACCCAGGGCCTGATCCGCTCGCGCCGCTGGCCCCAAAGGCTGCGGGCCCTGCGCAGCCACCAAAGCGTGGCCAGCCGCGACGAGCGGGCCCTGGTGGAGCTGGTGCGCATCTGGGCGCCCCTGTTGCTCAGCCGAGTCGCGCCCCGACTCGCCCCCGAACTGCAGGGCCTGCTGGGCTACAGCCTGCGGCAAAGCCTGGATCGCACCGTGGTGCCGCCGCCGCTGCGGCAATTGCAGCCGCTGCTGCAGGTGGAAAGCGGCATCAGCCGCCAGCTGGCTGGGGGCATGGTCGAAAGCCTGCTCGAGCTCTCGCGCAGCACGGGCAACCGACTTGGTCGCCGCGACGATGTGCAGCTGGATCTGCTCCAGCGTTTCATCGACCGCTTCTGGGATGAACTGGCCGCTGCCCTGGAGAGTGGTTCGGCCCTCGAGCGCTCCCAGGAGCTCCTCTGTGCCCTGATCGATGGCGCCAAGGGCACCTACCTCAGCCAGATCAACAGGGCCGGCATAGAAGCCCTGATCCAGGAGCTCGA
>ERZ888423.2008-NODE-2008-length-16248-cov-9.192985_pt1 | contig 16248 bp, 5 predicted proteins | sample MGYA00520523_ERZ888423 | MGnify/ENA primary metagenome ERZ888423 (study PRJEB32303, sample SAMEA104408611) | aquatic metagenome | biome: Brackish water; feature: Pelagic; material: water | place: Baltic Sea | collected 2014-06-08T10:24:00 | depth 30,27 m ...
CGGCTAACCAGGGTGACGCGATCGACCCGTCGATTGTCACGGGGCTAGGAAATGAGTTTCTGGTCACCGCGGCGTTGGGCACGATGGGCGTGGTCGAGTTGGGGCTTGCCCACTCGATCGGCCATCGGGATCTCAAGCGGATCGCAACCTACGGAATTGTCATCGCATCGGTGGCGCTGCTCTACATCAGCAATGTCAGCGATAACGGTTTCTGGTCACTGCTGGTGGGGATGATCGGACTCGGAATCGGGTGCGGCCTGGCGTTCGTCGCCGGCAACGCCGCGTTGTCCTTCGCCAACAACAGTGAGCGGGCATTCGGCATCCTCACGACCTGGTACATGCTCTTCGTTTTCGTCATGATGAGCACGAATCCGTATCTGCGCCAGATCTATCCGATCGTCCTCCCCTACGCGGCGATGGTGGCTGTGCAAGTGGTGTGCCTGGCCCTCATCTGGTGGAAGATGCCCGACACCAGGATCATCGCCCAACAGCGGGCGGCCGCGACCCGCGCCGTGCAGCAGATGGATCCCGGCCTCGGCGCTGAACTGGAACGTGATGCGCCCCGGTTGAACCTGTTCGGGCCGCTGCCGATTCTCCTCGCGCTGGCCGTGACGCTGTCCCAGTTCGCGGTGGCGGGCCTGTGGACCTTCGCCCAGGAACTGGGCACGACCGCGGGGCTCTCGGCAGAGGCGACTGCCAGCTTCCTCGGTTTCTCCCAGCTCGTGGGCCTGCTCGGAACGATGGCGCCATGGCTGCTGGGACGGTGGCTCGGCCGGGGAGCCCTGGGCGCCGCCGGGCTGCTGGTGGCGGGCATCGGCATCCTGGTGGTGCCCCTGGTGCACACTCCGATGGCGTATATCGCCGGGAATCTGGCCATCAATCTCGGTTATTGGGTGACACTGCCGCTGTCGCTTTCTGTTGCGGCGGATCTCGACCGCAACTCCGGCCGGCTCGTGGCGTTCATCCTCGGCATGTCCTCGATCGGGCTCGCCCTGGGTCCGAGCCTGGCCGGGCCGCTGCTGGGCGGAACGGACACCACACTTGGCGGTTGGGTTTTCGGGCTGATCGGGTTGAGCGCCGTTCCCCTCATCATCGCTCCCGCAATGGCCGCCGACCGGGCCGTCCGGGCTCACCGGGACGAACAGGCCGCCGAACTGGACGCCGGCTACCCTGACCAATCCTTGTAGGCCATGGACGCATACGCGTGGGTGGGAGCGCTTCTCCCCTACCTGGCCATCGTTTTTGCTCTCCGACGCCTAGTTCATCGCGGCGCGACACTCCACACTCACCCGCCGCGGACGGCCCGAATCGCCGCCCCGCCATGGGCCCACTACATCAGCAGCGTCCCAGAGAGTCGCGGTCAGTTCCTCGCGCCCGGGTTGCCCGGGGAAAACCCTGGATCATCATTGCCGCCATTGTGGAGATGGCCCGGGGTGTCGGGGTCGACGCCGTTGCCCACGCCCTCGTTGCCGCGGAGGGGGGACTCGGTGATCGGCGGAATCTTGACCGGGGGCACGCCCTCGATCGGAACACGCGGGATCTTGTCGAGTTTCGGTGGCCCTTCGATGATCGGCCGCTTGGTCGGGCCGCCGATGACCTCCCCGTCTGTGACGGTGCCTTCCCTGTCGGTAACGGCCGGCGAGTCCAGTCGACCAGCGACCAGAGACCCCGAGTCCAGATCGGTGGACGCTGTGGTGGATAGCCCGAGGGCCGCAACGAACGAACCAAATGCGAGTACTGCGATGCCGGACGCTGCCCGGCAGTTCGAAAAAGTGACCATGAACACGTGTGTTCCCAGCAAGGTCCGCCGGTAAACCCCGGACCGGGAGGTCTACCGGCGGGTGGTTTCGGCGATGGGATTCAACGGACTGGAGGGAATCGACGCAAATATCGTTTCCGCTGGATATGTCCTCTGCGGCAATAAGACGCAGGCGCTGATGATCGAGCCCTCCGGGTAGTGGCGGGCCCTCGGACGCGGTAGCGCTTCCACCGCGAGTCACATAGCTCAAACCGTTGCTACGTTTATCCCCGGAGTAGTAACGTTCTGGGCGGCCAGACAAGGCCGATTCTGGGCGGTGATCCGTGGCGGCAGTGACCCGATTAGGTGGAATCGCGTTCCTTCTTGGAGCCTTCCTGGTCAACCCGCAGGCGGTAGCTTCCGCGGACAGTCCGGAGTCCGGCTCAACTCGGCCGTCCGGTTCCAGCGTATCGGCCGGAGAGCGGTCGGCGTCGGCACCGCGATCGTCGTCGCCGCGTTCTTTGGCCGGCTCTTCTGGACAGCACGGCCCGCGGCGGTCGGATCGATATGCCGTCGGTGGCCCTGTCGTCGGAAGTCCCAGTCCAGACCAAGCACCCGGGGTTGCGGCGGCCGCGGCGGGGCCGGCCGCCTCCTCGCGGGCTCGGGTGCGGACCGGTGACCCTGCGGGCAGACCGGTCGTCGCGATCGCGGTACCGGCCGCGGTGGATGCCGGCGTGGGCACCTCCACGAAGGTGGCACCGCCGAGCGCATCGACCCTGCCGGCTCCGGCTGTTGCTTCGAGCGCTGCCGAGCTGTCGTCCGTTGAACTGCCGGGTGCTTCACGATCTCAATTCGCGGCCCCGGCCGTCGACGCCGGGTCCACCGCACCGTTGACCGAAGGAGTCGTTGGGCCTGTCACCGCTGCGGGGGCTTCGGCGGTGACTACCTGCCCCCTGTGTGGGTTTGCGGTTTCGGCCGGGCAAACCCGGCGCGCTGCCGGGTCGTTTGCCGCCCGGTTGGAGGCCAGCCCGGTAGGACATTCGATCAACATGATGATCGGTGGCCTGCTCGACGCGGCGGCGAACTGGGTGGCCACACTGCCGGGTGGTGGGTTCCAGGACTTGCTCGCCGGAGCGTTGCTGCTGGTCCGCCGGGGTTGGGCCGGGGAGAGTCTGGACGGCGTGGGGGCCGCCTCGGCTGGCTCCGCAGCGACGCCGGCGAGCTCGGTTGAGGGGTCTTCCTCCCCTGACCAGCTGGCGGCAAGTCTGCTTCCCTGGCAGCTCGCCTCGATGGTGACCAACCTGAAGATGACCACAACTGCGGCCCGGGAGATCACCTTGACCTGGGACGCCCCGACGCTGCCGGGAACGGACCCCGCCACACTGAGCGGGTGGGGAATCGATCCGGGGATCCAGGTCACCGGATACCAGATCACCCCCTATCAGCAACTCCTCGATCCCTACGCCGAGAAGACCTCCCCAACCACGACAACACAGAGCCCAGACCAGCGCTCCTTTACCTTTACCTTCAGCGGCGAAGGCATCTACAGCCGGACGGCGTTCACGGTATACCCGGAATACTCGGCGCAATTGCCCAACGGCAACGTGGTCGGGGTAGGAGACACCAGGTTCTGGAGCGGAGTCGACGCCCCTGATCACGCACTGTCGCTGTTTTTGGATCCGACCGCGATGCTGGCGGCCTCGGATGGTTCGGTATGGGTGAGTTATCAGCGCTCACCGATCGCCAAGGTCGTGGAACGGTTGATTCATTGGATCAATCCGTACGCGATCGGGGAGAACACCCAGTTCTGGGGCTACATCAGCAACGCCGACGGCGACGGGCCGGGCAATGTGCTGACCGCCACAGGCTGCGAGAACGCCAGTCGGAAACAGTGCGAGCTTCCCAACGGCGGTCTGGTCCGGCGGTTTTCCCATCAGGCGATCACGCTCGTTCCCACCTACACCAACGCCGACGGCCAGACGGTCACGCAGTCATGGGGCACGGCGCCGGCGCTGGACGACAACGGAGATCCTTGGAACCTTCTGGTCAGGGGAGGCACTGGTCACACCGACAGCACCGTCGGATTCAACCTCGAAAACTCCGATAACGGCAATTTCAAGCTCGCTAATCCGTCTGTGTCTGTCGCGACGGGCTCGGCCGAGACGGGCTGGACGACACCGGTTTTGTTGCAGGCCACGCCGACGAAGCTGCGGGGCGGCTGGGGGGGCTTCCTCAGGTTCGTTTTGGGTACGACCGCGATTTTGACGGGAAACTTTCTGGGGCCATACCGGGAGGTGCGGGACGCGATCGAGAATCTTCCTTCGGCAGTCAAGTCTGAGTTTTTGGATCTGCTGGCGACGCCGTTGCCGGAGAATCAGGTACGTCAGTACAAATTCGTCGACGGCAAGTGGGAGTTGGCGCAGAGTTTCATCACCACGATGCCCGGCGTCAACGGCACCGGGGGCGGCGACACCAGCAACGCCGCCACAGGCACGGGCACCGGCACGCGGTCGGTGGCGGTTCCGCACGCGTTGGTCGAGTCCACCGACGGTCAGATCTTTGTCGCCAGCCGGGGTTTGGCCGGCGGTATCGATAGGAATAACCGCAGCGGGTGGGCGCGGTTCTCGCCGGGCTGGAGCACCCAGGTGGGTTATGTTCACCGGCTCGGCGGTGAGGAGATCAGCTTCACCGGCAGTATCGGCTCGGGGTCAACCGGGGCGGCGGATTCGCTGGCGGGTGTGGTGTTGACGGTCACCGAGATGGGTGCGGGCAGCAACGCGATCGTGGTCGGTCAGACCGTGTCGGCGCCGGGTCTGCCCGAGGGCACCCGCATCATCAGCCAGCTCACCTACGGCCCCAACGGGTTGAAGGTCGGCAACCCCAACCAGACACCGGCCGATCTGGGGGGTGTCGGAACGTATCTGATCAAGGGGCTGCCGACCGCGATCGGGCCAACGACGATGAGTCAACTCTCGGCGCAAACCATAGATTTGAGCGGTTCGGCCACCTGGGGAACGATGGCCGCCGCGCCGGATGGCACGGTGTGGGTGGGCATCAACGATCTGGGCAACTCGGTCGGGGGTCGTGACGCCAAGCGGGTTGTGAAGAACGGTGCCCTTGAGCAGATCGCTCCGACCGCGGACGGGTCGTGGGCAACCCAGCATGTGAAGTACACGTTCATGCATCCGCCTGCCGGGTTCGCGATCACCGAGACCAGCGCCGCCCCGGTGGAATTCGTTGGAAGCATCTCCGGGACGACACTGACGGTCACCCAGATGGAATCCGGTTCGGTGTCGGGTTCTTCGCCCAGCGACTTCAATCTGTTCGAGTCCGGTACCGGGCTCAAGGTCGGACAGTATCTGACCGGGGACGGGGTGGCGCCGGGAACGACGATCACAGAACTACTCACCGGCACCGGCGGTACCGGAACCTACCAGGTCAGCACACCGATGGGCGATCAGACGGTGGGAGTGGGGGCGACCACCACCTTGTTGAACGGCTCCGACGTGGACGGTATCGAGATGGCCGCCGACACCTACGCCCTGTGGGTCAACGACTCCACCGCTAACGGCCGGGAGGCTGGTGTGCCCACCTGGATCGCCAGCCTGTTCTACGGATGCAAGGAAGACGACGCGGGCGCCGGATGTGGTTTCAAGAAAACAGAGGGGGGTGGGCGCAAGTGGCTGAACACCGGCGGCATGCTTCGGTTTAACAATTCGCAGAACTTCAAGTTGAAGTCTACGGTTTTGCGGATCGATTCCGCCTGTGATAACTCCGGGTGTGGGAACCGCCAGGATGTGGGTAGGGGCGGGATGGGGATGATCGCCGTGCCGGGCCGGGATGCTGTCCTGGTCGCGGTGGGCGCGACATCGTTGCTGTCGGAGGTCGGCTACGGCGGGGCATACATCACATGCCGGGTTGCCGCTGATGGCGGCGCAGGCAATGCGTGCAAGGGCGCAGGTGCAGCGGGTCAGGTACTCGGCGGCGAGATCTCGAAGCTGTGGAAGACCGGCAGCGGCAAAATCGTCGAGGTGTCCTATAACCCGGATGCCAACCGGTCCTACATCGATAACGATCGCACGCACGGGATCGCGTTCCTCAAAGTCAGCGACAAGCTGGAGATCCCCACCGACTGGTTGGGGACCTCCGAATTCCTGATGCAGGATGCGGGGCGGCCGCAGAGTCTTGCGCTGGGCTCGGACGGGTCGATCTACATGGGTGGGCGCGGATCGGGCGGTAAGGAAAGAGCCTTGTTCCTCAGCGACATCAATCCCCTCAACCTCTTTGACGGGGGGAACAGTTGGTCGGGCGTTTTCTATTACGCGGTGGCAAAAATCTTTCTCACTGTCCAAGAGCTCAACGCTGTCGTGTGTCTGGACCTAGGCAGTTGCGCCAACGATTCCGCTTTTGATCCGTACCGGCGTTCCTACGAGTGGAAAACGGCGGGGGCGCCGGCGTTTGTGGCGCAGGTGTGGACGCCGACGCAGGGGCTGTTGGACACCCCTGGGGATCCGGTGAAATTTGGGGCGATCCCGCGGATTCAGAGTTTCGGTCAGGTGTATCCGTTCGTCTCCCCGGTGACAGTGAATCCGAAGACGGGTTTGCCGACGGGGGCGCCGGCGGGGATCTTCGCGCAGGACTCCCAGTTCGGGGGGGCGTTATTCCTGCCGGCCACACCGGTCGTTCCCGGCGGGGATGGTTCGGTGCCCCCGCTGTCGGCCAACGTTGATATCCAGGGCGGCTCGGCGACGCTGAGTTGGGAGCCGCCGCCCACCCCGGCGCGTTCCCCGGTGATGTCCTACATCGCCAGTGCCTACGGGTACGACACGGTCGAGAGTGTCACCACCACGGACACCACGGCGGCGTTCACCAGCCTGCAAACCAACGGTGGGACAAGTTATTTCACGGTGCACGGCACCAATCTTTTCGGTACCAGCAGTACAGCTAATGGCCAGGTCGGCGGCGGCCAGTTGTGGCTGGCCGCGGACGGTACGACGGTGTTGCCGACGACGGGGTTGGGCGTCGGGATGGTCACCGATGGAACACCGTTTGTAAACGGCGGTGTCGATGGGTGGGGCAACGCCTACTCCTGGGATGCGATCCCGGGTTCGGACTCGCACACGCTGACGTGGAACGGGGTTAATTTCGACCTGGGTGGAGTGGCTGGTTTGGCTGCTGGCGGCGGGGGTTCTCAGCCCAATCAGCCGAATGTGGCCAGGTTCGGGGGCCAGACAATCGGTTTGTCGCAGGCGCTGATCGACGCCCAGTTCGACACCACGAAGCGCAGCGTGCAGCAGGCGGTCAATGTGGTCAATCTGGCCGGTGCGGCAGTAAACGGCGCCCAGAAGGATGTGCCGATCCGATTGAATTACACCGACGGCACCAGCGAGATCTGGACGCAGTCGTTCAGCGACTGGCTGACCCCGAGTTATTTCGCTAACGAGGCGATCATCTCCACTCAGGGTCACCGCAACACCGCCTCGGGCGGCACCGATTCCACCGTGAATCATGTGTTCGGGTATTCCCATCCGACCGCGCAGGGTAAGACCCTGGCCAGCGTGACCCTGCCCGAGGACGTCGATGTGGTTCTGCTCGGTTTGGCGATGTCGACGGCCATTGTGGTGTCGCTAGGCCAAAACGTCTCCAACTCCCCGCTGAACACCTTCGGGATCACCACCCCGCCGTGGCAGGTGCCCAACCGGTTGGGTTTCGACGGCCGCGGCAATTATTACGACGCCTTCAACCTGAACAATATGAGCGCCCCGTGGGGTGACGTGATCCTGCGCGGTGACCCGCCCCCGAGTGAGATCGCCATGTCCTGGGCAGGGGCTGTGTTCCAGGTGGGGCCGATCCCGACGTCCAACGGCGAGGTCCCGAATTTCAAGGGCGGCGACTACCCGCGGAATGTCGTACAGGCCAGCGGCCAGCTGATCTACATGCCGGCCGGGGACTACACCCAGATACAGCTGATCGGGGCGGCGGCCAACGGCACCCAGACCGACCAGGCGATCACGGTGAACTTCACCGACGGCACCAGCGCGACGTGGACCCAGACCTTCAGCGACTGGGCCTCGACGCCGACACCGGGGTCGGTGGCCGGCGAGGCGGTGGTCAACGGCGGCACCCGGGTCAACCAGTTGGGTAACGCGACGAACACGACGGCCAACGTCTACGGCTACTCCTATGCGATCCCGGAGGGCAAGACGGTGCAGTCGCTGGCGCTGCCGGACGGGCTCGATCCGGGCGGCAAGGGCGGCAATGTGGGGATCCTGGGGATCTCGCTGGTGGGTACGCCGTCGGTGGCGCCGTGGGCCGGTGTCGGCATCGTCACCGACGGGCCGCGGTTGTCGTCGGTGGGCGGGTTCGGCGCGGACGGGCAGGTCATCGACGCCACGCCGTGGTTGGGTGCTGACGGTGTGCCGCTCGCGGATTTTGACAACGGTTATTCCGCGCTGGGCGCCGGGATCAATCTGGGCATCGGTCCCGCGTTGACCTCGCCCAACGGCTCCTACACGTTGAGGTTGCAGGCCGACGGCGACCTTGTCCTCGCCGGGGGTCCGGCGGTCCTATGGAACACCAACACCGCTGGTTCGGGGGCGACCACCCTAGCGATGCAGCAAGACGGCAACCTGGTGCTCTACACCGACAGCGGTGCCGCGGTGTGGGCGACGATGTTCGACAATTCCGCGGCCCCGACCAGCCTCACAGCAGATGCGAGTTTTGAAACCCCGTCAGTGGGCTCGGGTAACTTCCAGTACGACCCGGCGGGGTCGGCCTGGACGTTCAACGGTGGTTCGGGGATCTCCGGCAACGGTAGCGGGTTCACAGCCGGGAATCCCAACGCGCCGGCCGGCAGCCAGGTGGCGTTCCTGCAGAAGACCGGTGAGTTCTCGCAGGTGATCACCGGTCTGCAAATCGGCCAGGAGTACACGCTGTCCTTCGATGCGGCGCAACGGTCGGGGTATCCCGACCAGAGTTTCACCGTCACCCTCGGCGAGCAGCCGCTCGTGAGTAATCTCAGTCCCGGCTCGACCAGCTATCAGAGCTACCGGTATGCGTTCACCGCGCAGCAATCCGGTAGCCAGCCGCTGACGTTCATCGGCCTGGATCCGACTGGGCAGGATGAGGCGGTCTTCATCGATCAGGTGAAGATCACCCAGGCGGCGGTGCAGCTGGTCGTCCAGGACGACGGCAACCTGGTGATGTACGACGCCGACGGTGCGCCGGTGTGGGCGGCGTCGTCCAGTGGCAGCGTCGGGGGGGCCAGCGGCGACTATGCGCTGCCGGCGTCGGCGCCGGATCAGCGGGTCAATGATCGGGTGAGTCAGGGCATTGTGGGCGACGGCACACCGTTTGGCGACGGTGGCTTCGACGGCGACGGCTATGCCTATTCCTGGGAGGCGACCGGAGGTTCGGAGTCGGCAACACTAGTCTGGAACGGGGTGAGTTTCGGGCTTGGGGCGGTACAGCAAGGTTTCGCCGTCACCTCGTCTTTGCTGGATGCAGGCCAACAGCTCGGTGTGGGCGGTGTACTGGCCTCCCCCAACGGTTCGTACGCGTTGAGGTTGCAGGCCAACGGTAACCTCGTGCTCGACGGCGGCGGGGTGACGATGTGGGAAACCAACACCGCTGGTTCGGGTGCGACCACTCTGGAGATGCTGACCGACGGCAACCTGGTGCTCGCTACCGGCGATGGGACGCAGGTATGGGCTACCGGGACCACCAGCAGCACGAACCCGGCGGTCAACGTCGTCGTCCAAGACGATGGCAATCTGGTCATGTACGACACCAACGGCGCCGCGGCGTGGGCGGCGGCGTCCGGCGGCGGTGTCGGAGGGGCCAGCGGCAACTACACACTGCCAGGCTGGTGGTCGTCCACCGCGGTGCCGCCGACCTCGGACGGGGCCAATGTTGTCCGGTTCGCGGGGCAGACGATCGCCCTGTCGTCGGAACAACTGGGGGCCCAGATCGACACCGGTGACGGGAAGTACCTCAATGTGCTCAACTTGGCCGGGGCGGCGGTCAACGGCGCTCAGACGGATCAGAAGATCAAGCTGACTTACACCGACGGGAGCAGCGAATTCTGGACCCAGTCGTTCAGCGACTGGGGCTACCCCCAGAAGTTCTACAACGAGGACCAGATCTCGGTGCAGCCTTACCGCAACACCGCGTCGGGTGGGAGCCAGCAGTTCACGAACTACATCTACGGCTACGCGCGTCCGATCCCCCAGGGCAAGATTTTGGAAAGTGTGACTCTGCCGTTCAATTCCAACGTGGCCTTGGTTGGTCTGGCGATGTCGATCACAGAAAGCGAAACCGCGTCAGGCGGATTCGACGGGTACGGCAACGCATATTCGTGGAACCAGTTGACCGGTCAGGCCTCACCACAGTCGTCGGCCTTCGTTGGGGTGATCGGCGGCGGGGTGACCCCGGCCGTGTTCACCGGCAGTATCAGCACGGGTTCCAGCGCGACGTTCCTGGGTGGTATCAGCAACGGTACGCCCGGTGACGCCGGCACTACGCTGGCGGTGTTCCAACTTGCCGCCGACAGTGTCAAGCTGGTCCCGGGCCAGTACCTCACCGGCTCGGGGCTGGCCGCCGGGACGGCGATCACCGGCCAGCTGACCTACGGCGGAAACGGGCGGCCCGTTACGGCCGCCACGCCGTCGAACGTGCTGGGCGGGGTGGGCACGTATTCCGTGACCGTGCCTCAGGCGGTAGTGGCGGGCACGGTGATCGAGGCTTCCCAGCCGGGCACGGTGTTGGTGATCGACGGCCCGATCAGCGGAGGTGCCCAGTTCGCCGCACTCGAGCAGTCCGGTGATGTGTGTATGGCGAATTGCCCGGCGCTGTTCGGCGACGGTATTGCCGCGGGAACAACGATCACCAGGAACGTGAGCACCTCGACCTCGTTCGCGGGGACCATTAGCAACGGCACCGAGGGCAGTCCAGGCACCATTTTGACCGTCACCGGTGTCAGCAGCGCACGGTCCCCGCTTTTAGAAGGCCAAGTCCTTACAGGCTCGGGCGTGGCGCCTGGAACGACCATCATCGCCCAACTCAGCGGCTTCGGTGGTGGTGTCGGTACCTATTCGCTCAGCGGTGCAGGGCAGGCGGTCGGGTCGACGACCTTGCCGGCGTCAATGTTGGCAACCCAGTACGTTTTCGAGGTCAGCGGTGACCCGCAGTGGAGTGCACCGTTCACTCCGATGGGTGCGTTGGTCCCGGGTAACACTTTGACGGTCACCACGGTGGCCGGCGGGACGATCACGGTCGGTCAGACCGTCGGGGGGACAAGCTTTTACACCCAGACCAACGCTCGCTACACCGGCAGCATCAACGACGGCCAGATCGCCAACTTCGTCGGGGGAATCGGCGACGGCTCTGGTGGCGCCGGGACGACCTTGTCGGTGTCGGCGGTGACCGGAAGCATTCCGATTGCCGTCGGGCAGATCATCTCGGGCGCCGGTGTCACCGATGGCACTGAGATCCTTGCCCAGATCGACGGGGTCACCGGCGGGTTGGGCACTTATACGGTCAGCGGAAGCCCACAAGCAGTCTCCTCGTCGACTCCGATGTCGGCGGCGCAATCGGGGACCACACTCACTGTGACCAGCTTCGACAGCGGCAGCACAGTGGTGATCGGTGAGGCGGTGACCGGGCCGGGGGTGGCGCCGGGTACCTCCATCGACGGTTTCGGGACAGGTCTGGGCGGAGTGGGCACCTACACCATCAGCGGGCCACCGCAATGGGTGGCGCCGTCGACGGTGATGACCAGCACTGTGCCCGGGTCGCCGTTGGTTGCCGACGGCACGGTGATCACCGGCCAGCTCAGCGGGACGTCCGGGGGTGCGGGTGTGTACACCGTCAGCGGTGACCCGCAGGCGGTCCCGGCGTCGCCGATGTCGGGCACCACCAAAGAGCCGCTGCAAACCCTGATCGCCGCCGCCCCGTGGGACGGTGTCGGTTTTGTGCTCGGCCAGCCCAACACGCCTAACTTTTTGCGTGGCGACGGGCAGACGGTCTACGGCTCCTATCTCGCAAACGCAGGGGGAACGCAAACGCTAGCCCTGGCCGATCAGTTCCGCGAGGACTGCGCCGGGGGTGGATGTGTGATCAGCGTGGCCGCCGCGGGCTCCAGAGGCGCTCAAGCCGGAAACCTTCTCGTCATCAATTACGCCGTCGGTACAACGGACTCCATCGACCAGTCCTACAGCGACTGGGCTAGCCCGTCGTACATCTCGTCGACGAACAGCGGCGGGTTGATCGGACCGGCCAGCTTCAATTACTCGCAATACCCGGTGAACAGTGCAACGCCTGTGGTGGGGCAGATGACCTATCCCGGAGAGTGGATCATCGCTAAGCAGGACTACCGCGATAGGATGAACGGTGCCCGCGATGAGACGTCCGTCTACGTCTACGGTTACTCATACTGGGTTCCCGAGGGGTCCACACCCGTGTCTCTCACCCTGCCCGCCGACCAGAACATCGGGGTGCTCTCGATCGCGGCGACCAAACCGACCTTCGTCGATCTTGGCAACTACTACAACAACTTCGGAATCACCACCGCGCCCTGGCAGGTGCCAAACCACCAGGGGTTCGACCTCGACGGCAACTACTACAACTCCAGTAACCTCGACCTCAATTGGTTGAAGGGCAAGGATTCCGTGCCGGACCCCGTTTACATGACCTGGGCGGGCGCGGCTTTCAAGACCGGACCCATCCCGACCGAAAACAAGGACGTCAGCAATTTCAGTAGCGGTGACTACCCCCTGAACGTGGTTAAAGCCGACGGTCAGACGATTTCAGTGCCGTCCGGTGAGTACACGAATGTGCGGATGCTCGGCGCCGGGGAATACGGCACGCAATCCAACCAACAGATCAGGGTGAACTTCACCGACGGCACTTCTGAGATATGGACGCAAACCTTCACCGACTGGGCCACCAAGCCCGATGCCAAGACCGCCGATGGTGAATTCCTGGTCAACGCTGGCACCCGGATCGACCAGCTGGGGAACCAGACCGAAACCACCGCGAACGTGTACGGCTACAGCTACCCGGTGCCGGCGGGCAAGACGGTGCAGTCGCTGACCCTGCCCAACAACAATAGGGTGGGTATTCTCGCGATCTCTTTGCTGTGATGTCCGCCTACCAGTCGCCGGTAAGGCGCGAACCCGGTCCCGGCCTCGAACGGCCAGAACTGCGCTGCCGGCTACCTGGCCGACCCGAACCCCGGCAACTGCTGCCAGATGGCGGTGCATTCGCCGGCGATCGGTGGCGTTCCCTGCATGCCCGGCCGGGTGGGCAGCTGCCTCGGCTACCTGGCCAACAACCCGATGGCTCCGGGCGACAAGCTTCCGGATACCCCGTCGACGAACTCTTGGTCCTGAACCCGGCGGATGCCAGAACCGGTATGTGTTTGAGCGTTGGGCGACGGTGACGGGATGCGGACGTGATCAGGACAGCGGGGCGCTTCGACGTCGCCAGGGCCAGCGCGGCGGTGCTCTGGCACAACCGCAGTTCAGCAACGTCCGGACCTCAGCAGCGCCGAACCACCGGCACGCAAAATCGAGGCGAGTCCCCGTAGCCGTCCTTCCGGCAGACTCCGGCCGCGGGCGCGCAGCAAGTCTGCCGCGACCCCGGAGGCCCCGAAGCCGTTGCCGCCGCTCGCGTTACCGGGCTGACCGCGACAGGATCAACCTATGGATCTCATCGAGACGCTGCGTAGCACCGGGGCGGTGCGTGAGTTCATCGACGAACCCGTACCCGACGACGTCGTAGCCCGTATTCTCGATACCGCACGCTTCGCGCCCAGCGGCGGCAACGCCCAGGCCTGGCATGTGGTGCTGGTCAAGGACCAGGCAATCCGGACCCGACTGCGGGATCTGTACCTCCCCGGGTGGCGTGATTACCTGGCCATGAGCGCCGCAGGTCTTCGGCCGTGGGCCCCGGGAAACGATAAGGACGCTGAGGCGGCCGCGGTCGCGGCGATTCCCGCTGAACTCGCGGCGGCGGCGGGCCGGGGATTCGCCGCTGAGTTCGACCGGGTCCCGGTGCTGCTGGCGGTGTTCGCCGATCTGCCGGCATTAGCCGCTGTGGACCGCGACTTCGAGCGCTACCCGATTGCCGGGGGCGCCTCGGTGTACCCGTTCGTGTGGAGCATCCTGCTGGCCGCGCATGCCGAAGGCCTCGGCGGTGTGATGACCACGATGCTGGTCCGGGAGGAACCGGAGGTGAAGGGGTTGCTCGGCGCCCCAGACCAGTGGGCTCTGGCCACCGTCGTCGCACTCGGTCGTCCCGCCGACCCCCGTCGGCGGCTACGCCGCCGGCCGGTGCAATCCTTCGTCACCATCGACCGCGCCGACGGACCGGCGTTGGGGCGAGAGCGACTTAGACGATGAAACGTACGGCGGTGACGCAGACGTCGTCGGCCCTGTGCCGGGTCGACAGCAGTTCCGTCAGCAGCGCGCAATTCAGCCCAGTCTCGGCGACGGGGTTCCAGTCGGCGACCGTGCGCTCAGCCTCGCCGATGCCGGTCTCGATATCCAGATTGCGGCCCTCGACCAAGCCGTCGGTGTACATCACCATGATGTCTCCGGAACCGACCCGCAGCGCGCTCTCGGTGTAGGCGGCGTCCCGTAGCGGTCCGAGAACCGGGCCGTGAGCATCGGCCAGACGACTCACCTCGCCAGTAGCCGCCCGTCGAAACAGCGGCGGCGGATGACCCGCCGTGCAATAGGCCAGAGAACCATTGTTCTGATCGAAAATCGCCACCGCCATGGTGGCGAACTTGCCGTGGCTGGCGTCGCGGGTGAAGCCGTTGAGTTCGGCGAGCAACGCAGCGGGCAGCAGGCCGTGGTGGGCCAATGCGCGACCGGCCGCGCGCAACTGCGCCATATCCTCGACTGCCGATAACCCGTGGCCGACTACATCTCCCACCGCGATATAGGCGCGCTTTCCGGGCAGGGGCATGACGTCATACCAATCGCCGCCGAGGCCGTGCGAGGCATCAGCGGGCTCGTAGATGACACAGATGTCGAGACCGGAAATCTGTGTCGGGCTGTCAGGCAGGACAGCCGCCTGCAGGACAGCCGCGCGGGCATTTTCATCGGAGTAGAAGCGGGCGCGGACCAGGGACTGGCTGACCATCGTCGCCACCGCGGAGATGAAGGTTCGCTGAGCGATGTCGAGCGGCTGGGGCTCAGCCCAGACCAGCAGCAGGACGCCGAAGGGTGTTCCGCCGGCCGTGAGCGGCCAGCCCACCGTCGACTCCGCCCCGGTCCGGCGCGACCAGAGTTCCTGTTCGGGGTAGGTCTGCTCGTGCTCCGTGCTGGTGCGCATCGCGATCGGACGGCCCGATCGGACCGCGTCGGTAGAGACGGACTGCTCGTTGAGTCCGAGACCACCGGCGAACTCTTCGATTGCCCCCGGCGCGAAGCCCGCCGCCGTGACCCACTCAAGTCTGCCCCTGGCGGAGTCCACCAGGCCCAGACTCAGTGCCGTGGCGCCGGCGGCGTTCAGGACATGCTCCGACAGCGCCGTGCCGATGTCCTGCGGGGTGAGCGCGGCGGACAATTGTTGGGCCAGTGCTGACAGCATCTCGAGACGCTTCTGTCTGTGGTAGAGATCTCGAAGCCCCTTCTCGGCGATCTCCTCCGCCTCGTGGCGTATCCGTCGCTCCCGCTCCAGACGGCGGCTCAGTAGAGAGTTCTCCTGCGTCAGCGTCCCGATCAACTCGCGCTCGTCGGCGCGGTCATGGTGGTCTCCGGCAGTCTGCGGGGTCACGGCGAGGCGACCGCTATCAGGCAGCGGTCCGACCCTTCGTGCATACATTCCAGGTGCCGGACGCTGGGCGTCTCACCGTAGTGGTCGCCGACGCCGAGGATGAAGCCATGGGCCAGGCCGCAGAGCTTGCGCGGCGAGTGGTAGCCGATCACCAGCGAGCCGTCGGCGGCGGTGGTGAAATCGAAGTGTGGACAGTCTGTCCCGCTGTAGAGCTTGTGTACTTCAGGATGAATGACGCTGTTGAGGGTGCGTAAGAAGGGCACCACCGTGGTGTGCGGGGCGAAGAAATCCGGCCAGCGCTTCGCCATCTTGGGTATCGCCCGTTGGCCGAACCACCGGAGCACCTCGTTGTCGGACAGCGACAGCTGCGATGCCACCGCGGTGAATAGCTCCATCAACTCGGCGTCGTCGTAGTTGCCGAGCGAGGTGTACACGCCGTCCAGTCCGGCGAGGTCGAGCACCTCGTCCCACCGTCGTTCCCCGTAGGCGTCGACGACGACGTCTTCCAAGAGGTTGAAGATGATGCCTTTCATGGCATTTCCCGGGGAAACAGAACCGCCTTGATGTCTCTGCGGAACATGGTCGTTAGGTCTCCATCCGAAAACGCGTCCATCCAGCTACGTTAGCTGTAGGCCGTAGCTGGCGAAATCAGCTGCACCGTTGATTAATTGTAACTGGTCAGGTCATTTCGGGGATCCATGGGTTTCTGGTGGTGAGTCTGGTGA
>ERZ888423.2010-NODE-2010-length-16237-cov-17.967557_pt1 | contig 16237 bp, 15 predicted proteins | sample MGYA00520523_ERZ888423 | MGnify/ENA primary metagenome ERZ888423 (study PRJEB32303, sample SAMEA104408611) | aquatic metagenome | biome: Brackish water; feature: Pelagic; material: water | place: Baltic Sea | collected 2014-06-08T10:24:00 | depth 30,27 m ...
AGTGGTCCAACGCAACTTAGTTTAGCGCATCCAAATTTAAAATGCATCGGTATTGAAACTGCCCAAGAATTACTGCTTGCTGTTCAAGAAAATTGGTCTTGGGCGACTCATGGTATTTTTAGCGCTGCGGTCGCAGATTACCGGATTGCAGAGGTTGCTGAGGAAAAAATCAAGAAGAGTTCCGACGAGATCACCCTCTCCTTGATGAAGAATCCGGATATCCTGGCTTGGGCTGCTGCACACAAAACATCACAAATTGTTATGGGTTTTGCCTTAGAAACCAATAATTCGGAGCAAAACGCGTTAAAGAAATTGCGCAGCAAAAATCTCGATTATATTGTTCTCAATGAGCAACGAAATGGCACGAGTGGTTTTGGCAGCGATACCAATAAATTAATTATATTCGACAAAACAGAGCAGGGTCGAGAATTGCCTTTGCAAAGTAAGGCAGAAGCAGCTCGATCGCTCATACAATTACTGGATACAACCCATGTTTAAATTTATTTTTTTATTGCTAGTGTGTTTGCCCATGTTCAAGTTCAGCGCCCAAGAACTGAATTGCCAGGTAAATATCATCGTAGACAACAAGGTTGAAGTCAACTCAACTGAGCAAGAGATCATCAATCAAATGAAGCAAAGTATTGCTGAAATCATGAACAACACGGCCTGGACCAAAGACAAGTTCAAGATAGAAGAGCGCATCAATTGTAACCTGCAAATTCAAATTCGTGAAATACCAGCTACAGGCGCTTACCGTGGAGATATCCAAGTATCATCTGTACGCCCTGCATTTAATAGCAACTACAACGCTACTGTCTTTAATTTTCAGGATCAAAATTTTCAAGCCTCCTTTTCTAGAGGCGCTGTCCTCAATTACGTACCCAACCAATATAGAGACAACCTCACGTCTATTTTGGCGTTTTATGCCTATTTTATTATCGGTATGGATTACGACTCTTTCTCCTTGAAAGGAGGAACTCCTTATTTTCAAGAAGCACAGCAAATAGTCACGCTTGCTCAGACGGGTGGTGGTGCCGGTTGGAAATCTTCAGAAAGCAATAAACGCAATCGCTTTTACCTCGTAGACAACATGTTGCAACCTGTTTTTGACCCTTTTAGGGTCTGTATTTATCAATACCATCGCCAAGGTATAGATCAACTTTACGACAAGAAAGTAGAGGCTAAAAAAGCAATAAGCACTGCATTAAATTTGTTGAGTCCTATTATGGCAACTCGGCCAAACACCGTTAATGTGGTGAGTTTCCTTTTCGGTAAAACAACGGAACTCAAGAATATTTTCTCAGATTCAGAACTCAAAGAAAAGCAAGACCTCGTAAACTTGCTCAAAAGATTAGATCCAGCCAACTCCACGAGCTATACCACCATCTTAGAATAATGCTACGTTCGCTTCGCATTCAGCATTTTGCCTTAATAGACGAAGTTCAACTTGATTTTGAGCAAGGATTCACCGTTTTTACAGGTGAAACAGGATCTGGAAAGTCTATTATTTTAGCGGCTACCCAACTCATCCTTGGCGAACGCGCCGATTTACAAGTGATTGCACCAGGTGCTAAAAAAGCAGTTGTAGAGGCGGTCTTCCATATTTCAGATGCCTATCGTCCATTTTTTGATGAGCACGACCTCGATTATGAACCACAATCATTGATTCGTCGAGAAATAGCCGCCGAGGGAAAGAGTAGGGCCTTCATCAATGACCTTCCCGTTTCTTTGCAGGTACTCAAACAACTCACTACGCAATTATTGCAAATTCATTCTCAATACAACACGCTCGAACTCAAGTCTAAGAAATACCAACTCACCCTAACAGATCTACTTTTAGGTTTGGACCAACAAAGAGCTCAATTCTCAGTTGAATTTTTAAGCTATCAGCAATTGCAAAAAGAAGTAGAACTTTTGCAACACGCTCTAGATAAGGATAGCGCTCAACAAGATTACCATCAATTTTTGCTCGAGGAGCTCGAAAGTCTACATCTAGACGATCCAAAAATTCAGCAACTTGAACAAGAACTAGAACGTTATGCGCATTCGGCTCAATTAGAAGAAGCACAAGCAGCACTGTCAAGCCTACTCGACGATAGCGGTCCTTACGAACAGCTTTATGCAAGAAAGCTGTTGATCGATAAGGTAAAACGACTAGATCCAAACATGCAGTCTTATGCAGAACGCCTTGACCAAATCATTATTGAGCTCAAAGAAATAGCACGCGAGGCGCAATCTTCAACTGCACAAGAATTGGATGCCAGCCAGTTGGTTGTGCTAGAGGCACTACAGGATAAAATAAACAGTGCTATTTTGAAGCATCGTGTACGAGACATCCATGATTTAATCGAGCTCAGAACAGAACTAAGCAATAAGAATCAAGGTCTTGAAAAGCAAGAATTAGCACTTCAAGCCTGCAAAGAACGGCTTGAAAAACAACAGCAGCACCTGTGGGCTCAGGCCAAGCAGCTTCATCAGCTCAGACTTGAAGGCGTAAAGGAGTTGGCACTGCAATTAGAAAGTGTTTTGCACGACCTTAAATTACCACATACGAAGCTTTCTTTTGAATTGCTGCAAAGTGACCAACTGAACACGAGCGGCTGTACGCAAATAGATTTGTTGTTTTCTGCCAATTTAGGACACCATCCTGTTCCGGTAGAACGTGCGGCCAGCGGAGGTGAGCTCTCTAGACTCATGCTCGCACTTCAGAAAATGAATTCAGAAAAGCGTGCTTTGCCCACTATCATTTTTGATGAAATTGACACAGGCGTTTCGGGAGATGTCGCGCTTAAAATTGGAAAGTTACTGCGTGAAATGTCTTTGCATGGGCAATGTATGGCTATATCGCATTTGCCACAAGTAGCGGCAAGTGCAGCCCATCATTTTTTGGTACAGAAATCTGTTGTAGCCGAGCGCATGCAAACCAGAGTTGCTCAGCTTTCTGCAGAAGCCCGAATTGAAGAAATTGCACGCTTGCTGAGCGGTGAAGCCGTTACACCAGCAGCCATTGCAAATGCAAACGCTTTGTTAAAAGGCGCATGAGTTTCATTTCTCCACTTCGTCATGGACAATCTATTACGCTCATCGGAAGTTGTTTTTCAGATGAAATAGGCCGTTTGCTACAAGCCAACGGTTTTCATGTACTGGTGAACCCCGGAGGGACAATTTTTCATCCTTTGGCCATAAGTAAACTCTTGCGTTGGGCCTTGAACGATCAATTTTTACCGCTTCGAATGTACCAGCGCAAAGACATCTTTTTATCTTGGGATTTATCGGGTTCTTTTTATGCCATGTCCGAAGAGGTGTTCTTAGAAAAGTCAAAGTTATTATACGAACTGCTCCGTACATCCTTACAGAAGAGCTCGCATCTGCTGCTTACTTTTGGTACATCTTGGGCATATACCTTAGTTGCTGACCAACAAATAGTAGCCAATTGCCATAAGGCTTCCAAATCCTATTTCGATAAATCACTTACCGATTTAGAGGAATTAGAAAGAATTTGGCCAAGTCTTATTGCACAACTTCAGCACTTTAATCCAAGCCTACAGGTTATACTCACAATTAGCCCAGTTAGGCACCTCAGTGATGGCTTAATGGAGAACAATAGGAGTAAAGCGCGCTTGCATCTACTTGTTGAAAAGCTTACTAAAACCAGCAAATGTTGCTATTTCGAGGCTTTCGAGATTGTAACTGATCAACTCCGAGACTACGCTTTTTTTAAAGAAGACGGAGCACACCCTAATCAGAAAGCCATAAAAGTTGTCTGGGCACATTTTCAGCAAAGATTTTTTGAAGCAAAAACCATAACTATTTTAGAAGAGTGGGGGAATCTACAAAAAAGCAAAGCCCATCAAATATTGTATCCCGAAAGTTTAGAAGCAAGGCAACTTCAAGTAGCGCTGCAAAAACAAACGGCTGACTTCTTTAAGAAACACCCAGATTTCCTGGATCCCACTCCTGCCTGAATTGAACAATAAATTGCTCCATTACGGCATGTCTTTGGGCTGCTAGCTTTTGAGCGGTAGGCGTTTCCATGCGGTCTTTTAACAAGAGAAGCTTTTCGTAAAAATGATTGATTGTATGTCCCTTGTCTTGGGCGTACGCTTCTTTGCTTTGGTGCATTGTTGGCGCTACATTGGGGTCATAAAGTGCTCGACCTTTACTACCTCCGTAAGAGAAGGCTCGGGCTATTCCAATGGCACCTATGGCGTCAAGCCGGTCTGCATCTCGGACAATTTGACCTTCTAAGTTGGTCATTGAATCTGCTACATGTGCACCTTTATAGGAAACAACACGAACAATCTGAGCAACCTGCTGTGCCAAATCAGCACTTGCACCCAGAGAGCGTAATAGTGCTAGAACTTCTCTAGAGCCTGCATCAAAATCTCCGCCATTGTATTTGTGATCAGAATAGTCGTGGAGTAGGGCAGCCAGTTCAATACATTCGGCTGAGCCGCCTTCTATGCTTTGCAAATAAAGAGCAGTACGCCGTACACGATCTATATGGAACCAATCATGGCTACCTTCTTGCTTGCTGAATTTATCCCGAACTATGGTTTCAATTTGCTGGAGTAAGGGTGTCATTACAGTTTTACGAAACGTTGTGTATGGAAACCTCTAGAGGTATGACATTTCAATAGATACGTGCCCGACAAAAGGCCTGTAACCTCAATGTTGGGCTGAAAAGAGGTGAGTAGGATTTTTCCATACATATCTAGAATCTCTACAAATAATAAATCATTAAGATTTTGAATAGCGATATGATCATTACATGGATTTGGATAAACTACTAATTCAAATGGATTGTTTTCATGGAGTCCAACAGGGTCGTCTTTGCGTACTTGAATATCATCGAGGTAGAGCTTAAAGCCGTCGTAGGTTCTCAATACGAAGGCAACATAAATAGCGGAGTCGTTGTAGCCAGCCTCGCTCAGATTGAATTCTCGGAAAGTCCATTCAAAATTCTCTTCTTGCACAAAACCAATGGTATCTGTAAAAGAAGCGGGTTCATTGGTGGTTGTAGAGACTAATACAAGGTAGTCGTCGGGAAATGACGGGTCGTGAGATTTGGCTTCCCAAGAAATAAAATTACCGAAGCTTCCGAGTTGCAATTGCGGCGTAATGAGCCAACGATTGGCAGTATCTGCATCTTCAAAATAAGAACTAACAGCAGCAACTGTATCGGCGCTATTTTCGGGGTCTGGAGTGGTAATCCAGCCGCTTGCGTAGGCGAGTACTTGTGGGTGGGGTGCTGCTGCATCTAAATTTAAAAGCGTGTAGTTGCTTGGAATACCCGTCTGAAAATCAGTCTGAAGCAGATTGGTTTGCGCCTGAAATTGGACAAAAAAGTATATAAATAAAACCGAGGTCAGTAATTTCATAGCGTAAAGATAAGGATTCTTGTTAGTCGACGAGTGTGATCAGGATTTCATTGAACTCTTGGTAGAAGACGTCAAACTCTCGAAGATGTTTCTTGAAAAACCTATAAATTTTTGGCCACTCTTCATGGTTATAAAAATTAGTATCCTCAAGTACCCAGTAAATCCGACCAATGGTTTGGCCTTCATTGTTTACAAACTGTCGTTCCCATGTTGTTGGAATAGACATATTACCTTCTAGTACTACTTTTAATTCGGTGAGTTGTTCCCAGAAAATAGCTTGTATACCGGCGTCTTTAAATTGGATGTCATAACAGATAGCTATCTTCTTGCCATCGCAAACCAAGCGCAAATAGGTGTTTTTTACTTGGGTAGGGTAATTTAACCAATTGACACGCTTGCCAGAAGAGGAGAGGCAGGCACGCATGTGGGCTTTGAAACCTGTCCAAAATGCCTCGTTCCATGCCTTGCGTTCTTCTTTAGGTAACATGAATTATTTGTTCCCTTTGGCGTGATCTGCTAAAAACTGTTGAAGACCAATATCTGTTAATGGGTGTTTTACTAATGCTTTAATCGCAGAAAGCGGACCAGTCATGACATCGGCACCGATGCTTGCGCAATTAATAATATGCATTGGATGACGCACTGACGCAGCTAAGATTTCAGTATCAAAAGCGTAGTTGTCATAGATAATGCGGATTTGTTCGATGAGCTGTAAGCCATCTGTGGAAACGTCGTCTAGACGACCCAAAAACGGAGAGATAAACGTGGCACCTGCTTTGGCAGCCACAAGCGCTTGGCCGGCAGAAAAGATGAGCGTACAATTGGTTTTGATACCTTTTTGCGAAAAATATTTGATAGCTTTTAGACCCTCGGCAATCATGGGTATTTTTACCACAATGTTTTTGTGCAAAGCAGCAAGAACTTCACCTTCTTTGACCATGCCCTCAAAATCTGTTGCAATGACCTCAGCGCTCACTGGGCCGTCGACTATATTACAGATATTGATGTAGTGTTGTAATATGTTGTCTTGGCCTGTGATGCCTTCTTTGGCCATTAAAGAAGGGTTGGTAGTTACGCCATCTAGGATACCCATGTCGTGGGCTTCTTTGATTTCGTTGAGATTAGCGGTATCGATAAAAAATTTCATGGGTTTATTTTTTGCGGTTTTTGAGCATTTCTTGTTGTTGGCGCTGCATTTCTTCTAGGCGCTCTTGAAATTTAGATTTCTTTTTTACTTTCGGATTGGCTGCATTGTTGGCTTTTCTTTCAGCCATTTTAACTTTTAACTTATCCTCATTGACAAAGAATTGCTTGATCATGACCATCATGACGATAGAAAGAAGCGTAGACACAAAATAATAATAACTCAAGCCTGCGGAATAATTATTGAAGAAGAAGATCATCATGAAAGGGAAGATGTACATAATGACCCGCATGTCGGGCATACCGGGTTGTTGAGGCGTTTGCATATTGCCGCTGTTCATGTAGGTGTAGGCGAGGGTCGTGCCGGCCATCAATAAGGTGAATAACGAAATGTGATCACCGTATACCGGGATATGGAAACCGAAGTCTAAGATGGAGTCGAAAGAACTGAGGTCTTCTGCCCACAAGAATCCTTTTTGACGCAATTCAAAAGCCGCCGGGAAGAAGCGGAACACCGCCAACAATATGGGCATTTGAATGAGCATAGGAACGCAGCCAGACAACGGACTGGCACCTGATTCGCGGTAGAGCGTCATGGTTTCCATTTGTTTTTTCATGGCGTCCTCTTTCTTCGGATATTTTGCATTGAGCTCGTCAATTTCAGGTTTGAGGATACGCATTTTAACAGAAGACACGAACATCTTCCATTGAACAGGCATCAGGATCGTCTTGAGAATAAGCGTTAGAACGAGGATAGCCCATCCGATAGCCATTCCGTTGTCGATGAGTAGATTAAAAATAGGCTGAACGGCATAAATGTTGATCCAGCGGAACAAGCCCCAACCAAAATTGAGGATGTCGTCATAGCCGCTGTTGTAGCTTTTTAAAACTTCGTAGTCGTTAGGTCCAAAAAACCAATTAAAAGAAGCTTGATTGTTTTGAAAGTCAAGGGCCATGGTGGCATGATACCCCTTAAGGTGCGTCCAGGCTTGTGGATGTCCTTCTCCAAAATTTTGAATGTAAAATTTAGTACCTTTTTTAGCAAAAGCTTGGGTGGGGTGGAGGATTGCAGAGAAATAACTTTGCTTGAAGGCCACCCATTCAATGTTTTCCTCGGCTGCGCCGGATTTACTGGATGTTTCGGAAAGGTAATCGAGACCGCTTTCGGTTTGGTTGTAGCAAATGGTAGAAACGCGTCTTTGTTCTGAAAATAGACGCTCTGTTTTTTTGAAATCTGCAGACCAGTTGAAGAGGGTGTTGTCTAGGATGAATCCTTTGTTATCAAGCACTTCAATGTGGTAAGAGAGATCGTGGCCTTTTTTGAGTTCGTAAGTTTGACGAATGGTACCTTGATCAAAGTGCGCCTCATAAATGGCTTTACTTTTTGTGCTTTTTACCAAATCAAAAAGATAGCTTTTGGTGTAAATTTTACCTTTTACTGTACTAAGCACCAGTTGATTGTGTGCATCTCCATCTTCGAAAAGACATAAGTCGTTGTCCTTTTGAGCAACGAAATCTTTGTAGTTTTTGTAAGATTTGAGGTAGACGCCAGCGAGCATGCCTCCTTTAGAATTGAGCTCGATGCGCAACTCATCGTTTTCGATGGTCGTGATTTCTCCTTTTTTTACAACTTGCGATGTGTTGTTAGCATTGGATTGAGAAGGTGTTTTGGCTACTGTTTTTGCTTGCTTATCTTTTTTTTCAGCTTTTTGAGCAGCGGCAGCTTCTTTCTTTTGAGCTGCTTTGAGCTCTGCCTCTGAGGGCTGATTCATAACGGAGAAAACCGTTATAATAAGACCGATCAGGACGAGACCAATGGTGGAATTGCGATCCATAGGATTTAGTGTTTTTTGTTTTTAAGAGCTGCCTTTACAAAAGCAACAAAAAGTGGGTGAGGGGCATCTACGGTACTCTTGTACTCAGGGTGGAACTGCACGCCTACAAACCAAGGGTGGGTTGGAATTTCGACAACCTCTACCAAACCTGTTTCTGGGTTTCTACCTGTGGCGATCATGCCATTCGCTTCAAAATCAGCTAAATATTGATTGTTGAATTCGTAGCGGTGGCGGTGACGTTCGGAGATATTGTTGTTTTGGTAGGCCTTGGCCGTATTTGAATTGGGTTTGAGTTCACACTTATATGCACCCAAACGCATGGTGCCACCCATGTTGGAGATGCGTTTTTGTTCTTCCATCATGGAAATAACTGCAGTATTGGTGTTTTCAGACATTTCGGTAGAATGGGCGTCGGTGAGTCCGAGCACATTGCGTGCAAATTCAATGACGGCAATTTGCATACCTAAGCAAATGCCTAGAAATGGAATGTTGTTTTCTCTGGCATAGCGCACAGCTTCTATTTTTCCGTCAATGCCTCTTGATCCAAAACCTGGTGCAACTAAAATAGCATCTAAACCTTTGAGTTCAGAGACAATGCTGTCGGGGTCAAGGGTTTCTGAGTGGATCCAGCTAAGCTCTACTTTGGTTTCGTTGGAAACACCAGCATGAATAAAAGCTTCAGATATCGATTTGTAGGCATCTTTGAGCTCTACATATTTACCAATTAGACCAATTTTAACAGAGTGTTTGGGATTTTTGAGACGGTCTAGGAAAGATTTCCAGTTGTCTAGTTTGGGGCTCTGTTTTTTTGATAAACCGAGTTTGTCCAACACTACGGTGTCTAATTCTTCGGCTTGCATCAATAAAGGGACGTCGTAAATAGAAGCTGCATCTCTTGCTTCAATGACGGCATTGACCGACACATTACAGAATTTGGCAATTTTCTTTCTCAGGCCAAGGTCGAGTTCGTGTTCGGTGCGGCAGCAAAGTACATCTGGCTGTACACCGAGTTCGAGCAATTGCTTTACAGAGTGTTGTGTTGGCTTGGTTTTAAGTTCGCCAGCTGCAGAAAGATAGGGGACCAGCGTGAGGTGCACGACAATACAGTCGTTCTCGTATTCCCAAAGCATTTGACGTACCGCCTCTACGTAGGGTAAAGATTCGATGTCGCCAACTGTACCACCGATTTCGGTGATAACGATATCAAATTGACCATTTTTAGCCACAGCTTGGATGCGCTCTTTGATTTCGTCGGTAATGTGCGGAATGACTTGAACGGTTTTACCTAAGTAATCGCCGCGGCGTTCTTTCTCAATAACAGCTTGGTAAATTCGACCAGTGGTGACGTTGTTGGCTTGTGAAGTAGGTACATTTAAAAAACGCTCGTAGTGGCCGAGGTCGAGGTCGGTTTCGGCGCCGTCGTCGGTAACGTAGCATTCGCCGTGCTCGTAGGGGTTGAGGGTACCAGGATCAATATTGATATATGGATCTAGTTTTTGAATAGTGGTGGTGTAACCACGAGCTTGTAAAAGTTTTGCTAACGACGCAGATATGATGCCTTTCCCTAAAGAAGAAGTCACACCCCCGGTTACAAAAACATACTTGGTTGAATTGGACATATAACGTTTGTAACTACGGGAAACAAAGGTAATACATTATTTCTTTTCTTGCCACTTAAAATAGGTCTTTTGTTGCGTAGGCCGATCGCTTTCTATCTCAGTTAAGGGTTGGCACGGAACAAGACTTGAATGACAATCGGAGGGTAATTGCTGATACAAGGCGGTTCCGTCGGTTTTCCAGGAGATCATGTCGTTGGAAACTTCTTTGATGATTTTAGCCGGATTGCCGACAACTAAACTACGTGGTGGGATGTTCATTTGAGCCGGAACAAAAGCGAGTGCACCAATAATGGATTCTTTTCCGACTACTACATCGTCCATAATGACGGCGTTCATACCGATAAGGCAGTTTTCTTCTAGGATACCACCGTGAATAACAGCCCCGTGGCCAACGTGTGCACCAGCTTTGAGGTGTACGGTGGTTCCTGGGAACATATGAATGACGCAATTTTCCTGAACATTACAGCCATCTTCAATAATGATTTGACCCCAGTCGCCACGCAAAACTGCACCCGGGCCAATGTAGACGTTCGCGCCAATGATGACGTTCCCTGTGACATTCGCTTGTGGATGCACAAAGCTAGAAGGGTCGGCAACCGGAATAAATCCGTTGAAAGAGTAAAAGGCCATGTCTTGAATTTGTGCCTTAAAGATAAAGAATCAATTGAGAATAGGACATACGTGTTGCCAAGTCTTGTATTATATCATATATTCTATTTAACATAATATTAATTATATAACAAATTCTATCTTTAGAATTGCAGATGTCTTACGGTTAAGCCATCGTTGGCAAGCTGTTGCAAAGAGTCAATCCCTATTTGTAAATGGAGGTCGACAAATTTTTTGGTCACAGCTGCATCACTAATCTCCGTTTTTACGCCATCAGGAATCATCGGAGAGTCACTAACAAGTAAGAGTGCTCCTGTGGGTATTCGATTAAAGAAACCTACGATAAAAATTGTAGCCGTTTCCATGTCAATTGCATAAGCGCGCATTTCGCGAAGTTTTGCTTTAAATTGTTCATCGTGTTCCCATATTCTTCTGTTTGTTGTATAGACAGTCCCTGTCCAATAGTCCTGATTGGCCTCTCGAATGGTTGTGGAAATTGCCTTTTGTAATGCAAAAGCCGGCAATGCAGGTACTTCTTGTGGGAAATAATCATTTGATGTACCTTCTCCTCTAATTGCTGCTATTGGCAAAATGAGATCTCCGATTTGGTTCCGTTTTTTTAGCCCGCCGCATTTGCCTAAAAATAAGACGGCTTTTGGAGAAATCGCAGTTAATAAGTCCATGATTGTTGCTGCGCTAGGACTACCCATGCCAAAATTGATTATGGTGATGTCGTTATAAGTGGCGCATTGCATTGGCCTATCGGTCCCCTGAATTTCAACATCAAATTTCTTTGCAAAAAGCCGAACATAATTACTGAAATTTGTTAATAGTATGTAGTTACCGAATTGTTGAAGTTCTGCTCCAGTATATCTTGGGAGCCAATTTTGAACAATGTCTTCTTTTGTTTTCATATGAACTTGTATTTCATGTAAAATACGGAAATTTCTTTAATGTATCTTTGCACTGTGTTTAGCACCGACCAACAAACCCTCCACGACCTCGAGTTTGAAGCCATCAAAAATTGGCTCGAGAAATTTTGCATTGGCCCAACCGCACTTAAACAAGTTCAAACTTTACAACCGCGTACGCAGTTTCAAATGCTGCGCCAAGAGCTCAATCGTTTAGATGAACTCCGACGTGTGCGCATACACGGCGAAAAATTTCCGCAATTAGAATTTGAAGAACTGCTGCAAGAAATCAAATTGTTAGGCATTCAAAAAGCAGTCATTTCGCTAGAAGGATTTCGTCGGATTTACCAAGCCTCTGAATTGGTCAACGCCCTTATCCTCTTCTTTGAGAATGCGCTATTTAAATACCCTTTGTTGGAAGAACTTACCAACGATGTCTATTACACCAAAGAAATCACCAATGAAATCGATCAAGTATTTGACCGCAATGGCCAAATCAAAGACGATGCCTCGCCTGAATTGGCGGGGATTCGAGCTCGAATAAAGGTTTTGCGCAATCAAATCAATAAGAATTTTGACAAAGAACTAAGGCGCTACAACAAAGATAAAGTACTGGCTGAAACGCTCGAAACGTATGTCAACGAGCGCCGCGTACTCACTGTATTATCTACGTTTAAGCGCAAAGTACCAGGTAATATCCATGGATCGAGCAAAACCGGTAGCTTAACGTTCGTTGAACCGCAGGTAAACGTGCCGCTCAACAATGAACTTGAATATTTATTCGACGACGAACGCAAAGAAATTCACCGTATCCTACAAGCCCTTACCGGGCTCATGGTACAGTATAAACCCCTAATTGAGGCGTATCAACTCCTCCTCACGCGCATTGATTTGCTCAACGCCAAATGTAAGCTAGCGCTTGAGATGGAAGCGGTACTCCCTGCCATAGGTCAGCACCCAGGTGTGCACCTCAAACAAGCGTATCATCCCTTACTTAGGCGCGCCAACCAGCAAGCGGGCAAGCCTACTTTTGCCCAAGAGATCCGCTTACAACAAAAATCGAGAATGCTCGTCATTTCCGGACCCAATGCTGGTGGTAAGAGCATTACACTCAAAACCATTGGCCTTTTGCAGCTGATGCTGCAGGCTGGCTTATTGGTTCCGGTTGCACCCGACAGCCAAATGTGTTTCTTTAAGCAGATCTATTCAGATATTGGAGATAATCAATCTATTGAAAATGAGTTAAGTACATACTCTTACCGCTTGCAAAGAATGAAGTTCTTTTTGAGTAGGTCAAATGCACAAACTTTATTGCTTTTAGACGAATTCGGCACTGGGTCAGACCCTGAACTCGGCGCTGCGTTAGCAGAGGTTTTCTTTGAACAAATGTATGCGCTGCAAACCTTTGCAGTGGTCACGACGCATTACAGTAACATTAAGCTCAAGGCCGATGAACTCCCTGAAGCAAGCAACGGTTGCATGCTTTTCAATGAAAAAGACCTCTCCCCGCTTTATCAATTTTCTTTGGGGCAGCCCGGAAGTTCTTTTACTTTTGAAGTTGCACAACTCAACGGAATTTCAAAGCAACTCATCTTAGATGCCAAGCAGCGGCTCAATCAGCAGAAGGTTCGGCTAGACACGCTCTTAAGTAGTTTGCAAAAAGAACGCAATCAACTACTTGCCCAAAATAAACGCTTAGCAGAAGCCGCAAAGGCTGCCGAGCGCTCGAGTGTCCAGCACGAAGAAGAAATTCAAAAACTTCAGTACAAGCAAACACAAGTTACGCAGGTGCAAGAAACCAATCAAAGACAGCTTCAGGCAGGTAAAAAAATGCTTGCGTTTATCGAAAAATTCAACGCGACCTCTAGAAAAAAAGAGGTGAACACGGCGCTTTTTCAAGAGCTTACACAGTACCTAAGAATGGAAAAATCCAAACAGCAGATCAAAAAAAAGACCGTTCTCCCCACAGCCAGCCAAAAGCCCACCAAAAAAGAAGTGCAGCGCGCAGAAAAATATGAGCAAGAACGGATTAAATTGGGTTCTCAGGTCCAATTGATTCAAACCAACCGGATCGGAATAGTAGAAGAAATCAAGGGAAAGCAGCTTACCGTCATATTCGGGCAGGCGCGGATCAAAGTACAGCTAGAAAAGTTGCGCTTTTTAGCTGACTGAAATTTAACATAAGTTACACAGACAATCCTTTGAAATTCCGTATCTTTGCGCTCAATTTTTTAATTTACAGCTGAATAATGAACAATATTGCACTCGGAAACCACATCTTGGTGGAGTTTATGAATTGTGATCCGCACGTCATGAACGACGTTGCGGCCATCGAACGAGACATGGTTGGCGCTGCCCGCAAGGCAGAGGCAACGGTGATCAACTCTACCTTTCACCACTTTTCTCCATATGGAGTGTCGGGAGTTGTCGTTATTCAAGAAAGCCATTTGGCTATTCATACATGGCCAGAATACGGTTATGCAGCCGTCGATGTCTTTACTTGTGGAGACATGAACGCTTGGATCGCCTTTGATCATTTAAAAGAATGCTTTGGCGCCAAGTCTTATTCAGCCATTGAAATGAAGCGCGGTTCGGTTAATTTACTGACCCGAAATGACTTTGACATCACCAGTGCCCGCGAAAAAGCAGCTGCTTGGCGCAACCCTGACTTTTACACCCGCAATGTCTGGTTCACCGATAAAGACGAAGACCAAGCACTTTCATTGCGCTTTACTGGCGACGTTTTCTTTGACGTTCAATCTCCTTTTCAGCGCGTCCGAATTTTAGAATCTACCAAGTACGGCAAAATGCTCGCCTTAGACGATATGGTCATGACCACCATTAAAGATGAGTTCCACTACCACGAAATGATCTCCCACCCTAGCCTGTTTAGCCTTCCAAACGCCAAGAATGTATTGGTAATTGGCGGTGGCGACGGAGGTACAGTACGCGAGGTTCTGCGCCATTCCAACATCGAAAAAGTCACTATGGTAGAAATCGATGGCGAAGTCATTAAGGCATGTAAAGAGCACTTACCCGAAATTGCAGCTTCTTTCGATGACCCACGCCTAGAATTGATCGTCGACGACGGTATTGCTTTTGTTCAAAACGCTCCAGACGCTGTTTACGACCTCTTAATTGTGGACGGTTCAGACCCAGTTGGCCCAGCAGAAGGATTATTCAGTGTAGATTTCTACCAAAACTGCTACCGCACGCTCAAAGCCGACGGTATTTTGGTGGCGCAAGGCGAATCTCCAAAATTCAACGAAAAAGCTTTTGCGGAACTCAATCAAACCCTTCAAGGTATTTTTGGTGAACAAAACGCGCCAGTTGGTTTGTTCTTTGTTCCTACCTACCCTACCGGTATGTGGAGCTTCCAATACGGCCTCAAAGGCGCCGTAGACCCCCGCAAAGTAAGCAACACCGATGCTATAAAGGCATTTGTTGCCGAGAATGGTCTTCGTTATTACAATGAAGACATCCATTTCTCAACGTTCGCCCTTCCTAATTTTGTAAAGCAATTAATTCAAAAATAACATGCAAATTTCCCACAACAAGGTCGTCACATTGACCTACAAGCTCTCTGATCACACAACCGGAGAACAAATCGAAGAAACCACCCCGGATAATGCCTTGACCTTTTTGTACGGTGTCGGTGGGATGATTCCCGAATTCGAAGAAAAACTTGCTGGCAAAACCAGCGGTGAGCATTTTGACTTCCATATTTTAGCCGCCAACGCTTATGGCGAGCAAGATCCACAGCACATCGTAATGCTTCCTGCCAATATTTTCCACGACGAAAACGGAAGTTTTGATAATGAAATGTTTCAAGTAGGCAGCATGGTGCCAATGTCTGATAGCGATGGCAACCAATTACGCGGCAGAATTCTAGAAGTAAACGAAGAAACCGTCCAAATGGATTTTAATCATCCATTAGCAGGTACAGATCTGCATTTTGTGGGTACTATCTTAGAAGTTCGTGATGCTGAAGCTGAAGAACTAGCGCATGGTCATGCACACGGCCCACACGGCCACCAGCATTAAATACAACAATTTAGTAAGTTTATTGTTAGTAGGCGTATATCGGTATTTTCCGATATACGCTTTTTAATTTATACGCATGGCTACAGTATTTGAAACCAGACTAATCGGCAATATCGGCAAAGACGCACACATTAAAACGATGGAGCGTGGCATTATTGCCATTAACTTTCCCGTAGCGCACAACAAAAACTGGAAAGACAAAAAAAGCGGCCAAATGCGCACCAAAACCACCTGGGTCAATTGCACCATTTGGAAACGCGAAGGTTCAAACATGCGCATTATTGATTTTCTAACGAGAGGAACACTCGTAGAAGTCATCGGAACACCATTTGCCAAAACGGTTCAGTTAGAAGACGAGCAAATGCGCACTGAAATCCGTCTGAACGTATCCAAAACCAATATCCTACGCCCTGCAAACAGAGATGAAGACAACCTTAGTTTTGTAGATCAGGACAACGACGAAGATCAGTACGGGGCTAGCCTTGATGATTTCTCTGTGGATGCCGATGATTTTGAATAACTTAGCGAATCCCTCAAAAAAAAGTCCAGAAATTTTTCGTTTTTTCACTTTTGAAATCCTAAAAATTATATATATTTGCAACCTCGCAAGAGAAAATTCCTCCTTAGCTCAGTTGGTTAGAGCATCTGACTGTTAATCAGAGGGTCGCTGGTTCAAGTCCAGCAGGGGGAGCAAC
>ERZ888423.2011-NODE-2011-length-16231-cov-46.374135_pt1 | contig 16231 bp, 16 predicted proteins | sample MGYA00520523_ERZ888423 | MGnify/ENA primary metagenome ERZ888423 (study PRJEB32303, sample SAMEA104408611) | aquatic metagenome | biome: Brackish water; feature: Pelagic; material: water | place: Baltic Sea | collected 2014-06-08T10:24:00 | depth 30,27 m ...
AGCCGGCGGACGACGGCATCGACCAAGCGCTGCAGCGCCACGGGCGACTGCGCGAGGAATAACGAGGGTTCGATGAGTTCGAGCTCCATCACCACCGGGGCGCCGTCCGCACCGGGGGCGACATCCACCCGCGCGTAGAGCAACTCGGACTCGAGCCCCGCCAAGGCGGCGGTGCCGAGCGCATGTTCCGCCGCGCTGATCGGCAGCGCCTCGGAGACCTGTTCGACGCCGTCGGCGAACCGTGGCGTCTTGCGCACCGCATGGGTGAACTCGCCGTCGATCCATACCAACGCGCGCTCGCCATGCCCTTCGACGGAGGACAGATAAGGCTGCACCAGCATGTCCCGTGCAGCGACCAGACGCGCGCACAACGAATCAGCCTGTGCCCAAGCCGAAGGGGCGCCAGCACCGGGCCGCAGCCGATGGGTCTCGAAGGACGCCGCGCCGATCGCGGGCTTCAGCACCAGATCCTGCCATCCACGCTCGGCGGCGATCGCCGACAACCTGCGGGGTTCGCCCCTCGGCAGCAGCACCGTGGGCGTCACCGGCACGCCGCGTGCCGCGAGTCCGAGCAGATAGCGTTTGTGCAGATTGCCGAACAACACCGCCGGTGGGTTCCACAGCGGCGCGGCCGCAGCCGCGACACCGACCCAAGCCTCGAAGTCGTCGACGGCATGCAGATAATCCCAGGTCGAGCGCAGCAGCGTCGGCACCGGCTCCCGCCAGTCCGTGCCGCCGCCACGCCAACCGGCCATCACGGCATCGATACCCGCGGCACGCAAGGCCTCGAGCAAGAGGTCCTCGTCCTGATCGGGCTCCGGCAACGGTCGACAAGTCGCGATGCGCAACGCGGCAGCCGGACGCATGACAGGCTCAAATCGCCGAGGGGCGACCCAGCGGCGCGCTGAGGCGGCTCACCACCAGGATGGCGAACGCGGACAGCAGGAACCCCGGTAACAGCTCATAGATCGCGAAGATCCCACCGAGGCCTGCCAGCTGCTTCCAGAGGATCACCGTCACACCGCCGACGAGGATGCCGGCGAGCGCCCCGTTGCGGGTCATGCGCGGCCAATAGAGCGAGAGGATGATCGCCGGGCCGAAGGCGGCTCCGAAGCCTGCCCAAGCCCAGGATACGAGGCCGAGCACGGTGCTGTCCGGGTCGAGCGCCAGCACGAACGCGAGCGCTGCGATACCGAGCACGGCGGATCGCCCGACCCACAGCAACTCGGCGCGGCCTGCGCTGCGGCGGAACAGGCTGCCATAGAAATCCTGGGCGAACGCCGACGAAGCGACCAGCAGCTGCGCCGAGGCGGTGCTCATGATGGCGGCCAAGACGCCCGCCAGGCATACCCCCGCCAGCACGGGATGCAGGAAGGTGGTGGACATCACGATGAACACCTTCTCGATGTCCGCGCCGGTGAGGGTCTGCGGCAACAACAGCCGACCGGTGAGCCCGACGATCACCGCAGCGACCAGCACGACGATCACCCAAACCATCGCGACCCGCCGCGCAGTCGCGATGTGGGCGACCGACCTCGCCGCCATGAAACGCGCGAGGATGTGCGGCTGTCCGGCGTAGCCGAGCCCCCAGGCGACCAAAGAAAGGATGCCCACCGCTCCGAGCGTCTGCCCGCCATCGGCTGCGAACGGGTCGAGCAACGAGGCATCGAGCGCCTGGAGCCGCGTCACGGTCTCGCCTGGACCACCGACCAGCGCGAGCCCGAGCGCGGCCACCATCACCAAGGCGACGAACATCAGCGAGCCTTGCAGCACATCCGACCAGGACACGGCGAGGAAGCCCCCGAGGAAGGTATAGGCCAGCATGGCCGCAGTCCCCCAGAGCATCGCTTCGACATAGGGCAAGCCGAAGAGCGCCTCGAACAGGCGACCGGCCGCCACGAACCCGGAACTGGTGTAGAAGACGAAGAACACGAGTATGAAAGTCGCCGCCAGCACCCGCAGCAGACGACTGCCGTCCTCGAAACGGCGTTCAAAGTAATCAGGCAGGGTCAGTGCGTCACCGAGCCGCTCCGTCGCCTCGCGCAGCGGGGCGGCGACCCAGCGCCAGTTGAGCCAAGTCCCGACCGCGAGGCCCAGCAGCAGCCAGACCGAATCGAACCCCGAGGCGTACGCGAGACCCGGCAAGCCCATCAACAGCCAACCGCTCATATCGGTCGCTTGGGCGCTGAGGGCCGTCACCCAACTGCCGAGGCTGCGTCCCCCGAGGATGAAATCCCCGAGCGTGCGGGTACGGCGCCAAGCCAGCATCCCGAGACCGAGGCAGACCGCCATGTAGAGGACCATGGTCGCGAGGGTTACGGCGGAGTGTTGCATGCGGTCTCCTGAAAGCCCGCTGAAGTGTAACCGAACAGACCCTGCGGTCTTGCCGACCGACCCGGTCCGTCAGGCTCTCAGACCCGCGCCAGGAACCGATCGAGCGCCGCCCTGCTCGTGGGTTCATCGAGCGTCGGCGCATGACCTCGACCTTCGATGGTCTCGGCGTGCATGCCCGGCATCATGCGCAGCATGCGATGCACCGTGTCGGCCGAGAGCACATCGCTGGTCGCACCGCGCAAGCACAGGACCGGCAGACCCTGCAGGGTGGCGAACGCCGCCCAAAAATCAGGCGCCGAGACCGACGATTCGAGCAGCGCCCGACCGACCATGGGATCCACATCGCGGACGATCCGCTCCGGGGCTTCTTCACGGTAGACCGCCCGCGCGAAACGCGACCAATCGGCGTCGTCGAAATCCGGCAGCGCAGAGGCGTTCGCCGCACGGGCATCGGCTGCCGCCTCGGCCCAGCTCGCGACAGGGCGGACTTTATCCATGCCGCTCGCGATGCGCTGCATCCCGCGCGGATCGAGCTCCGGGCCGATATCGTTCATCACGAGCCCCGCGACACGCCCGCGATGACCTGCCGCCATGAACATCCCCACCAAGCCCCCCAAGGAGGTGCCGATCACCACGACCTTCTCGATGTCCAGATGGTCGAGCAACGCGATCATGTCGGCGACATACACATCGAGACGATAGCGACGCCAGTCCGGGTCGCGGTCCGAACGACCGCGGCCGCGCAGATCGGGGGTCAAGACCCGCCGGCCCGAGGACAGATGCTGCGCCAAAGGTCCGAAGTCGCGGCTGTTGCGCGTCAGACCGGGCAGACACAACACCGGCGCAGGGCCGGCATGGTCGCCGCAGAAGAGCGAGATCCCATCACCCATCGCGATCCGGTGATCCGATCCTGATCGCATGCTCACACACCGTCTCCGCGATCGCCCCGCATCATCTGGCGAACAGCCGCGACGGGTCGCGGAAGGCCTTGAACTCGAGCGCGTTGCCCGAGGGGTCGTACAGGAAGAAGGTCGCCTGTTCGCCGACCTCGCCGGCGAAACGGATGCCGGGCGAGATGATGAAATCGGTGCCCTCGGCGACCAGGCGTGCCGCCAAGCCTTGCCAATCCTGCCAGCCGAGCACCACACCGAAATGCGGCACCGGCACATCGTGGCCATCGACGCGGTTGCTGTGCGCGGCAGGCACGAAGGCCTCGCGCGACGGATCGAGGTGGGCGACCAACTGGTGCCCAAAGAAATCAAAATCGACCCATTCGGCGGCCGAGCGGCCCTCGGGACAGCCGAAACGGACGCCGTAGAACGCGCGCGCGGCAGCGATGTCGTGCACCGGTATCGCGAGGTGGAAGGGTGCCAGCATGGATGCCTCGGGAAGGATGGTCAGCGCCGGGTCAAGCGCGGGAAGATCTGGTGCCAACGCTGCGGCATGAAGCGCTTGAGCCACCAGAGGCCCCGGTACTTCGGCGGATAGACGAGATGCGTGCGTCCGCGGGAGGCCGCCATCAGGATCGCCTCGGCGACCTCCGGGGCCTCGAGGTTGGACCTCTCGACCAGCTTGCGGGCGGCATCGAGCACCCGTGCGGGGCCGCGGCCGTTGTCGATGATGCTGGTGCGGAAGAACGCCGGCATCACCACCATCGTGCGTACACCGTAGCCCCCGTACTCCTGCATCAGCGTCTCGCTCAACGCGATCACCGCGGCCTTCGAGGCGTTGTAGGCCGACATCTGCGGACCTGCGCAGAAACCGGCGACGCTCGCGATGTTGATGATCAGGCCGCCCGGTCCGCGCGCCATGTGGCGGATCACCGCCCGGCAGGAGTTCGCCACGCCGCTCACATTGATGTCGAAGCACCAATCCCAGTCCTCCGGCGAGGTCTCGTGGAAGCGGCCGGCCACCGAGACACCGGCGCAGTGGATCGCGACATCGATCCCACCTGCGACCTCGACCGCTGCATCCACCACGGCCTGCACGGCTGCCGCGTCACGGACATCGCAAGGTGATGACATCACCTGCGCGCCATCGCGCCGGAAGCTCTGCGCGACGAGATCGAGACGCCCGGCGTCGACGTCGGTCAGGAACAGTTGCCAGCCCTCGCGGGCCAAGGACTCGGCGCAAGCAAGCCCGAGACCGCTCGCAGCTCCCGTGATGAAGGCACGGCGCTTCGGGAAGCGCTGTGTGAGATTGAGTGCAGCGGAGGTCATGGGCGTAGGTTACTACGGACCGAGGGCGCTACGGACGGGTCGTCGGACTGTCGGGCGAGGCGCTGCTCAGGCGCCCTCGCAGCACTGAAGCCTGCTGGCGGATGGCTTCGCGCGCCTCGGCGTCCAAGCGTCCGAGGTTGCGCACCTGCATGCCCATGCGCGGGTTGGCGGCAAGCCTCGTCTCGTGGCGCAGCAGGAAATCCCAATAAAGCGTGGTGAACGGGCAGGCCTTCTCACCGGTGGAGAGCGCCGGATCGTAGCGGCACCCACGGCAATGGTTGCTCATACGATCGATGTAGCGACCGGATGCGATATAGGGCTTGGAGGCCATCACGCCGCCGTCGGCATACTGGGACATACCGAGCGTGTTCGGCAGTTCGACCCACTCGTGCGCATCGACGTAGACCGCGAGGTACCACCGGTGTACCTCGCGCGGATCGACACCGACCAACAGCGCGAACAGTCCGGTGACCATCAGTCGTTGGATGTGGTGGGCGTAGCCGTAGCGCAGCGTCTGCCCTACCGCCTCGCACAGGCAGACCATGTCGGTGTCGCCGCTCCAATAAAGCGCCGGCAGCGGCTGCACCGCACCGAGCGAGTTGCGCTCGAGGTAATCCGGCATCTGCAGCCAGTAGATGCCGCGCACATATTCGCGCCAACCGAGCACCTGGCGGATGAAGCCCTCGGTGGCTGCAAGCGGTGCACGACCCGCCCGATACGCGGCCTCGACAGCCGTCAACACCTCGCGCGGATCGAGCAGTTTGAGGTTGAGCGCCGCAGAGATCCGCGAATGGAACAACCAAGGCTCACCCGTCCACATCGCATCCTGCCAATCGCCGAACGCCGCAAGCCGGTGGTCGACGAAATCGGTGAGCGCCTGCAGCGCCTGCTCGCGGGTCACCGGCCAGTCGAAGTCGGCGAGCGCGCCGGGATGGTCCACATAGGCCGCCGAGACCTCCTTGAGCACCTCGCGCGTCAGTGCGTCGGGCGCGAAAGCGACCGGCGCGACGAGACCCAGCGCACCCGGTCCCTCGCGACCGAAGGCCTTGCGGTTCTCGGCATCGTAGTTCCACGCGCCGCCTTCGGGCTCACCCTCGGCATCGAGCAGCACACCGTGTCGGCGACGCATCTCGCGGTAGAAGAACTCCATGCGCAGCTGTTTGCGGCCGCGGGCATGGGCGGCGAATCCGTCACCCGAGCAGAGGAAATGGCGGTCCTCGCGCTCGAGCACCTGCACGCCCGACTCGCCGAGCACGCCACGCAGCGCCTCGCGCAGGCCCCAATCCCCGGGCTCCATCAACACCACGGCCTGCGGACGCAGCCGCGCTAAATCCGCTGCCAGCATCTCGGCCAGGCTGCCGCCACGACTGCGCGGACTGTACTCGACGACCATCCCTTCATCGCGCAGTGCATCGCGGAAGTGGCGCATGCAGGCGAGGAACAGCGCGATGCGGACGAGGCTGGAGCGCAGCGGGGTCGAATCGTGAGGCGCCTCGGCCATCCACACCCGGTCCTGCGCCGGATCGAAGCCGTCGAAGGCCGCGGAGCGACGGTCGAGCTGATCGACGAGGACGAGGACCAAGTTGCGCATGGTCCATTATCACCGGTGACGCTGTCGGCGTACTATCCGGTGACGCCGCCCGACCGCCAACGACCGCCATGACCCCTGACACGACCGCGATCGTCATCGACACCCCCCGCCTCGCCTTGCGGGAGTTCACCGAGCAGGACGCACCCTTCGTGCTGCGGCTGCTCAACGAGCCCTCGTTCCACGAATTCATCGGTGATCGTCGGGTTCGGACGCTGGATGACGCCCGCCGCTACCTGCGCGAAGGCCCCATGGCGAGCTATCGCAGGCACGGTCACGGGCTGTTGCGCGTGGCGTTGCGGAGCGACCAGACGGTCGTCGGCATGTGCGGCTTGGTGCGACGCGACACCCTGCCGCTACCGGATCTCGGCTTTGCCTTGCTGCCTGTGGGTTGGGGGGCGGGCATCGCGACCGAAGCCGGGCGCGCCGTGTTGGCCCACAGCCGGGACGCACTCGGTCTCACCGAGGTGTTGGCCATCACCTCGCCGGACAACACCCGCTCGATGCGCGTGCTCGCCAAGCTCGACATGGCACTGGAAGACTGCAGACCCCTCGCCGAGGGCGCAGCGGCGGTCAATGTATTCCGGGCATCCTTGCCGTAGATTCGCCTCTCGTTGGCTGCTGGCGCCGCTCAACGCATCGTGACGAATTCCTCGGCGCTCGTCGGGTGGATCGCGATCGTATCGTCGAAGTCGCGCTTGGTGGCGCCCATGCGCAGCGCCACCGCAAAACCCTGCAACATCTCGTCGGCGCCTGCGCCGATCACATGGCAGCCGACGATGCGCTGCTCCGGCCCCACCGTCACCAGCTTCATCTCGGCGCGGGGCTTGCGCGGCGTCAGCGCGTGGTACATCGGCACAAAGCCCGAGGTATAGACCTTCACCGCCGCGGCACCGTGATGCGCCAAGGCCTCGGCCTCCGAGAGACCCACCGTGCCGATCGGGGGATGGCTGAAGACCACGGTCGGGATGTCCGAGTAATCGAGGCGCCGGTCGGTCATGCCGCCGAACACCCGATCGGACCATCGTCGTCCCGCTGCGATGGCGACCGGCGTCAATTGCGCGCGACCGGTGACGTCGCCGATGGCGTGGATGCCCGGGATATCGGTCTGTTGCAGCGCATCGACCGGGATGAAACCGGCCGCATCGCGCGTCACACCGACCCGTTCGAGCCCGAGACCCTCGACCGCCGGCTCGCGACCGATGGCCCACAGCACCGCATCGAAAGGACCTGCGATCCGACCGTCCTGCAGCGCGAGCCGCAGCGTGCCGTCGGCGTCTCGGTCGAGCGCCTGCGGCGTTGCGTGATCGAGGAAGGTGACGCCGTCGTCCTCCATGATCTTGCGCAACCCCGTTCCCAACATGGCCTCGAAATTCCGCAGCACGCGGTCGCGGCGCAGCACCATGGTCACCTCGCTGCCGAGCGCAGCGAACACGCCGGCGAGCTCTACCGCGATATAGCCGCTGCCCACGACCGCCACCCGCTGCGGCCGATCGGCAAGTTCGAAGAACCCGTCCGAGGTGATGCCGTGCTCCGCACCCGGGATCGCCGGCACCGAAGGACGACCCCCGGTCGCGATGACCACCTGCGGCGCTTCGAGCAGCGTGTCTCCGACACGGACCTCGTTCGGTGCGACGAACGCTGCATGGCCGCGGAACAGATCGACCTTGCGGTTGCCGAGGTTGCGTTCGTAGATGCCGTTCAACCGCGCGATGTAGGCGTCACGCGCCGTCCGCAACGCCGACCAATGGTGACCGCCCAGCGTGAGATCGAAGCCGTAGTGCGCAGCATCGTGAGCGGCATGCGCGATCTGCGCTGCGTTCCACATGACTTTCTTCGGCACACAGCCCACATTGACGCAGGTGCCGCCGAGGCGTGCCGACTCCACGATCGCCACGCGCGCACCGTACTCCGCCGCGCGCTGCGCGCAGGCGAGCCCACCGCTGCCACCGCCGATCACCACCAGGTCGTATCTAGAAGTTTGCATGACGACATCCTACACGCGGTCCGCGCAGCGGGGCACGGGGTGGATTAACCTATGGACATGGACACCTTGAGCATCGCCACCTGGAACGTGAACTCGCTGCGGGTCCGCCTGCCGCAATTGGCCGAATGGTCTGCGGCGACCACCCCCGACATCATCGCGTTGCAGGAGACCAAGACCACCGATGCGGATTTTCCGTCCGCCGATCTCACAGCGCTCGGTTACCACAGCGCCTATGCTGGCCAACGCACCTACAACGGCGTCGCGGTGCTGTCGCGCGAGCCGATCACCGTGCTCGCCACCGAGCTGCCGGGGTTCCCGGACGAGCAGCGCCGCGTGCTTGCGGTCGAGACGGCAGGGCTCACGGTGCTCGATCTCTATGTACCGAACGGACAGGCACTCGGCAGCGACAAGTTCGCCTACAAGCTCGGCTGGCTGGCTGCCTTGGCGGACTGGCTCGGCGGCGATTTCGGTCGGCGCGAGAACCTGGTCGTGCTCGGTGACTTCAACATCGCCCCGGAAGACCGCGATGTGCACGACCCGGTCAAATGGGCGGGCGGCGTACATGTCAGCCCCGAAGAGCGTGCAGCCCTGCAACGGATCGCCGACGCGGGCTTCATCGACCTGTTCCGGCGTTTCGACCAAGCCGAAGGCAGCTTCAGCTGGTGGGACTACCGCCAAGGCGCGTTCCGTCGCAATCACGGCTTGCGCATCGACCTGATCTTCGCCCATGCCGCCCTCGCGGCGCGCTGCAGCGGCTGTCACATCGACCGCGAGCCGCGGCGTGCCGAACGACCCTCAGACCATACGCCCGTCATCGCCGAGTTCACGCGCTGACACGGGCGACAGGCTCGCCATCAACGCCGCCGCCGGCGCAGCGTCCACGGCGCGGACGAAGCGCGCGTGCCAGTCGTCGATACGCCGGTCGATCTCGCCGGCGCCTTCCAGTTCGACCGACGACAGCGCCTCACGCAGCACCGCGGCATCGAGCCGCGCCAGACAGTCCTCTGCAACGCGGGCATGGCTGATATGCCAAGGTTCGGGCGCGACACCGCCCCGCTCGGCGGCATACGGCCGGAAGAACCCGAAGCGCGCCGCATGGCTCGTAAGCCAAGCATCGAGCCGCGCGAACGGGCCGCCCTCCCGATATTCCTCCGGCACCAACCGGGGCCGCTCGTCGGCAGGCAGCGCCGCGGCATCGTAGACATCGAGGTCGGTGCCCCAATGATGGCGGCTGGCACCGGGCAGCGCCGACCACGCGAGGATCGCCTCGATGCGCTCCGCGACCGGCAGCGACGCTGCCAGGAGCACCTGCCCCGACCGGTCGAGCAGTGGACGATCGCCGCGGAACTTCTCGTTCCAGATGAGGCACTGACGGTCGAAATCGCGGAACGACGAGGCCGGCCTGAGATCGATGCCATCGTGTGCGGCGGCGGCGTGCAGCGCCAGGAACGGACCCGCCACGGCGGCGTGCAGCAGGCAGCGTGGCGACTCGAGCTGCAGCAGATGGGTGCGCGCTCGGCCGGTGAGTTCCTGCGCATCGAGCGGGCGGAAGCCGGTGTCGTCAAGGCGTGGCATCACGGGACGAAGCATACCGGATGCATCGCGACCTGCTGGAACAGCGTCCCGCAGACCCGCAGAACGCCTAAAATCGGCCTGTGATCAACCTGCGCGATGTCCGCCTGCGACGCGGCCCCGAACCCCTCATCGAACACGCCACGCTCAGCCTGTTGCAAGGCGAGAAGATCGGTGTGGTCGGCCGTAACGGCTGCGGCAAATCCACGCTGCTCGCCCTGCTGCAGGGCACGGTCGCGCCGGACCAAGGGGACTTCGAGTGCCCGCCGGGACTGACCATCGCCGTGGTCTCGCAGGAACTGCCGCACTCGCAGCAGCCGGTGGTCGAACACGTGATCGACGGTGATGCCGCACTGCGCAGCTGCGAGCGACAGTTGGCCGCAGCGCAGCACGCCGGCGATGGTCTCGCGCAAGCCCGCTGGCTCGGCGAGTACGATCACCTCGGGGGTTACACAGCGCGTAGTCGCGCGGCCGCGCTGCTCGATGGGCTCGGCTTCGAGGCTGCGGCGATCGATCGGCCGATCGCCGAGTTCTCCGGCGGGCTGCGCATGCGCGCCAACCTCGCACGCGCCCTGATGTGCCCGTCGCAGCTCTTGCTGCTCGATGAACCGACCAACCACCTCGATCTCGACGCCGTGTTGTGGCTGGAGCGTTGGCTGCAGGGCTATCGCGGCATGCTGCTGCTGGTCTCGCACGATCGCGACTTCCTCGATGCCGTCGTCGGCCGCGTGCTGCACATCCAGGGCGGACGCATCGATTCCTACGCCGGGGACTTCAGCCGTTTCGAGACGCTGCGCGCGGCGCGTCTGGCGCAGCAACAGGCCGTCAACGAGAAGCTGCGGCGCGAGACCGCCAGGGTACAGAGCTTCATCGACCGTTTCCGCGCACAAGCCACCAAAGCCCGCCAAGCCCAAAGCCGCATCAAATGGCTCGAGCGCCTGCCGTCGATCATCGAACAGCAAGGCGAGTCGGCGTTCGAATGGTCGTTCGCCGAACCCGCAAGGCTGCCCGAACCGCTCGTGGTGCTCGATCGGGTCGCCGCCGGCTATCCAGGTCGGGCCGTGCTCAGCGACATCCGGTTGTCGGTCCGGCCCGGTATGCGCCTCGGCATCCTCGGCCGCAACGGTGCGGGCAAATCCACGCTGGTCCGTACACTCGCAGGCGATCTGGAGCCGCTCAGTGGCAACCGCACCGCTGCGCCCGACCTCGAAGTCGGATTCTTCGCACAGCTCGAAGTCGACCAGCTCGACCCGGGCGACAGTGCGATCGGTCAGCTCGCACGCCGTGGCGGACCGGCGCGCGGATGGACCGAGCAACAACAGCGCGACCATCTCGGCTCGTTCGGCTTCCGCGGGGATCGCGTGTTCGAGCCGGTGGGCCGGTTCTCCGGCGGCGAACGCGCGAGGCTGTCGCTCGCCATCCTCGTGGCCCGCCGTCCGAACCTGCTGCTGCTCGACGAACCCACCAACCACCTCGACCATGAGATGCGTGATGCGCTGTTGGTCGCGCTGCAGGAGTTCGCAGGCGCCGTGGTGCTGGTGTCGCATGACCGCGGGCTGCTCGGCGGCGTGTGCGATGAGTTCGTGCGGGTGCGCGCCGGCCGCATCGAACCCTACGACGGCGACCTCGCCGACTACGCGCGTTGGCTCGGTCAAGGCGAGGATGCCGCGACCAGCGTCCCATCCGGCATCGGGGGCGACACGGCGATGGATACCGCGCCGCTCACCGCCGCCGATCGCCGTGAGCAGCGGCGCCTCGACGCGGAACGGCGCAATCGTCTGACACCGTTGCGTGCAGAGATGCGCCGCATCGAAGAGGATCTCGAGCGCCGCAACACCGAGCGGACAGCGATGGAAGCGCAGCTCGCCGACCCCGCGTTGTACGCCGCGAGCACGGACGCTGCGCGCGGACTGCCCTTGCGCCACGCGCAGTTGTCGGCGCAGATCGAGGCGCTCGAGGAGCGTTGGCTGGCCCTCGGAGCAGAACTGGAGGCCGCGACGGCGGCACCGTGACGGACATCCGTCGTGTGCGGTGCGTAGGCGACGCGCTATTGTGCCGCTGCAGCCTGACGCGTGATGCGCTCCATGGCCACACCCGCTGCCTCATCGAACGCTGCGACGATGGCCGACATCCGATCGTCGGCGGCCTGCGCTGACGTCTCGACCGTGAAGGCCGAGAGCAAGGCTCGATCGCTGCGCCGCGAGACGGTGGCATCGATGACCACCCGTACCGTCGGCGCACGCCCCTCTACGGTGTACTCCGCGTCGAAACGCCGCACGGTCAGGCGCAGCAATTCGGTCGCGGGGAGCGGCGCAGCCGCGTCATGCACCACCGACCACGCGCCGGATCCGCGCGCCGCATCCACCGCCAATCGTTCGACGACCGCGGGCAGCGCATCCGGCCAACGGCTCGAGGCGTACTGCCCGAGGCGACGATCCGGTTCGGTACGCAGGATCTCATCGCGCGCATAACCGGGTGCGACCACCACCCGCTGCACTTGCAGTGACTTGGTACCGGTGGCGGGCACGGCCACCGCCGCGACGGACGGACGCAGCACATAGGTGACGGGAGCCGACTCGCGACTGCCGAGCAAACTGCCACAACCGCTCAGCAATGCGAGGCCGCAGAAAGCCGGTGCGGCAAGCCATGCAGATCGTGTCATCGTGGCACCTCGACGCCTCGAGGCGACGGTGGATAGAGCAACTGCGAAGGATCGTCGCGCAGGGAACGGCTGAGGGCGCGCAGTTCATCGGCGGCCGCACGGCTCTCTTCGACCAAGCGCTCGATCTCTGGCAGACCGGTGCGCGTGAACTCGGAGACCGACCCGGCGTTGTCCGTCATGAAACGGTCGAGCTGTGCGCTGCTGGAGGCGAGGTTCTCCGCCACCACACCGAGCCGCTGCACGGTCTCGCGGATGCCGGGCGCCGTCGCCTCGGTCGTCTCGCGCAGGGCCGTCGCGGCAGCGCCCAGCTCCTTGACGGTCGAGCGTAGGTCGCGCACCAAGGCGTCGGTCTCACGCATCGTCGCCGGCAGATCGCGGCCCGCACGATCGAGATTGGCGATCAGCGTCGACAACGCTTCGATGTTCTCGTCGGCCAACACGCGGCCGGCACGCTGCGCCACATCGGACGCCCGTCCCAGCATCTCCGGCACACCGCTCAACAGCGTATCGAAATTCGAGCGTACCGAGCGGATCACCGGGAACTGCTCGCCCGGGACGGCCGCGGCGAGGCGCTTGTTGCCCGCATCGCCGAGCAGATCGATGTAAAGAAGCCCCGTGACGCCGAGCAGCGAGAGCTCCGCGACGGTCTTCTCGGCGATGGGGGTGGAGTCGTCGAGGTCGACGATCACCTGCACACGGGAAGCCGAGCGCCGATCGATGCGGATCGCGGCCACACGACCGACATCGACGCCGAGGTAGCGCACCGTGCTGCCCACGGTGAGGCCGCTGACCGACCCCTCGAAGTAGATCTCGTGGCGCTCGTAGGAACGCGCATTTCGGGCGTCCGAGTACCAATAGACGAACGCCCCTGCGAGCGCCGCCACCAGCAGCACGAAGGCGCCGACTGCGGTGTAGTTCGCCTCACGCTCCATGGGACACCTCGAAGCGGCGAGCGCGGTCGCCGTGGAAATACGATTGTATCCAAGGATGCGGGTTCTCAGCGATCTCTGCGAGCGTCCCGGACACCATCTTGCGGTCGACGATCACACCGACCCTGTTGCAGGTGCGGAAGATGCTGTCGAGATCGTGGGTGATCATCACGATGGTGAGCGCCAACTCGCGCTGCAGGCCCATCACCAGCTCGTCGAACGAGGCGGCTCCGATCGGGTCAAGCCCTGAGGTCGGCTCGTCGAGGAACAGCAGCCGCGGGTCGAGTGCGAGCGCACGAGCCAACGCCGCGCGCTTGACCATGCCGCCCGAGAGCTGTGCCGGGAACTTCCAGGCGGCCTCCGCCGGCAGTCCGACGAGGCGTACCTTCAGCATCGCGAGCTCATCGAGCGCGCGCGGCGGCAACTGCAGGTGCTCGATCATCGGCAACTGCACGTTCTGCAGCACGGTGAGCGAGCTGAACAATGCACCGGCTTGGAAGGTGACCCCGTACTGCGCCTTGACCGCGCGCAGTTCACGGTCGGAGAGGCGGGTGAGGTCGGTGCCGAAGAAACGCACCTCGCCGCCTTGCGGCCGGTGCAGGCCGAGGATGGTGCGCAGCAGCACGCTCTTGCCGGATCCTGATCCACCGACGATGCCGAACACCTCGCCCGGGACGACCGACATGTCGAGGCCATCGTGCACGGTCTGCGAGCCGAAACGGTTGATGATGCCGAGCGCTTCGATCGCCGGTCCGACAGCGGCCTGCTCGCCGACACCCCCGCTCATATCCCCATCTCCATGAACAGCACCGCGAACATCGCGTTGGCGAGGATCACGAGGAAGATCGCCTGCACCACCGCCATGGTGGTGAGACGACCGAGTTCGCGTGAAGATCCGCGGACCTGCATGCCGCGGTAGGCGCCGGCACCGGCGATCAGCAGCGCGAACACGGGCGCCTTGATGATCCCGACCCAGAAGGTCCACGCGCCCACCGTCTCATGCACCCGCTGGAAATACTGCACGAAAGGCATGTCTAGGAGGCTGTAGCAGAGCAAGGCGCCACCGAGGATGCCCACCGCGTCGGCGACCACGGTGAGCAGCGGCAGGGCGATGACCAGACCGATGACCCGCGGCAACACCAGCACCTCCATCGGCGAGATGCCGATCGCGCGCAGGGCGTCGGTCTCCTCGTTGAGCTTCATCGCACCGATCTCGGCGGCGAAGGCGCTGCCGGATCGGCCCGCGACGATGATCGCCGTGAGCAGCACCCCCATCTCGCGCAACACCGCGATGGTGATGAGGTCGACCACGAAGATGTCCGCACCGAACTTCATCAACTGTTCGGCGCTCATGTAGGCGAGGATGACGCTGATCAAGAAGGCGATCAGCGCGACGATCGGTATCGCCTTGATGCCGGTCTCATACACATGACGCGCGACCGAGATCAGCCGCCAGGACTTCACCCAAGGGATGCCGCGCAACATGCGGACAGCCGCCTCGCCGGTGAAGGCCAACCCATCCTGGAGACCGGCCCAGCGCTCCACCACCGTACGCCCGATCGCCGTGATGGGACGGAACTCCGCCGCCGCGGGACGGATGAAGTCAGGGCCCTTCCCGGTGCCGAGCGTGCCGTCCACGAGCGCGACCGTCGGGGGTGGCGCGCCACCCGTCCAGACCACGGCGAGACCGTTGGCCTCGGCGCGACTCGACAGGTCATGCAGCAACCAAGCGCCCGAGAGGTCGATCGTCGCCGCGCGGGCCGCGTCGATCTCGAGGCCATCGAGGCCTGCGAATTCGAGCGCATCGAGTTGCGGCGCGATCAGGGGCAGGGTGCTGGCGGTCCAGTCATCCTCGACGGACAGCTGCAGCACGGAACCGCTGAGGGCGCTGCGAAGATGCATCCGGGTCGCGTCGCCGTGCGGGGTGCGTGTCAGGGCAGCTTCTTGTGCGCGCCATCGCAGAGCGGCGCGTTGGCGGTGCGCTTGCAGCCGCAGAACCAGACGGTACCGCTACGGGTGGCCTCGTACTTGAGCGGCGCGAACTCCGAGCCTTTGTGGGAACCGTCGCAGAACGGTTGTTTGGCGGACTTGCCGCAGGTGCACCACCAATAGGACTTGCCCTCTTCGACGTCGACGGCTATCGGGGTACGGCTGGCGATCTGCGGGTCTGCCATGGGGGTCTCCTTGAGGATGCGGCTCCGGGGAGACAGTCTAGCGCGGCGCGCATGACGCCAGCCATCTGATGATGGCCGGCGCCGCGCGGGAAGGTCACTGCAGGTGCGCCTCGAGGAACCAGAGGTCCTTGTCGAGGCCGGCCGTGATTTCATTGAAAAGATCGGCGGTCACCTCATCGTCGAGATCGTCGGCGACCTCGATCGCCTGCCGCGACGCCTTGGCTGCGGCGGCGAGCGCATCGGCCAGCGCTGCGAGATGCTGCGGCCCCGTGAAGATGTTCTCCGGATAGGGCTTCAGCGAACTCTTCGCCGACACCACACGCAGCGTGCCGAGTGCCGTACCACCGAGCGCGGTGATCCGCTCGGCGAGGGCGTCCACATGGCCCTCGGCATTCTCGGCGACCTTGTCGAACAGCTCGTGCAGCGCGATGAAGTTCGGGCCCTTCACATTCCAGTGGGCCTGCTTGGCCTGCATCGACAGGTCGATGGCGTCGACGAGCCGGGCGTTCAGCAGTTCGACGACCTTCTTGCGCGTCTTGGCGGGGATGTCGTTGCGGGTCTTGTGCATGGCGGGTTCCTCTGGCGGGGGGTCGATCAATGATCAGACCTGATTATCGCGCCGCCGTGCCATAGACACCAATCGTCTATCTGCATTAAAGGCATAGACATCGACTATCGCGCCACGACCGTCGAACGCCCCACCGATCAACTGTCGTCGCTGCGCTGCCGTACCCGGATGGCGGCGTAGACCAGTGCCGCGCCGACC
>ERZ888423.2012-NODE-2012-length-16231-cov-6.227436_pt1 | contig 16231 bp, 14 predicted proteins | sample MGYA00520523_ERZ888423 | MGnify/ENA primary metagenome ERZ888423 (study PRJEB32303, sample SAMEA104408611) | aquatic metagenome | biome: Brackish water; feature: Pelagic; material: water | place: Baltic Sea | collected 2014-06-08T10:24:00 | depth 30,27 m ...
TCGAGCAATCCAGCAAACCAGATCGGATTCGGCTGAGGGTGTCTGATTCGGAGGACCATGTACTTCTCTGGGAGACCCATTTCAGGGATTAAATTTCCCGCCGAGCTCTACCTGGCATAGAAGACCTGATCTTTGACTTCTCGAGTAGCGCTGGTGGCTGACTATATGGCTGACCGACGGATTATGAGTTCGATGCCTAGGTATTAGCTGGTGTTAGAAGGTACTTGCTGAGGTTGCGGATGCCAGTAACCAGGCGAGGATTGGCGTGGCTGGTGTTGGAGTGTGAGAGATGGTGATGTGTGCATCGTTTCACTGGTCGAGTTCGCCAACGGGTTCATGTCTCGGACCAGAGTTTCCCACCGTACTTTGCCTGTAGCTCTTCATCGTGATGGTCCGAGACATCGCCAATCAAGCGAATGGCGCCTTCAAATTCAACTTCATCGAGATGATTAGCAAACAGTAACACCGTGTAATTCAGTTGAAATGTCGACGGGTCGTCGTCGTAGCCCCTCACACCCCAGGCCCCTAGGTAGTAGTTGTTGTATTGATCGGAAGTCAGCAACTCCAGGGCAAGTTCGTCTGAGCGTGGGACATTATGGAGGACTACACCGCTCACGGCAACACCGAAATTTTCTCGGCCAAACTCCTGGACTTGCAGATATACGGCGGTGGAACCGCTAAGAACGCGAAGCCTTCCAGAGCGATCTTTTGAAATGGAATCTACCAGTTTCAGGCACCACTCTTCGAGTGTTACCTGGAGCGCTTCGCGAGTAGCAAATCGTACGGCGCTCATGCAGGAGCCTCATTCGATTGCAAAGCGGTTGTCCCGCCAAATCTAGCTACAAACTCATCATCGTCGTCATTGGCGCTATCAACCACCAGGTCGGCCAACTCTTCAATTTCCTCGGCATCAAGGCCATCGGTCTTTCTTACGTATTCTCGCCACACATTGCAGCGGTTAGCATCGCCAGAGAGAGCTTTCCAAATGACGAAAGGAATGGTCTTGGCGTTGTTCCTCTCAAGAATGTCCCACGCCAGTTCACCAGATCGGGGAATTTCAAACCCAATGGGACTGAGGAAATGAATTAGCTCGCCATCCTCTTGGACCATGACTCTCAGGAAAGTAGAGTCCTGCCGGCCCTCCCAAGTCCCGGACTCCGTGCGATTAAGACCCGTCCAGCCGCGAAAAGCAAATTCTACGAGTTTCTCTACTTCTTCTTTTTTGCTCACGTTATTTTCCCCTCTCTTGAGGGAAACTCTACTCGGGTCACTCTCGCGGTGCAAACAGCAGGTGCAGCAGGCATCGCACCACAGTAACTCAACGTGAGCGAAGGGCAGTGAGGACCGACACGCTCCAGAAAAGGCTGTCGAGGCCGGCACCTGTCACCCCTGGAGCGAGACCAAGGCGCGGATCTCATCGGTGGCAGCAGGGTTAGCCATTACAGCATCGCGCACCGCAAGTGAACTATCGAGCGCCAACTCCTCGAGAATCTCGAGAGGAGTATTCGGATTAGCAGCGACGGCGCGACGTACCGAGGCTGACTCGTGTTTAGACCAAGTACCTAACAAATCCGGCGGCATCGTTTCTTTTGAGGCAATTTTCCATAGCGAATCAGCATCGAGCAACTCCGAGACCTCGCCCGCCATAGCGTGAGAAAGACCGGGGTTTCGAAGTAATGTCAGCGCAGTCTGATTCTGCTCAGCGGGTGGAGTTGCCTTGAGTAAACCTCGGACAATGGAATCAGAGATGGACCTCGATTCCGCCACCATCAAACGAACATCAAGACGTTCATGTTGCGCATAAAGACCCGTTTGCTTTTCATCAGCTCGCCCGATGGTCAGGGCAAATAATGCTTCCACATCGAAGGGCCAGGACATCCACTCCACTGAGGTATTATTGACTAAGTATTCCGCAACAAACGCCACAACCTCAGCATTTCCTTCCAGGTAAAGCTGCCCCATTCCATAGGTCTTTGACAGGCCTATCACGCACTCGAAGGGAAAGTGTTTGTGGAGAGCCCCGACTGTGGCTCCAGCCACATTTGCGCTCTCGGTTTCAAACAGCCCATATATGTCAATCTCATTACTGTCGATGAGACTTCGCCTGAGAACTTTAACCTCCTCAATTCCGCCGAAGGCCACGCCGGCACTAATCCAGTAGCGCACAGCATCGGTGGGTTGATTATCGTAGAACTCGAACATCCCCAAGGCGAGCGCACCCAACGGGCTGGATGACCAATTGTCAGGACCAGGAAGGTTTCGGAGCGTCCCGCGAATTAGGTTTTTTCCGGTTTGGGACCGATACACAATTTTTGAGGCTGCCTCGACGGTTGAATCCCATCGCGTGCAGACTTCATCCCAGCCAAGCCCGCGTGAGACCTCCCGCACGGTAGCAACCGATTGAGTGAGGATGTCGTCACTCGAGCACTTGTCGAGTTGAGAAAAGGTCTCTTCGACTCTTCCGCACAAGGAGTGTCCCAGGGCCGACCACAGTAACCATTCGTTATCACTATCCACACCGGCGTAGTTCGCAAGCCATTCGTCGACCAAATCTTCCCTGCGAGACCGGACCATAGCCTCCAGCACCACGGTGATTACGCGCGATCGGAATGCCGTGGCCTGCTCCGAATCTATGTTCTGAGACCCTTCCAGCAGCACGAGGCCAAACGCGCAGGCCCACTCAAGTTTGAAAGAACTGCATGCGTCGACAAGATGGGCAAAGAGTCGCTGCGCAGTAACCGGTTGTGACTGGGTTTCGAATCCGACATGACGAGCCAGAAACTCAGCACCTCCACGGCGTCGACCGGGATCGGAGCGGGCGAGTAACACCGAGGCAAGGGTCAGTTCAGGGTCAGTAGTCATCCAGTCCTGACCCCAGGTGCTCTCGAGGTCTCCAAGGAGATCAATCCAATCTGAAGTTGACCAGCGCTCTACGGCAGGAAGCAACTGCAGATCAATCTCGGTGCCGCTGGGCAAGTCAAAAGCCTCTCGGACAATACTGTGTGCCTGGTCAACATCGGGTAGCGACTCAACCTTTTGGAATGTCCGGCTCGCACTTTTAGCAGGAGAGGCTGGATAGTTTGTGACGTTAAGGTCAGGTTCTGAGCAGTTACCTGCGATGCACCCGCGGACCTTTTCCGCGTAGGAGTCACCCGGCTTCAATTCACCAGCAAAAAGTGCATTGGCGAGTCTGTCTTGGCCCTGTTTCTCATACCCCGCAGCTAGGTAGATGTGGCCAAGCCAGTAGGCGGCCTCGACAGCGACCCACGGGTCACCAGAGGACTCGACTGCCAGCAGTAAGGCTTCAGCCTTAATGGGCATGCCCGAGAGCAAGTACACCTGTGAGAGATTTGATAGTGCATTGACCGCTTGCTCCCCTGGAGTATTTTTGGCCGTGGCACTGAGTAGTTGTGCAGCGTCTGCGTATCGGCCAGCGGGGATCAGCAAACTGAAGGCGTGGGTGTTAACCGCCGATCCAGACCATTCGTCATAAATTTCTAGCAAGGTTTCCAGAGCAAGGGTTGTTTCCGCTGGAATACTAGACGGGTCGCGTCGATCAATTTCTGACACCAGATAGAGCATGTTGTGAAGCTGCTCTCGGTACTCAAGAGTTTGGACCTCGGGTTTCGCAGCCACCATATCTGCCAGGTACTTGTGAAAACTTGTGAGCTTGCCCTGGGACCAATCAGCGGCAAACGCGTCATGAATCTCACGATAGTTCTGGGTTTTGCCTGCAGGCTCTTGGCCCCCAGCTGGGGTCGGACCGCCTACATTGCCCTCCTCTTTTGGCGGATTCAGGAGTTTCTGCCGAGCTGATTCCAAGAGACCAAAAAGAGCATCATCGAGCGCGGCCACAAGGCCATCGCGCAGGGCAACCGCAAGTGGACCAGCTAGGTGGGCCTCGTCAAAGACTCTCCGGTAGGCCAGCGCGAGCGGTGTAGCCCCTGCCACGCTTTCGTCATAACACTGTGCAACAAAAGCAATGAGTTCTTCGTGTGAACTGGCCATGAGGCTAACTTCCCGCCATCACGTTAGTCAATGCCTGATAAACCTTGTCCCAGTGCGGGCGCAAGAAAATCGGGGCTGATGGACTTCGCCCGCGGGTAACACGCCGGGAAAGGACAGGAAACTCACCATCCACAGACCACTCTCTGTGCCTGTTTCCGAGCCCGGCAGCGTGACTAATCATCAACTTAGACTCCTGGGCCCTATGTCAGCGTCATCCTGTGGGGAGAAGGCCTTGGCAGCAGGTGCCAATTCCGCTGGTGATATTTTTTTCACGTCACGCCCCCTGTGGCTATTATCTTACAAAATACCTAATGAGCGCTAGTCATTTTCGCAGAAAACACGCTCCCAGTACCCGCTGTGGAGTAAATTGAGAAAATATCCATTACGGATGAGGGTGACGATATGGTAAAAATTGGGCAGTCAAATGAATCTGGTCCAAACGAGGACGCACCGAATTTTATCCAAGGATCTGGCAGTGGCCCCTTCGATCCCTTGAAAGGCCTGGAACACAGCCTGCTCGGCGAGGACGGTGTTCCCAAGGGCCATACCTGGGGAATTTTTTCCCGGGCAGCAACGGAGGGAATCGCTCAAGCGTGGTTGGGAAAATTTCGCACGCTCAGCCTAAGCGAATGGATTCAACAACAATCCGCTAATACCGTTCACGCTGAATTTTTGACAAATATCGCGCGAAGAGTTGAAGGCTTCGATTCAGCGGTGGTGTTTCCCGCGCTGTTGCGCAACCGAGATGAGCTCGGGGAAGTTCTGTACTTTTCGGACAGTTCGTTAGCACCCAAGATTCTTGATTACCTGGACCACAAGGGCGTCTCTGGGATGGAGTTTCCCGTAATGGGGATGGGTTCTGGCCTACTTGAACTGCCCAAAAATAACCGATGGCTCGGGGGGTGGGGTACAGCGTTTGGCACCCGCACACACATATGGTTTGAGATTCGCAAGGGTGCTGACGGGAGCGAGTCCTGCTACATGTACTCCAACCTCCTTGTTTCCACACGGGTGCCTTCTCTGGAGCTAGCCCAGGCCTACGCGATTCCCTCTCGCGCGCACTCGCTAATTTTTACGGCGGAAACCCTGTTTCCGTCAGCCCTGATGACAATGCCACGCTCAGGTTCCTTTAGCGACGTGCCCGAAGAATTGATTCCCACTGCGTTTCTGACAATCGAGGAATTTGGGCTCGCAGCCACAGTGCTTGGCGATAACCCCAACGGCACAATTCAGACCGACCTAGCCGGCTATCCCTTGGTGGTTTCCGCCGGATACTTAATTCCCGAGAGTTCGCTGGAGCATCTGGACAATATTGTTCCTGCAGTGGTGGCAACACTCACCAACCTGGCAAGTATCGTGGAAGACGGTTTCAGAAATTACCGCAATCCCGCCACCCCAGTGCCCTTTGACCACATGTTTGGATCTGAACTTATTTTGGTCGATTGGACCGAAGAAGGGGCTTTCACCGGCGGCTTCGCCCGTTGGATCCCCGAAACCCACTTGGGTTCCCTTGTTGCTGCGACTCGCAACGCCACGACCCAGGCTGAATCTCTTCCAGAGGGCCCAGAACAGCGAGAACTGTTGGAATGGGTCTGCAACGAGGGCGCCGGGGGGATAGTGGCGAGTGCGGTCAATTCTCTGGTCATCACTTATCTTCTCCCCGAAGAAGATTTCGACCAAGCAGAATTCCTACTCGACCGGGCCATAGCACTGGAAATGATTAATGAATCGACGAATGCACTAGCAAAGCTTGGCCAAGTCCAGTTCGCACAAGGTAAGCCTGAAGAAGCCATAGAGACTTTCGAGAAGGCGCTGAATAGGGGCGATAAATTTGCCGAGGCAGAAGCTTCCTTATTTTCTAGGTCTCATTGCTGAAGAAGAGGGAAGAACGGCTGACGCCCAGGAGTGGTGGAAACGAGGTTCAGCAGCAATCGGCGACCACCACGAGCATCATAGGAACCTCTGTAGCAAACGTCTCGCCAGTGGTCCAAATTAGAGTGAGTAAACGATGGGTACCCATCTAATTTCTCCTGAGTCGTCGGCACAAGAAAGGCAGAGCTAACACCGTGGAACCCATTTCTGTCGTGCTCGTTTTGATGTTCATGACCATCGCATTTATCGCCGTGCGGATGCTTAATAAGGAGCGAGACGGAAAATTACGGTACGAGCGAGACACCGACGCTATTAAGCGCGCCTCGCTGTCCCACGAGGAGCTTCTCCGGCGGGGGCGAGAAGCCATAGCCCAGGATCGAACCCAGGACGCGGTGAACTATCTTTCGGTAGCGGCAAACGCTGGCCACCTTGAATCCCTCCTCGAAATCGGAAAGCTTACCTACAAGATCAACCATGAGACCGCCGGCCACTGGTTCCTGATGGCATCACTGCAACACTCACCGATTGCTCATTACTACCTGGGCAAGATTGCTCAACGTGAGCGCAATGAGGAACTCATGGTGGATCACTTCACACAAGCGGCCGCGTTGGGTCACGTGCCTGCCATGGTTGAGCTCGCTGAACGAGCCCGTGACTCCGGAAATCTGCGCGAAGCTCAACGCTGGTATCACTCTGCTTACGAATCAGGGGATTCAGATTCTTATTTCCAGCTGGGGCGGGTGTTAGCCCAAAGTGGGCAACAGGACCAAGCGCGCGAAATATTTACCGACCTTTCGCAACAGGGAGACAAACGGGCAGCCTACGAACTTTATGCCCTAGCTGAGCGAGATGGTGACGACACCGCAGCGCGAGCTTGGCTCGCTCTCGGCGCGAAAGACGGCGACAATGATTGTCGGTTTATCTTGGCTGGAAAATACCTCGACCAGGGCCAAGAGAACGAGGCAGAACAATTGTTCTCTGCTGCCGCCGATTCAGGACATCTGCCCTCGATGGCAGCACTAGGGCGGTTCCTCTGGGAGAGTAACCGACGCGATCAGGGCTTGATTTGGCTCGAAACATCGGCACAACGCGGCTCCTCAGAGGGCATGTGGAATTATCACCTCGCGCTTGAGACGCTGGGACGCCTTGAAGAAGCCGAAGAGTGGCTGAGTGATGCCGCCAGAGCTGGGAATAAGCAGGCTCTGGAGAAAATTGGCTCCAACACAGAAGCACTGGGCATACAGTCCGACGATGCCCCCGGAAGACGGGACTGCAAGAACTGTGACGGCGCTCTAACACCTCAGGCCGCGTTTTGCCACCTCTGCGGGAATCGGGTGTAGGGAAGTTTCGACAGAGAAACGGCGCCGGTGCCCTCTCCCAATAAAGAGGCCACCGGCGCCGTTCAACTCAAGCGAATACCTAGTCGCTGGAATACTGCCCAGCTACACCCGCCGTATTACAGACTGTCGTGGGTCCCAAAAGCCTGCTCTGCTTGATCAGCAAGCACGGACAAAAACTGAAGGGGCACGAGGATATCGTTAGCGTCTGCCTCTGCGATGGGAATCGAATCGGTCAAGCAGTAGTAGGTCCCAGCCGAGCAAACACCATAAAGCTTAGCCTGCGACAAAGCCTGCTCGGCAGAAATATCAGAGGTCTTGGCAAAGGGAGACATGACCTTGATGTGGTCTAGGTTATCCCCCTCAAAGTCAAAGCGGCCAATCAAGGCCATCTGGCTGCGCCCGTCAGGCAGGTTGTAACCGCCCACCCAAAGCTCGCCGTCCTTCTTGAAACCGTGACCTTGCAAGAAATTGTCAATTTCGTTCCACGTTGCCATTGTTGTTTCCTTTGCTAGAAATATGAACTGAACTCTACAATTATGAGTGAAAGGTGAGGTAAGTACAAGCTCGGTCAAATATGGTGCGCCGGGGATATCCGCGAATTTCATTGCGCACATAAGTAAGTACGTCCAATTGTGAGCACAAGTGCCGCGTTGAGGAGTTCTTTGAGTGTAGATCTCCCCCACTTTGTTTGTGAGTAAAGTACAACGGCTATGATGTTTTGGCGGTGGAAACGTCACTTTGCCCTCAGAAACCAATATCCATGACGAAATTGAGGAAACCATGAGCGATAGGGAGCAGTCGCGGCTGTTTGTGCCAATGAGTGGAGACATCCCCGACTACCGAATTAAGCCGCTGGCCCGCCTGGTCTATAGCAATGCCTTTGAGTTCAGCATTGTGGGATTGATTTTGGCCAATTCGATAGTCCTGGCCATTTTGACCTTTGAAGGGGTTCCCACGGAGGCAGTCAACTGGTTGATGGGTTTTGACGGCATTGTCATTTGGGTTTTTGTGGCCGAGTTGGCGCTGAGAATTATTTCTTTCGGGAAACGACCATGGGAGTTTTTCAAGACTGGTTGGAACGTTTTTGATTTCATTGTGGTCGCAACAATTCCCTTCTTTTCGGGCGCACCGGTGGTGTTACGAATGTTGCGATTATTGCGAGTGGTGCGTCTTTTCCGCTTTATGCCAGATTTCAGAATGCTCACGACGTCTCTAGCCAATAGCATCCGACCTCTCCTGAGCCTGGTCGTGCTAGTCGGCTTCATCATGTTCATTTACGCTATGGCGGGCGTGTACCTCTTTGGCGAAGAAAACTCACTGGAGTGGGGGGATTTTGGTGCGGCAATGTCCACCATGGTGGTACTTCTCACGCTGGAAAACTTCCCGTATTACCTTGAGGGCGGGTTGGCCTCGACAGGTTTTGCGTGGATCTTTTTCATCTCCTTTATGTTCGTGGTCGTTTTTACCATCCTGAACGTTCTCATCGGCATCGTGCTTTCGGCCATGGATGAAGCCCGAGAAGAAATAAACAATGACTCCGAAGGTTCGTCGGAGCTCGTCAGGAAAGTCGGTTCAGCCATCAAGTCCGGCAAATTTACCGCGCAGGATCGTTCTTCCTTACTCAAGGCCCTCCAAGCGGCTGGGAAAGCGGAGCAGAACCACTAATCGGTTTAAGACGGGTGCTGTGCATGACGGGAGTCCACTATCCCCGCAACATGTCAAGTACTGAGGCCCAGTCCAGGAACGAGAAGGCCTTAGCTCACGCGGACCGAATTTTTGCTAAGTCGGAATTCGGTTTCATTGTTCTCGGATTTGCCTACCTTGGCTTGTATTCTCTGGACGTTCTCCTTGACCCGCCTGCCGAAATTGCGCGGGCGATTCGCTCAGCAAGCCTGGTGATCTACGTGATTTTCGTCACGGATTTGATTGCTCATTCATACCCCAAATTCCTCGCCTGGGAAAATTTGAGACATGGGTTACGTTCGTCAGAGAGAACTGGCTCGCCATTCTCGCTGCCATCGCACGTGCCTTCCCTAGTCTCAGAGTTCTGACGGTGCTGATGGTCTTGAGAGGGCTCGCCCCTTGCCTGGCCAGTAGACCTCAGCAGGCGGGCCTCATTGTGGGGGTATCTTTCCCCCTCGTCCTAAATACGGCCGCCTTATGGTGGAGCGTGGTCAGCGTAACCACAGTCGGATACGGAGACTCCTTCGCCGTTGCCGGCCAAGGGTGAACTGTCGCGACGTTGCTCATGTTCGTGGGAATTGGCTTGTTCTCGTCCCTCACCGCGATTATTGCAGCCTGGGAATTTGAAGGTGCTCGTTGAATAAACCCCTCAGCTCCTGGCCAATAACTTGATTGATCCCGGCCAGGTCGCCCAAAAAACTCAGTGTTCGACGACGTCTTGGCTCCACGAGGTTGAGGAAGCCTGAGAGCGAGGCAAGATTGGCCGACGTGGGTGGGCACTGGTCGCTCGGGGTGAAGGAGTGAGGAGATAGCAAACATATCCCATTCCATGGGTTAGGCCCAGGGGTTCAGGTGTTACCACCCCTAAGCGCGGCTGACTCCGGAACGCAAGGTGGAGGGGTGTTACTCGCCAGACAATATCGCGCGAATCTCGTTATCGATATCGTCGAGCTCACGAGCAAACAGATACACCATGGACGCCAATTCGGCTACGGAAAAATAATCGGCATAGATATGGGACTGGGCGATGACCGAAAAAGACTTGCCCTCGTTGGCACCGTACTCTACTGGAGAAAAGCTCACAGTGTGACAGTGCATGTTCCCTCGGGCAACAGCAAGCGCGACGCGCTCAAAAGATTCGTTGCTATCGGCAAGAATCGAGGTGAGTTGGAGAAGCAGGTGGCCGTCAATATCCACCAGCCGGACCGTGAAATCTACTGATTTATCCGCGAAACCAGCCTGAGTTACTGAAAGTTGGCTACCTTTCGCCGACACCCGGTAACCTGCATCACTGAGTGCAACCTCACACCGCTTAATGATGTCTGGGTTATCAACTTCTCTCACCTTTATCGCCATATCCTTAGTATGCTGTATCAGCAGTAATGAGTGCCAATCATTTTTGTAGGAGAATCCAATGCTCAGCACCGATGACTTCCGTTCGACCTACCTGGCTCTGGAGTTGTGTGTGGCGGCGCGAGTGCCAGCAATCCTCTGGGGCCCACCGGGGCAAGGGAAAACATCGGTCGTCAGTGACATCGCGGCCCGCAGTGGGCGACACCTAGAGGTGCTACTCGCCAGTATTCGGGAACCACAAGACTTCGCCGGTCTTCCCTCGGTAGTGGGCGGTCGAGCCACTCTCGTCGCTCCAGACTGGGCACACCGGCTCGCCGATGATGGCAACGGGATTCTCTTTACCGATGAGGTCAACACTGCCCCACCGAGTGTGCAAGCCGCTTTGCTCCGAGTGTGCCTCGACAAAGTGGCGGGTGACTGCCACCTTGGCGATGACACCAGTGTGATTGCCGCCGCAAACCCTCCAGAGCTTGCTGCAGATGGGTGGGACCTCGCGCCCCCACTGGCGAATCGTTTTTGCCACCTAGATTGGTCCCTCCCCTCGGATATCGTCCGCGATGGGTTCCTGGGATCCTGGCCCTCCTTCGCTGTTCCCGCAGCAGACCCTGCGGCAGTAACCCAGGCGCTCTCGGACGAAATGGTCATGGTTGCTGGTTTCATAGTTTCCAGGCCAGATCTCACGACGGCTTTGCCGGAGGGCAGTAGTGAACAGGGACGCGCTTTCCCAACACCCCGTTCGTGGGAAATGGTCGCCACTCTCTCTGCCTGGGTAAGCGCAACAGGGCTGGATGAGTCAGTCCGGCGGATGGTGGTTCGTGGTTGCGTAGGGCCCGGTGCAGGCGCCGAGTACCTCACCTACCGCGAGGCAACGGATCTTCCCAGTCCTGAGGACGTCCTAGCAGCCCCGGGACAATTCCCTCTTCCTAAGCGACCCGACCAGCTCTTCGTGATCGCCGGTGGAGCCTTGCGCGCTGTGCGAAACAATCCGACCGCAGAGCGTTGGCACGCAGTGGGACATGTATTGGAGCGCATTGCCAGCGAGGGCTTTCCTGATATTGCTGTCAGCCTGGCGCGCGACTGGCTCTCCATCCGCCCAGAGAGCGCGAAACCCGATGCCAACCTCTTGAAAGCTCTTGTTCCTTTGCTTAAAGAAGCAAAATTAATTTAGGTCTCGAACCCATTGATAGACACACAAGCGAGAAATCGCGTCATGGCGGCACGAATTGTGTCGCAAAGCCGTTGGCCCTACCTATCGAGCCAACTCTTTAGCCTCAAACTGGTCGAAGTTCCCCACTCCGAAATACAAACCATGGCGGTGGATAAGGGTTGGCGGATGTATTACTCCCCACAATTCGTCATGGAACAACCTGTGGAGGTGTTAGCCACCGCGTTATTGCACGAAGCCTTGCACTGTGTCATGCGGCACAACGAACGCTATGAGGCGTTCGGAAGCGCTCGCGGCTACCACACTCTCTGGAACTTTTGCGGCGATGCAGCGATTAACGAGATTCTCGACGGGCAGGACATGCCCTGGGGTGAGTTTTCCCCCGTTCGCTATGAGGGTTTCCCCGTTCCCGAAGTGGTCTCGGGACTGATTACCGAAACAGCGTATGGCCTGTCGGTGGAGTGGGCCAAAGCCCATCAGGATGAGTCCGATGGACTCGAAAGTGACTGCGGGTCTAGTTCCGGCGGGGAAGCCCGAGACTACGAACTGGAGCCGAATGACGAGTCAGCGCCAGCCATTCAATCCGATCAGCAAAACACAATTCGAGATCAGGTCGCCTCTGACGTGCTCGACTACGCCAAGAATCGCGGATCGCTGCCCGGGGGGCTCACCCGCTGGGCAGAAAGCTACCTCAACCCCCAGGTGGACTGGAGAAAACAGCTAGCAGTGCGGATGCGCCAGATTATTGCCAATGTGTCGGGTCGTCGTAACCACAGTTACGTGAGACCTTCACGGCGACAAGATGCCATGAGGGACCACGACGACACCATCATCTTGCCTGGCTTACGGGCTAGTGAACCACCACGAGTTGCGGTGATTGTCGACACCAGTGGAAGCGTATCCTCCCAGGAACTCAACCAGGCGCTAACCGAGATAAAGGGAATCAGCAAAGCCGTGGGAATGCGCGAAGCTATTGCCGTCATCGCTTGTGATGCGAAAGCGTATCCTGCTCGCTATGTTCGCTCGTCGTCATCCATCACCGACCTCAAGCTCGAAGGTGGTGGTGGCACCGACCTTCGGGAAGGGATCACCGCATCCTTAGAGCTACCAAAAAAGCCGGCGCTGGTGATTCTCATCAGTGATGGGGAATCCCCCTATCCGGTCACCTCACCAGATCCCACCGTTCAATTCATAATGGTTCTAACCGGCCGGGGTAGTGTTCCCAGCATTCCTGCCTGGATTACCCAGATCAGGATTGAGCGTTAAGGCTCAAGGGCTTACGGGCCGCCCAGTTTGATACCCGATAGAGCATGAAATGCTAGCAACTCGCTTCAAGTGAAGCCTAAGTGGTGGTGGAGTCACGACTCGCAATGGTCAACCGAGCGCCCAAACAGGCCGGTCGACACCTTCCCTATAGCAGTGTCATACGTCAAGGGTATCGTCATTGCATGATTTTCACTCAGAAACTCCCCGTCTATTGGGTTATTGATCGGGAGCGCCTCTAGTCAGGCCAGCTAGAACAGCGCCGATGTAAGGTGAGAAAGATTCGGTCAGGAATGACTTTGAGCAGGAGGTGGTCCGATTTATGAAACCCGACAAAATCGTTCCGGCCGTTTTGATGTTTGCCTTTGTCGCGGGGGTTATCGGGCTGATTGGTATCTGGTACCTGGCTCTGTTTGCGATGGCGCTGATAGTTTTCATTATTTTCCTAGTAGCCCAGTCCAAGTCGAAGAAGACCACCATGGAGGTCCTGCACTTTAGGCCGGGAAAAGAAATCCCCGCAGCTGTTTGGGCCTTGACCGAGAACGCGCCCATTACGAATGGTCCCAGTCGGGTTGAAGTGGCATTGGTTGAGCTCGACAGGTATGAGGACAACTGGGAGACCTTCAGGGACGTTGCCCAGGTGGATCGTTCCGGAGTGGTGAATGTTCAGGCGCATCTTTTTTGTTACAAGACCCCCACTGGTGACCGAGGAATGGTGCTCGCTCACGAGAGGCGGGTTTTGGGTGAGGTAAGAAAGCTTGACCTTGATACCTACTTTGAGCCGTTTTGGTCTCGTGGGGGACAGGCCGCGGTGAGGTGTCACTTTACTTTTGCACCAGACTTAACTATCACTAAAGCTATTTTTGAGATTCAGGCATACGACCAAGATGCGGGCGATAAAGCCCCCGAGCAGGGGGCTTATGCGGCATGGAAGATGATTTGGCGCGCAGTCCAAGGTAAGTCACCTCGGTAGCACTGATTGATGGCCTCTGGGTGTCGGCGGTTCGCCGTAAGCTGAGTGAAACTCTAGGCAGGAGATGACGTGAAGATTCTAACTAATGGCCACGTTGTGCTTTCCGCTAGTGACATGACGGCCGCATCGGAATGCGAATGGGCTTTCATCAGAAAATTGGATCAGGGGCTCGGTCACCAGATCGAAGTTCCTGAAGGTCAGGACCCCATGCGGGAAAAAGCTGGTGAGCTGGGTAACGTGCACGAATTAAAACTGCTCCAGGGATACCGCGAGATGTATCCAGGGGATGTAGCGGAAATTGAACGTCCTCGACCCGCACACACTGACGCGGAATTTAGCCAGGCGTTAGAGGAACGAAACAACGAAACTCTGGAAGCCCTAGAACGTGGAGTCAAGGTTGTGTTCCAGGCAACGTTCTTTGACGGTGGGTTTCAAGGATTTGCGGACTTTCTGATCAAGAATGATGACGGTGAGTACGAGGTTTTCGACGCCAAGCTAGCTAGAAAAGCAAAAGTCACCGCGTTGTTGCAACTAGCCGCCTACGCGGACCAACTGCGAACCCACGGCATTGCAGTGGGTTCGACCGCTTATTTGATTCTGGGTGATGGCACAGTGAGCCCGCACAAACTGACCGACATCATGCCGGTCTATCTAAAGCGGCGTGAGTATCTGAGACGGATAGTCGAAGACCGGCGGGAGGCTAAAGCACGTGGTGACCAGGCTGTGGAATGGGGTGACGAAGCATTCGCCATCTGCGGTCGTTGCGCAGCTTGTCAACAAAAGGTTCGCGAGCACGATGATCTCTTACTCGTGGCTGATATGCGAATGGTGCAGCGGGCAAAACTGCAAGCCGCTGGGATTTCCACACTGACCAAGCTGGCGCAAACTCAGGGTCCCGTAGAGGGCATGGCAGAGGATACTCTGCGCTCGTTGCGCGCTCAGGCCAGCGCTCAGCTTGCCACCACAAACTTGCCCGAGGGATCGACACCTTTTTACGCCGTTGACCGACCAGATGCGCTTGACGTGATTCCGGCACCCTCGCCTGGAGATATTTTCTTTGACTTCGAGGGCGACCCGATGTACGAAGAACGAGGGATCTGGAATATTGACTACCTTTTTGGGTTAGTTGATGCCCAGAGCGTCTTTCAAGGTTTTTGGGCCCACAATATTGCCCAAGAGAAGACTGCGCTTGTTGACTTTATGGAATATGTGGCTAATAAGCGGGAGCGTTATCCCGATATGCACATCTATCACTACGCGGCTTATGAACAGACCCACCTCTTGCAGCTGGCGCAGCGCCACGGGGTCCTGGAAAAAGAGGTCGACGAGCTGGTGCGGGAACATGTTTTGGTGAACCTGTACCCCATACTCAAGAGATCTATTCGGGTCGGTTCGCCGAGCTACTCACTGAAGAAGATTGAAAAAATCTATGACCCTCTCGCCCATACGGGTGATGGGGTTGTCAATGCTGCCGATTCGATTGTCGAATACAACCTGTATCGAGACTTGGTGGCTTCAGGCAACACGGCTGACGCTGAACTAAAACTTCGTGACCTGGAGAACTACAACAAAGAGGACTGCATTTCCACGCTGAAGCTTCGTGACTGGCTCCTTGCTGAACGCCAAGGTCCTGGGCGTAAAGCCGTGGTGGAATTGCCCTTCGAAGAAGACAAGGTCGACGAAGCTGATGCGCTCGAAGAATTGCTCGCCGGCTTGATTGCTGATGTGCCAGTGAGCGAGCGGACACCAAATGACCAAGCCGTTGCGTTGGCGCTGGCCGCTCTGCGATATCACTCGAGAGAGTTGCGAAGCTTTTGGTGGGAGCACTACCACCGGCTCAGCGCACCCCTAGATACCTGGGAAGACCAGCGTGACGTGCTGGTTGCCACTAGCGTTCAGGTCGTCTCCGATTGGCAGGTTGGACCACGTTCCACTAAACGTGTGATCGAGGTTTCTGGTCGCTTTGCTCCGGGAAGCAACATTCGCGTGGGTGGGGCCCCTTTCGTGATTTACGACCCGCCACCGCCCGGATTGCTGGATATCACTGACCCGGCACCTCGTGGCACCCACAACAAGACCAAAGTGTTAGAGGTGTTCGAAGGTGGCGCACTGTTAGAAGAGCGCATCTCGAAAGGCGAGATACCGTGGGAGATGGTACCGATGGCTGCTGCCCCCACAGCACCGCCGATGACGAAAGATATCCGCGCACGGATCATTGAGTGGGCTGGCACAATCGCCACGACGCTGCCGGATATTCCACAAGACCCGGCCTATGACATCTTGCGCCGGGCCACCCCGAACGGCATCTTGACCCATCCAGGTGAGGGTGTGTCACCGGCTGAGGCCATTACGGCTTCTCTAAGAGCCATAAACGGCTCATATCTTGCGGTTCAAGGACCCCCTGGAGCCGGAAAGACCCATAACGCGGCCCAAGTGATTACCACGTTGGCGACCCGGCTAGGTTGGAAGATTGGGGTTGTCGCCCAATCGCACGCCACGATTGAGAATCTTCTCAACGCGGTCGTCAACGCGGGAATGGATCCGACTCGAATCGGCAAGAAATCCCGGGCGGGT
>ERZ888423.2013-NODE-2013-length-16204-cov-7.189052_pt1 | contig 16204 bp, 14 predicted proteins | sample MGYA00520523_ERZ888423 | MGnify/ENA primary metagenome ERZ888423 (study PRJEB32303, sample SAMEA104408611) | aquatic metagenome | biome: Brackish water; feature: Pelagic; material: water | place: Baltic Sea | collected 2014-06-08T10:24:00 | depth 30,27 m ...
AGTATGCAACAAGATGTATATAGACCATCTATTATATTGCATTATATTCAAGATAATTATATAAAACCTGATGTGGTAATGGATGTCACTGATTTTGTGGAAGAGAAAATTGAATTGATAAAATGTTTTAAGACCCAATTTTACGATCCAAGATCTGGGGAACCAGAAACCCCGATTTCCGGTGTAGAATTCTTTGATTTTTTAAGAGGAAGAATGTTAAGTCACGGAAGATCAATTGGTGTAACATTCGCGGAAGGATTCAATACCTCAAGACAATTAGGCATTAGTGATCTATTTCACTTAAAATAAAAAAACTTTCGTTAATTAACGAAAGTTTTCTACTACAGGTATTTTGAATTGTGAATTGACTAAGTCTCCGTAAAAGAACAGGAACTTCTTATGTATACAATTGAGAATGGCCTAAACTAATAAACTCTTATCAAACTAGAAAATGAAAACTGCCTCTCCAAGCAGCGTACCTCTTTATGCTATTTCAAAGTTGCCATAAGAAGATAACCTGATTTTTCTCCTTATTTCTTGTATCAAACATACTAAGTTTAATTGTAGCCAAATGGACAAATGAATATTCAGCTATCTTAATTGAACAAAACGCTTCTTTGAATTATTTTTACCTTAAAGGTTTTCTAAAATTTTGAAGAATACATCTCTTTTTGCAGGACTCAATGGAACTTCAGAGCCATCTTTCATAACCACGGATCCGCCATTTCCTTTGTCATAACGATCTACATAATCAAGATTAATTAAGTGGGATTGTTGTACACGCAAAAAATTGTGACTTGTAAGTAATGTTTCATACTCTTTTAGTGTTTTGGAAACTAAAATTTTCTTCCCACCGGCTAGAAAAAACGAAGTGTAATTCCTGTCAGCTTCACAACGAATAATAGTATCTAGTTCGACAACATGGACGCTTTCTTGTGTTTTTAAAACAAGTCTTCGTTTTACATTCGGGTTAATATTGTGCTGAAGGGCATCAAATTGACTCTCTTCTTTCTTTTCGTCAATGGTTTTAATTGCTTTCTCAACTGCATTTTTCAATTCCTCCACATCAATCGGTTTCAGAATGTAATCTAAGGCACTAAATTTTATGGCTTTAATCGCAAACTCCTCATGAGCTGTAATAAAAATAACTTCAAAGTTTTTGTTTTTGATGCCCTTTATAACATCGAAACCAGTGCCATCAGGCATTTGAATATCAAGAAAAACAATATCAGGAGAATTCTCTTCAATAGATTTTATTCCTGATTCCACGTTGTTTCCACCTTGAAACGCTTGTATCTCAAAACCGAAAGAATTAATCATCTTCACAATCAATTCACGAGTTCTATTCTCATCATCTATTACGATTGCCTTTTTCATGTTAAGAGTTTTTAAGATTTTCAGCCTTGTATGGAAGCGAAATTAAAACTTTTGTGCCTGTATTCAACTTTTTGTTGAAATCTTCTACAATTAATCTACCTTCCGTACGATACTTTTTACTCATGTTATCAATTCGATCTTTGGTGATTTTCATCGCCATACTTTTATGATCCTTGCTCTTTTTATTTAATTCAGCTCCTTTACGACCAATTCCATTATCTTCTATGATGACGTTCAGCATGTTATTTTGTTTACTGAACGATATAAGTATGAATCCTCCCTCAATTGTATGAAGCTGGCCATGTTCAATTGCATTTTCAATAAAAGGTTGTGTAATCATTGGTGGAATTACTGCACCTTCTTCGAATAAAATATCTTCACATTCGATCGAATAATCAAAACGGTCTTCAAATCTCAATTTTTGAGTTTCTAAGTACTTTTGAAGGATTTCAATCTCCGTTTCTATCGGGATGAATTCCTTCGGAGAATTTTCCAAAATTAAACGCATCAATCTCGAAAAGTTCACCAAAAATTTGGAAGAATTCTCCGTATCGTTTTCATAAATATAACTTTGAATTACCGACATGGCGTTAAATACAAAGTGGGGATTCATTTGAGCCCGCAGAAGGGTTTGCGACATCTCGGCTTCTTTTCTTTCTTGTTTAATTCTTGTTTGGTTCCATCGATAAAAGACAATGATTCCTGCAAGGACACTAATAATTAAAAAGCCGATGATGAAGTACATCTGGGAATTATTTCGCAATTGAACGTTTTCCAATTTTGTAGATGTAAAGGCACGTTCCTGACGCTGACGTTCAATTGAATCTGATTGCATCATAATTAATCGATCTCGCTGCTCAGAGCGATACAACTCACTTAATTCGGCAATTTTAGTGGCTGATTGAATTGTTGTATTACTGTCTTGATAGTCCAAGTACATGTCTAAGTATTTTAATGCCTCATTCGTTTTACCGACATCCCGATATACATCTGCAATCTCTCGGTAAGTTGAGTAAATCTGATTTTTAGAACCAAATTGCTCTCGAATTTCAATTGATCGTTGCAAATAATTCAAGGCATTCGCATACTTTTTTTGTTTTCGGAATACTGTCCCAACATTATGATAAACACCTGCAATTTTTTCCTTATTTCCAGTTGATTCGTAAAAAACCAATGATTTATTGAAACTACTGGCTGCAAGCGTGTAATCTTTTTGCTCTCGATAAATCATTCCCAAGATATCGTAAGCTTCACCTAAACCATTGAAGTCATTTAATTCCGATAACAAACGAATGGCTCTTTGGGTGCTTTCAATCGCTTTTTTGAATTCTTTTCGTCCAAAATAAATAGTTCCTAAATTAGAAAGAGCCAATCCCATCTGGTGATAATCGGCGATTTTTTGAGCATGTTCGTAGGATTGCTTGAAATAATATTCAGCATCATTCAAATTGTATATGAGTCGCTGAGATACGCCCAATTCACGATTATATTTGGCTAAACGAAAACGGTCATTTACTTCCAACGCCAATTGCAAGCTGATAATGTTTTTTGCTACACTTAGCTCTAATTGACCAAAATAGGCATACACCCTTGCTTGAGTGTTGAAACTTTCAGCAAGAATACTCTTGTTTGATGTTCGACGGGCAAATTGAATCGACATTTCCGTGTAACGAAGTGCCGAGTCCTTTTTATTGTCGAGCATAAAGTTAAAGGCGATTAAGTTCTTGACCTCCGCAATTTTGGCATTTTGCCTTTTCTTCTCAGCAATTTTCTGTGCATTTTTTAAATAGAAATCAGCCGTTTCGAATTCTAATAAATTACTGTGATAATTACCAAGATGCTTGTAAATCTTAAAAGATACTTCCTCCGTATTTAAACGATTTAAAAACTGCTGACAACCAAGTACATCTCTGAAATACTCTTCTTGTCGCCCCAAAATTTCGTTCACTTCGGCACTGTAAATCAAGGCACTGAACCTTATTGAATCGTCAAAAACACGACTTTTTTGTAATAAAACATCTTTTAAAGAATCGGCACGGTAAATATTATTCGATTTGTAATATTCACCAAGAATCAACAAGCGCTTAAAACGTTTCGATTCATCCTTTTCTTTGCGAATGGATTCCAATAATTGCTTTTCCCGGGCTGTTTGACTATGACCAACAGTGGGTAATAGGATGAAAAAACTCATCACAATTAAATACAAGATATGTTTGTTCAATCGCATTCTCGAATCTAAAGGTAGTATTTTGACTCATAATTTTACTTTGACTCATCAAATATTCTTGTGGTGATTAATTCTCCTCTTGAATTCCTATCTTTGGAACCTTAAATTCAAGAATAGAATGGAATACAATTTTCGCGAAATAGAAAACAAATGGAGAGGCTTTTGGGCTGAAAACAAGACCTTCAAAGTGACTGAAGACCAAACAAAGCCAAAATTCTATGTTTTAGACATGTTTCCTTATCCATCCGGAGCAGGTTTGCATGTTGGACATCCACTTGGTTATATTGCCTCGGATATCTATGCGCGTTACAAACGTTTGCAAGGATTCAACGTCTTGCACCCAATGGGTTACGATTCATTTGGTTTGCCAGCCGAACAGTATGCGATTCAAACTGGACAACATCCCGCTCTCACGACAGAAGAAAATATTGCGCGTTACCGCGATCAATTAGATAAAATTGGATTCTCGTATGATTGGGATAGAGAAGTGCGTACTTCATCTCCTGAATACTATAAATGGACGCAGTGGATTTTCAAGCAATTATTCGATTGTTATTACGATAACAAAACAAATAAAGCGGAACGAATTTCCAATTTGGTTTCAGTATTCGAAGCGAATGGAAATAGTGAAGTAAATGCTTGTTCTGACTGTGAAACTATTTTTTCAGCAGCTGAATGGGAAGCCTTCGACGAACGTAAAAAAGAAGAAATTTTACAGGAATACCGTTTGGCTTACTTGGCTGATAGTTGGGTAAACTGGTGTCCAGCTTTAGGAACTGTTTTAGCCAATGACGAAGTCGTAAACGGCGTTTCTGAGCGAGGCGGCCATCCAGTTGAACAAAAATTAATGCGCCAGTGGTCAATGCGTATCAAAGCGTATGCAGAACGTTTAATCACTGGATTAGACACTGTTGATTGGACAGAATCCATCAAGGATCAACAACGCAACTGGATCGGAAAATCTGTCGGCTGTAGCCTTCAATTCCAAATTCCAAATTCCAAATTCAGAATTGAGGTGTTCACCACTCGCCCCGATACTGTTTACGGTGTTTCGTTCATGGTACTAGCGCCTGAACATCCGTTTGTAGACCAAATTACAACAGCAGAATACGCTGAAGCGGTAGCAAATTATAAGAAAGAAGCATCCTTGAAATCAGAACGCGATCGTCAAGCAGATGTGAAAAACATTACTGGACAATTTACTGGAGCTTATGCTATTCATCCTTTCAATGGCGAGAAAGTGCAGATCTGGATTGGGGATTATGTCTTGGCTTCCTACGGAACAGGTGCGGTAATGGCTGTTCCTTGTGGCGACCAACGCGACTACGATTTTGCGAAACACTTCAACATAGAGATCATTAATATTTTTGCTGATGTTGATATCTCGGAGGCTGCTTACACCGAAAAAGATGCTGTAATTGCTAATTCAGATTTCTTGAATGGTTTAGACGCGAAAAGCGCTATCAAAAAAGCGATTGAGGTCATCGAAGCCAAAGGTATTGGAAAAGGAAAAACAAATTACCGTTTGCGCGATGCAGTTTTCAGTCGTCAACGCTATTGGGGAGAACCGTTCCCCGTTTATTATAAAAATGAATTGCCGTATTTGGTAGACGATGCGAATTTGCCCATCGAATTGCCAGATGTCGATAAATACTTGCCAACAGAAGATGGTGAACCACCTTTGGCGCGAGCTGAAAAAAGTGCTTGGAACTTCTCTCAAGGTGATCGTATGGAATACAACACAATGCCTGGTTGGGCAGGAAGTTCATGGTATTTCTTGCGCTATATGGATCCGAAAAACGAGCAAGCGTTCGTTTCAAAAGAAAAGGCCGATTATTGGAAACAAGTGGATTTATACATAGGAGGTTCGGAACACGCAACGGGTCACTTGTTGTACTCGCGCTTTTGGACAAAATTCTTGTTCGACCAAGGTTACATTGGCTTTGATGAGCCGTTTGCTAAGATGATCAACCAAGGGATGATTTTGGGAAGAAGTAGTTTCGTGTATCGAGTAAAAGACACCAATAAATTTGTATCGAATTCTATGAAAGATCAATTTGAGGTGACGGCATTACACGCTGATATTTCTCTCGTTGATAACGACAAATTGGATATTGAAGGATTTAAAGCATGGCGATCAGAGTTCGCGAATGCAGAATTCATTTGTGAAGAAGACGGATTATACATCTGTGGAAACGAAGTCGAGAAAATGTCGAAATCTAAGTACAATGTTCAAACCCCGGACGAACTCGTAGAGAAATTTGGAGCAGATACATTGCGCATGTACGAAATGTTCTTAGGTCCATTAGAGCAAAGTAAACCATGGGATACTAAAGGAATCAATGGAGTGCACAACTTCTTGCGTAAATTATGGCGTTTGTTCAACATCGACGAAAGTGGAAAAGCGAATGTATCAGCAGAACAGCCATCAAAAGAAGCCTTGAAAACATTGCACCGTACGATAAAGAAAATGAGTGATGATTTAGATCGTTATTCATTTAATACAGGTGTTTCGAATTTCATGATTTGTGTAAATGAATTGTCAGACCAAAAATGCAATAATAAGCACATTTTACAGGATGTTATCATCATGCTTTCGCCATATGCACCGCACATTTGTGAGGAGTTGTGGATAAAATTGGGCAACAAAGCAGGAGAAATCAATTTTGCGACCTTCCCGAAATTTGATGAAGCAATGCTGGTAGAAGCGAATATTTCTTACCCAGTTTCCTTCAACGGAAAAATGCGTTTGAAAATTGAGTTACCAACTGCCTTTGGGCCAAAAGAAGTGGAAGAAGCTGTTTTAGCAAATGCTGACGCACAAAAATACTTGGATGGAAATACACCGAAAAAGGTGATTGTTGTCCCTGGTAAGATTGTGAATATTGTGATGTAAATACTTTCTTCTACTTGTAACTTTCATCTAAAGTAGTTTGTTTAAGAACTATGTGTAAACACTTTTTAATCATTTGTTTTTTAGGCTTAAGTTCTTACTGCGTGACTCAAGATACCTTGTACGTTGTTTCTCCAGCGCGCAATACAATTTACGCTGAACTATTCGGTCAATCCTTGTATTACTCCATAAATTATGATCGAATTCATCTTGAGTCAAGCAGAAGCAAAACGAGCTTTACACTGGGAGCATGTTTCTTGCCGGTTACTGATTTTTATACCACAGCTGGCTCTGGGAGTTATAATTATTTACTCGGTAGACGCAATCATTACTTGGAGTTAGGGATTGGGCTTACTGGTATGCAGCTGGTAAGTGGAAACGTAACATCATCTTACACAACAACCAATGCCCAAGGGGAAGAAATCACCCAAAGTGCTCTTGGTTCATCCACCAATTATTTTTTGTTTTTAACACCTAAGATTGGTTATAGATTCCAACAATTAGACGGCGGATTCTTTGGTCGATTTACCCTTACACCACCGGTAGGATTAATTAGTTATTATGGGCCCTTTCAAGCATACAATAATCCAAATTTCAATTCTGGAGGTGAATATATCTTATTATTTCAAGAAGCGGCATTTTTTCCTACCATCATATTTCCATGGGCTGGGATCTCTTTTGGATATACTTTTTAGCAACTAGAGTCGTTATACTTTTTAAATCTTCTGCATCTATTTTACATTTTGGCACATCCTTTGCTTTTGGGCAAGAACTATAATTCTGCGTTATGAAAAAGTTAGTTTATTTTACTGGATTAATAGGCTTGTTTATCACAATGACAAGCAGTACTGAAATCACTTATCCAACTGTTACAAATAAGTCCTTCCAAATAGGAGAAAAATTGCGTTACCGTGTTACTTATGGTTTCATGGATGCTGGTGAAGCAGTAATGGAGGTGAAAACCACAACCAAAAAAGGAGCAAACCGCGAATTGATGCATGCTGTAGGAACAGGTAAAACGTTGGGAGGATTCAATGCCTTCTTCAAAGTGACCGATACTTACGAATCATACTTAGACAAGAAAGGTGTGTTTCCTTGGTTTTTTGTGCGACGAGTTGATGAAGGAGGCTACAAATTGAGTCAAGATTATACATTTAAGCAAGATAAGTATAAAGTGGATAATGGAAAAGGAAAAGAATTCAAGATTCCGGTTGGAATTCAAGACATGGTTTCTGCCTTCTATTATGCAAGAACTTTGGATTTTAAGGATATGAAAAAAGGCCAAACTTTTGAATTCAAATGTTTTATGGATGATGAAATTTATAACTTGAAAATAAAGTATGTTGGAGATGAATTGATTCACATTCGTAAAGGTAAATTCAATTGCCACAAATTTGTTCCAGTTGTACAAACAGGGCGTTATTTCAAAAGTGAAAATGATGTAAACTTTTGGGTTACAAATGATGCAAACAAGATTCCGGTGCTGGTAAGAGCAAAAATTCCAGTTGGAACCGTTAAAATGCACTTAGTAGAATGGAGTGGATTAAAAAATACATTGACAAGCAAGGTCGAGTAATAACCAGTAAACAAAAAAGAAGCCGTCACTAAGTTCTAGGACGGCTTTCTTTTTGTCCCAATTTTAGGTGATTTTAGAAAATTTTCATTTTTTTTCTGCATTCTTTACCCAAATACTTTCAAAGTTCATCTTTTCATTTATTTTTGCTCAAAATTGTTAAATGGACAGTGCGTTTGAGTTGGTAGAGAAAGAATCTGTGGTTGGATTAAACTTTCCAGCAACAGAGGTTTTAAAAAGTGAAGAGGATAGATTGCTGAGATCAAGCGAATTGGAACGAGCAATTGCACTTGGAAACTTAGAACATCAAAAAGTTAAGATTTATTTTGAAGATGATAAGAAGAAAAAATGTGTTCACACTACCATTTGGGCGGTGACTGCAGATGCAATTGTGTTAAAACAGAATTCAATTATACCGATTAGAAGAATACATAAACTAGAAATATAAAAATCATGACTAAGAGAAGAACCATAATTAGTTACGATAAGCTAACGATCGATCAAAAAAAGCAAATCCTGAAGGACTTTCCAGACGGATACATTAACCATCTTACAACAATTAAAACGCCTACTGGTGAATTGCTGGAGGCCTTGATCTGGGAAACGGATGAGGTAATCTATTTGGTTAAAATCACGAAAACAAAACCAGTGAAAGCTGCAGTTGCTGAAGATGAAGATGAGGATGATTTCGACGAGGACGAATTGGACAAAGTTGATGACATCAAAGATGATGAGTTGGATGCTGATGATGACGATGAAGAAGAAGATTACGACAAACCAGATGATGATGCTGGTGAAGAAGAAGATTAATTTGTTGATACAAAAAAGAGCTCCAATTGGAGCTCTTTTTTTGTTAGTATATACTTTTAATCGTTCAACTTCAATACAGCCATGAAGGCTTCTTGTGGAACTTCTACACGACCAATTTGACGCATACGCTTCTTACCTTCTTTTTGTTTTTCTAATAACTTACGTTTACGTGAGATATCACCACCATAACATTTTGCGGTAACATCTTTACGCAAAGCTTTAATTGTTTCACGTGCAATTACTTTTGCACCAATCGCTGCCTGTATTGGAATTTCAAATTGTTGACGTGGAATCAATTCTTTTAATTTAACACAGATTTTCTTCCCTAAATCATAGGCATTACTTCTGTGAACTAATGCAGAAAGCGCATCTAACTGTTCGCCATTCAACAATAAGTCCATTTTAATTAAATCCGATGCTTTGTAGCCAACAGGGTGATAATCGAAAGAAGCATATCCTCTTGAAACGGACTTTAAACGGTCGTAGAAATCAAATACAATCTCTGCCAAGGGCATTTCAAACGTTAATTCAACACGGTCCTGAGTCAAATAGACTTGGTTTTTTAATTCACCTCGTTTCTCTATACACAAGGTCATGATTTGTCCAATGTATTCTGATTTTGTAATGACTTGTGCTTTAATGTATGGCTCTTCAATACGATCCACTCCTGAAGGATCAGGAAGTTCGGAAGGATTGTTAACAATCAATGCTTTGTCTTTTTCTTTGTTCATATAACAGAAGTAAGACACATTGGGAACGGTTGTAATAACCGTCATGTTGAATTCGCGTTCCAAGCGTTCTTGGATAATCTCCATGTGTAACATTCCTAAGAATCCACAACGGAAACCAAAGCCTAAGGCAGCTGAAGACTCAGGTTCAAATACCAAGGATGAATCATTCAATTGCAATTTTTCCATTGAATAACGCAATTCTTCATATTCATCGGTCTCTACAGGATAAATTCCGGCAAAAACCATTGGTTTTACATCCTCAAATCCTTTAATTGCTTCAGTGGTTGGGTTTGCAGCTAATGTAATGGTATCACCCACCTTCACTTCTTTGGCAGTTTTAATACCTGAAATAATATAACCAACGTCTCCTGCTCGAACTTCTTGACGTGGACTTAGGTCCATTTTCAAAATTCCAATTTCATCTGCATTGTAATCTTTTCCTGTATTCAAGAAACGCACTCTATCACCTTTTTTGATAACGCCGTTTCTTACGCGGAAATAAGCAATAATTCCTCTGAATGAATTGAAAACGGAATCAAAAATCATTGCTTGTAAAGGCGCGTTTTCATCTCCTTTCGGCGCTGGAATACGATTGATGACAGCAGAGAGAATTGCATCAACTCCAAGTCCAGTTTTACCAGATGCTTGGATAATATCTTCCATATCGCAACCCAGTAATTCAATGATTTGATCAGACACTTCTTCTGGCATAGCACCAGGAAGGTCCATTTTATTTAAAATAGGGATGATTTCTAAATCGTGTTCAAGAGCAAGGTAAAGATTAGAAATTGTTTGCGCTTCAATGCCTTGAGAGGCATCAACAATTAACAAAGCCCCTTCACAAGCTGCAATAGAACGAGAAACTTCATATGAAAAATCAACATGTCCGGGGGTATCAATCAAATTCAAAACATAATCTTGTCCCTCGAATTTGTAATTCATTTGAATAGCGTGACTCTTAATGGTAATTCCTCTTTCGCGTTCAAGGTCCATATCGTCCAAGGCTTGCGCTTGCATGTCTCTGTCAGAAATAGTGCCTGTTGTCTGTAAAAGTCGATCGGCCAAGGTGCTTTTACCATGGTCAATGTGTGCGATAATACAGAAATTACGAATGTTTTTCATATGTTGATTTGAATAATAAAAGCCTTAAAATTGGGCTAATAAGAGCGCAAAAATACGTCAAAAAAATGAAAAAAATGAGTGCGATTAAAGGAGATTGGATTGGTATAAAAAATTAAGAGGAGAAAACTGGCATTTCCTCCCCTTAAAACCTAAACTACTACTACTACTTATGAAAACTAACTTTTACTACGATTAAACACTTTTCAAATTGTGTGCCAACTTTTCAGGTATTTAATTTTTGCGTGGTTAATACCATAGAAACGCATTTGGAACATGAATAGTACAGTTTTGTTGGGGTTTTAACGTTTTTTAAGAAAGCATAGCTGTTCTTTTGTGAAAAATAAGGGACACTTCATACACAATGCATAGTTCGTATTATTTCAAATCGCTCTTTTAGGTTAGCAAAGATTTACTTAATTTCGTCTCCGATGAGTTCTTCAGTAGAAAAATACAGTAAAAGAGGCGTGCGCTCTAGTTATATTTCAACGGTGATTGGTATTTCACTCGTATTATTTATGATTGGCTTAGTGCTTGGCGGTGTTTTTGGCTTGGACAATGTTCAGAAAAAGGCAAAGGAAAGTTTACAAGGTGATTTGTTTTTTAAAGCAGAATTGAATGAGGCTGATATCAAGCAAATCGAACAAGAACTGAAAACGTGGAATGAATTTTCTGATGTAACGTTTGTTTCTCCGGATAGAGCTATTGAAGAATTTAGCGGCACTAATGGCAATAAAGAAGACATTCTTTCCATTTTTGAAGGCGAAAATCCACTTCCATCCACGATTAGTTTTAAACCAAAAGCTGATTTCGCGACGAAAGATGGGATGGAAAAAATTAAAGCGAAGTTATTATCATCCTATCCAGAACAAATTGATGAAGTGAATTATGATCAAAGCAGCGTTGAGTCAGTTAACTTAGGATTCAAACAATTTGTATTTCTTTTCTTGGCGGTAGCTTTATTATTGATAATCGTTGCCGTTGCAATGATCAATAATACAATTCGTTTGGCGCTCTATTCAAAACGATTTACGATTAAAACAATGCAACTAGTTGGTGCAAAACCTTCTTATATTCGTAGACCATTTTTAATGCAATCTATTTTGCAAGGCGCTGTTTCTGCTTTGATTGGGATTGCATTATTGATGACTTTATTTTATGCTTTAAACAATATGTTGAATAGTTTTGAAATCAGTTACTCCCTAGAAACCTTCCTTTTGTTAGTGGTTTCTTTGATGGGAATTGGGATTATCATTACCTTCATATCCACGTGGTTCGCACTTAACAAATATTTGCGAATGAAATTGGATGATTTATATTAATTTTGACTTCATGAGCGACAATAAATCACAATTTGGCTTTCAGCCAGAGAATTACAAAATACTTTTGATTGGTTTGGCAATCAATGTGCTTGGATTTATCTTAATGATCGGTGGCGCAGCGACTGAAGCGAATGACTTTGATTCAAACGAGCTTTTTAGCGCACGTCGTATCACTATTGCACCTATTTTAATTGTGCTTGGATACGTAGTAATTCTTTACGCTATCATGAAGCGCAAGTCAACCAAAGAATAATTTTTTTTCAATGAATTTTATAGATGCAATAATCCTCGCAATTATCGAGGGTTTAACGGAGTTTTTGCCCGTTTCTTCAACGGCTCATATGATCTTTATGAGCTCGATTAATGGAACAAGTGGCGATGAGTTCGTGAAAATGTTTCAAGTTTCCATTCAATTCGGAGCGATACTTTCAGTAGTAGCTTTGTATTGGAGAAAATTCTTCGATTTCAAATCACCCATGTTTTATATCAAATTAGCGCTTGCAGTCGTTCCAGCATTGATTTTAGGAAAGTTGTTTGACGATAAAATTGAAACTATTCTTGAAAAACCGATTCCAATTGCCATCGTTCTAATAATTGGTGGATTTGTATTGTTGTTCATCGACCGATTTTTTAAACGACCAAAAATTCAAAAGGAAGAAAATATCAGTATTCAAAAAGCAGTGGTTATTGGTTTTTGGCAATGTTTAGCAATGATGCCAGGGACAAGTCGATCTGCTGCTTCAATTATTGGAGGAATGCAACAAGGCTTAACGCGAAAATTGGCAGCTGAATTTAGTTTCTTCTTAGCAGTTCCTACTATGCTAGCAGTAACTTGTTACTCTATCTTTTTAAAGGATTGGAATTATAAAGGAGTCGAACAAAAGGGCTATGAAATGATTACGTCAAGTTCTGAAAACATAACATTATTTGTAATTGGAAATGTCATAGCATTTGTTGTGGCGGCCTTAGCAATCAAATTATTTATTGATATTATTGACAAGTACGGTTTCAAAATTTGGGGTATTTACCGAATTATTGTTGGAACAGCTTTGTTGATATATTTTAGTTTGGCTTAATGAATTACGAAGAAGGCGAAACAATTCTAGTCGACAAGCCATTGCATTGGACATCATTTGATGTGGTGAATAAATTACGATGGAACATCAAGCAAGCTTTAGGAGTTAAAAAAATTAAAGTGGGTCACGCTGGGACGCTAGACCCCCTCGCTACTGGATTATTAATTATTTGTATCGGCAAACACACCAAGCGTATTGATGAATTGATGGTTGGAATGAAAACGTACACTGGGACAATTCTCTTAGGCAAAACAACGCCTTCGTATGATTTGGAAAGTGAGTATGATCAGGAATTTCCAACAGAACATATTACTACCGAGTTATTAGATCAAGCACGTTTACAATTTATTGGCACGATTCAGCAAGTACCGCCTATTTTTTCTGCAAAACAAGTAGATGGGAAAAGAGCGTATGATTTAGCCCGAGCAGGAAAAGCAGTCGAATTGAAAGCCAATACAATTGAAATTTCATCTTTTGAAATTTCAACAGAGCGTTTTCCAGAAGTTGATTTCATCGTAAGTTGTTCAAAAGGGACCTATATTCGCTCAATCGCTAGTGATTTTGGAAAAGCACTTCAATCTGGTGGAACATTAATTTCTTTGCGACGTACTATGTCAGGTGGCTTATCTATTGAAAATGCTAAGTCAGTAGATGAGTGGATTGAGGTGATTAGAGGCACTTCTGAAATTACCACTTGACAAGGCCTTCTTTATTTTGTATCTTTGCGCTCCTTTTGTAAAGAACGGTATTAAAAATTAACATTCCCCTTATGAGTAAAATGAAACTTTCTGAATTTAGTTTTGATCTTCCAAACGAACTAATTGCAGAATATCCAAGCGAAAATCGTGATGAAGCGCGATTGATGGTTATCAACCGTGAAAAAAACACAATCGAACATAAGTTATTCAAGGATATCGTTAATTATTTCTCAGAAGGAGATGTAATGATTATGAATAACACCAAAGTTTTTCCAGCTCGTATGTATGGGAACAAAGAAAAAACAGGTGCTAAAATTGAAGTTTTCTTGTTGCGTGAATTGAATCGTGAGAGTTTACTTTGGGATGTTTTAGTTGATCCAGCAAGAAAAATAAGAATTGGAAATAAACTGTATTTCGGTGAAGATGATTCATTAGTAGCAGAAGTTATAGATAATACAACGTCAAGAGGTCGTACTTTGCGTTTCCTTTTTGACGGGCCATACGAAGAGTTCAAAGCAAAAATAACTGAGTTAGGAGAAACTCCCCTTCCTAAATACATCAAACGTGAGGTAGAAGCATCAGATGAAGAGCGTTACCAAACTATATTCGCGAAAGAAGAAGGTGCCGTTGCAGCTCCAACAGCTGGCTTGCATTTTTCACGTGAATTGATGAAGCGTTTAGAATTGAAAGGAATCAACTTTGCAGAAGTAACATTGCACGTTGGTTTAGGAACTTTTAGACCAGTTGAAGTAGAAGATTTAACGAAGCACAAAATGGATTCTGAGCAAGTGATTATTTCAGAGAAATGTGCGAATATCGTGAATTCTGCTAAGCTTGCTAAAAAGAAAGTGTGTGCTATTGGAACAACTTCAATGCGTTCAATTGAAACATCCGTATCGACTGAAGGTTTATTGAAGCCTTACGATGGTTGGACAAATAAATTCATTTTCCCTCCATATGATTTCAGTATTGCAGATTGTATGGTAACGAATTTCCACACTCCACTTTCTACACTTTTAATGATGATTTCAGCATTTTGCGGTCATGATTTAATGATGGAAGCATACAAACAAGCGGTTGAAGAGAAATACAAGTTTTATTCTTACGGTGATGCGATGTTAATTTTTTAAGAAAACATATTTTAAGGAAGAGCTACTCGAAACAGTAGCTCTTTTTTTTTGCAGTCATTTTTTAGAAATACGTAGATTTGACTTGTCTAATATTTTTGAAATGAACGAAGTTGACATGTATATTTCAACATTTCCAGTCGAAACACAAGAGCGATTAGAGCAGATGCGAAAGTTGATAAAGGAAATTACTCCAGAAGCAAAGGAAGTCATCTCTTATGGAATTCCAACCTATGTTTTACATGGAAATCTGATTCATTTTGGCGGTTTTAAAAATCACATAGGTTTTTATCCAGGTCCAAATGCCATCGTAACTTTCAAAGAAGATCTAGTAAATTTTAAACAAGCAAAAGGCTCTATTCAGTTTCCTTTGAGTCAACCGATACCATTAGATGTCATTCGGAAAATCGTTTTACTTCGTATAGAAGAGAATAAGTTGAAAGCGGCAAAGAAGAATAAAGCGTAATATTGTATTGTAATGATGAAACGCCAATTTTTAGAACGAATTCCTCTTTTAACAGCTCTAACGGCTATCATTTTGTTCTATTCTTATTTTTTTGGCGACGCAATCTTATCACCAAATTCCTACATGCATTCAGCAGAGCATGATGGTTTAAAGAATTATTTTACATTCAGTTATCATACTGCAAATGATGGTGTTGCAACTGAATTCAAGGGAATGAATTATCCTTTTGGAGAAAACATCATCTATACGGATAGTCAACCTTTCATTGGGTTTTTAGTTGGATGGCTACCATTTTTAAAAGGTTATGAAGTTGGTTTTTTAAACTTACTGATGTACTTCAGTGTGTTGTTGGCAGGAATCGTGTTGTGGAAAATCTTTAAACACCTCAATGTAAACACCTGGATAGCTGCCGCGGGGATATTTGCCATTATTGTTTTAAGTCCCCAATTTTTCCGAATGAAAGCTCATTATGCATTGTCATATATGTGGGTGATTCCATTCGTAATACTGTTATTGTTGCGCTTTATTGAGGGTGATAGAAAGATAAAGTATTCCATTTTTTTATTTGTTTTTCTGCTAATTGTCTTTTTTATTCATCCGTATTTGGGATTAATGGCCTTGATTTTTACAGGTATTTCTCTAGGGTTGTTTTTCTTGTTTCGGAAATTAAGTTTTAAGCAAGCGGCAATTGCACTTGGAATGGTGGGTGGGTCAGCTATATTTTTCAAATTATTTTTGTTGCTGACAGATCATCATATAAATCGAACGATACAGCCATCTGGATT
>ERZ888423.2014-NODE-2014-length-16203-cov-5.557902_pt1 | contig 16203 bp, 9 predicted proteins | sample MGYA00520523_ERZ888423 | MGnify/ENA primary metagenome ERZ888423 (study PRJEB32303, sample SAMEA104408611) | aquatic metagenome | biome: Brackish water; feature: Pelagic; material: water | place: Baltic Sea | collected 2014-06-08T10:24:00 | depth 30,27 m ...
AGGGGATCGAATAGCATCTGCCGTCGTCGGTTTCCTCAAAGTCGCCGAACTCGATAGGCAGGTTCAGGATGCGGACGGAGAGACGCAGATGGTCGTTCTCGGCCAGATAGACCAGATCAACCTCGGGCATCGACCAGCGGGCGAGGACTTCTGGCAGGGTAAAATATGCCTTCACGATTTCCATCAAGGCCCCCGATTCCCATGATATGCGTTCGCGCATTGTTCTAACCTCTTGACCGTCCCATTTCAATCTTGTTATGTCCGCTTTCATCCACAGGCCTCTGGGGACAACATGACCGTACACCACACCCTGTCCGAACGCCTGCGCGCCCGCGCAGATCAGTTGGGCCTGACACCGGCCCAGGTGGCGGAGATGGCCGGGGTCAACCGCTCCTTCGTCTATGACATCCTGCGCGGACGCTCGGTGCGCCCCGGCCTCGACCGGCTGGCCGATGTCGCCCGTGTGCTGAAGGTCGACCGCGAATGGCTGATCCACGGGATCGGCGAGATCGAGGGCCCCTCCCCCTTCGCCGAGCGTCCCGACGATGCCTTCGTGGCCATCGCCCATGCCGCGCCCCGCCCCGCCATGGGCGGCGGGTCAGTCGTGACCGAGGATGGCGACACGCCCGGCCGCGCCTACCACTTCCGCGGGTCCTGGATCCGCCACAAGCTGAAGGCCAGCCCGTCACAGCTGCGCATCATGCATGTGCAAGGCGACAGCATGGTGCCCACGCTTCACGACGGCGATGCCGTGCTGGTGGACATGGCCCGCCAGTTTCCCAGCCCCCCCGGCATCTTCGTCCTCGACGACGGGATGGGGCTGGTCGCCAAGCGGCTCGAACACATCCCGAACAGTGACCCACCGGCAGTGCGCGTGATCTCCGACAACCCGCTCTACCCCGCCTACGAGCGCACCGCCGACGAGATCCGCATCATCGGCCGCATCCGCTGGTTCGCGCGGGAGATATGAGCAAGGTACTCACCATTGGCATCCGCGCGCGCACCGGCAAGGTACCGGAAATGAAGAAGCGCCCGCGAGATTTCTCTCCGGGCGCAGCTCTGCGATAATTCGTACATGCGTCAAGGGGGGCAGCTTTGTCAATCTGCCTCCCAAGTTTGGGTTTGATCGCATTTGCAAGAAGGTGCACGCACATCCATGCGCGCGCTCTGCCGCGCGTATGAGCAGCGCCTGGCAACCATCTCAAGCTTCGGTGGCAACGCGCATGTCTGCCTACTCTTTCAGCGTCCGCCTGAAACTCATGAATGCGGCAACGACCCTTTCCGGGTCGGATGTTTCAGTCCGCAGGTCATCTGGCAGTCGACGCGCAAGCGCAAAGAGATAATCCTCAGGTATTTTCAGTATCGCTGAGAACTGGCGGATCAAATGCCCCGAGCTTGGACTACGACGGTCATGCTCGATGTCGTTGAGGTACTGCGGCGACAGCGCACCGGTCTCATCCTCCTTCATCACACGGGCGGCGAGCTCCTTTTGGCCAAGTCCTAACGCCTTCCGGGCTTTCGAGATCGCTTGGCCAAAGGTCACGCCTTCGGCAGACATGAACGGTCCATCGCACCTTCTCCTTGTCAATCCGCTTGTTCGCGGATCGTGGTGAGGATACGCTAATTTGCGTAGAGCATCAACGGCGGGGAATGGTAGCAGTCATGTTTCACCTGACGGCACGCGTCGCCTGGCACGATTCCCGCTGGAACGGGACCGTCTGCCGCCAACCATCGTGCAACTCGTTCTGCGTTGCGCTTGATCGCGTCCGCGAAGAGCGTGATGACGTCCAAGAGGACGCGAATGCGGGAAAACAATGGAGCACCCTTTCGACCAACGATTTGCCCCCATGCAAGGCAGAGTCTGGCGCGTTCATGAATGACGCCGAATGGACCCGGCGCTTCGTCCACCCATATGCCGACATCACGAAGGCGGCCGGGACTCATGGCCACCTGAAGCCAACGTCGGTAAAAATTCCGCCTTACGCCACATTCGTGGTGCCCTTCGCATGGATGCTGCGGAGTGAGCAGGATGCCATCGACGAGCGGCTCCCAACGCCCCTTCCCCCGGACGATGAGTCACCATTCAAAAGCCCTTGGGTGTTCGGCCGTGCGCGCCAGGAAGCTATCCTGAACCTTTTCTCAAGCCGGCTGACCCCACAGCATTCCTTGGTCTTCTTTTACTGCAAAGAAGGTCAACCGCTCGGCGACACAATCTCACGCCTCGTGATGGGCGTCGGAAAGATCACGACCGTAACGCCGCCGAAGGCCTTCGAGGTAAACGAGAACAAGCCAACTCACCTGATGTGGGATCTATTGATCCGCCACTCAATCCGCCCCGATGGGGCCGACGGCTTTCTTCTGCCATACCACGAGTACCTCGAGCCCACTGGAGACCCTGAAGAGGACACTCGGCGGCAGGATTTGCTGCAGCAAATAGCTGTCCCTGCGGATGCTGCCCACGTCCGAGTTTTCTCGTACGCAGCTGAACTCGCGCCACCAGACATCGGACTCTCCACGCTGGTCCGATGCCTCGAGGCTGTTCGGAAGATTCGCGAACACGGAATCGCAAAAGGACCGTGGGAGCGCCGCGAGGAATGGCTCAATGAGCAGATCGCCCAGGCATGGCACGACCGCGGACCGTTCCCTGGACTCGGGCCGTCTCTCGAAGCGATTGGGATGCGACTAGGTACCGCTCTGGCGCTGGAACTTCTTGCCTCCGGCGTCGTAAAATCGGACGGCGACCCGTGGCCTGTGATAGATGCACTGTTTCTTGGAAAAATGGCTCCTCCGCAGCCCGCCTACGCCGAAGATCTGAAGGCGTCACGGGCATCATGGGTCGGTCTTTCTGAAGAACGCCGCGCGCTGCTCAAGTTGCTTTCGCGCTTCGCACTGACTTCGGCGCAGGCATTACGATGGTTCGATCCGAAAGAGCGTAGTAAAGGGACGGCGGTAAAGATCACCGACGAGGAAATCCTCGCAAACCCTTACCGGATGAGCGAGGTAGACCTCGGCGACTGGGATGATTCCCCGGTGTCGGTAGGATTGATTGATCGGGGCCTCCTTCCAGATTCAACGATAGCCTCGAAGCATCCGGTTCCGGTACCTTCCACCGTGGTTTCGCCGAACGATGCCCGACGCCTGCGTGCGGCGCTCGTTGAAGTGCTGCGGAAGGCATCTGAAAGCGGGGATTCGCTACTGAGTATCTCGGAGGCCCTGCAACGGGCGGGTACGTTGGACCTTGCCCATCCTTGCGTGATCGGAAGTGACTGGCCAAGTGCCAACCGCGCTTCGCTGGATGGCGTCGTCGAGTTAATCGATGTGCCGGTTGGAGAAACTGATGTCGCTAAGGCCCTGCAGCTAACCGAGCTAAAGGGACGCGAAGACAGATTGCGTTCAGTGCTGGGCAAGCGTGCCGGCAAGCCTGCGGTTCCGGTCGAAGCAGATTGGAAAACTCTACTCGTTACTGCAATCACGGAAGCGGGTGGCAGGGTAAACGAGAAGCGCAAACGCCACTTGGATGCCTTGGACGAGCAGTGCGACGCGCTAAAGCGCCTGATGTCACGGCGCATGAGCATTCTCGTCGGACGCGCAGGAACAGGCAAGACTTCGGTCATGGGTGCCCTGATGCTGCAAAACACGGTTGCGAAGGATGGCATCCTACTTCTTGCACCCACAGGCAAAGCTCGAGTCCGACTTGGCAAGGCGACCAATGCTGAAGCGATGACCATCGCCCAGTTCCTCAACAGGCTCGGTCGGTACGACGGTGCTCGTCAGCGTCCGAGGTTTGACGGCGCAGAGAAACATCGAAAGGAAAAGACCGTTGTCATCGACGAGTGCTCAATGCTCACGATGGACGATCTGTTCGCAGTTTTGAATGCACTTGACCTTGCGCATGTTCAGCGGCTCATCCTGGTAGGGGATCCCAATCAGCTTCCACCCATTGGCGTCGGTCGTCCGTTCGCAGATCTAGTGTCATACTTGGAAACCACCGATTCCAAGGCAGAAGATGGCTCCCCCCAGAGCTATGCTCTGGCCCGCCTGTCCGTTGAGGTGCGCCCCGCCGCCAAGTTGAAAGACGCAACTGTGCTGGATCAGGACACGGACGTGGAAGAGGCATCAGATGCACTGCGCCTTGCTTCGTGGTTCACCCGAGAGCCGCAACCAGTCGACGCGGATCGAGTGCTGAGCGACCTCGAATTGGGTGAGAAGTTCAATGACCTTGAGCTCGTATTCTGGAAGACCCCAGAAGAACTGCGCGCTCAATTCCTCGTGGCATTCCAAAGGCACCTCGGCCTGGACAACGCAAGCGATGTGGTGGGGTTCGACACGGCACTTGGGCTTGACGAGCGCGGATGGGTGCCATTCGAGGCACCGCAAGGCTCGGAGTACTGGCAGATTCTCTCACCAGTTCGGATGCATCCACACGGAGTTCACGACATAAATCGGTGGGTGCAGCGCCAATTCAGGGCAAAACAGCTTCTAGCGGCGGCGAACCCGTGGGGCCTAAGCCTTGGTGACGAGAGTATCGTGGTAAAGGACAAGGTAATCCAGACATCCAACCAAAGGCGCAAAGCGTTCGACGGAGCATCTTCCGAAGAATTCTATCTCGCCAACGGCGAAGTCGGCCTCACTGCGTCGGGGCAAAACGGTTGGATGAATGTACTGTTCGCCGGGCGACCGGGGCTTCGCTTCGGTTACAGCAAGAGAGATTTTCCAGGCGGCGCGGGTCCGCTTGAACTGGCCTACGCTCTAACCGTTCACAAATCGCAAGGAAGCGAGTTCAAGAAGGTATTTGTAGTACTCCCGAAAGACTGTCGGCTGCTGTCGCGCGAACTGCTTTACACTGCGCTTACGCGCTCGCGAGAACAGCTTGTCCTGTTGATCGAAGGGGACGATGCGACGGTGCTGTTCGACCTTACGCGCCCTGAACGGTCCGAGACCGCGCGGAGGAACACCAACATTTTCCAAGGTGTTGTCCGCGTTGCCGACGACAACGTGCCTTTCGCACAGCACCTTATACACCGCACTGAAAAGGGACATCTGGTTCGGTCAAAGTCCGAACTCGTCATTGCGAACATGCTCTTCCAGCTTGGGATCCCATATGAGTACGAGCGAGTCTGCGATGGCACGGCAGCGCCTGGACGCCTGCGTCCGGATTTCTCGTTCGTAACTGACGATGGTGATCTCATCGTGTGGGAACACCTCGGCATGCTCAGTCGGCCAGATTACAAGCGCGGCTGGGACTGGAAACGCGAATGGTACCAGGTGAACGGGTTCAGCGAGGGAAGCACACTCTTCACCTCGACTGAAGACAGTGAAACCGGACTTGATTCTGCGAAGCTGAAAGAGACCGCAAACGCTATCAAGGATTTATTGGGCTAATTCGTCCCCGATACTCGAGCTGCAGGAGTACGCTAGACAATGCTGATGATGGCTCCGACTGCACGTTTGCCCGTGTTCGCAGCATGGGCTCGATGGGAAATACGCAGGGTTGCGTCAGACGCCGCGAAAGAGTTCAAATTGATGCAGGGCCGGACCCGAGAAAATTCCGGAACTGGTCCCGAAACAGTGGGTGGTTCGCTTGATTGATGCCATACGGACAGCAACTGAAGAATTGACCCGCTTTCTTCAAGCGGAAATGCCAAAATTATCAGATGACTGGTGGCAGAAATATGTTGTCGATCGTCTTAGCTTTCAACAACAACGCACTGTCGATGAGCGCCGTGTTGCCTCGCTCCGACAATTAGATTTCGCCGCCCTGCTGCGTGTCCTGGACCAAAATTGGTACGAGTTGAGCAACATCCTAAATCTGCCGCGCGAAGGCAGGAACTGGGTGAAGGAATTGCAGACTGTTCGAAACAAGTGGGCACATCTCTCATCCGAGTCGATGCCTCCCAGCGAGGTCTACCGCGATGCTGATACTCTTTCGCGCTTTCTGGGGATGATCAGTGCCGAACGTTCTTCCATCGATGCCATTGAATTACTGAAGGCTTCCGCTCTCGCAACTCTGGCTGGCATAAGCGGAACGGCCGTACGCGATAGAGTCGGAGCAGCCGATCAGCCAAACGACACGGCCGAAACAACGGTCGCCGACCCAAGTCCAACATTCAAAGTTGGCGATGTCGTTGCACTACGATCCGACCTCAGCGTACAAGTGCCGATCTTGGAAGTCATTGCGACCGGGCCAGAGCGCCGATACCGGGTCTTCCAAAATGGTACCAAGGCGATTTTCTACGAGAGCCAACTCCAGTCGATTGAGCCTGCAAACGATGACGACCAGAGGATCTCGCTCGCTGATCTGCATGCGTACCTCACTGCACTGCAAATCCTCTCTCCGTCTACCGCCAACCTTTTCTCGCTCCGCTCAGGACGGGTTCAGTTCGTTCCCTACCAGTATCGGCCGGTACTCAAGCTCATTCGTGCTGACCGTCCCCGCATACTGATCGCTGACGAAGTCGGCGTCGGCAAGACCATCGAAGCGGGCCTTATCATCAAGGAACTGAGGGCCCGTATGGACATCTCATCGGTGCTGGTGATTTGCCCCAAGGCGCTTGTCGCCGAGCGTAAATGGTACAATGAAATGAAACGCTTCGACGAGAGTTTTACCGCGCTGAACGGCGCGCAGCTCCGTCACTGTCTTAAGGAAACAGAGTTGGAGGGTGAGTGGCCCGAGCAATATGCAAAATCCATCCTGCCGTTCTCGCTTTTTGACTCCGATCTTGTGTTAGGCAGCAGCACAGGTCGACGCAAGGACCAAGGTCTCTTGGCTCTAGATCCGCCGCCGAAGTTCGATCTCGTGATCGTGGATGAAGCACATCACATCCGCAACTCCGACACCTACCTCCACCAGGGTGTCCGCTACTTCTGCGACAATGCGCAAGCTGTAGTCCTAATGACGGCAACTCCGGTTCAGCTTGGCAGCAAGGACCTCTACACACTCCTGAATGTCCTGCGGCCAGACCTGATCATTGACCCTGCCAGTTTTGAACAGATGGCGGAGCCGAACGGTTTCATAAATGAAGCAGTCAAGTATTGTCGTGTCGCTGCAGCTGGTTGGCAAGCTGCGGCGCGCGCTTGTCTCGACAGCGTCGCGCAGACCGACTGGGGCCGTTTCTTCATTCGAGAGGCACCTGCCTTTCAAGAAATCTACGACCGCCTTGGCACTGAAACCCTGAATGACGAGGATCGCATCAGGACAGTCTATGCGATCGAGCAGCTGTATACATTCAGCCCCATGATCAACCGCACCCGGCGCCGCGATATCGGTGAGTTCACGAGCAGAAAACCCGAGACTCTTACCGTTGAATTTACCGCGCCCCATAAGCAACTGCATGATGATTTGCTCGACGTCATCGCCAGGATTCTTGCCTACGCGCACGGACAGCAAAATGTCTCGTTCATGATGACAACGATCCGCCGCCAGGCGGCGAGCAGCCTTTACGGTCTCGCTCCGCTTCTCGCAGACATGCTTCACGGAAAGCTTGACCAATTGGAGCTGATGGAAGCGAGCGATAATGATAGCGACGGGGACCTCAGATTCGTCGATCAGGTTCGGCCTGATATCGAGGCAGTGCTGGCACAAGCCGAAGCACTCGATGACGAGGATCCCAAGGCCGATGCCTTCTTGAGGATTCTGAAGGATAAGAGCGGTCGCGAAAACAATAAGGCACTGGTATTCAGCACATTCCGCCACACTCTTCGCTACCTCCTTAGGCGCACAGAGGAAACGAGCCTGCGGGTTGGGCTTGTCCACGGCGATGTGCCAGATGAGGAACGCGCGGAGCTTCGGCGACGCTTTGCGCTGCCGAAAACAGAGGGCGATGCGATTGACGTTCTTCTCTCGTCAGAAGTCGGCTGTGAAGGTCTCGATTTTCAGTTCTGCGATTTTCTCGTAAACTACGATCTTCCTTGGAATCCGATGCGCATTGAACAGCGGATCGGGCGAATAGATCGTTACGGCCAGAAGAGCGAGACCGTCGCGATCGTAAATATGGTGACGCCTGGAACCGTCGACGCAGACATTTATGATCGCTGTCTGTGGCGGATCGGCGTGTTTCATCACGCTGTCGGCGGTAGCGAGGAAATACTCGGGGAAGTCACAAAAGAGCTTCATGATATTGCCGAAAGCTTCACCCTGACGGCAGCGGAGCGAACAGAGCGGCTACAGCAGCTGGCTGACAATGGAATCCGACAGATTCAAGAGGAGCAGCAACTGGAGATTCGACAGTCGGAACTATTCGGCCTGAACGTTCCGAAACAGTCCTGGAAGGATGAAATTGAAGCTGCAGAGTCTTTCTGGCTTTCACCAACTGCCATCCAGGCCTGTGTTGCTACCTATCTGGCAAAACACTTGGGTGAAGACTCCAATCACTTGCTTGGGGAGAAGCCGTTGAAGACACTACGCATAAGCCAATCTGCTCGGGCGATCCTTCTGGACGAATTCCGACGACTGCCGCGATCAACCGAACCGATTGCCCGTGATTGGGAAAAGTGGCTGAAGGGATCACTCCCAACAATGCCGGTTACCTTCGATCAGCAGACGGCCGCTGAAAATCCAAAGGCACAACACCTTACTGTCGTTCATCCGCTAGTGCGGCAGGCCTCGAATGCACTCGAAACAGTCGATACACATGCGTGTGCTCTAACGATTGAGTCTGATGAACTACCTGCGGGTAGGCATCCGTTCGCAATCTACAAGTGGTCCATGCACGGCGTTAAGCCAAACCGGATCTTGATGCCAATAACGGCAAACGCCGAACTCTCTGCGTCGATCCTTAAGCTTTTGGAAAATGCACAGAACGAAGACGATGGCCTGCTACCTGACTCCATGGAGAGGGACGAACTTGACGCACATCACTACGTAAGATGGGCAGAGGCACAGTCGATGCACATCGCTGAAAACCAGCAACTTGTCGAATACCGTGTTCAGAGCCTCAGCGTAAGTCATCGTGCTCGCCGCAGAGCGATCGAGGATCAGCTCGCTCGTGCAACCAACGAAAAGATCCGAATTATGAAGAAGAGCGAACTTGCCCGCGCTGAGGTGGATTTCGAACGGCGCATGGAAGAGCTGAAGCGCGCTGCAGCCACCGGCGATATACGTGTGTCGCCAGTAGTATTCGGTGCCATCACCGTCACGAGGCCCTCGGCATGAGCCATTTCCTTCAATCGCTAATGGAGCAACGCCGAAAGTTCCTTGATGGACTAGACGCTAATGAAGATGACATCAATCTCGACATATTCGAAGACTTCTATCCCGATCAGGCGCACTTCGTATTCGAGTTGCTTCAGAACGCCGAAGACGCGGGCGCGACCGAGGTCGCATTCACACTGACTACGCAAGGTGCCTGGTTCGAGCACAATGGTTCGCGCGCTTTCTCAGAAGCTGATGTACGGGCGATTACCGGAATACATAACAGTACCAAGACCAAATCTCCTGATCAGATCGGGAAATTCGGGATCGGCTTCAAATCCGTGTTTGTATACACGCAGACACCTACAATACATGCAGCTGACTTTTCGTTTCAGATCACCAAGTACGTAATGCCTGAACCCGTTGCAGCGGATCCACTGATTGGCAGAAATACGAAATTCTGGTTACCATTTGACAATCCCAACAAGACGCCAGACGTGGCCTACACCGAAATCACCGGGGGTCTAAATGAGTTGGCAGAAACGAGCCTACTTTTCTTGCCGAACATCGAGTCAATAAAATGGATTATCGGCGACGACTTTAATGGCGAGGTCTTGCGAATAGCGCACGCAGATACCCACGTCGAAGTGATGAAACAAATCAATGGAAAAACCGCTACGAGCGCGCACTTTCTGAAGTTCGATCAGGCAGTAAATGGCTTTGAAAAGCTCCGCGTCGCAATAGCCTTTTCATTGGATTTTTTGCCTAATGTTCAGTCATTCTCCTCTGAAAAGCCCCTCGCCAAGCAGCTCCGAATAGTCCAAGCGCAAGGCCAGGTCGCTGTTTTCTTTCCTGCAAACAAGGAATCATCAGGGCTGAGGTTTCACCTCCATGCCCCTTTCGTCCCAGAACTAAGCCGAGCTAGTATAAAGGCAACCCCAGCCAACAATCCGCTTTTCGACCAACTCGCTGCGCTCGCAGCATCATCCCTTCACCAAATCCGCGATCTTGGTTTGCTCACAACTGAGTTTTTGGGTGTATTGCCTAACCCGCAGGATCGACTTGGTGACGGGTATGGGTACCGGAAGATCCGCGATACCTTAGTCGATGCTATGAAGACGCAACCGCTTTTCCCGACGCACGACAAGGGACACGCACCAGCCAAGAACCTCTTTCAAGCCAAGGCGGCCCTGAAAGATCTACTTACCGATGCGGACATTGAATTCTTGATAGAACATGATGAAGAGCCTCCACGTTGGGCCGCCAACCGGGCTCTTCAAGGAACCAATGTTGAACGTTTCATGACCGGTCTCGATATCCCCGACTGGGACGTCGACTCGTTTGTCGAGTGCCTTGAAGCGAACACAACAGAGAATCCTTGGAGGTCGGCAGACGACGAGTTCGTCGCATGGCTCAGCGAAAAGAGCTTGGAATGGCATCAGCAGCTCTATTCGCTTCTGGACCGTGAAAGTGAAGCCCAGGATGCGCTAGATCAACTGAAGGATTGTCGCATCATTCGGACGAAAAATCGAACCTATGCCAAGGGTTGCAATTGCTTTTATACGGAGGAAGGCCGGTCTGAGCCAGTGGGCATGCTATTGGTCGAAGACGCAGTCTACACTTCTGGAAAAGGCAAAGCGCAGCAGGATGCAGCACGACGCTTCTTAGATTCGGTTGGCGTCTCCATTGTGGGCGAGCGCCAACTTGTGGAAGCGCTTCTTAAGAGCAATTACAGTAGTGAGATCGGTGAGCTTTCTGAAAAGGCTCACATCAGAGACCTCCGTAGATTTATGAAGCTTCTAGACGACGATCCGTCCGCCTCTGAACTGCTTGCGAAGTTTTCGATCTTGAGGGGCGGCGATAATAAGTGGCACAAGGCCAGGGATATCTATCTCGACACACCCTACGTTAATACCGGGCTCACGGAGTATTTGTCCCTCTTGGGTACCGCAAGCAGACTTGTACCTTTGGCCGAATTATATGTGACGCAGAAAATCGATATAGCAAAGTTCGTACAGTTCACCGAGAAACTCGGCGCTCAAACCAGAATTGGAATTGTTAAGACAACCTGCGATCAGAATCCACAGAAGAGCCATCTCTACGCGGCCCCAGGTGAGCGATACACAAGCCCTATTGATCGCGACTTCGGAATTGCACGTCTTAGCTTGGCGGCCAAACAGAAGTCGGAGAGGCTTTCCCTGTTGATTTGGCGCACGATGAGCGCCTTGAACATCGTCGATCGCGGCTACGACAGCGTGTATGGAGATAATCCACTGCGAGCGGTTTATCGCAAGAACGAACGCGGTGGCGCGCATGTCGCTGACTCGCATCTAGTGCATCAGTTGCGAAGTGAAGAATGGGTTCCGCAAAAAGGCGGTCATTTCGTTAGACCTTCCGATGCCAGGCCAGAGTTGCTACCCGATGGCTTCACGTTCGACGCTGGATGGATATGGATTAAGGCCATCCATTTTGGCAAGAGCATCAAGTTGCAGTCTGAGAGGGCAAGGGCAGAGGCAGCCGAAGCGGTTGAGCGCCAGCGTAAGGATAGAGAAGCTGCACAGATCCTCGGCTTCAATGACGTTGAAATGGCCAGAAAGATCGCAGAAATTCCTGCAGAGGAGTTGAACGCTATCCTTGCGGAACGCACGCGTCGGATGAACTTCGACTTGCCGGATAAGGAGCCCGGCAACCTGTCGAGGCGAAGCGACCGAGTGTCTACCGCCGCATCTGCAGCGCCCGAACGACAAACTGTCGACAGGACTCGTTCAGTGTCCATTGGTCGGGAGGAGGTAAAGATTGAAAGCGATCAATACCTGCAGCAGCAGTATACAAACGCCGATGCAGACCAGATTTGCCAGATCTGCAAAGATGTTCTCCCCTTTAGGCTCGACAGTGGGGCACACTTTTTTGAAACCGTGGAGCTCCTGCCAGAACTGAAAAAGCGTCACTATCAGAACTATCTTTGCCTGTGTCCGAACCACTCGGCGATGTTCAGGTTTGCCAATGGCTCAAAGCAATCCTTGAGGGAAAGCATTGCCCTGCAGACAGGGAACCAGGTCCCTGTCGTTCTAGCCAACCAAGAATTGATGATCTACTTTACGAAGACCCATCTTGCCGATCTACAGACCATAATCAGAACGGAGGCTAACGAGCCATCAACTGACGCAGGTGCTTGAAATGAGACTTCTTGATTTTCGCATTGTTACCAAGGACTTCGCGCCCTCTTGCTTCCACTGTGCTTCCACGGGTTTTGCAAATGCAAACGCCGCCCGGGAGGGTGGCGCATAAGCGTTTGGAAACGCGTAGTAATTTGGTTGCGGGGGCAGGATTTGAACCTGCGGCCTTCAGGTTATGAGTCGTGGCGAACGAACCATGAACGATTGCGCTAGCCTGCGTATTCCTTCGATATTTCCGCCACTTCGTGCCCCCTGCCCCGCGCGCAGCGTCCGCAGGATTGCGCGGAAACTGGCAGCACTTTGCCCCCTCTTGCTTCCACAATGCTTCCGCGTGGGCGCAGAGTGATGGTCTCGGTAGCAACCCGCATCAGTGCAGCGTGCCCGGTCGTTCCATCACATAGGTTTCCAACATCTGCTGACGTGCTTTCCGGCACGACTGGATGATCGTGTTGATTTCGACCTCGGCAATCCGCGTCAGTTCCCGCAAGTGCTTGACGGTCTGCTCCAGGGTCGCGACGTCAGCTGGTCCAGGAGGATTCAATGCCATTTCCTCAGTCGCAGCAACCAGGGCGCGCAACTCGCCCAGGATGCCAACCGCCTTGTGCGCGCTCTCAGGAAAATCCATCTCATCCTGTCCGGCAAAAAGCCCGTCGAGGAACCCATCGATCTCCTCGCGGCGGACACTACCGAGACGGGCGAGGTATTCATAGCTGACCGGTGCGGCGTTCACCCTTCCGAGCTTGAAGGGATCACTACGCTTCTGGTGCGCGCTCAGGCCATTCCACAGCCCCTGCAGGAGCGCAGCAAAGAAGGCCTCCGCCTCCTTTTGGCTCTCGAACACGGGCAGATCATCATTCCACAGGCGTTGGACCTCCTTCATGGGCGAGGCATTCATGGCGGGCGTCGCGATATTGCCCATGAATCGCGCCCGGACCTGATGATACGGGGACGGGCAGGCATAGCGCTTGAGGAGAGCTCGGATCGCCCCATCGTCGACCGCTTGTTTTCTGCCTCGCATCGCCATTGCTTTCACCCAACTCTTCCTTCGTCGGCAACAGAATAAACGACATTGAAGGCGACTTCCACTCTGAGCTCGGTTCAGTCTACCGGCCTGAGCTCCGATTCGCCTCGAACAACTTCCTCCCGCACAGACGCGCAGAAAGTCCCACGCAGAAACACGCGCCATTTCTTTTTTCTTCGCTAATTCAATGTGTTCGTTGACTGCTGCCCGCGCTTCAGCACTGTAGAGTAAAGAGAACCAGAAGGCCGACCACCATGCCCAAGCTAACCAAGCGCCTCGTCGATGCCGCTGAAGCCCGCCCCGCCGAATACTTCGTCTGGGACAGCGAGATCCCCGGTTTCGGGCTTCGGGTGCTGCCAAGCGGGCGGAAAGGTTACGTCGTGCAATACCGCGCCGGACGCCGGTCCCGGCGGATCAGCCTTGGGCCCGGCACGGTCCTTACCTGCGAGCAAGCGCGCACCCGCGCAATTACAGTCGTCGCCGCCGCGCGCAACGGCGAAGACCCCGCGGCTGAACGCGACGCGGGTCGCAAGGCAATCACGGTGAAGGAATTGGCGGAGAGGTTCGACAAAGAACACATCGCTATTCGCATAAAAGCTAGCACGGCCAAGGAGTATCGGCGCAACCTGCGGCGCTTCATTCTGCCTGCGCTCGGCCAGCTGACGGTCACCGGGATCACTCGCGCCGATGTCGCAAAGTTCCATCACGACATACGCCACATCCCCTATCAAGCGAACCGCTGCCTCGAGGTGGTCTCGAAGATGTTCAGCCTCGCCGAGATGTGGGGGCTGCGTCCGGACGGCACTAATCCGCGAAAGCATATCCGGAAGTATCCCGAGGAGAAGCGCGAACGGTTCCTGAGCGCAGCCGAATTGCGCCGGATCGGCGAGGTGCTGCGCGAGATGGAGGCGGAGAGGATCGAACTGCCATCGGCCATTCTCGCCGCCCGCATGCTCATCCTGACCGGCTGCCGGCTGAACGAGATTATGACATTGCAGTGGGCGCACGTCGATCTGGCCGAGCGCGTTTTGCGTCTGCCGGATTCAAAGTCCGGCGCCAAGGTCATCCATCTCGGACAGCCCGCCGTCGAGCTGCTCCGCGACGCCCAGCGCATCGAGGGCAACCCGTGGGTCATCTTTGGCACACTACCGGGCAAGCGCCTGAGCGATCTCCAGCCCTTCTGGCAGCGCGTTCGCGCCCGCGCCGGCGTCAAGGACGTGCGCATCCACGACCTGCGCCACACCTTCGCGTCCACGGCCGTCGCATCGGGCCAGGGCCTGCCGATGATTGGCAAACTGCTCGGCCACACGCAGGTCCAGACCACGGCGCGTTACGCTCATCTGGCCGCCGAACCTGTGCGGAGCGCGGCGGACGCGGTGGCGACATCGCTTCGCGAGGCACTAGGATGAGCGGCGGAGGGAACCTAGACCCGCTAAGCGCTGGAAGACGTTTGTAACGACCCAGGAAGTGCAACACGGATAGGTCGGTACAACATCTTGTGGCTCAACTTACACGACGCACAAAACTCCGCTGTAGAAAACTGCGGTATGCTCGGAATGATGGGCGTAGTATCGTTGACTTGCTGGCCACCAGATTGCAGAAAGGGGTCACGGAAACTCGTGTGAGCGCCTCAGGGTGCGACGTGATGGCGGAGGCGATGTCAAGATGATCTTGGTGGCATGTTCACGACGCAAACGCGCGCCCGTCGATGCTACCCTTTGTGCCGCGGATCTTCTCGCAGGTAGTCTTGATGCAGTGGCCGCTGAATGGAGAGCTAGGCTAACAGCCTCTACACGAAAGTATCTTCCGTCCGCGCTCTATGGTGGGCGTTCGTTTGCTGAAGCTCTGTCTACTTCAAGGCATCTGGGTATCCAACTGGCCGTCATCTCTGCCGGACTCGGGGTTGTCGAACCGGAAGCGCTAGCACCTTCCTATTCACTCACTACCGCAGGAGCGACCGACGAAAACGTGCTGTCGCGATGTCCTCCTGGCACAAAGCCAGCAGATTGGTGGCGCGAAACCTTTCAGCACGGTACAATATCTCGACTGCTTCATGGGTCAACTGGGCGCATCTACCTCGCTCTGCCCCAAACCTACCTTGACATGATTGCGGACGAACTCACGCAGTTGGATGTCCAGACCTTGGACAGGTTGCGGATCTTCACTGCTGGAGAACGAACGCTCAACAGTTCTGCCCTTCGGCACTACGTGATGCCGTATGACGGGCGGCTTGATGGCCCCGACAGTTTGCTGCCTGGCACCAAGAGTGACTTTGCGAGTCGAGCCCTTAAGCACTTTTCAGGAATAGTCAGCACGCGCGAATACCAAATGGTCGAAGACGATCGTGCCGCCGTTCAACAATCACTTGATGGAATGAGGTATCCTGAAATTGCAAGGCGCACGAAGAAAAGCGATGCAGAGGTCCAGTCCGCTCTTCTGGATGCCTGGCATGCCCTGGGGGGAAATAAAGGCCGCCTTCTGAGACATTTGAGGGACGATATGCAAATCGCATGCGAGCAGTCCCGCTTTTCAAGACTTGCTCGAGAACTTGAAGAGGCAGGCCGCGTATGACGCAAGTCTTAGATCCGCAACCTCAGCAGGCTATTCTTCTTCGAGCAATTCGGACGCAACAGGCTGGCGCGTTCGATCTGTACGCGTTCTTCATTGGCGCTGCCGATATCCTTCGTGTTGCAGACATCTCCAGGATCAAGAGGGATGGCGGGGAGCTTCAAGGCTTTCAACGCCGGGAAATTCAAGCACATGTAAAGTCGATCGTTGAGTTCCTTGACAGTGGTCCTGTCCTATTCCCAAACGCAATCATCCTGGCGCTATCTCGCGATGTCCAGTTTGAGCCATCCAGGGGCCCGGTTCCCGCA
>ERZ888423.2015-NODE-2015-length-16201-cov-8.924006_pt1 | contig 16201 bp, 19 predicted proteins | sample MGYA00520523_ERZ888423 | MGnify/ENA primary metagenome ERZ888423 (study PRJEB32303, sample SAMEA104408611) | aquatic metagenome | biome: Brackish water; feature: Pelagic; material: water | place: Baltic Sea | collected 2014-06-08T10:24:00 | depth 30,27 m ...
CACGCCGCGGGGTGGAGCAGTTCGGTAGCTCGTCGGGCTCATAACCCGAAGGTCGTGGGTTCAAATCCCACCCCCGCCACCATCTGAACCGACTATCGGTGCGAGAACCCCGGATTTCCGGGGTTCTTCCGCGTCCGGGGACCCCTCGGAGCTCGATAGTCGGTGGTGTTCGCGCCGTTGGTCGGTGGCACCACGATCGACGCGGAGGTCACGTAGTCGGCCAGCCCGGGTTGGGTCTGAGCCACTCGACCTTCCACCGGGTACCGCGCACGTGCTCGAGCACCTTCGTGCGCCGTAGGTCCTCGCCCCTCGCTGCGGTCGAGCGAGGTCCGATCCCGGTCCCGGCGACCTTGTTCGCCGGCATCGCGATCGTCGCAGTGACCAACACCGCGCTGATCGCTCCGACCACGGCGGCCCGGCAGGTGTGAGGGCGGGCGGAGCAGGGGTCGGTACCGGAGCGGGTGGGTCGGGTCGGCCGCCGGAGCACGCCGACGGTGGCGATCGGAGGGGGCGCCGCCGTCGTGCTGGTGCTCGCCGTCACGGGTGGAGTGCGCGATCTGGCCCTCACGATGGTTCTGCTCGTGCTGGGCGTGTTCACCGTGGTGAACGTCACCGTGCTCGTGCTCCGTCGGCGACCACGCGTCGGACCCTCGGCAGCGGGCTTCCGTGCGCCGACAGTGGTGCCCGTGCTGGCCGCCATGAGCAGTGTCGGGCTCCTGGTCGACCGGCTGGTCGACGGAGGGCCGGGGCTCTACCTGCGCCTGGGGGCGCGGCTCGGGCGCGGACTGCTGCTCTACTGGCTGGCCCGCCGCCGGGCCCCTTCGGAGCGCTCCTGAGTCGTCGGCGCCAGAGGTCGTTCGCTGAGCGGCTCGGGAGCACTCATCTCGAACTCGAGATGGGCGTTCGACACCGCGATGAGGGGTCGGTGGGACAGCTCGAGCTCGCGCAGCTGGTCGGCGATCGGGTGGTCGCCCAGGATGAACTGCACGCCGCGGCGGTGGTAGCCGACGCCGGTGTAGCGCTGGTGCAGGTGGCCCACGTGCGGGCGCCCGTGCAACATCGAGTAGACGGGCGGCGCCATCGGTCCGCTCCGTCGGGACCCGGCGGTCGGTACGGCCAGCTCGAGCACGGTCGAGCCCCCGTCACGCCAGGCCATGCGGGCACGACCGGCATCGTCGGAGTGGTGGAGCTCGGCGAGCTGCTTGGGGAATCCCCACATGCGGATGCCGCAGTCCCGTGCCAGCGTCGTGTTGACACCGAGCAGCCATGTGAAGGAAGCGACCTCACCGCGTGCGATGCGCCGCAGTGTCGAGAGACGGCGGAACCGTCCGAGCGGACCGTCCATCGGGTCGACGAACACGGACAGGGCGACCTCCTCGTACCGCCCGCAGTCGGTGTCGGTGTAGTGGACGCAGTTGAGACCGATGACCGTTCGTCCCGGAGTCACCTGCGCGACGGTGAAGGGGGAGTCGGCGGTGACCAGGCGCTGGGTACGGGCCGAGGACGCGAGGAACAACGCCATCATCGACGAGCCGTCACGGAAGCTCGTGGGGTACTCGAGTCGGTGCCCCTCGATGTCGAACGACGGTGTGGCATCGGCGCCCATCACTGCCCGATCACCTGGTCCGCACGGGCATGGCGGCGACGCCGGCGACCAGGCCGCTGGCGCGGTGCACCGGCCGTGTCCCCGGGACCAGGCTCAGGTCCGGATGGCGTTCGTACACGGCTCCGAGGATGACGTCGATCTCCATGCGGGCGAGGTTGGCCCCGATGCAGTAGTGGGTGCCGATGCCGAAGGCCAGGTGCGGATTCGGGTCGCGTGAGATGTCGAAGGTGAACGGGTCGTCGAACACGGCCTCGTCACGGTTGGCCGACGGGTAGAGCAGCACGAGTCGATCGCCGACCCGCAGCTCGGTGCCGGACAGGACGGTGTCGGCGGCCACGGTGCGCATGAACGCCCGTACCGGGGTCGCCCACCGGAGGATCTCCTCGACCGCGACCCGTCGGCAGTGCGGGTCTCGGCCGAACCGTGCCCGTTGCTCCGGGTGGTCGGACAGGACCTCGACGCCGCGCGACGACGTGTGGCGGGTGGTCTCGTTGCCGGCCACCATGAGCGCCGTGGCGAAGAGTGCCAGTTCCTCCCGGTCGAGCCGCTCGTCGTCGGCATGTGCCAACCGTGAGAGCAGGTCGTCGCCGGGTGACCCGAGTCGTTGATCGACCTGATCGTCCACGTAGGCCGACCAGTCGGCGTAGGCCCCCATGGCCTGCTCGAGCATGCCGGGCTCCTCGAGCCGTCCACTGGCATCCATCATCTGGTCGGTCCACACCTTGATCCGGTCGAGGTCCTCGACCGGCATGCCCACCATCTCGGCGATCACGCGCAGGGTCACCGGTGCGGCCACGGCGCTCACGAAGTCGAACTCGTCCTCGCCCCGGACGGTGTCGAGTGCCGAGTCGGTCCACCGGCGGGTGTCCTCCCGGAGCTCCTTGACCATGCGGGGGGTGAACTGCCGGGACACGATCCGACGGAGCCGCCCGTGCTCCGGTGGGTCCATGGTGACGAACGACAGCGGCACCGCGTCGAAGTAGGTCACCCCGGATGCGTTCGAGAACGTCGTCGGGTCCTGCGAAGCCGCGCAGACATCGGTGTGGCGTGCCACCAACCACACCCCGTTGATCTCGTCGCGCACCAGACCGGGTGTGGCCCGGAGCTCGGTCAACAGCGCGTCACGTTCGTCGTGCGGCAGTTCGAGATCGCTGATGTCGTACATCCTCCGAGAGTAGGGCAATTGCCTGAGGGCGTCACCACTCAACTTGTGAGGTTGCCTCACTCGCAGCTTCATGATTGGCGCTGCTATGTTGAGGAACATGCCTTCTCACCCGGAGTCGATTCGTGGGTCGACCGGGAACGCCACGCGGGACGCGCTCATCCGGTCGGGGGAGCGACTGTTCGCCGAGCGTGGCATCGGCGGGCCGCCGATCCGCGAGTTGCTCGCCGCTGCCGGGGTGCGGAACAAGTCCGCGCTCCACTACCACTTCGGCGACCGGGAGGGACTGGTCTCGGCGATCGTCGCCGGCCACGGGGAGACGCTGCGCGTGCGGCGGAGCCTGGCATTCGAGCCTGTCGTGCTCGACGACGCAGCGGGCCGCATCGAGCGACTGTGCGAGGTCGTCGTCGGCCCGTACTGCGAGTTCCTCGCCGACGATGAGCGCGAGTGGCGCTACCTGGTCATCTCCGCTGAGGTGCTCGCAGATCCGACCCGCCCGTACGAGGACCTGCAGGTGCTGTTCAACGATCCGGTGCTGCCCCGCATCGTCAGCCTGCTGCTGGATCGTCTGGATCTTCCGGACCGACTGGCAACCGAACGGCTGGTGATCGGCATCTCGCAGGTCATCTCCGCCGTCGCGACGAGGGCGCGTCAGCAGCTGTTCGGTGACGGTGTGCGCGACCTCACGCCCCTGGAGGTCTTCGTCGCGAACCTCGTCGACATGCTGGTGGGTTCGATCACGGCGCCGGTGAGCCCGACGACGCTCGCCGCCCTCGAGATCGCGGCGACTGGCACGACGCCGCGATGAGCTTCGCCTCCGACCCGTTCACGAAGGAAGTCCGAACATGAGCACGTCACAAGCACAGGTCCTGCTGGAGCGCTACTGGGAAGAGGCGAGCAACCAGGGCGACTACGAGCTGGTGCGCGAGATCTGTGCGGACCCCATCGTCCGTCACGACCCGGAAGGTCAGACCACGGAACTGAGCCACGACGATCAGATCGCGCGACTCAAGATGGTCCGGGAGGACCTCGGAATCCACATCGAGCGGATCCTCACGCTCACGGACGGCCCTTACGTCACCTCGGTGTGGGAGATCACCTCCGCGCAGGACGAGAACCTCAAGCTGTGTGGCATCGAGGTGTTCAAGGTCGAGGATGGCCGGTTGGCCCACTGCTGGAACACCCCGTACGGCAACGGAAGGTGGGGATGAGTCGCACATGAGTGGCGACATCCTCCGTCTGGACGAGATCACCGATGCCTCCGTGGGCGGCAAGGCCTACGGGCTGTCGCGAGTGGCGGCCATGGGACTGGCGGTACCGCCGGCCTTCGTCATCCGCGACGCACGGGCGGGCAGCCGTCCCGACGACCTCGACCAGCACCTCCGCCGCATCGGCGACGAGGTCGCGGTGCGGTCCTCCGCCGAGGGCGAGGACGGTGCGGAGGCGTCCTTCGCTGGGCAGTACGACACGGTGCTGGGTGTCAGCGGGATCGCCGCGTTGAACGCGGCGATCGATCACTGCGTCGCCTCAGCCGGAGCTGACCGCGCCCGGCGCTATCGCCAGGACCAACTCGGTGCCGACTCGACGACCATGAACGTCGTCGTGCAGCGAATGGTCGATGCCCGGGTGGCGGGGGTCGTGTTCACCGCCGACCCCGTGAGCGCCCGCCGCCGCACCGCTGCTGAGCGACGTGCAGATCGCTGCCATCGTGCAGCAGGCACGGGCGGCGGCTGATCACGAGGGACATCCGCTCGACCTCGAGTGGGCCATCGACCGGGCGGGCGAGCTCTTCTGGCTGCAGGCTCGACCGATCACGACCCTGCCCGCGGACCCGAACGAGTTCGACACCAGCCTGCCCCGCCCCGGTGACGTGCTGACCATCAGCAACGTGAGCGAGATGATGCCCGGCGCTGTGTGCCCCTTGACGATGTCGTTCACCGGGGCGGGGATCGACCACGGCCTGCAGCACATGCAGGGGTGGGAGCGAAATTCCCGGATCCGCTCTGACACAAGGTCTGGCGGCATCTCGCAGACGCTCGGGGAAAACCTCATCACGCCAGGACAGCGGATCTGTCACACCCGGGCGAGGGTCACTTGATGCGTAGAAGCTTGCAGTAAGGTCTTCCCATGACGACCAATGCAATCAAGCGCGTCCGGCGGCTCTGCTTCTGGAGTGCCGCCGCGTGCATCGCCGCCCTGGCAGCTGCTGTTCCGGCAGCCGCGCTCATCGATAACATCACGGTGAACGTGGTGCCGAACCCTGCCGAGCAATCTTCCACAGTGGCACTTAGCGGCTACTGCGAGTACTCAACCGGGGAGACCTTCAGGGGGGCCGGGGGAGGCATCGACGGAACCCCGTTCACTCTGACTGCCGATGGTCCACCCGTTGCTGTCGGAGGCGGCCTGACACGCCAGAACCTGACCGGCACGGCGACCGCTCCCAGCTCGGCCGGCACCTTCACGGTCGGTGCGGGTTGCGATACCGACAGCTCAACAGCATCGGGTCTGCAGAACGACCTGGTCGTTACCGCCACGACAACGACAACCACAATCACAACTACGACGACATCGACTCCGCCCGCAACGACAACAACAACGACTCCTGCTGCAGCCGACGGCGCCTCTTCCGGAGCGCCGCTGTCAATCACTGGTTAGGACCGGTTGCCAACACCTCTCGTATTTCGCCCCGGGTGAGGGCTGAACTTCGCCCTCACCCCATGCAGGTCTCGGTGGGAGCGCGGGAGCGGATCGAGCAGGACTGGCAGGTCACCGCGTCGGCCTATGGTCATCTCTTCCTGAACCTGACCGGCAACGTGGTCCTGTCTGCCGCCGTGCTGGGCTCCAGCGCGGAGCAGGCGGCGCAGACCATCTGTGGACGGGCCGTGCCGGAACTGGAGGAGCTCCCGCCGTTGCCGCTGCGCCGGAGGGTGCTGAACTCGATGCGGCTGCTCCGCTACTGCCTCGAGGCGCCCCGCGTGGTGGAGCGATTCGACCGGGAGGTCGACCGGTTCGAGATCGCCCTGCTGGATGACAGTTCCGCCATGTGGTCGGAGATCGCCGTGCGGTCGTGGTTCTTCGACCACGCGATGGCCGTGCACATCCAGTCCTCCGCCCTGTCGGGCTTCCTCGGCGCGATCGTCGAGAACATGGTGTCCGCCCGATCCAACGCGAGCACCGTCGCCGAACAGGCCGAGACGGCCCGCCTGCTCGCCGGCGCGAGCGGCGTGGAGAGCGCCGTCATGCTCGAGGAGCTGGATGCCCTCATCGACCTGGTGGCCCGACAGCCTGACGGCGCGTCGGACTTCCTCGGCGCCCCGGTCGCCGGCGCCGTTCAGTGGCTGCGCTCGACCCCCGAGGTCGGGGACGGTTTCGAGCGCTTCCTCAGGGACCACGGGCACCGCGGCTATCGCGAACTCTGCGTTCGTGACCCGTCGTGGGGCGACGATCCGACCCCGCTGATCCAGAGCATGCAGGCGGCCGTGCACGCCCGCCTGGTCACCGGAGGCCACCGGGAGCTGCGGGTCGAGGAGATCGAGTGGTCCGAGTTGGGTCGTGCGCTTCGCCGGACCCTGCCGAAGGCGCATCGTGCCATCCGCCGTCGTGAGCACACCAAGTCGCGACTGGTGGACGTGGCACACCGATTCCAGGTGGCGTTTCGTCACCTCGGCGGCCTGATGGAATCAGAAGGACTGTTGCCCGACGCCGACCTCGTGCACTTCTTCACCACTCGGGAGATCCCCGGGTTCATCGCAGCGCCGAGCGCCGCGATGGTGGCGAAGGCCACGGCTCGTCGCAGCGTCCTCGAGTACCAGCAGGTCCTCGAGTTCCCCGAGATCTCGGTCGGCCTGCCCGAGCCGCTGGAACCACAGTCGGCCGACCTGGGCGATGGCGTGCTCCAGGGGCGACCGGCATCCCGTGGGGTGATCGAAGGAGCTGTCAGGGTGGCGCACACCCTTGCCGACGCAGCGTCCCTCGAACCGGGGGAGATCCTCGTCACCCGCATCACCGACATCGGCTGGACCCCCTACTTCAGTCTCATCGCTGGACTCGTGACCGACCTGGGGAGCTCTGTGTCGCACGGTGCGGTCATCGCGAGGGAGTACGGCCTGCCGTGTGTGGTGAACACCCGTCGGGCGACGTACGTCCTTCGAACCGGCGATCGGGTCCGGCTCGACGGGAACACCGGCACGGTCACCGTGCAGATGGGCCAGCGCGGCGGGTGAGTCCTGGCGCGCCGCGCCTGAACCGGAGGCTCGCCACCGCTGCCGGGCCGCCGTTCGGCCGCCACGGCAGCTGCAGATGGGCCGCCATGGGGAACGACCAAGGAGAACGCTGATGAGCTACGTCGAATCCGAACCCGTCGAGTTCCTGGCAGGGGACCTTCCCTCGCCAGAGGTCGAGTGGCGATGCTGGGCGCGAACGTCGGTGCCGCTGCCGACACGGCGATCGATGACATCAACCCCGCCAACCCGCACCTGTTCAAGAATGACTGCTGGCAGGACCACTTCGCCCGCCTGCGCGCCGAGGACCCGGTGCGCCTCAACGAGTTCGAGACGTCCGGTCGGTACCGGTCGCTCATGAAGTACGACGACGTGCGGGCCACCGACGGCAACTGGGAGACGTTCTCCTCTGGGGGCGGCATCAGTCTGGGGCTCCGTCCGGGCCCGGCGAACGACGAGCTGCTGGAACGGCTGCAGACCTTCATCGCCATGGATCCACCGAAGCACACCGGGCAGCGCACGACCGTGCGGGGGGGGGGTCGGGGCCCAGCAACCTGCGCAACCTCAAGCCGATGATCCGTGAGCGCACTCGGGGGCGCAACGCTCGGGCACCCCTTGGCGTTCGGCTCTGGCGGCCGCTGCCCCAGCGAATGATCAGTCTGGCGCGGACTTCCCCCGCCACCAATTAGGTGAAATGCCTGCAAAGGAGCCGATCCCTCGGGGGTCGGCTTCTCTAGTTCTTCGGGTGGACTGACGCAGTCGCTGCCGATCCTGCCGATGCGACCTGCGTCGACTGAAGGGAACTGGCCAAACGATCGACTCCTTAAACTGAAAGCAGCTGGTATGCCCTTGCCGTCCGCTCCGCCATTTTCCGCCAAGTGAACAGCTGCGAACGTTGCCACCCGAGGCTGCCCAACTCTTGCCTTAGTTCAGCGTGATTGAGTAACTCCGACAACTGAGCAGACAGTCCCTTGGCGTCGTCCACGTTGAAATAGCGGGCGGCCGATCCGGCTACCTCGCGATAAACGGCGATGTCGGAGAGGATGACTGGGCATCCTGCTGCCATTGCTTCTAGCGCTGGAAGTCCAAAACCTTCCGCCATCGATGTTGAAACTAATACTGCTGAACTCCGATACAACTCAGAAAGCCGATCATCTGTTACATCCTCTTGTGTGATGGTGATCGAGGAAGGGAGTCTCGCCAGCAGAGATCTCTCTGCAGATGTGAACGTTCCACCACCCACGCACAGTAACTCCAAGTCTTCGAAGTCGGAGTCAAGGAGAGCGTCGACTAGAACGCCAAACCGTTTGTAGTGTGACCGCGCTCCAACGTAGAGAATTCCTCGCCTGCTCTGGTCAAAGAGTCGCTCTTCTGTCACTGGGCGCACGCCCAGCGGACAGACACGAATGTGCCCAGAGATGTTCTCCACGCAGCAGAGCAAGTCATCTTTCACAGTTTCTGAAATGCAAATCACAAGATCGGTTTGCTGTAAGCAAGCCGTCTTGTTTCGATGAGACTCATGCCCCACCTCGTTCGAGTGAAGTTCCGGAATCATGTCAAGAAGCGTGACTACCGTTGGTGCATCGGAACGTCTTGGGTTTGGAAGTCTTTCGTGGTAGGTGAAATGTTCAATCACGGGCCCTCTGTTGACTCTTCTGAACGGGAGTCTGTTGGCAAAACCGACCAGTTGATCTCGGTCGAGTACATGGCCTTCCGGGATTGTCCAGAAGTGGCCGATCGGGAGTTCACTTAAGTAGAGATTGCGATTGATTCGAATCTCGACAGTTGGATGGATTCCCAAATCCGGGTCAAGTAGAAACTCCCTGATCAGTTCGACGAATAGCCTCGATGCGCCTCCGCGGCGCTGTCGGTAGAATATCTGAGCGTCGTAGACAACCTCGAGTGGATTCATATCACGACCTTAAGCACGGTCGAACTCCCGTATGAGTATGACAGATGCCGAGTTGTCACAAATGCGAAATGAGTGACGGTGAGCGGTTCGGTTGAGATACCAACTAACCCGGTGCCTTCGTTGCTCATTGCCGGGCTGGGGCGAGATCGTATCGTTCCTGCGAGTCAGGGTCACAGGTTTATACCCCCGGAGTATTCCCTCTGGTGGCTCGTTGGGCTCATAACCCGAAGGTCGTGGGTTCGAATCCCACCCTCGCCGCCACTGAAAATACCTGGAAACAAAGTTCCGGGCATTTTCGTCTAAGGGGGTTTCGGGCCGATCTATCCCGGTGTCTATCGGAGGGTGCTTGATGGCCTGTGTTGGTGGGGTAGTCGGAGCCGCCATTGATTCACAGGCGTTGGGCGCGACCTGCGATCCCTGACGCCCAGCTTGAGTTGAAGGTGCTCTTCTCCGGCTTACGCGGTGGCGCCCAGTGGTGGTCCGTCGATCTGAGAGTCGTGCTGGGCCCAAAGCGCCCGTAGCACCTCGGGGTCGTTTGCGCCCTCGGGCATGCGGAGGATCAGGTCGACAGCTTCGGGGGTCGTGATGACCAGCATCCGGGCCGGTTCAGCGCACGTGTTGCGGAATGCGTGGGTCGCGCCACGAGGAATGAATGCCATCGAACCTGCTGTTGCCCGTGCAGTAGTGCCGTCTACACAGAATTCTATCTCTCCGGCCAAGATATAGAACGCCTCATCGTAGCTGTTGTGGTGGTGGGCGGGCGGACCGTCACCGTGGGCTGGGAAGTCGTTGACAAAGACGGCGAACCCGGGAGCGCGGCCAGGCTCAAGCAGCATGCTGAGTTGAGTGATGCCATTGTCGATAGCGTCATCCGTTGTTGGTGGGGTGATCAAGAATGGTGCGTGCATGCGGTCTCCGTGGTCTAGGGGCTCAGACCCATGGTCGTCTCAACAACTCTGAAAACTATCACTCTAGACAATTATGTTTGCAGGACGTCTCGAACCGGTCAAGGCCAAGACGGAGAAGGGACGGCGCAGCTCGGTGCCGTCGCAGGTCCCCTCCGCCACGATCATACGAAGACCTTCAGGTGCTGTTACACGACCCGTTGCTCCCGCGTATCGGCAACCTCTTACTGTAGCAACTAGACGTGCCTGCCGGGCTGGCGACGGAACGTCTGGTCGCCGGTATCTCACTGGTCATCTCGGCGGTCGCGACCAGAGCCCGACAGCAGTTGTTCGCTAAACCTGACCGGGACCTCGTGCATTTAGAAGTGTTCGTTGAAAACATTGTAGATCTGCTGACCTGGGCGATCATTGCGGCGGTGAGCCCCGCAACCCTCGCAGCACTTGAGGTCGACTGCACGTTGCGCGACCCGAGGAATCCTCCGCAACCGATCGATCATCGTGGTTCCGTCCGGAACATAGCTGCTCTGGTACCTCTACCGCCTCTCGCCGTCACTCGTGCTGAGAATCTCCTCTCGCCTGGCAAGAGAGGTGGACCGCACCCTGCTCCAAACCGACCATTGATACTCCACCGCATGCCCCATCCGGGCAGCGCAGAACCCCGGTCGATGGCTGGCGCGTCTAAGGTTCGCGAGTGCCCCTCGCTCCAGGCGAGGGACGCCTAGGGGGATCCCGTGCTCAAAGTAGCGGTCACCGTTGGCTGTGCTCTCGCCCTCGCCCTCGCCGCGGCCATCGTGTTCCGGCTGCGCAAGACCCAGCGGACGCCATCACCGCTCCTGGGAAACGAACCATTCCGCCAACGGCTCGCAACCACGATCGGACGGACGGGCGGGATGCTCGTAGGGGCCTACCTCGCCGGAGTACTCACGGTCGGTCCAGGGCTCCGGCTCATGATGCGGTTCCTCGCGGTCACTTCCTCCGACGGCGTCCAGGGCCAACTGACAGAGGCCAACGAGGTCATCGGCAAGGTGAGCTTCGGTGGAAGCATGTTCCTGATCGTCATCGCCGGCATCGGTACCTCGCTCGCCGGACTGGCACTCTTCTCCCTGTTGCGGCGCTGGCTCCCCCAACGGTCCGTGGTCGCGGGCCTGTTGGGAGTGGCCATCGGCTCGGGCCTGTTGGTGCGGCCCGCCGGGCTGATCTCATCCGCAAACCGCGACTTCGAGCTCGTCGCCCCGGCGGCACTCGCCGTGGCCCTCTGCCTCGCCACGCTCGTGCTCTTCGGGGCGACGTTCGGGGTACTGGTCGATTATCTTGCGCCAGTGTGGCCGGTGCCGGGGTGGAACCCGCTTGGGGTGCTTTCGCTCGCGCCCTTCGCCATGCTCCTCCCAGCCCCGTCGTTCTTCGCCGTGACTGTTCTCGCCGTCCTGGGGGCCACGTTCGCATCCAAGCTGCGATCACCGACAACGCCCGAAGGCACCGGGCAACAGCCAACCGAGGGCGCCGACATTCGCTGGGGGCGAACCATCGTCACCGGGCTCGGCGTGATCGGAAGCCTTTCCCTCGTGACCGCAGCAGGCCAGGTCCTCGCACTCTGACCGGGTCACCATCGAGGCTCGGGGAAGCAGCCGAACTGCTCGCCCCAAACACCGACATCGAGGGGTACCGCAATGTCTACGACCCTCATGGTCACCCGATCTGGACCTGCACGTATCTGGCGCCGCAGTATGGCGGTCGGTGGTCAGGAGCGCAGGATCTTCTCCATCGGCTTGCCCCTGGCTAGCTCGTCGACGAGCTTGTCTAGGTAGCGGATCTTCTGCATGAGCGGATCTTCGACATTCTCGACTCGTACGCCGCACACGACCCCTGTGATCGCCGAGGCCTTCGGGTTCAGCTCAGCTTGATCGAAGAACGACTCGAACGTTGTGTCTGCTGACAGGAGCTCCTGCAGTGCGGCTTCGTCGAACCCGGTGAGCCAGGTGATGACCTCGTCCAACTCGGCGGTCGTGCGCCCCTTGCGTTCGACTTTGGCCACGTAGTGGGGGTACACCGATGCGACGCTGGTGGTGAAGATCCGATGCATGGGCTTCCAGAATAGGTAACGGCAGCACTCGGTGACGGCACAAAGCTGGCGATGAGTGACGATTCTAGGAAATCGCCGCCCGTCAGAACGTAGCGATCCGCAGCCCGACCGCAACCGCAGTCAGGAGTCCCAGCACGAGTGCGCCGGCGATGTCCTTATCGTGGGCCCGCAGGTGCGCGATCACAGCGCCGGCAAAAAAGAGAATCAGGCAGATCCCAGCCAGCACGCCGAGTCCGGCGAACTTCAGACCGGCGAGCATGCCGATGGCCCCGGCGATCTCGAGCATCGCCAGCTGTGGGAGGTGTGACTCGGCAACCCCGATCCCCGTGAGTTGCTCGACCAGCTTGGGCTGTTTGGTGAGTTTGGCAGCGGCGGAGCCCAAGAGGGCGAGAGAGAGAATCACGGTGACAACGACGCAGGCAATGAACATGAGATGAGCCCTTCGGTAAGCCTCGGGATCCCCGACGCAGTTAGTTTGAATATCCAAGGAGTTTAGTTGGAACATCCAAGCAATTTCAAGACTGGGTGACCTTCGGTCGGGCATGCCCGTAACATCAGGGGGTGGCCAACTCCTGCGACAACCAGCCCATCCGACTGGTCCTTGCGCTAGCCGACGAACTCAGCGGCATCGTGGGCCACGCGGCCAAGGCGGCAGGTCTCACGCCGCAGCAGGCGCGGGTGCTCATGCATCTCGAGGAACCTCGCCGGATGTGTGAACTGGCCGAGCAGCAGTCACTCGACCCCTCCAGCATCACGAGTCTGGTGGACCGTCTGGAACGCGACGGTCTCGTCCTACGGGAACCCGATTCCGCTGACGGTCGGGTGCGGCGAGTTGCACTCACCGCTGTGGGCCTGCAGACCCGCACCAGGTTCTTCGCCGAGTTCACGGCCCAACCGGACCCATTCGCAGCGCTCACCCCCGAACAGCGCCGGGCGCTCGTCGAGCGCCTCGGATCGACTGGCTAGCAGTTGGTATAGGGCGTCACGATCGCGAAGTCGGGGGTCGTCGTGCAGGAACCTCGATGGCTTAGCCGGATCGCCGGCGTTCTTGCGCTTCTGGGGAGGTCCAAAATGGGCTCCTTCTCCCCGCCACCTGAATCATTGGCGCCGGTAAGCTACGGAAACCGTCGCTTACCGGCGCCAATGCGGCAGACTCGGTTCGGCGGCGTCCAGTGCGTCTGGGCGCCCTCGCCGCGAGCCCCACGGATAAGCTCCAGTCATGGCGAGCAAGTCCGGTGACCGCGCCGCGTTCTTTCCTGCGATCGAGAAGAAGCACGGCCAGCCGATGGCCTACTGGTTCGACCGCATGGCTGAACGAGCCGACCAAAGTTACGGCGAGCAGTTCGCGTACCTAACCGAAGAGCACGGCTTCAGCCGAGCGCATGCCAACGCATTGGTCATGTTCAGCCGCGGCTCTACCTCGTCCAAGCGGTTCGACACTGTGGACGACTACCTAGCCAAGGTTGACCCGGCAGGCGCGGGCACCGTTCGGGCGATGTTCGCGACGATTACCGAAGCCCACCCCGAACTGCGACCGGTGATCGCCTGGAACCAACCGATGTTGCGCAAGGAGGACGACTACGTATTCGGTACGTCCGTGCAGACCAGACACATCTTGCTCGCGCCCTGGGGCGGCGGCGCGCTCGAGGCAGCTAGGCCCTTGCTTGATGGTTACAAAGTGAACAAAAAGACGGTGCAGGTGCCCCTTGACTGGTATGTCGACCGGTCGATCCTGTTGGTCATGGTGGAGAGCCGCCTCGCTGAACTCGACGAGGATGTGCCGTGACCCGTCGGCCAGGTGTGTCACCTCTCATGCGTGTCGCCTAGCAGGTGTGACACCGATCTGATCTTGTTCCCTCCCGGGCCGAGCATGTCGCTGGGAGGAGCCTCGACTAGGTGCTGACCGAAGTTTCTACCCCCGCCACCATCGATCTTCGATGAGGCGATTTACTCGCTCGAACAAGAGGGTCAAGTGGCTGCTGAGTAGCTCTCCCGCAACGCTTACTTCAACGAGTTGGCGTGAAGGGCGAGTTGTGTGTGCCGAGCCAGGGCTGCAAAGTCAGCGTCGGCGTGCAGAACCGGAGCGTCGAGTCGAATAGCAACTGAAGCGATCAAGCAGTCGATGAGCCTGCGAACAGTTTCGCCGTTTCGTCGGCAGGTCCGGTAGAGGCCGGCGGCTTGGTCGTAGTCCTGCGCGATGATCGGAATCAGTTTGGCTCTAGCTAGCAGGCCGCGCAGTTGGGCGAGGTGCTGTTCGCTTCCGGCGCCTGCGAGGACCTCCATGCTGATCGCGTCGCAGATGGCGAGGTCCTCCCCGAGCAGTTCGTCCACGGTGTTGCAGACCTCTGATCCGGTGTCGCGTAAGAACTCGACCCAAGCAGAGGTATCGACGAAGATCATTCGGAGCGACTTGACCTCATCTGGTCAAGGTCTCCGTCCCAACCCGAACCTCGCAAGCGCCGGGCATCGTCCACGTCGAGCGGCTCCGAGGCAAGGCGGCGCAGGGCCAGATTCACGGCCTCGCGCTTTGAAGCCAAGTCGAACCGGTCCATGACTGCTGCACACGCATCGTCGTCGAGATCAATATTTGTGCGACCCATACACTAACCATACACCACAGATACACTATGGAACAGCCAGATTGGAATCGCTTGCTGTTCTGAAGCGAAGTGCCGGCCTGCGCTTTTTGCTAGCGGAGACTCCAGAGTCTTTCGAGGGTGTTCCGCTGTCACTGTCGGCCTGGTTCTAGGTTTCCCAAGTCCATTCGAGGCCTGCGCTTCACCTGCTCATTGACACGCGTCACTGACGCGCGTTACTATTGCTGCCATGCCGGCACCGGAGAGCGTTCTAACAGCGCAACCAACCAAGGTGACTGATCGCCGCACGGCTCAGCGCGAAGACACTCGTGCGCGCCTCTTTACCGAGACCGTCGAAGAGTTCAAGCGATGCGGCTTTGCCGGAACCGAGATTGCAGCAATCACCGAACGCGTCGGTCTGACTCGCGGCGCTTTCTACGTGCACTTCGCCGGCAAAGACGCAGTTCTTCGAGAACTGCTCCTGATCGAGGAGCGCCGAATCGCAGCAGCGGCACTTGTGGTGAGCGAACACTCAGTCTCTGTCGAGGAGGTGTTCGCTGCGGTGGTCAAAGCAGTCCTATCAGCAGAGCGTCGCCTTGGCCGCAGACTTGTCCGAGACCTGTGCGCGGGGCAGTTCCGACCAGAGGTTGCGCAAAGCCAAGATGTGGCGGATCACCCGGTGGGGCTCATGCTTGTTGGGGTCATCGCCAAGCGAGTCCCCGAAGTGGATGCAGTTGATCTAGCGATGACGTTTCTCACCGGCATGTTCGGTCTGTTGGCAATCGAAGATGCACCACTCGCAGCGCGCCGTCGCCGCCTTGACCTACTCGTCCGGATCGCCTCGCAAGGAGCGATGACAACAGAAGCTAGCCACAACGGGCCAGACCCGAGCATCAACAGGAGAGTCACATGACCAAGCACAAGCCAACCACCTTGAAAGATCGACTCGGAGCGCTCTGGGGTCTGCTGCGAATCAGTGATGACGACTACAACGCCTATATGCGGTCCTATGACGAGTTGTTTGTGGACTCGCCCGAGAACACCAAGGCCGACTACGAAGCTGGCGTGGCGGTGCGGGGTTATCCGCAGGGCAGTAGCAACGAACTCACCGAGCTCTACAAAGTGATTCACCTGTTGTGCACGCTGGGCTCGGTCGAGAAGATGTACATGCCGCCAACGATCGACCCATCTCAGTCGGTGTTGCAGAACCAGATCTTGTTCGAGCGCATCGTGGCCAAAGACTTGCAGCTGAGCAAGGGTGAGAAGTTCTTGGACTTGGGATGCGGCTGTGGCGCAATTGCAGAGCATATGGCCGAGCTGACTGGCGCAACCCCATACGGGGTCAACCTGGACCGGTCACAGATTGAAAAAGCTTGGCGGAACCCGAACCTGCCGAGAAACAACTTCGCGTTCGGTGACTTCAATAAGCCCCTCGAGTTTGAGGACGCTTCCTTCGATGCCATCTATGCAATCCAGCCGATGACCTATGTGAGCGATCATGAGTTCACGTTTGCGGAAGCCTTTCGAGTGCTCAAGCCCGGCGGGCGTTTTGTTATTAACGACGTTGCAGCGCTTGACGCGTATGACCGAGACAACGAACATCAGCGCACGCTGATCCAGCACACGCGTGAGCTCACCGTGTTTGGCGGGTTCTGGTACTACAAGTACTGGGATGACGCATACCACCAGGCCGGGTTTGAGCTGGTGTCCTCGGTGGGACGGCCTGCAGTTGAGGTGATC
>ERZ888423.2016-NODE-2016-length-16199-cov-11.076995_pt1 | contig 16199 bp, 17 predicted proteins | sample MGYA00520523_ERZ888423 | MGnify/ENA primary metagenome ERZ888423 (study PRJEB32303, sample SAMEA104408611) | aquatic metagenome | biome: Brackish water; feature: Pelagic; material: water | place: Baltic Sea | collected 2014-06-08T10:24:00 | depth 30,27 m ...
GTAGAGGTGGAAGCCAAAGTCAAAGTAGCTGAGGCTGCAGCGATTGGAATTCCTGGTGTAAAGCACATTGTTGCCATAGCTTCAGGAAAAGGTGGCGTAGGAAAATCTACCGTCACTGCTAATTTGGCTGTAGGAATGGCCCAACGCGGATATAAGGTCGCTCTGGTTGATGCAGATATATATGGCCCATCCATGCCGATCATGCTAGATGCCGCTACCGAAAGGCCTGGGACTAAGGATATTGATGGTCATAAGTGGATGACTCCTGTAGAATCTTACGGAGTGAAGCTCATGTCCATCGGCTTCTTCGCTGATCCTTCTCAAGCCATTGTATGGAGAGGTGCTATGGCTACTAAAGCACTTCGCCAAATGTTTAAGGATACCCATTGGGGTGAGATAGACTATATGTTTATTGACCTTCCTCCGGGAACAGGTGATATTCACTTGACGGCTGTTCAAACTGTTCCCTTAAGTGGAGCCATCATCGTTACTACTCCTCAAGACATAGCGCTGGCGGATGCTCGCAAAGGGGTAGCCATGTTCCGTCTTCCTCAGATTAATGTTCCTGTTCTTGGAATCATTGAGAATATGAGCTGGTTTACTCCAGCCGAGTTGCCTGAGAATAGATACTACATCTTTGGGTCAGAAGGCGCTCAGACCTTAGCCGATGAAATGGGCACACAGGTGCTTGGAAAACTTCCGCTTATACAAAGTGTGCGAGAAGCAGGTGATATAGGAAGACCAGCTATCTTACAAGAGAATACACAAGCAAAGAAATACCTTGATGAAGTGCTCAATGAAGTAGAGCGAGTATTGGAAAGAAGCTCTCTGAGCGGAGAGAAAAGTGAAGTAGTCCAGATTACAAGAAAATGAAGAAGAAAGACAGGATCGCCCTTATTGAAGATGCTTTGGCTGGCCTTCGTCCATTTTTGAAAAAAGATGAGGGGGATATCACCTTCGTTGAATTGACAGATGATATGGTGGTCAAAGTGGCTTTACACGGAGCGTGTAAAAGCTGTTCCATGAGCACTATGACCTTGAAGGCCGGTGTAGAAGAGCGCATCAAGAATGTAGTTCCTGAAGTAAGAAAGGTAGAGACGGTAGATCTTTGAACCCATTCCATTCAGACTATTCTCATCACGTCAGCTGATATAGCTCAGGTCAAAGGACTCTTCCTAAGCTTTCAATAATCCTACTTTTGCCGCGTAATTATACTCATGATACGTACTGATATCCTTATAATCGGAGCTGGCCCTGTGGGACTATTCACCGTCTTCGAAGCAGGTCTCCTCAAGTTGCACTGCCACTTGATAGATTCTCTTCCGCAACCGGGCGGCCAATGTTCTGAGATTTATCCTAAGAAACCCATCTATGATATTCCAGGCTTCCCTATGATCCTGGCAGGAGAGCTCGTAGATAATTTGATGAAGCAAGCATCTCCTTTCAAGCCCGGCTTCACGCTGGGAGAAAGCGCAGAAACTATTGTGGAAGATGGAGGTGGTGGATACGTGGTCACTACGGATAAAGGAACCAAACACAGAGCCCCTGTTGTAGTAATCGCTGGAGGATTAGGCGTGTTCTCTCCCAGAAAACCGCCAATAACCGAGCTTCAAGATTTCGAGGATAAAGGTGTGGAGTACATTGTACGCGATCCTGAATTCTACCGTGATAAGAAGGTGGTCGTCAGCGGAGGCGGAGATTCAGCTTTGGATTGGACTTATTTCTTAGCCAATGGAGTTGCCAAGGAGGTGACCTTGGTACATCGCAGTCAGAGTTTCAGAGCACATCCTGATTCAGTACAGAAGGTGATTGATATGGCGGAATCAGGGAAGATTAAGTTGATTTTAGATACCGATGTTGTAGGGCTTTCTGGAAACGGGAAACTCGAGCAGGTATACATGAAGAATAAGGAAGGCGAGGAGACGAGTTTGGAAACAGACCATTGGATCCCTCTCTTCGGACTTACGCCTAAACTAGGCCCGATAGCCGAATGGGATTTGGAGATAGAAAAGAACGCCATCAAAGTAGATACAGTCGATTATAGTACCAATAGACCGGGCATTTACGCCATAGGCGATGTGAATACCTACGAAGGAAAGCTAAAACTCATACTCTGTGGTTTTCATGAAGGGACCATCATGGTGCAATCAGCTTTCAAGCGCATTCACCCTGATAAGAAAAATGTGCTGAAGTACACCACGGTGCAAGGAATCCATGGTTTCTAATTCCATTCGCTAAGATGTCCAAAGAAGAAGTTCATATCACAGTAATAGATCGCGAGGGTCTTTCCCATGAAATAGATGCTCCGCTGGGAATTGGCATGAACCTGATGGAGCTTTGCAAAGCCATGGAGCTCCCCGTTGAAGGCACATGCGGAGGTATGGCCTTATGCGCTTCCTGCCAGATTTATATTGAAAGTGACCATGACCTGCTCTCACGTAATGATGCGGAACAAGCTATGCTGGATGAGGCTTGGCACGTAGAAAATAACAGTCGACTTGGCTGCCAGATTCCTATTTCTGAAGCCTTGGAAGGTTTGGTGGTTAGGATAGCTCCTGAGTGATTATTCCCAACTCACCCCTGGCCCCTCTTACTTCGGCTCGCTCAGTACATCGCTTTTTGAAGAGAGGGGTGACCGACTGAAAGGAGGTCGGGGTGAGTTTGAGACCGTCTATTCTATAATCACCTTCCCCGAATATACCGCTCCATATTGAGTAGTGATGAGGAGAGTGTATAGGCCAGGGGGGGAGGATTCAAGATTCAAGATTGCAGATTCAAGATTATCGCTGTAGGAACCTTGAACCGACCGAAGGGAGCTCAGCCTGCTAACCTTGAACTTTGAATCTGGAATGGCCCTCCTTTCACTCCCTACACTTCTCCGGAATCTCGCACACGGGAATCGGAACCATCTTATGTTGGTTTATGCGATTCATGCGCTGGTAGAGTTTGAGGACCACCTGCTGGCGAGCGTCCAATCCTTTTTCGCTACCACCCGCTTTCAAGTGTTCCATAGCCCATTCTAGTTCGTCATAGCTTGCGCCTATCTGATCTTCATCTGTACGGTCATCTCCCCATAATCCATCAGTAGGGGCGGCTTGTAGAATTTCTTCTATCACGCCTAACTCTCTTGAGAGCGCATATACTTCTGATTTATAGAGGTCGGCTATGGGAGAGAGGTCTACTCCTCCATCTCCATACTTCGTATAGAATCCCACCCCAAAGTCTTCTACCTTATTTCCTGTTCCCGCCACCAGCATCTTTTCATGTCCCGCAAAGGTGTAGAGCGTGGTCATGCGCAGGCGTGCACGCGCATTGGCCATGCTTAAGTCATCTTGAACATCAGTAGGGAAATGCTCTTCCATGCTTTTAAAGATGGGTGTGAGATCTACGGTCTGTCCTTTTACATTGGGATATGTATCCATGAGCCAATCTATGTGTTTATTAGATCTGGCGCGCTGATTCAGCGCTTGGTAAATAGGCATGTTGAGTACAATAGTCTCAAGCCCTGTCTCAGCACATAAGGTAGATGAGAGTGCTGAATCTATGCCGCCTGACACACCCACTACGAATCCTTTCAAGCCTGCCTTCTCGCAATACTCCTTGAGCCAGTGCGTAATATGTGCTATAGTCTCTTTCTTCTTCAGGTTCTTCATAATGGTATAAAAGTAAAAATGAGCCACTCCAAAAGGAAAGGCTCATTCATTTTTTTCTGATTTAGGTCTTCTTAGAAGAATACACCTAAGGTCAGACCAATGTAATTGCTTATCGCTTTGATCTTAGCGCCTTCCTCCAATTTATTTTCGCTAGAGACGATGGGTTTACCAGTATCATCTTCATCGAAATAGTTACTACCAATAACACTATTCAATCCATTATTCCATACAATTCCAGCTAAAATAGAAGTGCTTCCGCTGATATTATACTCTCCACCAAGACCTATTTGAAGGGCTGCGCGGAATAAACGAGTCTCATCCGAGATGTTTTCATCATCAATCGTTCTGTCAATATTGTCAGAGAAGTGATATTCCACATCTTTTCTGGCTTTGATATTGAATCCTAAATCCATACCGAATTGACCATAATAGGTCATATAGCCTATCTCATTGGTCTTCAGTTTAAGAGTCAATGGAATGTCAATGTACTGTAGCTTGTACTTCTCCGTAGCTATTGCAAACGTTGGATAAAGAGTAGTTTCATCTGACGACAAGGTTTTCTCATCATGGTACTTAGTGTTCAATAATGTTCCTCCTTGGCTATTGACCATAATTCCTGTAGAGAACCAGTAGTTAGGGCTGCTTCCAAGGCGTATGTCTGAGAGTACACCATAAGCGAATCCTATGCGGTTCCCTTCTCGTTCTAGCGAGGCTATGTCTGGTTTAATCCAAGAAACAGAGGGTTGAACAGCAAAAGCAAAGCGCAAATTCCTGTCTTCTTGTGCGTTAATATCGTTTAGCGTCCATATGATGCATGCGAGTAAAAGGAGCTTCTTTTTCATACTTTCGGGCCTTCTCAGGTTATGGCTCAAAGAAAACAATTCTATGTGAAATGCTTACTATTAGTTCTGGGCACTTCCATGTTCATTTCTGGATGTACTTCTGATTCTATGGATCGTACTGTGGATCCTAAAGAAGTAGAGCTTAAGATTCATGTGTTGGACCCACTACTCTTTGATAAGACGAAAAGCACTTCAGAACGTCATCAAGAACTTCTGAAGTCCTTTCCAATAGTATATCCCATCTACTATAGCGATATCCTCTTGCTCGGTGATGTGAACAGTCCTTCAGCTCCTGAGATGATAGACCTATTCTGTGATGACGAGCAATGGGTATTCGCAGAATCTCGCATTCAAGAGGTCTTTTCTGACATGAAGATTTTGGAAAAAGAGCTTTCTATGGCCCTTGGGCGATACAGTTCTGTTTTTCCAAATAGGAGTATTCCGCAAGTGTATCGCCTGAATACCGGCTATAATTATGGTATCTATCCTGAAGGGGATGTGCTGGCCTTTGGAGCCGAGTTTTACTTAGGTGCTGAAGATCCCATGGTAAAGCGTCTTCCTAATGAGGTTTTCCCTGCGTATGCGCGCTTGGATATGAAACCTGAGCAGCTTTTACCTAATCTCATTAAGGCTTTGATATTGGTGAGAGAACAATCTTCGCGTGATGAAAAAGACCTCATAGGCCTAATGACTTACTATGGAAAAGTCATGTACTTGCTTCATCTCTGTATTCCTGATGTTTCTGAAGAACTTCATTTCGCATATTCTAAGGAGGAACTGCTCTGGTGTCAAAAAAATGAGAAAATGATTTGGACCACCTTGGTGTCTGAGGAACTAATTTTTGAGTCAGATAGAAAACTGATGACGAATTGGACAGTCAGAGCACCATTCACGCCAGGATTCAATGAGGAATCTCCCGGTGAACTAGGTTGGTTCATTGGAAAGCAAATGGTGAAAGACTATATGAAGACACATCCTGAACTGGCCCCAGTAGGTCTTTTGAACGTACCTTCGCAAGAAATTTTAAACGCCTACAAACCGGGCTGAAATACCTAGCATGAAAAAGCAGATCCGTATCAATGTGAGCCTTGATGAAAATCTTCTTCCTGAGAAACTCGAATGGGAGACAGATGACAGTGATGAGGTAAATGAGTCAGGCGCTTCCATGATTTCTTTTTGGGATAAAAAAGAACAGCAAGCTCTGCGTATTGACCTATGGACCAAGGATTTCACCACAGATGAGATGAAGACCTTCTTCGTTCAAACGCTCTTATCTATGAATGATAGCTTGGAGAAAGCCACAGGAGATAAAGAAACATGTGAAGGCATACGCAAGTTCGGCCTTGAATTAGGAAAGCGATTGAAAGTGATGAAGGATTGATTCAGAAATTCTCTGAGGTCTTTCCAATGAAATTCAGGATCTCTTCTTTTCCTTCTCCTGAAGTTGCGGAGCTATAAAAATACGGAGGCATGGTCTCCCATATTTCAAGCATGGTTTCGGTGAAGAGCTTTATGTGGTCGGCTTTTTCTTGAACCTTCACCTTTTCCATTTTTGTGAAAATAATCACAAATGAAATTCCCCGCGTACCTAGTTCTTCCATGAATTCCATATCCACCTTTTGAGGTGGTATACGTCCATCAACGAGTACACACACGCACATGAGGTTTTCACGTTTCTGGAGATATATCCATGTGAAGGCATTCCACTTGACACGTTCTTTCTTCGAAACTTGAGCATAGCCATATCCAGGTAGATCAACTAGGTACCAGGAGTCGTCTATATTGAAATGATTGATGAGCTGAGTTTTCCCAGGCCTGCCTGAAGTCTTAGCGAGATGATTTCGCCCACAGATCATATTTATCAATGAGCTCTTACCCACATTACTTCTGCCTATAAAAGCATATTCAGGTCTATTTTCAGGGGGACACTGACTCGGTTCAGAGCTGCTGGTCAGAAAACTTGCATTCTTGATTTCCACGCAGCGAAGGTAGTGTTAAGTGTCATAGCACTTGGTTCATAGGCACTTGACAATAGTTCTCGGTGTCAGGGGGTAATTGCTCGTTATTAGAGAGTCAACTCAGCTTCACCTTAGCCAACCACTCTCCGAGATATTGATTGAACTCGGCAGGATGCTCCATCATAGGAGCATGTCCGCATTTCTCTATCCAATATAGAACACTATCAGGAAGCTTAGCGTGAAACTCTACAGCCACTTCAGGGGGAGTAATGGTGTCATTCTTTCCCCATATGAGGCAGACGGGCATCGTATAATTAGGAAGTTCTTTCGCCATATTATGACGTATGGCTGACTTAGCGATGCTGAGAATTCTGATGAGCTTGTTTCTATTGTTCACAGCTTCATGACATTCGTCTACTAAAGCGTCAGTAACCATAGCGGGGTCATAAAAGGTCAGGGCAATTTTCTCTCTCAAGTAATTCTTGTCCTCTCTTCTCGGGAAACTCCCTCCAAAGGCATTCTCGTATAATCCTGAACTTCCTGAAAGCACCATGCTTGAGACTTTGGAAGGATTTTCATGCGCATACACAAGGCCAACATGACCGCCTAAAGAATTTCCTAAGAGATTCACTTTGTCATATCCTTTATGCTCAATAAACGCCTTTAGATGATTTGAAAGGGCCTTGACGTTGGTGCTCAATATCGGCAACTCATATATAGGTAGACGAGGCAACACGACTTTATAGTCCTTCTTCAGAAAATCGACTACTTCCTTGAAGTTGGACAATGCACCGAATAACCCGTGTAATAGGATGAAGACTGGGCCTTCGCCCTCTTCTATATAACTGAACCCTCCTTCATGTATCAATTGCTCCTCTGGGTTGGAGAAAAATGTCCCCTTGTCTTCACTCATAATCAGGATATGTCTTGGCTTTGATTCAAATGTAGCAAATCCATCAGCCAATAGAAACCTTCAATGTCCCCAAAGCACTCTTGAAATCTTTCAAACGACCATTCACTAAACCCGTTTTCTAGCTTTAAATAGGAAGCGGTCATTTCAGGCTTAGGGGTGAATAAAGGGCCGTTCTGGCCGTTCTTTTCAACAAAGTGGTAAAATATGGGAGGGAGTGGTAAAAAGTGGGAATTATGTTTTACTTTAGCGCTCACATCCGCTAAAAAAGACTGATGCTCAACCTTTTAGGAGAATATGATTGTAAACTAGATGCCAAAGGCCGCATGATGCTGCCTAAGGCCCTGGCCAAGCAAATGGAGGATGTTTTGCATGAGGGCTTTGTGCTTAATCGCGACATCTTCTCCAAGGCTTTGGTGATCTATCCATGGGGTGTTTGGCAAGAGTTAAGCGCTGAAGTCAACAAGCTGAACAAGTTCGTGCAGAAGAACGTTCTCTTTCTCAGGAAATTCAATAGTGGCGCTACTCTCATAGAGCTTGATGGCCAAGGACGTTTGCTTCTTCCGGCTGCGCTTACTGCCTTCGCTGAACTAGGAAAGGATGTGAAGCTAAATGCGATTAATGATCGCATTGAACTATGGAGCAAGGCGAATTACGAAGCCATGCTATCTGAGGATATTGATATGGGAGCTTTGTCAGAAGAGGTGATGGGAGGTGTCGATCCAGTAAAGGATTGATAGTGGAAAACAAGTACCATACCCCCGTTCTTTTACATGATTGTATCGAAGGACTCGCCATTGTGGATGGTGGGATTTATGTAGATGTCACATTCGGTGGAGGAGGGCATAGCTTAGAGATTCTGAAGAATTTAGGCTCAGGGAAACTTTTCGCTTTTGACCAAGATGAGGCTGCAGAAAAAAATGTTCCTAATGATGATCGATTGATTTTCGTTAGACAGAGTTTTCGCTTCTTGAAGAATCACCTCCGACTAAAAGGAATAAGACAAGTGGACGGCATCCTGGCCGATTTGGGTGTTTCCTCTCATCAGTTCGATGAAGCAGATAGAGGGTTTTCTACCCGCTTTGATTCTGAATTGGACATGAGAATGGATCAGGATGCTGAGCTCACCGCTCGAAAAATAGTGGAGGAATATTCAGAGGATGATCTCTTTAGAGTGTTCAGGCAGGGGTCAGATTTGAAGCAAGTAGGACGCATGGTTAGGTCAATTCTTGCAGCTAGGTCTCAAGGTATTTCCAGCACTACTAGATTAAGAGAAGTGCTCGCTCCCTGTGCTCCATTCAAGAAGCCGGCTCAATTCTGGGCTCAAGTCTTCCAGGCATTACGCATAGAAGTGAATGATGAGATGAGCGCCTTGATCGATCTACTTGAACAAACTGCCGAGTTGATTAAGCCTGGTGGAAGATTGGTAGTGATGTCTTACCACTCTTTGGAGGACAGATTGGTAAAGAATTTTATCCGGTCAGGTCACGTAGACGGAACATTGGAAAAGGATTTCTACGGGAATCCTATTAAACCCTTTGATGCAGTTAATAGAAAGGTCATTGTGCCTTTAGATGAAGAAATTGAATTGAACAACCGGGCGCGAAGTGCCAAACTAAGAATCGCCAAAAGGCAATGAATAAAGTACAAGATTCTGTAAAAGTGAAGGCTGCTGAAGAGCCATCCAGATTACAGAGACGCCTTCTTGGATTACTCAGTGGAACTTTCCTTTCTAAGGATAAGGTCCTTCAGCATACGCCCTTTATTTTCTTCCTCGTAGCATTGGCTATCACATACATTGCATACGGCTACCATGCCGAAAGTACGGTGAAGCACATGTATGAATTGGAGCGTGATGTGAAGGAGTTGAAAGCACAAGACCTCACCTTGAAATCAGAACTAGAACAAGTCAAGCAGCAGAGTAATGTCGCTGAAGCTATTCAAGAGCTTGGTCTTCAAGAGAGCCGTATCCAGCCTTTCAAAATTGTTAGAGAAAAGCAACAATGAAAGAGCAGAATAAAGATATCAGTCGAGCCTATTTGGTATTCATAGTCACCTGTCTTGGTGCACTTATGGTCGCTGTGAAACTCTTCATGGTGCAGTGGGCTGAAGCTCCTGAGTGGAAAGAGATGGCTGACAATTTTGTAACCGAATACCGGAGCATAGATGCCGTGCGTGGTAACATCCTATCTGATGACGGAAGTCTCTTGGCTACTTCAGTTCCGCTGTATGATATCCGTATTGACATGGCCGCTGAGGGTTTGAAGAAGGACCTCTATAAAAAGGGAATCGATTCCCTCTGCTTACAATTGGCTGAGCTCTTCAAAGAATCAGGTCGAAGTGCTGCTGATTATAAAAAAGGGCTGAATGAAGCCCGAAAAGAAGGCAATAGATATTATCTCATCAAGCGTGGAGTAAAGTATCACCAAATCCAAGTTGCCAAGAACTTCCCCATTTTCAGAGAAGGAAGGAACAGAGGCGGAGTAATTTACGAAAAGGAGAATAAGAGGATTTATCCATTTGGTGAATTAGCTAAACGAACCATCGGATATGCTATGGATGGAGTTTCCCCAGTTGGGCTTGAAGGTGCGTATGCTGATAAATTATCTGGAGTCAATGGAAAAAGACTGGAGAGAAGGTTGGTTGGTGGTCAATGGATGCCTATCAGGGATGGAAATGAGATAGAGCCTCAAGACGGGTATGATCTAGTAAGTACCATCGATATTAATATCCAAGATGTGGCCGAGAGTGCCCTGATGAGGCAGCTTCAAGAGGCTGGTGCTCATCATGGGTGCGCCATACTTATGGAGGTAAAAACTGGGCACATTAAAGCCATTGCTAACCTTACTTATGATGACAAGAGTCAGACGTATGTGGAGCGATATAATTACGCAGTAGGTGAGGCCACGGAACCTGGGTCTACTTTTAAATTACCTGCCCTACTAGCGGTGATGGAAGAAGGCCTCGTGAAAATCACGGACAGTGTTCGAACGGGTGATGGAAAGCGTAAATACTTTGATCGTGTAATGCATGATTCTAATGATAAAGGCTATGGAAAAATTACCGTGAAGCGAGCATTCGAAGTAAGTTCTAATGTGGGGGTCTCCTCTGTAATATATGATGGGTTTCGTAAGGATCCACAGCGTTTCATAGATCGTCTGCACACTATGGGGTTAGGCAGAACCCTGGGTATCGATATTAAAGGAGAGGGAGTTCCGGTTTTGAAAAATACGAAAGACAAATCTTGGTCTGGAGTTACGCTTCCTTGGATGAGTATTGGTTATGAGACTATGATGACCCCACTGCAAATTCTGAGTTTCTACAACGCTGTGGCCAATGATGGTGTAATGGTTCGCCCACTTTTTATATCTGAAATCAGAGACGAGGGGGAGGTTATCTGGAGTGCCGAGCCTGTGATATTAAATCCTGCTATCGCGTCTAAGCAGAATCTTTCTCTATGCAGAGAAATGCTTGAAGGGGTTGTGACGCAAGGAACGGCAAGCAACCTGAAGAACACACAATACAACATAGCAGGTAAAACAGGAACAGCTCAAATAGCGAACAGAGAGCTTGGTGGATATGGAAATAAAGGGGAACGTTCTTACCTCGCATCCTTCTGTGGTTATTTCCCTGCTGAGGCTCCGGAGTATTCTATCATCGTCATGGTGACGGCTCCATCGAACCATGTCTATTATGGTAATCTAGTCGCAGGACCTGTGTTCAAAGAAATTGCAGATAAAGTCTTCGCCAAACGCTTCGATCTGCAACGTGTTGAACAGGATAATTCCAAGTATGAAGCCTCACGTATTCCTATTTCTAAAGACGGTCGTCAAGGGGATTTGAACATGGTCTTCAGCGAACTAGGTATTATGATGCACAGCGCTGATCCAGATGCTGATTGGGTGCGGACAGAAACCAAAGAGAATCGCGTAGATGCTTTGGCACAAATGGTGAAAGAAAGTCAGGTTCCTAATGTAAAAGGTATGCCGCTCGTGGATGCGCTTTACATTCTGGAGAATCAAGGATTATTGGTGAAAATGAATGGTAAAGGTATAGTTAAGAATCAATCTTTATTACCAGGAACACCCATTAGAAAAGGTATGAACATCTCATTGGAATTGGCTTTATGAAGTTGTTGAAAGATATACTCTATAAAGCTGGAATGGTCGAGGTCGTTGGACCTTTGAATCTGGCTATTGAGAATATCCATATGGATTCTAGGAAGGTTTCTGCCTTCAGCCTTTTCGCAGCTGTTAAAGGTTCTCAAGTGGACGGTAATGACTTCATCGAAAAAGCAATTGCTCAAGGTGCGGTAGCCATCATATGCGAGGAACTTCCAGAGGCTAAAAAGTCGCATGTCACTTATGTGCGAGTCAACAATACAGCAGATGCATTGGGTCAAATAGCTGCTAATTTCTTTGACAATCCTTCTGATTCTTTAACGCTTGTTGGTGTGACTGGGACCAATGGAAAGACTACCACGGTCACCTTGCTTTACAAGCTCTTTGTTCAACTCGGTTATAAGTGCGGTCTCATTAGTACAGTGGTGAATAGAATCGGCCGTAAAGTTTTAGACGCTACGCACACGACACCTGATGCCATCTCTCTTCAGCGCTTGTTTCGAGAAATGGTAGATGCTGATGTAACGCATTGCTTTATGGAAGTGAGCTCTCATGCCATTCATCAGCGAAGAATTGTCGGCTCTAAGTTCAATGTGGCTGTCTTCAGCAATATCACGCATGATCACTTGGACTATCATGGCACTTTCGATGAGTATATCAAAGCAAAAAAACTCTTCTTCGATGAGCTGCCTACAGGTTCATTAGCACTGATTAATCAGGATGATCCGCATGGGGAAATCATGGTGCAGAATACAAGAGCCAAAGTGAATTTCTACGCCATTCGCAGTATGGCTGATTATAGAGCAAGAATCATTGAGAATCAGTTCAATGGCTTGCACCTGCTCTTGGACGGAAATGATGTCTATTCCAGGCTGGTAGGAGGCTTCAATGCATATAACCTCTTGGCAGTCTATGGAACAGCTATGCTATTGGGAGAGGATAAACTCAATGTACTTACTGCTCTTTCTCAATTGGATTCTGTGGAAGGAAGGTTCCAATATCTAAGTACTTCAAAGAAGATCATCGCCATCGTTGATTATGCACACACTCCTGATGCCTTGAAGAATGTCTTGAAGACTATTCAAGAAGTGAGAACTGGAAATGAAAAGGTGATTACTGTGGTTGGTTGTGGCGGTGATCGTGATAAGAGCAAGCGCCCGATAATGGCAGCTGTTGCCTGTGAGTTTTCTGATAAAATAATCCTCACTTCTGATAATCCACGTTCTGAGAAGCCTGAGCAGATTATCGCGGATATGAATTCAGGAGTGGAAGGTCAACACTACAAGAAGACACTCTCTATTGTTGACCGTAAAGAAGCCATTCGCACTGCGTGTGCCATGGCTGAGCCAGGAGATATTCTCTTGGTCGCAGGAAAAGGGCATGAGAAGTATCAAGAGATCTCAGGCGAGCGATTCCCATTTGATGATTTTAAGATTGTAGGAGAAACTCTTAAAACCTTGGAAGACTGATGCTGTATCACCTTTTTCAATATCTCGAGCAGCATTTCCAGATTCCAGGGGCAGGATTGTTTCAATACATTTCCTTCAGAGCGGCATTGGCTTTAATCAGTTCATTGGTCATCTCTATGCTCTTCGGTGGAACCTTAGTGGGATTGCTTCGCAAGATGCAGATAGGAGAGACGGTAAGAGATTTAGGACTTGCTGGCCAGATTCAGAAACAAGGCACCCCGACCATGGGTGGGCTCATCATTCTTGGAAGCATATTGATTCCAACATTGTTGTTCGCTAATCTGAATAACATCTACATCATCACACTGCTGATCACTACGGTGTGGCTGGGAATCATCGGATTCACTGATGATTATATCAAAGTCTTCAAAAAGAACAAAGCTGGTCTTGCGGGTAAATTTAAAGTCATTGGTCAGATAGGTGTTGGGCTGATTATTGGAGCGCTTTTATTCTTCCATCACAATGTGAAGTTAAAGCACTTAACGCTCATTGATGGAGAGAAAGTCTGGGTAGAATCCAAGGCAATGGTGACCACTATACCATTCATGAAGAATCATGAATTCAATTATCAGTGGCTTGTCAATTGGCTACCTAATTCTATTCAATATATCGCACTTTGCGTGGTCTTTATCCTCATCGTGATTTTCATCGTAACGGCCATTTCTAATGGTGCGAATATGACAGATGGATTGGATGGACTTGCTACAGGAACATCTGCCATCATCGGAGTGACTTTGGCCCTTTTCGCTTATGTGTCTGGTAACACCATTTTCGCAGAATACTTGAACATCATGTATATCCCTCACTCAGGGGAGATGGTAGTCTATATCGCAGCCTTCGTGGGAGCCTGTGTTGGATTTCTTTGGTACAACTCTTATCCAGCCCAAGTTTTCATGGGTGATACAGGAAGTCTGGCTATAGGAGGAATCATTGCGGTATTCGCTATTGCGATTAGGAAGGAGGCATTGTTGCCCATCCTTTGCGGTGTATTTCTGGTAGAGAATCTCTCGGTGATGATACAGGTAAGCTGGTTCAAATACACCAAGAAAAAACACGGAGAAGGGCGCAGGATATTCCTGATGGCTCCTCTGCATCATCATTATCAGAAACTCGGCATGCATGAGTCTAAAATCGTTTCGCGCTTCTGGATTGTGGGCATCATGCTCGCTGTCCTGACATTGGTCACTTTAAAGATACGGTGAGATGGCAAAGTTGACCATACTCGGTGCTGCTGAGAGTGGCATAGGAGCAGCCAAGTTGGCTGTGAAAAAGGATTGGGAAGTCTTTGTTTCTGACGCAGGAATGATAGGCCAAGAGAGGAAGGAAGTTCTTTCACATATTGGAGTACAATGGGAAGAAGGCGCTCATAGCGATCGAATCTTTGAGGCTGACTTGGTCGTCAAGAGCCCGGGGATAACTGACAAGGCGCCTATCATCAAGAAGATGCATGAGAAGGGGATTCCGGTCATATCTGAAATCGAATTCGCATCTCGCTATACATCTGCTACCATCGTTGGAATCACAGGGAGTAACGGAAAGACCACCACCAGCACATTAATGCACCATCTCTTGAAAAAGGCTGGCAGAGATTCCATTCTTGCAGGGAATATTGGACGCAGCTTCGCTGATGCCTTGGCTAAGCGAGAGCCTGAGGTTTTTGTCTTAGAACTAAGCAGTTTTCAGCTCGATGGCATCGTGGATTTCAGACCTGATATCGCCATCCTCTTGAACATCACACCGGACCATTTAGACAGGTATGAATACGACATCAATCAATATGCTGATTCGAAATTCAGAGTGGCGATGAATCAAAAAGAGAGCGATGTGTTCATCTATTGCGATGATGATCCCTTAATCCTAGAAGGACTCCAAAAACATGAATTGAAAGGCCAGAAAATTCCTTTCTCCATCCAGCATTCAGTGCCGGAGGGAGCCTGGCTTGAAAATGAGGAATTGAAATTTTTATTGAACTCGGAACACAACACTAAACTAAACACAACACTAAGCACTATGTCCATCTATACACTAGCACTACAGGGAAAACACAACCTGTATAACTCTATGGCAGCAGGAATTGCAGCCAATGTTCTTAATGTACGGAGTGAGTCTGTACGGGAGAGTTTTAGCGATTTCCAGAACGTGGAGCATCGTCTTGAGCTCATTGGCAAAGTCAATGGTGTCGAGTACATCAATGACTCTAAAGCCACTAACGTAAACGCCACGTGGTATGCTTTAGAAAGCATGAATAATCCAGTAGTATGGGTTGTTGGCGGGGTCGATAAGGGGAATGACTATAGCCAACTTTTGGACTTAGTCCGTGAAAAGGTGAAGGCTATCGTTTGTCTCGGAAAAGACAACAAGAAAATCATCGCTGCCTTCAAAGATGTGGTCCCTGTGATCGTGGAAACGGAAAGTGCTGCTGACTCTGTCCACCAATCAAGCCTTGTCGCAAGACCAGGTGACACCGTTTTGCTTTCTCCATGTTGCGCAAGCTTCGACCTCTTCGAGAACTACGAAGAACGTGGTCGCATGTTCAAGCGTGCCGTAAGGTCCCTTTGATCTACACTAACAAGAAAAAACACACACACTATGTACACTACTAAATTAGATCCGGCCGAGATCAGTGCCCTGACTGATCGCCTGCTCATCGCTCGTAGTAACAACCTCAAGCAGATCCTAGAAATAGAGCATAGACTTGAGACTGTAAGTATGAAAGATGGAGTAGAATTCTTAAATGATTCCAAGGCTACTGAACCTACTTCCACGCTTTATTCCCTGAGCTGTATGGATAAACCTGTAGTCTGGCTTTTGAGCTGCGTATTGGGTTTCGAGGACCTCTCTGAATTGAGGGGAATGGTCTCTGGAAAAGTGAAAGCAATTTTTTACATGGGTGATACGAACGATCTTCTCGTGGAGGATTTCGTGACTGAAGTAGACTTGGTTCAACAATGCGGAAGCATGGAAGAACTGGTCGCTGAGGCTTTTGAGTATGCTAATGAAGGAGAGACTATTCTCTTCTCTCCGGCTACTCCATCGTCTGAGTTATTTGGGAATTATAGAAAACGTGGCGAGGAGTTCAGGAAGTGCGTGATGGCACTTTGATCTTTCATTTTTAATTAAGCCAATACCCATAACCATGAGAAAATCATTCACCATACATAAAGGCAAGAAGAGCCAAGTCGATGATTTCATACATGCTCGTAAACGCATGTTGGAAGAATTGAATCAAGTGCAACACAGACTTGA
>ERZ888423.2019-NODE-2019-length-16156-cov-9.355382_pt1 | contig 16156 bp, 15 predicted proteins | sample MGYA00520523_ERZ888423 | MGnify/ENA primary metagenome ERZ888423 (study PRJEB32303, sample SAMEA104408611) | aquatic metagenome | biome: Brackish water; feature: Pelagic; material: water | place: Baltic Sea | collected 2014-06-08T10:24:00 | depth 30,27 m ...
ATACCTACTTTTTCAATCAAGTATAAAACAAAGTAAATATGTCAAAGAATAATAATAGTAGTAGCTCAAGTAAACTCCCCGTTTTTGTGGTAGGTATTATAATCGCCTTTACATTGTTTACATGCGAATCAAGACATCGAGTTGGTGCAAAATGTTGGGACGGAACAAATAGTTATGCAACAGGGAGCGGGGCATGTTCGCACCATGGTGGCGTTCGTTATTGGAAACATGAATATTGGTGGGACAAATAAACAACATACCGCCAACAGCGTATATAACTTATGGCGGGTAACGTGGTAAATCAAAGCTTAGTGCTTTTAGCTAATTTTATTCACGGTGGACAGGAAAGTGCTTCGAAAACCGCCACAAGTCATATACGCAAACCGTTATAACCAACTACAATTACTCCCGAAAATCACCAACTGTGATGGACGGGGTTTGTTTTAAGAACGTCCTAGGCTATACCTACTCTCAGTGTACATATACGCGGTATTAAACAATAGGAAGAAGCGTTATTTGCTATTTGGGGAGGACAAGATATCAGGAATCGGTATTCAGATATCAGGAACCTATGGATTGCCTTCTAAACCTCTGAATCACTGCTAACAATGTGCCCAATGCCATCACGATAATTCCAGTCCAAAGGATATTAATCCAAGGAAAAATAATGGCTTGCATCACGATGAAATCGCGCAGATTCTCTTCTTTCTCGGCTACACGAATCGTTACTTTTCCTTCCTCAGGAATAATCTCGTTGAAATCGAATTTCACTCCTTGACCTTCCATTTCATAAGGCCTACTTGCGATGTATGAGGCTTCACGTAGGATAAAGAGAGGTTTTGCTTGTCTCACTGAATCATTGGGGCTTACTATTCTTAGCCATGCTGTCACAGCTAAATCGTTAGCTGCTAATCCTTCTCCCACAGGGTCTTTTACTGAGGTTAAAGAATCTAGAATAGCTAGACGTGCTCCACTGCGCAGTGTATCTCCAATACCCAGTTTATGTTCTTTGAAAGGTAGATAGCCATCAGCATCCACGGGTTGGGATCCATCATCAAGCTGACCATAGCGCACATGGGTGTATATGTCCTTATTCCAATAGTGTTTCGTATCAGGCTCTGGGACATTTCCGAACTTAGGGTTCAGCTGAATTCTCGGCTCTAGGCTAAACATCTTTTCACCAGGACTATAGGGGTTCCATAAAGCGGCTTTGGACACCACTTCCTGACTAGGATCATTCACCTCTTCGAAGTACGCCTGCATGTCCTTGATCATGTCTTTGCCAGCCTTGTGTTGCTCTTTACAGCGATAGATTCCGCCAAGGCTGTATATGTATTCTCCCACCTTGTAGGTTCTCGGTTCTAGCCCGAAATAGTCCATACGGAAGTAAATGTTGATGTCGTCCTTGCGTTTTTCTTGGAATGAAATAAACTGATCGCCCATGATCAGCGTGTCCTTCTTAAAGAGGAGTATATCTTGTTTATTGCTGAAGTCCTGATTCAATTTTGTAATATCTGTCATCGAGCTGTTCTGCGAGATCTTCTGGCTTTGCGAAGTACTGACTGCGGCACCCAAGAGCACCATCCCGAATCCTATGTGTGCGATAGAAGATCCTGAAATCTTGACATTGCCTTTGGCGATGCGGAAGAGATAGTCCAGATTGGAGGTGATGGCCCACCAGCATCCGAAGAAGAGCAATATCATGCTGACGTTCTTGCCGTCTAGGCCAAGCTTGAAATAGGAGCACGTGAAGAAGGTTAATATCAGCGCGAGGCCAAAGGAAAGACGTATCTGTTTCAACCATGGTTTCACAGGCGTGTCGTTCCAACGCAAGAATTGTGTGAATGCCATAACTAGCGTGATGACCAATGCAAATGGAGTCTGCCACTTGTTATACATGGCTATGATTTCTGGCTGAGTCTTATCGGACATTTGCCCACTGGCCAAGGTGCGGAGCCCTTCCAAATCAAAACTCTCAGCTAAGCTGCCAATGATTCCGCGGAACGGGGTAGCTAAGATATTGATCACAGGTCGTGAAGTCATTACGCTGATCTGCAATGCGCTCATGACCAGCACAAGCGAGGCGATAAACATCCAAAATTCCCTACTCCAAAGGTTCTCCTCTTCCTTTTCTTTCGGATAGAATTTCTTGTAGGAATATATACTCATGATGAAGGTCGCCATGAGCCAAATATGAAGTCCTATCATACGTTGGCCTGAGAACAGAGCAATTAATAAGGTTACTGCTGTAGCCGCCCAATAGGCTCTACGAAATGACTTTTCTACCATCAACATTCCCAGTGGGAAAGCAATGAAAAAGGCCATGTAAAGCGAAAGTTGACCACTTAAGCCATTGTCGGTGAATGCATGAACCGAGGTGTCACCAAGGACTCCGCTATTCGTCAAAAAATTAGAATAGATGACAAAAACGAAAGAGGCGATAGCCAAGAGAAGTGCGCTATACGTAGAGCGTGCTTTGTTTCTATTAATCAACATCACATGGCCAGCTGCAAGCAACACAATCCAAGGAACAAGAGAAGAGTTCTCTACAGGGTCCCACGCCCAGAATCCTCCAAAGCTCAACGCTTCATAGGCCCATGCCCCTCCCATAAGGATTCCTACGCCTAGGATCATGATTCCTAAAAATGTCCATGGTAATGCTGGCTTGATCCATTCATGGTATTTTCCTTTCCAAAGTCCAGCCACAGCAAAAGCTGCAGGAACAATGGTGCTGGCGAACCCAAAGAAGACGGTAGGAGGATGTATGGTCATCCAATAATTCTGAAGCAATGGATTCAGTCCACGGCCATCCATGAACTGAGGAAAACGACTCAGGTAATCAGCGTAACCTGTCCATGGAAGCCCAATGTTCTCAGGCAACTCGCGCAAGAGCAGGAAGGGTGAATTACCTATATGCAGATCCCCTATATAGACTCCGAGCAACATGGAACCCAGAAATACTTGTGCTACTGAAACGAAAGCCATGACCGGAGCGAGCCATTCAGACTTTTTTCTCATCAAGAAATTTCCTAGGATCATATGCCAGAAAGACCAAAGCATAAAGCTGCCTTCATGACCTTCCCAGAAGCAGGAGAGGATATAGCGAATGGGCATGGCATTATTGCGATGCTTCCATACATAATCATACTCATACCATGCATTGTAAAGCATTACAAAAAGCACTGAGATGGCGCCTATTAGGGCGAAGCTATGTAGTCTGAAACTTGCTTTTCCAAGGGTGTTCCATGGCTCATCGCCAGAATGTTCACGTTTGAAAAAAGAAAAAGTGGCCAGAGCAGCAGCCACCATACTGAGTAAGATGAAAGAATGACCAAGGAAACCGGCCCAAGAATGTTCTCCTATATAACTGATATCCATCACTCTACAGGAATTCCTGCTTCTTGGATAATGTGATTCTCCTCATTGTACTTTGAAGGACACTTCATCAGCATCTCTTCGGCCACGAAAATGTCACCTTCTGCATGTCCTATGATTACAAGGCTCTCGCTCATTTCAAAGCCTTGAGGTTTGCTTTTCTTCAGCTTCACTTTCTTTAAAACACCTTTCTGATCCTTCATGTGAAATTCAGTAAGGCTAGTATTAGTGATAGGGTCATAGATCACTTCATGCTCCTTATCTAGAAGACCAGAAACGCGATACGTGTGCTCAGGGTCAGCGAATGCTTCCCTGAATCCAGCCATCTTGCCTGGGTCAGAAAGGGCATTCACCAATACGCCTAGGCATACTGCTATAAAAATGATACCGATAATCTGTGACTTCTTCATGATTCTGTATAGGCCGCAAAGGTCGTAAAATTAATAGAGCCTTGGGACGCTAGAACGGAATGATTCTCGTCAGAAGATGATTCCTAAAGACAGTGGCTTATCAAGAATGTATCAATACTGATTTACATCCCCTGAACCTATGATGGTTTTCTTGACGGTAGCGTTTCCTTTGTAGTTGACACCTCTACTACCAGCTATGCTTACAGTCAATTCTTGGTCACATAATAGGATTACATCTCCTGAGCCTGAAATACTGACATCAGCGGTCTCTACCAGAAGTCCTTCAGCTTGAAAATCGCCTGAACCTGCACTGTTGATGTCCAGAGAAGTAGCGCTACCGCTCCGAGTGATACCTCCATATCGGGCTAAGCTTGCATCCGAAATTTTTGCAATTTTTCACATTATCAGAACCATGTATATCTCCGCTTCTAGCTAGGTTGAGTTGAAGTTCAATTCGGCTAACTCATCTTTAGTCTTTCCATCACGTGTGCCAGGTTCTACAGGACGGACGGAGTACCCTTTGATTCTGAGCATTTTATACACCCCATCTTTACCAGTAAGATACGCTGCACCTGAGCCCATAAACATTACCGACATGTGCATAAGGCTGTCCATTACACGCACAAAATTCTTACTTGCGTTTTATAAGAAGGTACTTCGTAAATGAAGTAGGATTGACCAAGGTGGAGAGAGAATCCAAAAGATCCAAGTTCCCTGTGCGATACGAAGCTTCAATATCTGCTAAAGCTATTGCTCGATCCTGATAATACAGACTGCCAGGCTTATAAGGATTCTTGGCCATTTCTTTTTTGGGCTTTATGCATCATTTCCATAGACTCATAGAAAGTTTCTAGCCCGATGGTTTTCTTGCCCACTTTCTTTGCACGCTAATAGATTTACGGATCGAGCTAAGTGTATTCCTCGAAATTTCTAGGGGGATCATAAAAACAGAAAAGCAATTGATTGATCATCTCCGGACTTCCTTTTAAAATTGCCTGTATTTGCTGATGCGTTCTTTTCTCAAAGGAGATCCTTCCTTGGACATCATTCCAAGAGCTACCATTTCCCATGCGCGCATTGAACTTATTACCAGAAGAACGTAACGCTTGGGACATAAAATCGCCACCTAATACTTCATCAAGCCAACGTTCTGTATCCATCTCTAAGGCCACGCGGTCAGCACTGTTCAAAGCATTGAAAAAAGGCTCTCCAAGGTTGAAGGCCAATACTGCTCAGGGGCATGGTGCCATAGATGTGGAAGGGGTTCGGTAATCCGGGGCCACTGATTTTCCATAATAGTCCTTGGTATTTTTTCTGTGCCGTAAGTGTTCCCATGGAAAGGAAGAGAAAGGCGAGCTGCACGTAAGATACCCGGAGGGTAACAATCATCGTGACTAGGGCTTGATATCAGGACGCCAATATTCAGGCAATAGTTGGGAATGTACAAAGGCCTGGTAATGAGATGAAAAAAGGGCTGATTAAATCCCTTGAACCCTATGCCGACCATCATGGAGATAAGCGACTTCAGGTAGCTTTTTAGTGCTCTCAAAAATATCCTGGATCACTTTTAACTCTCCCCATAATTCAGCGACTTCTTGTTTGGGATCTAAGGCCATCAGCTTTTTGAATTTCGAATCAGTCAATTTACACGGAAAGGAGTGGAGGAAAATGGGTGTTTCTGACCTATCTCTAGCTTCAACACTAATCAAATAGATTTCTTCCATTAGTTCATCAGTCATGGCGAGGCAGCCTACACTCACACACTTTCCATGAATAAAAACATCACCCCCTAGGTTGTTCTTGTCTCCAAGAATTCGGTCAGACGTATTGGGATAATCAAGGCCAATACTCAGGTGATATAGACTCAGAGGATTGAATCTACTTATGGTATAAAAGCCTTCAGGAACTTGAAGATCTCCTTGCTTTCTTTTCGGGCCTTTTTTTCCTGAACTGCAACAGATGGTATAGGTTTTCAAATGACTGAACGTGCCGCCAGCTTTTGCGACCCAACATTCTAGTTCTCCTTCTTCTTTGAAAACTCTGAAATAGACTTGAAATGGAGTGGTGCCTAGACACTTTTCTTGCAGCAGACGAGCGACTTCAGTTCCGCAGCGATCATCCGCTTTCGAAACACGTTCATAGCCTAACTGAGTTTGTTTGAAGGAACTGGGTTCATGCTGAGACATTGCACAAAGGAAAGAAGTAAAGGAATTTATCCATCATCGAAGATTCTCCTCAGCAGATGAATGATGGAGGGATGCATGAGTTACGGTTTAATAAGAGTACTTATTTTAATGAAGACTACTCTATTTTTAAGCCATATTTCTTCAGAAGTCCGACAAGATTGTCAGGAGCAAAACGCGCATTCCGAATCCTATTCGAATCAGGGTCGATGTTGAAATTTACTGCAGTTCTGAAATCTGTCTTAGTCAATATTGCTTGCTGGAAGATGGATTTATGAAGGTCACATCTATCAAAAGCTGCCTCACTTAAATCTGCCTCAGTGAAATCTACTTCTTCTAATGTGCATTCTTGGAAGATTGTTTTTTTTAAGGAAACTCCTTGAAAAGTGCAGAGGTTAAGATGACATTTCTTGAATTTGAATCCAAGTAAAAGGCTATTGCAATCATTGAAATATAGTCCGAGTAATTTACAGCGATCAAAGGATATATCCTTGAACCCTGTATTCATGAACTTGCACATGCTCAGCTCACATTCAATGAAGGCACACTCAATGAAATTGACACGAGAGAGGTCTTGCTTGCTGAAATTGCACGCCTTAAACGTGCAGGCCTCGAATTCCTGAAAAGCCAGAGGCTCCGAACTAAAATCTACACGATTAAAAACCTGCTCATATGCTGATACTATTGCCATTCTGTGAAGGAAATGAAATAGAACACACAGGTACGTATTAATTAATAGTTGCACATGCAACTATAGTGTACTTTCGCACCCTTAATGACGAAGAAACCAGCCCATACTCTGAGTCCTCCTATCATTCCATTGATGGGCAAAACCATGAAGCATATAGAAGCTATGCTGGTTTCGAACATGAGAGCACAAGGAATCGACCTGACAAAAAACCAAGTGATTCTCATGAAATGGATTAGTGAAGGTCCAAGACCTCAGTCCTCCTTGGCTTTAATCACAGAGCGGGATAAAGGATGTTTGACTCGGCTTATTCAATCCATGGAAAAGAAGAAGCTAGTTGAGCGCGTGATATCTCAAGAGGACAAACGTGAGAAATGGGTGAAACTGACCAAAACAGGTGAGGCTGCAATTGGCGAAGCATTTCCTGTTTTTGAAGCAGCATTTGAGCTGTTGCTCGATGGTATTTCAGCAAAAGACCGAAGAACTGCGCTTAAAGTATTGAACAAGATACTCGAGAATGCAGCTGAAGAAATTAAATGTAAGTGTACATGAAAGCAAGACAATTCATCATCATAGGAGTCGCTATAGCTATCCTACTCATCGGCAAGGTCACTTCTGATTTCCTTGCATCTAGTGGTGAAAAGCCTCTAGCGGCTGCACCAGATAATACAAGCACAGTATTCATAGTTCAAGTAAAGAACAGCGAACTTCCGGTTTTTACGAAGATTACTGGGCTTATAGAGGCCGTGTATCGACTAGAATTATACAGTGAGGTTCAGGGAGTCATGCTTTCTGACGGGGGCCATTTCAAAGCAGGAACCCGATTCAATAAAGGAGAGACGCTCCTTGCTATCAAAGCTGATGATGTCTATGCGAAACTGGTGTCTCAGCGCAGCAGCTTCGAGAGCAGCTTGAATGCTCTAATGCCTGATATACGCATGGATCATCCAGAAGAATATCCTGCATGGCAAGCATATCTGCAAATGATGGATGTGGAAAGAACGCTTCAGGATCTGCCCGAAGTCAAATCTGAGAAGTTAAAGGGATTCATAACTGGAAGGAATATTTACAGCGAATATTATACCATCCGAAATTCGGAGATCATTCTTTCTAAATATAGGATCTCAGCTCCTTTTGCAGGACTCCTTATTCAGGCAGATGCCGATCCAGGTTCAGTAATACGTGTAGGACAGAAGTTGGGCGTATTCATCAAGCCTGGCCAATATGAGATGAGTGCTTCCGTTTCGCCAGCCACGCTTGATCGATTGAAGATAGGACAGGAAGTCATCATTTCTTTAGATGCGAATGAAACAAAGACTTGGAATGGAAAAGTCACGCGTATCAATAGATCCATTGATGCTGCGAGCCAATTAGGAGAGTTCTTTGCCGAAGTTTATGCTGATGATTTGAGTGAAGGAATGTTCGTAGAAGCTGAAGTGGGAACAGCCGCTTTGACAGAGGCATTCGAAATTCCTCGTTCAGTGCTTTTTGATGAGGACCAGGTATTTATAGTTCAGGATGGTCACTTGGCACAAGTTACAGTAGAAGCTGTCCATTTCAAATCGCAGACAGTCGTAGTCAAAGGGTTACCAGACGGCACACAAGTACTGACCAAAATACCGCCAGGATCATTCGTAGGGATGAAAGTGAACATATACTCTGAAAGCAGCGCACAGTGAGAAATATCATCACCCATTTTATCAAGTACCCTGTAGCGGTTAATGTAGTTGTCATAGGATTCTTCGTCCTAGGGATGATTGGTATGTTCAACATGCGTTCTAGTTTTTTCCCACTGCAGGACTCCAAATTCGTAAGTATCGTTGTGGTCTATCCTGGAGCCTCTCCGCAAGAGATGGAGGAAGGAATTGTACTTAAGATAGAGGATAATATCCGAGGTCTATTGGGCGTGGATCGTTTTACTTCTTCATCCAAAGAGAACAGCGCTGCGATTACTATCGAAGCAGAGAAAGGATATGACATCGATGTTTTGCTGGCTGATGTGAAGAATGCAGTGGACAAAGTACCTTCTTTTCCGGCCGAGATGGAGCCGCCTGTAGTCTCCAAGCAAGAGACATTGACCAATGCCATCGACATGGTGGTGACTGGAGATAATGTGGACCTCAAGGTGCTCAAGGCACAGGCAAGAAGGGTACAAACTGAACTCCGAAATATCGAAGGGATTTCACAGGTTGATGTCTTCGGCTTTCCTGATGAAGAGATAGCCATCTCTGTTCGTGAGGAAGTCTTGCGCTCCTACGGACTCAGCTTCACTGAGATTGCCCAAGCGGTATCTAGTGCCAATATCTTGGTTACTGGAGGATCTGTGAAAACAGAGGAAGAAGACTATTTGATCCGAGTTAAGAACAGGGCATATTATGCTCAAGACTTAGAACAGATCATCGTAAAAGCACTACCTGACGGAACCAAGATTCGTCTGAATCAAGTCGCAGATGTCGAAGACGCTTGGTCAGAAACTCCCGACAGATCTTATTTCAATGGAAAACCATCGGTCTCCATAAATGTGAAGACCACCAACAAAGAAGATCTGATAAGTGCGGCTGAAAAGACCCTAGCTTTTGTAGAAGAGTTCAATGCATCTTCTCAAAGCATTCGCTTAGAGGTTACCAGAGATAGCAGTATCACCATCATACAACGTACAGAGCTGCTTCTACAGAATGGTATTCAAGGAATCCTTTTGGTAATTTTCTTTCTGTCTTTATTCCTTCGTCCTCGGTTGGCGGCCTGGGTTGCCTTTGGGATTCCTATTTCCTTTATGGGGATGTTCATGTTTGTTGATTATATGGATGTTACAATCAACGTACTCTCGCTCTTCGGCATGATCATCGTGATTGGAATCTTAGTCGATGATGGAATCGTCATTGCAGAGAATATTTTCGAGCATTATAACAAAGGAAAGAACAGGATTCAAGCGGCTGTGGATGGTACTATGGAAGTTTTACCAGCGATCACCTCAGCGATATTGACCACCTTGATCGCATTCAGCACCTTCTTTTTCCTAGATGGAAGAATAGGAGAATTCTTTGGAGAAGTGACTATTGTTGTCATTTTGACCTTGAGTTTCTCACTCTTGGAAGCATTCATTGTTCTGCCAGCACACATTGCTCATTCCAAAGTCTTAACCCCCGATCAAAAGACATATAGATTCAATGTCTGGGGCGACAAGGTAATGAATGGGATGCGTGATAGAATTTATGTGCCTGTGCTTCATGCTGCATTGAAATATAAGCCCATTGCTTTTGCAATCATCATCGCACTTTTTTTAATCACAGTTGGTGCAATGCAAGGGGGGGTTATCCGTGGGACGTTCTTTCCTGTAATCGCCAGCGATCAAGTCAATGTAAGCTTGAAGATGCCTCAAGGTGTTAATCCAGCTGAAACAGATTCCTTAATCACGTTAGTGGAAGAAGCGGCATGGGAAGTCAATAAAGAATTCACTGCGAAGCAGACGGATAACAAACAAGTGATAGAGAACACGATTATGCGTGTGGGTCCAGGAACTGCCAATGCTTCCTTGACCATTAATCTCTTGCCTGGAGAAGAGCGTGACTGCGCTTCTACAGATATTTCTGCGGCTATTTTTGAACATATAGGAACCTTTCCAACTGCTGAGAGTCTGGTCATTGATGGTGGTTCCAACTTCGGAGGAAAACCGGTATCCATCTCCTTGATGAGTAACAATATTGAGGAGCTGAAGGCAGCTAAAGTCGAACTCAAAGAATACCTGAAGACCAATGCGCTTCTGCGCGATATAGGAGATGATGACCCTTCAGGGATTAAAGAGATTAGACTGGAGGTTAAGGAAAAGGCCTATAACATGGGCATGACATTAAACAGCCTGGTAAGCCAAGTGCGTAGCGGGTTCAATGGACTTCAAGTTCAACGATTCCAAAGAGGAGAGGATGAGATTATTGTATGGGTGCGTTATGGATTGGAAGGCCGTTCTAGTATCCAACATCTGGATGAGATGCGAATACTCACACCTAGCGGAGATCGTATTCCCTTGAAAGAACTCGCCACCTATACCATAGAGCGTGGTGATATCTCCATCAATCACTTAGATGGAAAAAGAGAGATTCTCATAGAGGCAGATCTAAAGGACCCCAAGGAAAGTGCTTCGGTTATCGTTTCAGATATCCGAACAGAATTTATGCCACAACTCATTCAGAAATACCCGAGTATATCGGCCTTATATGAAGGACAGAATAGAGAGGCTTCCAAGGTTCAAGATTCAGCTGCGAAGGTGTTCCCTATCATTCTGCTTTTGATCTATCTGGTCATCGCATTTACTTTCCGTTCCTTCAGTCAACCCTTGTTGCTGATCATCATGGTTCCTTTCGCATTCATAGGCGTTGGATGGGGGCATTATATTCATGACTTCCCGGTGAATATTCTTTCACTTTTAGGAATCATCGCACTCATAGGAATCATCGTGAATGATGGACTGGTATTCATCTCTAAGTTCAATGGCTTTCTGAAAGAAGGAATGCATTATGATGAGGCGATTCTATTGGCAGGATCGAACCGATTTCGAGCTATCTTCTTGACTTCAGTGACAACCATTGCTGGCCTTTCTCCCTTGATCTTTGAGAGTAGTAGACAAGCCCAATTCCTTATCCCTATGGCTATTTCCATCGCGTATGGTATCGGAATAGCCACTGTTTTGACTTTGGTCATGTTGCCCATGTTGTTATCGGTCAGCAATAGCATCAAGGTGCACGGGACTTGGCTTTGGACGGGAATAAAACCAAGTAAAGAGGAAGTAGAAACGGCTATTCTAGAACTAAAATCTGAATCTGATGCGGAAGGAATCTAAACTATTTACACTCATCCTTTTCTTGTTCATCTTGATGACTGGAAATGCGCAAGAAGCTATTTCTTTCGATCAGGCCTTGGCTTATACTTTGGATAAGAACTATGACATACGTATGGCCCACTTGGATAAGGAACAAGCAAGCAATAATGCCGCACCTGGTAACAATGGATACCTCCCTACTTTAAGTGCAACGGGGGGATACAATTGGACGTACTTTCAAGGTTCGAATAAGTTGATCACTGGAGATGTAAACTATGACCCGAATAATTCCTACAACTACAATGCTGGACTATCACTGAATTATAGCTTGTTCGATGGTAATGGAAGGAGGTTCGATTACCTGCGTTCTAAAGAAGCCGAGCAGCTGAGCGAGCTGCAAGTGAGAGCGCTTATAGAAAATACGATATTAAAATTGAGCGCAACTTATTTCGAAGCCGTTCGGTTACAAGAAGCGGTCTCTACGTTACAGGAATCCATGGCTATTTCCAAGTCGCGATTGACCCGTGTGGAGTATAGTGAAGAGTATGGTCAAGCCACAGCCCTTGAGGTCTTGAATGCCAAAGTGGATATGAATACTGATAGCATCAATCTGCTAAATGCAATGCAGTCATTCGAAAATACGAAGCGGAGTCTGAATCTCTTGATGGGTATTGAAATAGATGAGCAAATACTGTTGGTAGAGGATATCCAAATCAAGGATGATATCATGCGAGATGAAGCTCTGACTTCAGCCATGGAACGAAATGTGCGATTAGGCAGCGCGGAACATACACTAAGGAGTTCGGAGCTGGCCATCGGTTCGAACAAGTCGAATTGGTTGCCCTCCATCGGTGCCAATGCAGGGTATAATTATCGTGGAAGCGATGACCCTAATGGTGCATTTGTGGTCGGAAGTTATAGTACTGGGCCTAATGCCGGTCTTAGTTTGAATTGGAGCATCTTCGATGGACGTAACAAGACTTCGCTAGAAAATGCGCGTATCGAATATGACAGTCAAGTCATCGATAAAAAACGTACAGAACAAGCCGTGAAGTTGGATCTTCTCAATGCACATGGAGCCTATCGTAATGCCCTTTTCGTAGTGCAGGCGCAAGACGAGATTGTTAATACCGCCCGAAATAATTTCAACAGGAGTGAGGAGTCCTTTAAGTTAGGGCAGATAGGCTCAGTGGAATTCAGGCAAGCGCAATTGAATCTCATGAATGCAGAACTACAGTTGAGTCAAGCCAAAGTCAGCGCCAAGAATGCCGAGCAGACAGTGCTGGCATTGATGGGTTCGCTGCTTCAGTAATCAAGCTAGATTTAATTCCAATTCCACGATTCTCAGAAGTTCTTTGCGCTCCTCATCTTGTCTATACCTGCTCCAAGCACGTTTTAACACCGAGTGCGCTCTAGCTGCTTTAAAATAATCTGGATAGGGGATATGCATCTCTGGCTCTACAATTTGGTAGTCCTTGGCTATTTCATTGAAGACCAGCTCCTTTCCACGGAGGAATCTTAATTTCAATTCATGTGCTCCTGCTTCTGCAATAGGCGCTCCGCATAGCTCTACTGATTTAAGATCTCTTAGGTCTATAGCCTGCTGATTTAGTTCGATGATGGTATTCATTCTTCCTTTTTTTTAGTGACAGCACAAAGAATGAGAGGCAGAACGTAATCTATTTACGTCCTAGTTTTTGATTTGAAATTGGCTCATCTAATAGCCCTCTTCGCCTGCTGAATATGACGCTCATTGTGATAAATGTGGAAGGCCAATGTATCGCCTAAGTTAAAGGTGATTAGTGGTAAAGTGAGTCGGCATCGGTTCGTGTTCAAATCTGCAGATTGAGCCTTTTTCAACAACGCTTCTAGTTGATCACATTGCGCGATGAACGTATGGAGTACTGCTGGTTCATTGACCTTTCCTGCCATGTTCATCTTCTTGAAGGTCTTCATGGGATTTAACGGAAACCCCTTCTGGTCAGGTAACATGGACTTGGCAGATCTGCCACCCATCATTCCTGGTCTGAAAGGCTTGGCGCTCCTGGGCTTGGCTTTTGAAATCACCCTATCGAATTCTTGAATATAGAAATCGCCATACGCTCTAAGATGATCAATGCACTCTAGCACATTCCAACCTACATTTTCTGGATGCTTCATGAGCGCTTCTTTAGACAACGAAGACACGTGTTTTACTTCTGCACGATGACGCGCATTCATAAGTATAAGGTCGCTGATGAATTGGGCTTGTTCCATGAATTCAAAGTTGCGGTTAATCTTGTAATTTACTCTTGATCTAAATCAAGGATTTACAGCATTAAGCCATCAACCTACTCAAGGTCTCAGGCGTCATCCGCAGATAAGATGCGATGTACTTTGCCGGAACTTCTTGAAAGACTTGCGGAGAGCGCGCTAAGAGCCTGTCTAAGCGATCTTTGGGGTTGTTTGTAAGGAGGTCAATTTCTCGCTCATATTGTTGGACAGCTAGTTGCTGAAGCAGTTCAATGTAGGCTCTCATTCTCCAGTTTTCTTTCTCAATGAAAGTGGTTAATGCCTTCATAGAAACCCTCAGGACCAAAGATTTTCTCAATGCTTCAAGTGCTATTTCTGATGGAGCTCCGGTATAGAGCGATTGCAGACCTGTAATCATAGAGCCTGTATAACCAAATCGTATGGTCTGTTCTTCTCCTTCAAGCATATAAATCGCGCGTAAGGCACCACTCTGGACTTGATAAATATGTTCTTCCTTTTGCCCAATGCCCAAGACCTGTTCGCCTCTTTTTAAGGCAATAGTTTCCCAATGCAGCTCAGTGCTTGAGCGCATTTCTTCGCTCAGCTTTTCTAGAATTGTCTTTTCCATGCTATGCTTTCCGCTAAGATAAAGGCTTATAGGTATTGGATTTGATGCTACGTGGAACATAGTTTAAACCTTTCAACGCTAGTTTATTGGCTCAAGAGTCTGCTCTTATATCGACCCAGTGCATGGGATCTATTTCTACCTTAGCTTTGAGTATTCAACCCTTATCTATCATGAGATCAAGTCTTTACCTCCTAATCTTCTTCTTTTTTAGCCAACTTTCCATGGCTCAACAATTCGAATGGGCTCAGGTCATAGATGATTCTATGGCCAACGAAGTAGGAGCCTTAGATGTTGATCAGAGCGGAAATGTATACCTGGCGGGAGTGTATGGTGCTGATTTTTCTCTGCCATATGACGCCAATATCTACGTCACCAAAACGGATCCTGCCGGAAACGAACTCTGGTCTATTTCTTTAGGAGATGATTTGATCATGGGCGAAATGGGGTGTATAGGTGAGCACCTTATTATCGCTGTGCAGGTTCAAGGTGACATTTATATGAATGGCAACTTAGTCTTCCTAACCAGTTTGGAGTTCTATATGGGCCTTATCGTACTTGACCAAAACGGAAATTTCGTTTCCGCTCAATCTTATCCTCAATATCATGGACAGAATGTTCACATGGATGTTGATGATGGAGTCTTAGCCATGCAATGCAGAGGCGCAACTAATCAGGGTGATAATGTCCTCTACTTCGATCAATTCGGTCAGCAGCTCTCAGCGCACAGTCTTGATATTGATGCGAGCATACTTGATATCGCTTACTATAATGGAAAGACCTATTTAGTTGGTTTTGCAGGATTCGGAGATAGTGTGACTCTTGATGATGTAACTATTCCGGCTTCCACCTTTGAAGGACAGAATTTTATCATCGCTTTCAATGAAGATTTTGTCGCCCAATGGGCTCATGCCGATACGGATGTTAATGGACGAGATAACAGAGTAGTAGCTGGCCCATCAGCAATCTACTCCTATCAAACTGTGACCACTGCTAACTTTGAATTCACTTCACGCATTTGGAAGTTCAATGCTGAAGGGGATTTACTTCTTTCGGTTCATCCTCCTACGTTTACGAATAATGTCACGCTCTATCCTGACATGGCCATAAGCGATTGCCATGTGCTTTTATTTGCTTCCAACGCATTTAATAATGACAGCCACGAGCTTATCATATTTGATCATGACTTGAATATGTTAGATGAAAAGGAAATCAATGGAAATTCATTTCCGTACAGCGGTCAGGTGGTTGCGTACCAAAATCAGATTTATGTAGCTCATGTGCATACAGATAATGTGGATTTTAATGGAGAGACTGAGATTATAGACCTGCTCACTGATGCGATTCAATATCCATATCTCGCCAAAGTAGGAGTGGGGACCACCTGTGGTGATCTTGAAGTGGGAGAGTGCGCGATCGTAGGTTTCGAGATGTTCGATCTTCATTGCGATACAGATTCTACCTATGCCTATTCCTTCAATGCAGAATTTATCAATCCGACCGATGACCACTTCGATCTTTGGGTGAACAATGAACTCATAGGATTCTATCTCATCTCTGATCTTCCACTCAGCCTATCAGGGATTACTCCCAGAAATTCCACCCATGACATCATCAAGATCTGTGTGAATGATAATCCGGAATGCTGTTTCATTTTAGAGTATGAAAGACCAACATGTTTGACCGAAGGAGAGTGCGGAATTGTAGATTTCGAGATGTTCGACATACACTGTGATACCGACTCTACCTATGCCTATTCCTTCAATGCAGAATTCATCAATCCGACCGATGACCACTTCGATCTTTGGGTGAACAATGAACTCATAGGAT
>ERZ888423.2021-NODE-2021-length-16144-cov-14.737460_pt1 | contig 16144 bp, 11 predicted proteins | sample MGYA00520523_ERZ888423 | MGnify/ENA primary metagenome ERZ888423 (study PRJEB32303, sample SAMEA104408611) | aquatic metagenome | biome: Brackish water; feature: Pelagic; material: water | place: Baltic Sea | collected 2014-06-08T10:24:00 | depth 30,27 m ...
CGTGAAGGCGGCCGCACAGTAGGCGCCGGCGTTGTAGCGAAGATATTCGAGTAAGCTTTAACGGGCTTTTCGCTAAGCCGAGACCTCCGGTAGGATGTCTCGGCTTAGTCGTCTTTATAGAGTTCGGACATAATAAACTCGGTGTTAGATTTTAGATTCTATTTGAATCTAAATTTGGATCTAACCAAATAGACGAGCAAAAGAGTTTAGGCCAGTAGCTCAATTGGCAGAGCAGCGGTCTCCAAAACCGCAGGTTGGGGGTTCGATTCCCTCCTGGCCTGCCACATAGTCGTTGGGTAATTGCTCAGCGAGTGGCGGGATTAATGCATCGGCTCCGTGCCGGTGACGGATGAGTCTAGGTGTATTCAGTGAATAGCTGGTCTAGGCCACCAAAATAAGAGAATAAGCGAGCACTATGTCAGAGAAAATTGAAGGCGCGAGCACTAAGTTAGATGGCCTTAAGTGGCTTGTCGTTGTGGCCATCACCGTCGCCGCGATCTACGCAAATTCTTATTTCGCGACGGAATCGTTATTGGTTCGCGTGGTCGGATTGATCATCGCCGCCGCTATCGCCGGCTGGATTGCGATCCAAACCGTGCGAGGACGTTCGTTCCTCGAGCTTTGCCTCGAGGCAAGGACCGAGATTCGCAAGGTTGTATGGCCAACTCGGCAAGAGACTACCCAAACCACCATTGTGGTATTGGTTGTTATCTTCATTGTCGCCATTATTTTATGGCTGCTTGATTGGGCGCTTAACAGCGCCGTCTCATCGATAATCGGATAGGGGCAACAATGGCTAAGCGTTGGTATGTAGTTCACGCCTTCTCCGGATATGAGAAGAAAGTAATGCTCTCGTTGCAAGAGCGTATTGCGTTACAGGGCATGGAAGACCTCTTCGATGAGGTGCTTGTCCCCACAGAAGAAGTGGTTGAGATGCGCGCGGGTCAAAAGCGCAAAAGCGAGCGCAAGTTCTTCCCTGGCTATGTGCTTGTGCATATGGAGCTCAACGACGATACGTGGCATCTGGTTAAAAACACGCCGCGCGTTATGGGTTTTATTGGCGGCACAGCAGACCGTCCTGCGGCCATTACGGCGAAAGAAGCCGACAAAATTCTACAGCGCATGGAAGCGAGCGAAGACATGCCTGCTCACAAGACTGTCTACGAGCCAGGCGAAATGGTTCGCGTGACAGACGGTCCTTTCAATGACTTTACAGGCACTGTAGAGGAAGTGAATTACGAGAAGAATAGACTGCGCGTAGCGGTGCTAATTTTCGGTAGGTCTACACCGGTCGAATTAGAGTTCGGTCAAGTAGAAAAGAGCTAGCCTTAGGCTCTAGGCCACTAGGTCTAAAAGTAAGCATAAATTTTTGGGCGAAAACCCAAAGTGAAGCGGTCTGGAGTCGTCAAAACGGCGCCTCCGGCCATAAAGACGAGCTCTATGTCATTTAGAGTACGCAGGGGAGTTGGCAAGGCTTCAGTTTTGATAAGCCCGCGTCAACGTCTGCACCCAAGGAGAGCAACATGGCTAAGAAAGTACTAGCTTATATCAAGCTACAAGTCGGGGCTGGCAAAGCTAACCCGAGCCCACCTGTTGGACCTGCTTTAGGTCAGCACGGTGTCAACATCATGGAATTCTGTAAGGCTTTTAATGCTGCAACACAAAGCTTAGAAGTGGGCTTGCCGATTCCAGTAGTGATCACGGTCTACTCTGACCGTAGCTTCACTTACATCATGAAAACTCCACCTGCCTCGGTATTGCTGCGTAAAATCGTCGGCATCACTAAGGGCAGTGCTCGTCCAAACACTGAGAAAGTTGGCACTGTCACTCGTGCACAACTCGAAGAAGTGGCGACTCAAAAGATGGCCGACTTAACAGCGGCTGATATGGACGCGGCAGTGCGTACATTGGCGGGCAGCGCGCGTAGCGCCGGCCTCATCGTCGAGGGAGTTTAGTAACATGGCTAAATTAAGCAAAAAGAAAAAGGCACTTGCTGCCAAAATCGAGCCAGGCAAAGCCTACTCGGTGGCTGATGCGGTCGCGATCCTCTCAGAATTCGCCACAGGCAAATTCAAAGAGTCGCTCGACGTCTCAGTTAATCTCGGCATCGACGCGCGTAAGTCGGACCAAGCCGTTCGTGGTTCAACTGTACTGCCCGCAGGCACTGGTAAAGAAGTGCGTGTCGCCGTTTTCGCTCAAGGCGAAAATGCAGAGAAGGCGAAAGCAGCTGGCGCAGACATCGTTGGTTTTGACGACCTAGCCGAAAGCATTCAGGCGGGTAACCTAGACTTCGACGTTGTGATTGCTACCCCTGACGCCATGCGCGTTGTTGGTAAGCTGGGCACCGTTCTTGGCCCGCGTGGCCTAATGCCTAACCCCAAGGTTGGCACGGTAACACCTGACGTTGAGACTGCGGTCAAGAACGCAAAAGGTGGCCAGGTTCGGTACCGCACAGACAAGAATGGAATCATCCACGGTGGTATTGGCAAGGTAGACTTCGACGTAGCTGCTGTTACGGCTAACCTCGAGGCACTGCTGCTAGACCTGAAGAAGTTTAAGCCTGCTTCTGCCAAGGGTGTCTACATTCGCAAGGTCACGTTGTCTTCGACAATGGGTCCTGGCCTGCAGATCGACCACTCGTCGCTCGCAATCTAAAGAAATCGCAGGCCGGCGCATCGCGCTGGCCGCAGCGCCGCTGACGCAAGTCTTGGTCAGCGACAAACTTTGGGGTTTTGTCAGTTCTCTGGCAGGGCCGTCAAAGACCGTAGGTGAAGTGTGGTTCTGCCAAGTAGGCAAAATCGCCTTCTTAATTTCCTACGCAGATGGTGAAACCCGATGTGAGTTTCGGTGTGCCCTGCACACCGCGGCTCGTATCTTACTCACCGAATGAAAGAGGGCAGTGGTTGAGGTTTTATAATTCTCTACTTACTGTTTTCGTCCAAAGCTCGAAAGAGCTTAAGGATTACTTGTCACGAAATCGCTAGTTATTTTTAGAGGGCTCGCTCGCTAAAGAAAGCTGTCGAAGACTGAGGGTGATCACAACAATATGGAGTTGAGATAGTGGCTATTAGATTGGAAGACAAGAAACAAATCGTTTCCGAAGTCAATCAAGCTGCTAGCAGTGCTTTGTCTGCAGTCCTCGCGGATTACCGCGGTGTGACTGTAAGTCAGATGACTGCGCTTCGTAAGAGTGCCCGAGAAAACAATGTCTATCTACGTGTTGTTCGCAACACGCTGCTTAAGAAAGCAGTAGAGGCGACAGAATTCGAGTGTATTCGAGAAGTGCTAGTTGGACCAACCATTCTCGCTTTTTCGCAGGACGACCCCGGAGCCGCCGCGCGCGTGCTAAAGGAGTTTGCGAAAGGGAATGCTAAGTTCGAAATCAGAGCATTGTCTGTTGGTGGTAAGTTATTAGACGCAAGTCAGATCGACGTGTTGGCAAAGTTGCCTACTCACGATCAGGCACTGTCTATCCTTATGAGCGTGATGTTGGCGCCTATAACGAAGCTTGCGAGAACCATGAAAGAGGTTCCCTCGAAGGTAACGCGTGGCGTTGCTGCAGTTCGAGACCAGAAGCAGGAAGCAGCCTAGTTTTTTCGTTGCTTAGGCAGCGAGACACAAAATTTATATTAATTATTTTATTAGGAGATAAGAGTCATGGCTCTATCTAAAGAAGACGTATTAGAAGCAATCGCCGAAATGTCAGTAATGGACATCGTTCAGCTAGTTGAAGCAATGGAAGAGAAGTTTGGCGTATCTGCAGCTGCTGCTGTAGCCGCTGCTCCTGCCGCTGCTGCAGGCGAAGCTGTTGTTGCTGAAGAGCAAACTGAGTTCGATATCGTTCTTACTGGCGCAGGCGAGAAGAAAGTAAACGTCATTAAAGCGGTTCGCAGCATTACAGGTCTTGGCCTGAAAGAAGCGAAAGAGCTTGTTGATGGCGCACCTTCAACATTGAAGGAAGCTGCACCTAAAGGCGAAGCTGAAGAAGCTAAGAAAGCTCTCGAAGAGGCTGGCGCCACAGTTGAGCTTAAGTAATCTGCTTAAGCTGAAAACCGATGCTCACCGGATGCAGATTTCTGCATCCGGTGTTCGTCGTTGTAAGACTTCTACACCCTTAGTACCCCACTAGTACGCAACGCTAGGAACACAGCAATGGCCTATTCGTATACAGAGAAAAAACGAATCCGTAAAAACTTTGGCAAACTGCCGAGTGCTATGGATATACCGTACCTCTTATCTATACAAGTCGATTCCTATAGACAGTTTACACAACTCGACAGCCCTCTCGACGCGCGCAAAGACCAAGGTCTACATGCAGCGTTTAAGTCCGTTTTCCCAATAGTCAGCTATTCGGGCAAAGCCGTACTCGAGTACGTGAGCTACGAGCTAGGTAAGCCGGTATTCGACGTGAAAGAGTGTCAATTGCGCGGTTCTACTTATTCCGTCTCCTTGCGGGTGAAAGTTAGGTTGATCCTTTACGATAAGGAATCAACGACTCAAACCATTAAGGATATTAAAGAGCAAGAAGTCTATATGGGCGAAATCCCATTGATGACCGACTCTGGAACATTCGTCATTAACGGTACGGAGCGAGTCGTTGTGTCTCAGCTACACCGTTCGCCTGGCGTGTTCTTTGACCACGACCGCGGAAAAACGCACAGCTCGGGCAAACTGCTCTACTCTGCGCGCGTGATTCCTTACCGTGGTTCATGGTTAGACTTCGAATTCGATCCGAAAGACATGGTCTACGTGCGCATTGACCGTCGCCGCAAATTGCCTGCGACTGTTCTTATGCGAGCGCTTGGTTATTCGTCGCAGGAAATTCTCGAGGCTTTTTACGAGAACAACACGTTTAAAATCACTAAAGGCAAGGAGCCTAGCTTCTCGCTTCAGCTTATTCCTGCGCGGCTACGTGGCGAAGTGCTTAACTTTGACATTACCGACAAGAAGGGCGCTGTCATCGTTGAGAATGGGCGTCGTATTACCAGTCGTCACGTTCGACAGATGGAAACAGCAAAGCTCAAAGATCTAATCGTCACTGAAGACTTCCTCGCGGGTGAAGCGCTTGCAGCCGATGTTGTGAATCAGGAGACTGGCGAGATAATCTTCGCGTGTAACGCTGAGATCACTCACGAAATGCTTGCTGAATTTGTTGAGCAGGGCGTCACTGAATTCCAAACGATTTACACGAATGACCTAGACTGCGGTCCTTTTGTGTCAGACACATTGCGTATCGATGGCACTACATCGAAGCTCGAAGCGATGGTCGAAATTTATCGCATGATGCGTCCAGGCGAGCCGCCAACTAAAGAGTCGGCCGAAAATCTGTTCGCAAACTTATTCTTCTCACCTGAGCGTTATGACCTCTCGGCTGTTGGCCGCATGAAGTTCAACCGCCGCTTAGGTCGCCAAGAGACCGAAGGGTCTGCCGTGCTCGACCAAGACGACATTGTCGAAGTGTTGAAAACACTCGTCGGTATTCGTAATGGTTTTGGTTCGGTTGATGATATCGATCACCTTGGCAACCGCCGCATTCGCTCGGTCGGTGAGATGGCAGAAAACCAGTTCCGCGTTGGCCTCGTCCGCGTTGAGCGAGCTGTCAAAGAACGTCTAAGCATGGCTGATTCCGAAGGGCTCATGCCGCAAGACATGATCAATGCGAAACCAGTTGCCGCAGCGATCAAAGAGTTTTTTGGTTCGAGCCAGCTCTCTCAGTTTATGGATCAGAACAATCCATTGTCTGAGGTGACGCATAAGCGCCGCGTTTCGGCCCTCGGTCCGGGTGGTCTTACCCGCGAGCGTGCTGGATTCGAAGTGCGCGACGTGCACCCGACTCACTATGGTCGTGTATGCCCAATTGAGACGCCTGAGGGACCAAACATTGGTCTAATCAACTCGCTCGCAACCTATGCGCGTACGAATCATTACGGTTTCCTCGAGAGCCCGTACCGCAAAGTAGTGAAGAACAAAGTTACAGATGAGATCGACTATCTATCAGCAATTGATGAAAGCGATTTCGTTATTGCACAAGCAAGTGCGCCACTCGATAAGAAAGGTGGGTTTGTCGATACGCTAGTCACCGTTCGTTATAAGGGCGAGACGACTCTCAAGCTCCGCGAAGAAGTCGACTACATGGACGTTGCGCCACAGCAGATGGTGTCTGTTGCAGCCGCATTGATCCCGTTCCTCGAGCACGATGACGCTAACCGCGCATTGATGGGCTCGAACATGCAACGCCAAGCTGTTCCGACACTAAAGACAGAAAAGCCTTTAGTCGGAACCGGCATGGAGCGTAATGTCGCCGCCGATTCGGGTGTGTGTGAGGTTGCCTTCCGTGGTGGTGTTATCGAAAGCGTCGACGGCGCACGCATCATCGTTCGCGTTAATGACGAAGAGACGGATGCGGGTGAGGCGGGTGTAGATATTTACAACCTAACCAAATACACGCGCTCTAATCAGAATACGTGTATCAGCCAGAAGCCTCTCGTGAAAGAGGGTGACATCGTGACACGAGGCGATATTCTCGCCGATGGTCCTTCGATAGACATGGGTGAGCTCGCGCTTGGTCAAAACATGCGCATAGCGTTTATGCCTTGGAATGGCTATAACTTCGAGGATTCGATCCTAATTTCTGAACGAGTAGTCAAGGAAGATCGTTTCACGACTATTCACATCCAAGAGCTTACGTGTGTCGCTCGCGATACGAAACTTGGTTCTGAAGAAATTACGGCTGATATTCCGAATGTCGGCGAAGGCGCACTAAGCAAACTCGACGAGTCGGGTATCGTATACATTGGTGCTGAGGTTAGCGCGGGTGACATTCTCGTCGGTAAGGTGACGCCTAAAGGCGAGACTCAGCTGACGCCAGAAGAGAAGCTCCTGCGTGCGATCTTTGGCGAGAAAGCCTCTGACGTTAAAGATACGTCGCAGCGCGTTCCAACCAGTGTGACCGGTACTGTAATCGACGTGCAAGTGTTTACGCGTGATGGCCTTGAGAAAGACAAGCGTGCAATCGAAATCGAAGAGTCGCAGCTCAAAAAAGTGCGAAAAGACATCGAAGACGAGTTCCGCATTGTCCAAGGCGCGACCTACGAGCGCTTAGAGAAAGCATTACTCAATAAAGTCGTTGCCGGCGGACCTAAGCTTAAGAAGGGTCAGAAAGTCACTGCTGCGTATTTGGCCGAACTTCCACGCGAGGACTGGTTCAAGCTCCGTCTGTCTGATGACGCAGTTAATAAGCAGCTAGAGCGTGCAGAAGAGCAGCTCAAAGAGCGTCGCGCCGAATTAGACGCGCGCTATGAAGACAAGCGCGGCAAGTTAACCCAAGGCGACGATCTCGCCCCAGGCGTGCTTAAGATCGTAAAGGTCTATCTTGCTATCAAACGTCGCATTCAGCCGGGTGACAAAATGGCAGGACGCCATGGTAACAAAGGTGTTATCTCGGTGATCATGCCTGTCGAAGATATGCCATACGATGAAAAAGGTGAGCCGGTCGATATCGTGCTCAATCCTCTTGGCGTACCGTCGCGTATGAACGTGGGTCAGATTCTTGAGACTCACCTCGGTGCGGCTGCTAAGGGCCTTGGTAATCGAATTGGTGAGATGCTCGACTCGCAGAAAAAAGCAGCTGACGTGCGTAAGCTGTTGACCGAGGTTTACAACAAAATCGGCGACAAGCAAGAAGATCTGAAGAGCTTTAGCGATGATGAAATTCTCGAGCTCGCACACAATCTTCGTGCAGGCGTGCCTATGGCAACACCTGTGTTCGATGGTGCCGCAGAGACTGAAATCAAAGGCATGCTCGAACTAGCAGGCATCGATGAAAGCGGACAGGTAAGCCTGCACGATGGTCGTACCGGCGAAGAGTTTGATCGCAAAGTCACAGTCGGCATCATGTATATGCTCAAGCTTAACCACTTGGTCGATGACAAGATGCACGCGCGATCGACAGGTAGCTACAGCCTCGTGACTCAGCAACCGCTTGGCGGTAAGGCTCAGTTCGGCGGCCAGCGCTTCGGAGAGATGGAAGTATGGGCTCTCGAAGCTTATGGCGCTGCATACACTCTGCAAGAGATGCTCACTGTGAAGTCAGACGACGTCGCGGGCCGGACGAAGATGTATAAGAACATCGTCGACGGAGACCATCGCATGGAGCCTGGTATGCCTGAGTCGTTTAACGTTCTCTTGAAAGAGATTCGATCTCTTGCAATCGACATGGAGTTGGATGTCAGCAAATAAGCTGGCATTCACGTCGGTTCGCCAAGCGAGCTAAAACGCAAGAATTAGTGAATATTAAAGCCGTGGCGCGTTACCCGCGTCAGGTGGAGGATCTAGAATGAAAGACCTACTAGGGTTGTTAAAGTCTCAGTCACCATCCGATGAATTTGACTCCATTCGCATCGGTCTTGCCTCTCCGGAGATGATCAGAGCGTGGTCGTTCGGCGAAGTGAAAAAGCCTGAAACTATAAACTATAGGACATTCAAGCCTGAGCGCGATGGGTTGTTCTGCGCCAAAATTTTCGGCCCAACCAAAGACTACGAGTGTCTCTGTGGCAAATACAAGCGACTTAAGCATCGCGGCGTAATCTGTGAAAAATGTGGCGTAGAGGTAGCGCTGTCTAAAGTTCGTCGCGACCGTATGGGTCATATCGAACTGGCGAGCCCGGTTGCACACATTTGGTTCCTCAAGTCATTGCCCTCGCGTATTGGCCTGCTTCTCGATATGACGCTTCGCGACATCGAGCGAATTCTTTACTTCGAGTCTTTTGTTGTGACCGATCCTGGTATGACAAACCTCGAGAAAGGACAGCTGCTAAACGACGAGCAGTATTTCGAGGCGATGGAAGAATTCAGCGATGAGTTTGACGCCAAAATGGGCGCCGAGGCTATTCAAGCGCTGATGAAGGATCTCGAAGTCGACGCTGAAGTTGCGCGTCTGCGCGAAGAGATTCCTACGACTAATTCTGAGACCAAGCTCAAGAAACTCTCGAAGCGATTGAAACTTCTCGAGGCGTTTGCCGAGTCAGGTAACAAGCCCGAGTGGATGGTAATGAACGTGCTGCCGGTTCTGCCGCCAGATTTGCGTCCACTTGTGCCACTCGATGGCGGCCGTTTTGCCACATCTGACCTAAACGACTTGTATCGTCGAGTAATCAACCGTAACAATCGACTCAAGCGACTGCTCGATCTTAATGCGCCTGATATTATCGTGCGTAATGAGAAGCGCATGTTGCAAGAAGCGGTCGATGCGCTTCTCGATAATGGCCGTCGTGGCCGTGCGATTACCGGTTCGAACAAGCGTCCCCTTAAGTCGCTCGCCGACATGATTAAAGGCAAGCAGGGTCGCTTCCGTCAGAACTTGCTCGGTAAGCGCGTAGACTACTCTGGCCGTTCTGTGATCGTGGTTGGCCCTACGCTGCGTTTGCACCAGTGTGGACTGCCTAAGAAAATGGCATTGGAACTCTTTAAGCCGTTTATTTTTGGCAAGCTCGAGCGTCGTGGTCTTGCGACAACAATTAAAGCTGCTAAGAAAATGGTTGAGCGTGAAACAGCTGAGGTGTGGGATATTCTCGCCGACGTGATTCGCGAGCATCCGGTGCTTCTCAACCGCGCGCCGACCCTTCACCGTCTTGGTATTCAGGCTTTTGAGCCGGTGCTAATCGAAGGCAAAGCGATTCAGCTGCATCCGCTTGTTTGTGCCGCCTACAACGCTGACTTTGATGGCGACCAAATGGCCGTTCACGTCCCGCTTACGCTCGAAGCACAGCTCGAAGCGCGCACGCTAATGATGTCTACAAATAACATCTTGGCGCCAGCGAACGGCGAGCCAATTATTGTGCCTTCGCAAGACGTGGTGTTGGGCCTCTACTACATGACTCGCTCACGCGTAAACGCGAAAGGCGAAGGTATGACTTTCGCCGATGCGAAGGAAGTGCAACGCGCTTACGATTCAGGCAACGCACACCTGCAAGCTCGGATCAAAGCGCGTATCACTGACTACGAAAAGAACGAAGAGGGTGAATTAGTTGCTACCACCGCGATCGTCGACACAACCGTCGGCCGCGTGCTGCTTTCTAATATTGTGCCTAAGGGACTGCCGTTCTCGATGGTTAACCAGAAGATGGCTAAGAAGCAGATCTCTGGAATTTTGAACGCGTGTTATCGTAACGTTGGCTTGAAAGAGACAGTAATTTTCGCCGACCAACTTATGTACACAGGCTACAAATATTCGACTCGCTCGGGTTCGTCTATCGGTGTTAACGACTTCGTTATACCAGATGAGAAAGCGGCGATTATCGGCCAAGCAAATAACGAAGTCGAAGAGATCGAAAACCAGTTCGCTTCAGGTCTTGTTACGCAAGGCGAGAAATACAATAAAGTTATCGACATCTGGTCTCGTGCAAACGACGTCGTCGCCAAGGCTATGATGGAAGGTCTCTCTACAGAGGCGGTCATTAACAAGGCAGGAGAGGAGGAGCAGCAAGAGTCGTTTAACTCGGTTTATATCTATGCCGACTCAGGCGCTCGTGGCTCCCCCGCTCAGATTCGCCAACTTGCCGGTATGCGTGGCCTCATGGCGCGTCCAGACGGCTCGATCATTGAGACGCCGATTACAGCGAACTTCCGCGAAGGACTTAGCGTGTCGCAGTACTTTACCTCGACACACGGTGCGCGTAAGGGTCTAGCCGACACCGCATTGAAGACAGCTAACTCTGGTTACCTGACACGTCGCCTGGTTGATATTTCGCAGGATCTCGTGGTCACAGAAGTAGACTGCGGTACCGAAGAAGGTCTCACCATGGCGCCAATCATCGAAGGCGGTGACATCATCGCGCCACTCGGTGATCGTGTGCTCGGTCGAACGCTTGCTGCAGATGTAATAAACGAAGAGACAGGTGAGGTTATCGCAGAGAGTGGCACACTCATTAGCGAGCGTATGGTTGATATTCTCGATGCCGGTGGTGTTGATAAGGTCTACGTCCGCTCGCCAATTACCTGTGCAACTCGCTTCGGTATTTGCTCAACTTGTTACGGGCGTGACCTTGCGCGCGGCCATCAGGTTAACGTCGGTGAAGCTATCGGAGTCATCGCGGCACAGTCTATCGGCGAGCCGGGCACGCAGCTCACAATGCGTACATTCCACATCGGTGGGGCGGCATCACGCGCGACGGCTAACGACAGCGTTCAGGTGAAGAACACCGGTACTGTGCATCTGCACAACATGAAGACGGTGGAAAACATCAAAGGCGAGCTTGTCGTAGTGTCGCGATCCGGTGAATTGATTGTCGATGACACACAGGGCCGCGAGCGCGAGCGTTATAAGCTCCCCTACGGCGCGCTGATTACTATTGGTAAGAACACGGCGGTCGAAGCCGGACAGATTGTCGCCACATGGGATCCGCACACGCATCCAATCGTCTCAGAAGTAGCTGGTATGGTTGCCTTTAGCGCGATGGAAGAGGGCATCACTGTTCGCGAGCAGACAGACGAAATTACTGGTCTTACCAGTATTTCGATCATCGATCCTAACGAGCGATCTTCTTCAGCGAAGGAACTGCGACCTGCGGTTACTGTAGTCGACAAGAAGGGTAAAGAAATTTACCTGCCTGGTACTACGCACCCGGCTCACTATTTCTTGCCAGCGGGTTCTATCGTGTCGCTTAAAGACAGCGCCGCGCTCAACATCGGTGACGTTGTTGCGAGAATTCCGCAGGAAGGCTCGAAAACTCGCGACATCACGGGTGGTCTGCCGCGCGTTGCTGACTTATTCGAGGCGCGTAAGCCAAAAGAGCCTGCGATCCTCGCTGAAATATCCGGCACGGTTAGCTACGGTAAAGAGACCAAGGGCAAGCGTCGCCTTGTGATCACGCCGAAAGATGGCATTAACCCAATCGATGGCAGCGATCATTATGAGGTGCTCATTCCTAAGTGGCGCACCATGACTGTGTTCGAGGGCGAATACATCGAGAAGGGTGAAGTTGTGTCCGAAGGACCACCAGCACCTCACGATGTTCTCCGCCTTAAGGGTGTAGAAGCACTGGCTCAGTATATCGTTAACGAAGTTCAGGACGTCTACCGCTTGCAGGGTGTACGCATTAACGACAAGCACATCGAAGTGATCGTGCGTCAGATGCTACGTAAGGTTGAAGTGTCGAATCCTGGAGAGTCACATCTCATCAAGGGCGAGCAGCTTACTTTCACCCAGGTGCTCGAGGTTAACGACAATCTGCGTGAAGAAGGCAAGTCCGAAGCTCGATTCGAACGCATGCTGCTCGGTATTACTAAGGCATCGTTGGCGACTGAGTCGTTCATCTCGGCGGCATCATTCCAAGAGACAACGCGTGTGCTTACCGAAGCTGCTGTTACTGGAAAGCGCGACTTCCTCCGCGGTCTCAAAGAGAACGTGGTCGTGGGCCGCTTAATTCCTGCGGGTACTGGACTTGCTTATCACGCTGCACGCAAGAAGGCTTACGCCGACAATGCCGCGTCTGATTCGGTCAGCGCAAGTGACGTTGAAGCGGCACTGAGTGAAGCGCTCAAAGAAGAGATGCAAAACGCCAGCGCTGATGCCTAGTCGTTTTGCCTGCGAGCGAGCTTTAGACCTCGTTCGCGAGTAACGGTTGACTCAGAGGGGTGTGGTCTTTAGAATCCGCACTCCTTTCAGCCGGCTGTCGTTAAGCTGGCTGTCGTGCGCCTCGGCAAAACTCTCTAAAAGAGAGCAACCCGAACCACGCGAGCTCGTCGATCGCTAAGTGATGATCTGACGATTATTTATTAATATTCAACTAGTTAGCTATTCTAGCAAGCTAGTACAAGAGGTTTGACCAGGCAATGGCAACAATTAATCAGTTAGTACGTAAGGGTCGCAAAAGCAAAGTATCAAAGAGTGACGTTCCTGCTCTCCAGGGCTCACCCCAGAAGCGCGGCGTATGTACTCGCGTATACACAACGACTCCTAAGAAGCCAAACTCGGCGCTACGTAAGGTTTGTCGTGTACGTCTGGTTAACGGTTACGAAGTTTCCTCTTATATCGGTGGTGAAGGCCATAACCTACAGGAGCACTCGGTGGTACTCATCCGCGGTGGTCGTGTAAAAGACCTTCCGGGTGTGCGCTATCACACCGTTCGCGGCAGCCTAGATACTTCGGGTGTTGCTGATCGTCGTCAAGGTCGTTCTAAATACGGCGCGAAGCGACCTAAGTAAGTATTCCAAAACCTGCAAGGTGCTCTCCTAGAAGTGAGCGTGGCGCTAGCGACTTGTCGACAGCGCCTTTGTTGCAGGAAGAATTTTGAGCTAGGGCGGTAACATCAGCCCAGCCTCGCGATGCGGGGTAGATCAAATACAAGCGCAAGGATGTGCGACTCGTCATAGCTCTGACGAGAGAGAGTAAGGCCAGGTACCTGCGAGCATTGCGCGCGGCTAATCCTGGATTTCCCTGAATAAACACTGAGGTCAATAAAATGCCAAGAAGAAGAGTTGTCGCAAAACGCGAAATACTGCCAGATCCTAAGTTCGGAAACATCATCCTCGCTAAATTCATGAACCACGTGATGGTCGACGGCAAGAAGTCTGTAGCCGAGAAGATCGTTTACGGTGCGCTCGATGTTGTTGCTTCAAAAACCAATGCAGACCCACTCGAAGTCTTCGAAAAGGCTCTCGAGGCGATCGCGCCAATGGTTGAAGTTAAGTCGCGCCGCGTCGGTGGTGCAACTTACCAGGTGCCTGTTGAAGTGCGCGTAGAGCGCCGCAATGCACTCGCTATGCGCTGGCTCGTTGAGCATTCGCGCAAGCGCGGTGAGAAGTCGATGGACCTCCGCCTTGCAGGCGAGATTTTCGACGCATCTGAAGGCCGCGGTAGCGCGGTTCGTAAGCGTGAAGACGTGCACCGTATGGCCGAAGCCAACCGCGCATTCTCGCATTACCGTTTCTAAACAAATACTCCTACTGAGGACATAAGCTGTGGCCAGAAAACACCCATTGAGTCGTTATCGCAATATCGGCATCGTCGCGCACGTTGATGCGGGCAAGACCACGACTACCGAACGCGTTCTGTTTTACACGGGCGTCTCCCATAAGATCGGTGAGGTGCATGATGGCGCCGCGACGATGGACTGGATGGAGCAAGAGCAGGAGCGCGGAATTACGATCACCTCTGCTGCGACTACTTGTTTCTGGAGCGGCATGGACAAGCAGTACGATGAGCATCGTATCAATATCATCGACACCCCTGGACACGTTGACTTCACAATCGAAGTAGAGCGCTCGCTGCGCGTACTCGACGGCGCTGTTGTGGTGCTTTGTGGTTCTTCAGGCGTTCAGCCACAGACAGAGACGGTATGGCGTCAAGCTAACCGTTATGAAGTCCCGCGCATGATTTTCGTCAATAAGATGGACCGTGCAGGCGCAGACTTCCTTAAAGTGGTAGAGCAAGTTAAAGACCGTCTCGGTGCGAATCCTGTTCCAATGCAGTTAGCGATTGGCGCAGAAGAAGAGTTCAAAGGCGTTGTCGACCTCGTTAAGATGAAGACAATCCGCTGGAGCGAAGACGATCAAGGCACGTCTTTCAGCTACGAAGACATTCCCGCTGACATGGAAGCAGACGCTGCGAAATGGCGCGAGTGGCTCGTTGAGAATGCTGCGGAAGCAACTGAAGAATTGATGGAGCTTTACCTAGACGAAGGCGAACTCAGCGAAGCGCAGATCATGAAAGGCATTCGTATCCGCACACTGGCGAGCGAAATTGTTCCGACATTCTGCGGTTCTGCTTTTAAGAACAAGGGCGTGCAAGCGGTTCTCGACGGAGTTGTCGATTATATGCCTGCGCCTACCGAAGTTAAGGCGATTGAAGGCACGCTCGAAGACGGCACTGTGGTTACCTGCGAAGTAGAAGACAAAGCCCCGTTTGCGGCGCTTGCCTTTAAGATCGCGACAGACCCGTTTGTTGGTACGCTCACGTTCTTCCGCGTTTACTCGGGTCAGCTTAATTCAGGTGACTCGGTGTACAACCCGATCAAGACAAAGAAAGAGCGCGTTGGTCGTATGGTTCAAATGCACGCGAACTCACGTGAAGAGATCAAAGAAGTGTTTGCGGGCGATATCGCCGCCGCTATCGGTCTTAAAGACGTCACAACGGGTGAGACGCTTTGCGCCCTCGATCGTATCGTGACGCTCGAGAAGATGGAATTCCCAGAGCCTGTCATCTCGGTTGCTGTTGAGCCCAAGTCTAAGGCAGACCAAGAGAAGATGGGTATCGCTCTAGGCAAACTCGCGCAGGAAGATCCGTCTTTCCGTGTAGAGACAGATGAAGAATCGGGCCAGACAATCATCTCGGGCATGGGTGAGCTTCACCTAGACGTGCTTGTTGACCGTATGCGTCGTGAGTTTAGCGTCGAAGCGAACATCGGTAAGCCACAGGTGGCCTACCGCGAAACTATCCGCAAGACTGTCGAAGTGCAAGGTAAGCACGTTAAGCAGTCGGGTGGTCGCGGTCAGTATGGTCACGTGGTTCTTCGTCTCGAGCCGCTAGATCCGGATGCAGAATACGAATTCGTGAACGAAATCGTCGGTGGTGTTATTCCCCGCGAATACATCCCAGCGGTGGATAAAGGTGTACAGGAGCAGATGAAGAACGGCTGTCTCGCAGGTTACCCTTTACTCGCAATGCGCGTCACGTTGTTTGACGGCTCGTTCCACGATGTCGACTCAAGCGAGCTGGCGTTTAAGATTGCCGGTTCGATGGCATTGAAGAAGGGCGCTCTCGAAGCTGACCCTGCTCTTCTAGAGCCGATCATGCGGGTCGAGGTGGTGACACCTGAAGACTACATGGGCGACGTAATGGGCGACTTAAATCGCCGTCGTGGCATGGTGCAAGGCATGGGTGACAGTCCTTCGGGCAAAGTCGTCAATGCCGAAGTGCCTCTGGCAGAGATGTTCGGTTATTCGACCGATCTCCGCTCTGCGACGCAAGGCCGCGCTACTTACACGATGGAGTTTGATAAATACGCCATCGTGCCTAGTAACGTAGCTGAAGCGATCATCAAGGCGTAAGCCAGTAACAACAAATTAATTTAGCAAGATGAGGTGGTATTGTGGCTAAGGAAAAATTCGAACGGAAAAAGGTACACGTAAACGTCGGTACGATCGG
>ERZ888423.2022-NODE-2022-length-16138-cov-59.968663_pt1 | contig 16138 bp, 19 predicted proteins | sample MGYA00520523_ERZ888423 | MGnify/ENA primary metagenome ERZ888423 (study PRJEB32303, sample SAMEA104408611) | aquatic metagenome | biome: Brackish water; feature: Pelagic; material: water | place: Baltic Sea | collected 2014-06-08T10:24:00 | depth 30,27 m ...
ATGAACCGCACGGAAATCCAGGTCTCAAATCCAGGTCTCAAATCCAGGTCTCAAACCCAGTACCCCTTCCTCTAGCCAGGCCCGCAAGAGGCTTTATGCCCTGATGTACCGATGCTGGCTGTCAGACCTGCCAACAGGCTTGCCGCTTCTGGGTCCAGGGCTTGAATAATTGCGCTTAGGACATCAGCACAGCCGCATTGATCTCCAAGATCTCAACTTAATAGATGGCGCAGTCGGACTGGGCTTAGCAATTAATTAGCCATCGGTGGGGTCGAGGCGCTCCCCCAGCCAGGCCACTGGCAGCATCAGCAGCATCGGCAAGGCGCAGATTCCCAGCTCCTCCCAATTGAGCGGCGCGGTGCCGAAAAAGCGATTCATCGCCGCGCTCTGACTGAAGACCCACTGCAGCGCCACCGTGCCAGATATGCCGAGCAGCACCGCCGGAGCCCTGGTAATGGCAGCCCAGCCCATCCGTGGCAGGGCCAGCAGAGCAGAGCGCATCTGGCTGATGCTCACCAGATAGACAAGATGGGCTAGCACTAGCCCCTGGACCGCCATGGTGCGGGCCAGGGCCAGGTCGCTGCCGCGCCCGGTGCTCCAGAGGAACAGCCCGAAGATCACCATCCAGTTGAACATCGACACCACCAGCAACCGCCGGATCAAGCCGCCGGTGAGCAGGGGTTGCTGCGGCGGCCGGGGCGGCTGCTGCATCAACCAGGGGGCCACGGGCTCGAAGGCCAAGGGGATCGACATTGTCAGCGAGCAGATCATGTTGAGCCAGAGCACCTGCAGCGCGGTGACCGGCAGGGCAGTGCCGAACACGGCCCCCAGCAGGATCGTCATCGATGCGCCGCCATTGACAGGCAGCACGAAAGCGAGGGTCTTGCGCAGGTTGAGGTAGACCGTGCGGCCCTCTTCCACCGCCCCTTCAATCGTGGCAAAATTGTCATCGGTGAGAAGCATGTCTGCGGCCTGGCGCGCCACTTCGGTGCCGCCGGCACCCATGGCGATGCCGATGTCGGCCTGCTTTAGGGCGGGCGCGTCGTTGACGCCGTCGCCGGTCATTGCCACGACCTCACCGTTGGCCTGGAGGGCCTGCACCAGTTGCAATTTTTGGGCCGGCGTCACCCGGGCAAACACGTCTACCCGATCGACACACTCGGCGATGCCATCCGGCCCGAGTTCGGCTAGCTGGCGGCCATCGATAGCCAACAGCTGCTCAGCTTCAGCGGTTGGAGAGCGACCGATGCCAATTTCACGGGCGATGGCGCGGGCCGTTTCCAGATGGTCGCCCGTGATCATCTTCACGGTGATGCCTGCCGCCTGGCAGGCCGCCACGGCCTGGATCGCCTCGGGGCGCGGTGGATCCAGCATCCCCTGCAGACCGAGGAAATCCAGATCTTTTGCCACATGGTGGTGCTCCAACTGGTGCTGGGAGGCCTCGGCTTGGCCAATGGCAAAGGCCAGCACCCGTTCCCCGCGGGCCGCCATCGCCCCCACGGCCGCTTCAATAGCCGTTCGGTCGAGGGCTTCAGGCTGGCCCAGGAAATTCAGCTGCCGGCTGCAGCGATCCAGGACAGCTTCCACCGAGCCCTTGACCAAGATGCGCTCGCTGCCGTGCAGCGTGGCCATGAACTGCTGTTCAGAAGCAAAGGGAATGGCATCGCGGCGGGGATGGTGCTCCAGCGCATCCTGACGGTCGATTCCGGCCGCATCAGCTGCCACCAGTAGGGCCGTTTCGGTGGGATCGCCGACAAGGCCCTCATGGCGGCTCGGTCGGGCGTCGTTGCAAAGCAGGCCCGCCAGCAGGGTTTCCTGTAGGGCCACATTCGTGGGGCCGGCCCGGCCCGAGTTCGGCCAGAGATCCTCGATCGTCATCGCTTGGCTGCCCCCATAGAGGTGCTGCACCGTCATACGGTTCTGGGTGAGGGTGCCGGTCTTGTCGGAGCAGATGACGGTGGTGCTGCCAAGGGTTTCCACGGCCGGCAGCTTGCGGATGATGGCCCGCCGCTTGGCCATGCGGTTCACGCCTATGGCCAGGGTGATCGTCACGATCGCTGGCAACTCTTCCGGGATCGCGCCCACCGCCAGGGCCACGGCCCCATCGAACATCTCATCGACGCCGCGCCCCCGCGCCAGCCCCACCAGAAACGTGAGCCCGGCCAGCACCAGAATGGCCTTCAACAAGCTGCGACTGAAACGGCCGAACTTGCGGGTGAGCGGGGTGGTGAGATCCACCTGGTCCTGCAGGGAGGTGGAGATGCAGCCCACCTCGGTGTCATCGCCCGTGGCCACCACAAGCCCCAAGCCCTGACCCTTGGTCACGAAGCTGCCCGCGTAGGCCATGCCGATCCGCTCCGCCAGGGGGGCAGATGCCTCGACGGCGGTGGTGCCCTTGTGCACTGGCATCGATTCCCCGGTGAGGGCTGATTCATCCGTTTGCAGCTGGCGCCCCTCCAGCAAGCGCAGGTCGGCCGGCACCCGTGCCCCAGCCTCCAGCTGCACCAGATCGCCCGGTACCAGCTGCTCCGACGCCAGTCGCTGGCGCGCACCACTGCGCACCACTTCCACCTCAGTGCGCACCGATTGCGCCAGGGCGGCGATGGCGTTCTCGGCCTTGCTCTCCTGTACGAAGCCGATCACGGCATTTATCACCGTGACGCTCCAGATCACCAAAGCATCGCGGGGGTGTCCCAGCAGCGCTTTCACCGCCCCCACCACCAGCAGGGTAATCAACAGTGGATTGTTGAACTGGAGTAAAAACTTCAGCCAACCGGGCTTGCCGCCCCGGTTTGTGAGCGTATTGGTGCCATGGGTATGCAGCCGCCGCTTGGCTTCCACCTCGCTCAGGCCCAAGGTGCCATCGCTCTGCAGGGCCACCACCACATCGGCCGCTGGCAGGGCATGGGCTGGTGCGGGCAGGGGCTGCATGGAGCGGCTCAGGGCTTAGGAGCAAGCCTTAGCGCAGTTACCATCGGCTGAGCTTGCTAAACACAAAAGTTTGGTTGGAGGGTGGCGTCGCTGAGCCCGACAATTCAATGGGCCCTCAAGCTGATTACCTGATATGACCTTCACCAGAGTATTTCACGAGCTGGCTGCGATTTTGATGCTGATCATTGACAACATCCTGACTTGGGTTCTGGTGGGGCCTGCATCAATCTGGCTCAGGGCACGTTGGCGCAAGGAATTCCCGACCTGTAGACCGTTGTTTACATGGCAGAATGGGACGAGTTCCGTGGCGTGCCATGGTCTTTAGTGCCAAGACCGAGTACGGACTGGTTGCGTTGATCGATCTGGCCGCCGCCTATACAACGGGGGAGCGGGTGCAGACCGGCGAGATCAGCAGGCGGCATGGCATGCCCGAACGCTATCTAGAGCAGATGCTCACCTCCCTGCGCAAAGGGGGTTACCTAGTCAGCGTGCGTGGGCCTAGGGGCGGCTACCAGCTGACCCGTTCGCCGGAGCTGATTACTGTCTCTGAGGTGGAGGAATGCCTGGAAGGTGAATCACACGCGGAGCGGCAAGGCGATCGCAGCAACGCCGAATTCCGAGTGCTCGATGGGCTGGCTCATCAAGCTGAGAAGGCTCGCAAAATGGTTCTGCAGTCCACCACGCTGGCTCAGCTGCTAGCAGGGCGCGACAGCCTGAGACAGCCCAGTCCGATGTTTTACATCTGAATTCTTACATCGAAAACCACATGCCAGCCTGCACGTGGGGGAGTCATTCATGGAAATAAAATAAGGGGGATATATTTATTCCAGTATTTCCTATGGAGTCAAAGAGAAGCAGAGCATCTAGCGGATGTCCAAGTCCAACGTGCAACCAAAAGGCAAGTCGGCAAAAGCTCCTTGTTATGGTATTGGAGGTACAGTCAAATGAGCAGGAGTGTATTTCTTTTAGTGGCAATCCACACCCTTGTGACCGATTAACTTTTGCAGCAAACCCGTATCAATCTGCCCGCAGCTGACAATATTTTTATATTTAGATATCTACATCTCAAATTTTAGAGCCTTTATTTATTACTCCTTCAGCAATATCATTATTGTTGAGACCTGGATCGTTCGTATGGCAACACCTGGGACTGTGGTCAGCCTTGGCACGGAGTTGTTTACAGGCCAATCCGTTCTTGCTCATGTCAATCTGAGTTGATCACTATATAACTAGTTATAGACTTTCGGTAGGCGCTATTTTATTAATTACAGTAGTACTTGCAGCCATAACTAAAAACATATTGATTGGCTTCATTGGGTTGATTAGTTTCATTAGATTGATTAGTACCACTTCAAACGATAAGTTGTAACAGTAATTCTCTAAAAGATTGATACATAAAGATTGACACTTATGCATCATCTCCAGCGAGTCGAGCACCCCAATGGCCGTGCTGCGATAGTTGGCATTCTGATCAGTGTAGTTGCTGAGAAGGATTAATCGGCTTTAAGATCACCCACAAAATCGGGCTAGGGGTTCTGGGTGATAGTTACGCCGCCTGCCACTGCCAGATTTTTGCCTTTCTGGTTCTGGTTTGTCTCTCCAGCACAGAATCAACGGCAAAATTCTAGAACTTACCTCACACAAGAATCGTGCCATAAACAATGCACTTATCCATTGAGCCCAGCAGCTGTATAAGCTGTTGTGATTTTTATTAGCTTCCAATCTTTCGATCCAACCACTGTGTAAACACATAAACACCGACAAACATTGGCAGGTATGCAACCCACATATTAGGGAGGTTAAGTTCTGAGTTGTTGATCAGAACAAGACCGCCATAGCTAACTGCGCCGTAAATAATTGCTCTACGCAGTGGTGCCGTAATTTTTTTCATCTGAAACAGACAATGATTTCTACCCAGGCTATCCCCACCTTGCGACCGATTGCGGTGTGCGGTCGGCCCTGAAACGCGAGACGCCACTTACCAATGCTGATTTCGTCTCCAATATTTCCCTCCCCCGAGCCACGGTAGGGTCGATGCTGCGGCAGCATGCTACAGAAACGATGTCCACTGGTATCATTACTGAGCAGGAAATCGCCTGGGTTGCAGCCAAGCAGAGTTCCTTTGCCAGGCACGAAGAGGCTCTGGCCATTCGGCTCGGGCGGTTGCTAGATGAAGGACAGATCAACCTGGGCTGCCGCATTCCCATTCGAGCTGTCCATCACAATCAGGTCTTGCACGATTGGATTGAACCGCTCGGGCATAAGCGCCATGCTGCTGCGGGGGTTGCTTAGCTTGCCAAATAGGCAGAGTTGTTAACAAAAGTCGATTGCATTAACGCCTGACAACTAAAATAAACGAAGCATTTTGCTTAATTAATGCATTAAAGCCTAGGCTCTCGCGAACTGCAGATTAGTGTAATATGCCCGACCTAAAGCTTTAACGGTTCTATGTTGTTCTCACATCGCTACACATAGAAGCTTGGAGTTATATAAGCAACATTTCAGTCTGCTTCACAAGATGTCTACAAGCACTAATGTCACCATGGCTCGGACACGCAAGGACGATATCGAAAGGTTGAGTCGTGGTAAATCCACTAGGGCCAGGATTGGGAGTCGTGGAACTCCCCACAGGCTTACCAAAAGGGAGCGCATCTTGCTGGAGACGGCACAGCGGCAGGGCTTTCTTAAGGTTCCCATCACAGGAATACGCCCTAATGTTCTAGATATTTACGGTTTGTGGTGTCAAGCCGAAGGACTAGAAATAGTTATTAAAAGTATTCATGAATTATAGGGCTTATTATTAGTGGGTTCTGCTCCCTTGGAGGATGGCAGTACGTTTCCCCCGTAGCATCCCCTGATGAGAAGACAAAAACACTAGCTTTGTAAAATCTTGGATCACCATGATGAATGGACTAGTTCGGCGAGATCGTCAGCCGGAATTTATGGATCAACCGGGGCTAGATCCTAAAGAACATGCCCGGGCACTAGCGGGGCTGCGTAGGATCAATGGGATTAGTGGCCTTGCTGCAAGCCTACTGGCTCCAATCGAAATGCTTGCCAAGCGCCAGGAAGGAACGCCTCTGCAGGTACTCGAGCTGGCCTGCGGAGGTGGCGACACCTCCATCGACCTAGCCTTGATGTGCAAGCGGAGGGGGCTGGAAATAAAGATGCACGCGTGCGATATAAACCCTGAGGCTGTGCTTATCGCCAAAGCCAATGCCCAGCGTCGCGGCGCTGAACTGGAGTTGTTTTGTGCAGATGCTCTGGCGTCACAAGATGCAAATAAAGATTTTGATGTGGTGTTTTGTTCCCTATTTCTGCACCATCTCAACGACGCCGACGCTGAACAACTAATTAAGGTGATGGCCCGGCGGGCACGTCACTTGGTGCTGATAAGCGACTTGATTCGTAGCCGCCTTGGCTATGTATTGGCTTGGGCCGGCACCCGCTTACTTAGTCGTTCCTGGGTGGTTCACACCGATGGCCCCTTATCTGTGCGTGCCGCTTTTCAAATTGCTGAGGTACGGGCAATGACGCATAGGGCTGGCTTACCAAATGCCAAGGTCCAACACTGTTGGCCTGAGCGTTATCTTCTGAGCTGGGAACGCAATTAATTATGAAAAAGCGTTTCATCACTGGCGATAGCACTCAAGTCTGGGATGCCTTAGTGATAGGCGCAGGCCCCGCTGGCTCTCTGGCAGCGATCGAGCTTGCCCGCAAAGGAGTGCAGGTTCTGCTTGTAGAAAAGCGTGCCTTCCCCCGCTGGAAGGTGTGTGGATGCTGTCTTAATGTGCAGGCCCAGGCGGTTCTCGCGGCAGCAGGCCAAGACAGACTGGTTAGCAACCTTGGTGGTGTTCTTTTAGATCAACTACAGCTGGGATACAGGGGTAATCAGACTTTATTGGCGTTTCCAGGTGGGCGGGCCCTGTCGCGCGAACGCTTTGATCAGGCTTTGGTGGAGGCGGCGATTGCATCAGGGGCATGCTTCAGAGGCAGCACCACAGCAGTAATGGGCCCTATTTACTCGGGAGCAAGAACTGTCACCCTGCAGGAGTACGGCACCAAGCAAATCGAGCAGGTACGAGCCAAGGTTGTTCTAGTGGCCGCTGGATTAGCCCACCGCTGCATAGCAGCCAGCGAAGCCACAGAAGTGCTCATTAAGCGGCACTCACGTGTAGGAGCCGGATGTGTATTGCAGGCATCAGCAGCCCCCTATCCGAGCGGAACCATTCATATGGCAATCGGCCGACATGGCTATGTGGGGCTGGTGCAGCGAGAAGACGATTATCTTAACGTTGCAGCAGCCTTTGATCGCCAAGCCCTTAAAGGCAGCGCAGATAATTGCGGACCAGCTGAAGCGGCCCGGGTTGTGCTGGATAGCGCAGGTTTCGTAATTCCGCCAGGGCTTGAAATGGCCCAGTGGCAGGTCACCTCCTCCTTAAGCCGCCGCGCCACGGTCATATCCGGGGAACGGTTTTTTTTGCTTGGTGACGCAGCTGGCTACGTGGAACCTTTTACTGGTGAAGGGATGGCCTGGGCTTTAACTGCCGGAGCCGCAGTAGTGCCATTGGTTTTAGCCGGCATTGATCACTGGAACACAGATATTGAACGCCGCTGGCAGCGGGTTCAAGGCCAGCAGATCGGCCACCGCCAGCGGACTTGCCAGGCGTTGGCGTTGTTATTACGACAACCGGCAGCAACTGCTGTGGCCTTTGCCCTCAGCAAGCACCTGCCGGTGCTCTCCGAGCAGTTGATATCACAGCTCAACCAGGTAGCCATCCCATGAATATCCGCGGCATCGGTACAGCAGTTCCGCCAAACCAGGTTGATCAAGCGGAAGCTGCGCTGCTTTCTGAGCGGGTTAGTGCCAGAGACAACAACAAAACCGCTCTAGTGCAACGAATCCTACGCCGTACCCAGGTGCAAAGTCGCGCCAGTGTATTGGCATCTAGCAAAAGCAATGAGCCACTGTCCTTCTATGGCAAAGAAAGCCCCAGTACTGCAGCTCGGATGGCGCAATTCTCACGCCATGCAGCACCTTTAGCGTTAGCATCTGTTGCCTGTGCTCTAACAGACTCTCAGATTGCAGCAGCCCAGATTACCCATTTGGTAACTGTGTGTTGCACCGGTTTCCAATCGCCAGGGTTTGATCTTGCCTTGATAAAACAGCTCGGTCTTGATGCAGGGGTACAGCGAACCCATGTGGGTTTTATGGGGTGTCATGGAGCCCTAAATGGCTTGCGGGTAGCCCGGGCTTTTGTTGAGGCAGATGCCGATGCAGTGGTGCTGCTCTGCGCCGTTGAACTCTGCAGCCTACATCTTTATTACGGCTGGGATCCGGAGAAGGTGGTAGCCAATTCCCTATTTGCCGATGGGGCCGCCTCACTGGTGGCTACTGCCGATATGTGTGGTGCTGGAAGCTTTCCCATCCTGCTGGCTTCTGGTTCCACGGTGCTACCTAATACTGAGGAGCTCATGTACTGGCAGATCGGCAACCATGGCTTTGAAATGGGTCTTTCTCCCCAGGTGCCGGAGGCTGTTGCCTCACAGCTGAAACCGTGGCTCGAGCGGTGGTTAAAATCTAGGGGATTTTCTATAGCGGAAATCGTCAGTTGGGCAGTACATCCGGGCGGGCCTCGTCTACTGCAGGCATGTGCCAACGCTCTTGAACTAGAACCTGATCAGATTGCTGAATCTCAGGCGGTGTTGCGAGAGCACGGTAATATGTCGTCGGCGACGGTTCTGTTCATTATCAATCGCCTGCGTCACTTAGCGGCATCAGGACCATGCCTGGCTCTGGCTTTTGGACCAGGGCTGAGCGTTGAAGTGGCCCTGCTTTTGATACCGTAATTGCAGCTCGATACAGCTGATTAATCCCAATCTTTGCTTGGCAATAGCCGCAATTTTAGACGCTAGGAAATCGACCCTGGTCTCTGAAGTGAGCCCATACTCCCCTGCACACAAATGGGCGATGCTCATCTTTAACAGAATCACCGCTGATGACAAGCAGCGTCGGAATCAGCTGCTCCAGCAAGCCAAACTGTCCGATTAACAATAACGTTTTATTTGCCTTAATACCCATTATACAGCATCGGTTATTGACGGTATCGATCCAGCTATTGCAGACGGCATTTGCTTCGCAATAGCTGACTGCTTGAGCACTGGCAGTCTTGCCACATATCGATAGCATGAGTAGGCATAAAGTCAATCTTTGCATGATCTTTTAAAGCCATATCGAAAAGTTTTACCCCTTCCATGTTATCTTTTCTACATTATTTACTTGAAATCAATTATCCTAATGCTGCGCTAGATAGTGGAGTCTGCCGTGACAATCTCCACAACTTGTTCGTTTTGAACACCTGAGGAGCCAGATGGGGTGCCATTTATGAGTAATTCAGAGCGCCACTTGTGCTGGCTGCCCTCCATGGCCGAACCAAGCGCTTTCCCTGAACCAGGTCCCCTGCCGGCTCCTGTCCCATTGCCAGCGGGCGAACCGGCCGCCGTGCTGCGCTGGCTCCAAGAGGGCCATGAACGTTTTCTTGAGGGCCACTCCCTGCACCCTCACAGCACCCGTGAACGGATGCGGGCTGTGGTGGAGGGGCAGCACCCGCTGGCAGCGGTCCTCGGCTGCGCCGATTCGCGGGTGCCGGTTGAGCTGCTGTTCGATTCTGGTTTCGGCGACCTGTTCGTAGTGCGCAACGCTGGCACGATGAGTACCACTGCGGCAATCGCCTCCCTTGAGTACGCGGTGGGGCATTTGGATGTGTCCCTTGTGGTGGTGCTTGGTCACGAGGCTTGCGGTGCTGTGTCTGCAGCCATGCACCCCGAACTGCTGCTGACGCCAAGCCTGTCCCAGGTGGTGGGCCAGCTGCGCATGGAGCTGTTGCAGTATGGCGACCACCTCTCCCTTGAGGAATCCTGCCGGCGCCACACCCTCAGCGCTGCTGGAAATCTGGTGCATTCCAGCGTGCTGCTCACCGATCGGGTGCGCGCCGGTCAGCTGGTGGTGGTGGCGGGCTACTACGACTTGCACAGTTCTGCAATCGATTGGATGGGCAATGTGGAGCCAATTTCCTACCCAAGCCCGTTTAATTGAGCCTTTTTTAAACCTTTTTCAGCGAGGTGACAATGCTTTGCAGTAAGCCAACCAGGTGTCCTGTTGCGCTCCAGCAAGAGCCACTTTGACCCAGAGGGAGCTTCACCGGTGTTTACAGCCATTCAGGATTAGGGGCCTTGATGCTCCTTTTTTGGTGCCAAGTTTCTCGGTTGCATTGATTTCGCTAGTCGTCTGCTGAGGCGGAACCGTAGATGCTAGAGCTTCCAACACTACCGTTTTTTAATGGAATGGAAGCTGCCACTGCGCCTTGACTTTCACGGTGGTGTCAGTGCTGGGCGGCCTGGTTTGTGTTCTTGCAAGTGGAGCGTCGATTGGCGATCAGTCCTGCGGACCCACCGTCTTCGGGAGGTGACCGGTCTTAACCCAGATCGTGCAACCGGCCTCACTCCATGGCCTGTGCACGCTGCCAGGCTGATTGCGCAGCCAGCTGCCAGCCGGATAGGTACCGTGTTCGTCTTGGAATACGCCATCAAGCACCAGGATCTCCTCACCAGCTTGATGACCGTGGGGCTGAAACACAGTGCCCGGCGCCCAACGCACCAGTGCAACGTGTTCAGAGCCAAAGGCATGCAACGGCAGCACCTCCAGCCCCCTGACCAGACCAGGAACCCAGGCTTCGTTATTAGTGTTGATCACTAGCTGCTGCTGGTCAGCCTGGTGCATCTGGTGCAGCTTCACCAGGATCGTGCAGCCTGCCACGCTGAATGGCGCATGGCTTGAGCCAGCGGGATTGCGCAAGTAGGCACCAGCTGGGTAGTCGCCCTGTTCATCTGAGAGGGTGCCCTCCAGGACCAGGATCTCCTCGCCGCCGCCATGGAGATGGCGTTCAAAGCGACTGCCGGGGGCATAGCGAACGATCGAAGTTGCCCTGGCTATCTCGCCACCGTTGCGATCGAGCAGGCGCCGCTCCACCCCCACCATCGGGGAGGGATTCCAGTCCAGGGATTGGGTGTCGAGCACTGCCCGCTGGCTGAGGTCGGCGTTGAGTTCCATAGCCCTGATTCTGACCGCGAATGGATAAGGATTAAGAGGTACCCATTGCGGTGGTCTCATTCTGCTACAAAATTACCCGCCGAGAGGAGCAGGGCCTAGTGAAGCTGGCAGCTACCAAGTAGGGGACTCAGAGCAGGCCGGTTTGCTGCTCAGCAATTAAGCCCCACTCGAGCAGCGATGCCATCAATAAGGCCATCGCACCCACCGAACACAGCGAGTGCAGGATGCTATTTAGAAGTAGTGCACGAACAGGGATCATTTTTCTTGTTTCAACGATTAAGAACACCGATACCGGATTGTATCCGCACAAAACCAGCGCAGCCGGCCCACGACAGGCAACCAGCACAAGTAGAGCGATTTAGCCGATTGGCGTGCAGTAAACGAACGCGATAACTCACATGGGCTGGCCCGACCGCGCTTATCAACGCTTCTCGGGCTTCATGGTGGAGGTCATCACGATCAATGCCGCTAACGGCAAGCCGTAGGGCGATATTTTCGCCGATCAAGCTGCCATCGGGTCTCTGGATAACTATGAACAGAGCTTCTCTCATCTGCTTCTTTTCTCTCCTCTTCTTGATGGAATTGGACTGGACTGACCTGGGATGCAGCAAGCAATGCCAAGAACCCATCCATCATTAGCGAGCTCACCGCGGTTGGTTGTGACCAGCCCTACCAGCTGAGGTGACGAATGCCGTAGCCAGCGGTAGCAAGGCGGCAAGAGTCAGCAGGTATGCTGCTGCTATGGGTGGTTTTTGCTGCCTTGCCGCAGATCTGACTTGATCGAGGATCGCTACCCATTTCCATCAACCCCACCAGTTCAGCAAGCCCGCACTTGCTCAACCTCTAGACCTCGCGGGCCATCGCAGATATAGGTAGCAGGGCAGCTACAGCCGGGTGAGGGGGTGCGGGCGCTCACCCCGGCAACTAATTCACTCCTCTTCTGCGCTGCCCAGGGGGATCAGCTTGATCTGCTTACGGCCGAGCTTGATCTCGAACTCATCGCCTGGCTGCAGGTCGAGCATGGCGGTATAGGCCTTACCCACCAGTAGGTTGCCGTTGCCCTGAACAGTTGCAACATAGCTAAGGCTGCGGCCACCCTTGCCTCGGCCTGCGCTATCGGCGCCGAGGTTCACACCTTTAGCGCTTAGCAGGGCCTCATAGAAAGCGGTGAAGTTGATGCGCTCACCACCATCTTTTTTGGTGCTTACATAGCCGCAATCGCGTACGAGCTCTGATTTAGATACATCGCCCAACTCCTTGACTTTGGCGAGCAGATCAGATCCGGTGAGCATTAGAAAAAAGCCAACTCAATCAAAATAGCAACCCAACGCTGATCGTCAAGTGGGATAGCGCGCAAAAAGGGTGTTGAATCGTTTAGTGATCAGGCCGCTTCCGGTAGCACGGCTTCAAATAGGGGGCCAAGCTGGAGCATCAGCACCGCTAGGGAAGGGGGTTTGCCGGTTACTCCGCAGGCCCTTGCGGCCATTTGTGTTTTTGCTGTGTCTGCTCGACTGCCGCAACCAGCTGAACTTCTCCGTCGCCACCACCACAAGCCAGGACTCAGCTCGGAGAATGCCTACAGTAGTACTACCTCTAATCTGGAAGATAGCCGCCTAATAAAGGCCTGCGAGGGGGCGTCAACACAGCCGCTTGGAATTTATTCTTCTAGCAACTACTTTCTAAGTAGCCCCGGTAACGACCGCGAGTCAGTTAAAGTCGGAATGGATGTCCGCTAAGTCGATATTCAACCGGCGGCTATTGCGTCAAAGCTGTTGAGAGCTGCCGTGCCCCAAAGTGAGCTGCTGCGGTTTCTGGCCCATGTGAGGGCTGGTCCTGGCCAAGGAGCCGGGCTTTTTGGTTTCGGGCAGCGTACATCCTGCGCTTGCTTGGCAACCGATCCCAGTAGATATGGGCGAAAGCAGAGTTCTTGCGGGATCAATTCGTGGGCATTGGCAAACCGGAGCTGCTGCGTGAAAACCCCTCGACCTACTGGTTGCGCCGCATCGGTGCTGAACATCAGCTCGTCCACCGGCTGCATGGGGGCAAGCTCATGATCCTTACCTGCCGCTACCACTGAGGCGGCCCGACCAGCTGCCGATATGATCGCATCAGGAGATGCGGTGTTCAATTGGAAGTCTTAGCTGCCCAGGTTCTTGAGCCACGGCTAAGAGCACGGCCTGTGGCCAGTGGGTTGGCGTTGCCACGGCGCTTTTGATAGCTGGTAGGCCCTGGAGAAAGCCGATCAGTTTTGAGCAGTATTCTCCGATTTTGCGCCTCCGCAGTCCTGCCAACTGGATAGTAAGCGAGCTAGCTCAGATTTCATCGCTTGAAGCTCTTGTATGCGCGAATCAATGGAGTTCATTTTGGTGGTGATACTGTCTTTGAGTACCGAGCAATTGCAAACTCCTGCACGGCGCACTTCCAGAATCCGGGCCAACTCGCCGATCGGTACATCCATAGATCGCAAAGCCCGGATGATTTCCAATTCCGCAATACTTTCGGAACTGAATATACGGTATCCGCCCTCAGAGCGAGCTGTGTGCAGTAAGCCCTGATCGCAATAAAAGCGAATCGTTTTCACCGAAAGGCCGGAGATCTTGGCCATCTCGCCAATCCGAAGACCGGGAGCGTCGTTAGCTGCGGCAAGGGGCAGGGGCGCCATCGGTCAACCCTCCATCTAGTGGACACATTAAACTTAAGCCAGGTCCGAGAAAAGCGCATTTATCCCTACAGTAACCACTGCTGAGGGGAGATTGGCTTTAGGGTTGCGATTGGCCATTTCTTGCTCTCCGCCTGCTCAATGCCCTGACGATGAGTTCCCTGAAGTTTGCCGCGATGGGGATCGGTGCCATTGCGGCTCAATTGCTGCTGGCTGGAGCTTGCAACGCAAGCCAAAAGGGCGTACCGGCTCTTTACCAAACAAAGGCGGAAGCGGAAACCGCCGCCAGGCTGCATTTCAACTGCAGCGGAGCGCACAGCATGGGTACCCAGTGGATGCCGTGCGCCAAACATGCTGAGTCCCAGCCCTCCAAGCCCAGGGAATCACCCCATTAAATTCCATAAGTTAATTAATTCCCTGCTAATCACTTAACTGATATGGCCCAATGCGGCGACAAACCTAAGTTGCTCGCCATTGGCGTAGCTCCCTTGGGCATCGTATCGATCGGCATCGTGCCAATGGGGGTAGTGAGCATTGGCGTCGTGCCCATGGGCGTAGTCAGCGTTGGGGTAGTTGGAATGGGCGTTATCAATGCCTGCGTGGTTGGCATGGGCGTGCTGGTGGCAGGCATGAATGCCATGGGCATCTGGACATTCAGCCCAAGCAACAGTCACCAACACCACAGCAATCGTCCAGTCCAGGAAAACTTGATGGCCTACCCCAGCAAGGTGTTAGCGCTAGAAAAAGCCCAGGAGCTTGGCTGCAAAGGGGTTCATGCCATGGGATCTCTATGGATGCCATGCGCTAAGCACCCACATTCAAATCACTGATAAGCGAGTCATGTAATGACCCAATCGTCCTTTACGTGCTTGATCAAAATAAGTACCGCTTTGTGTTCTGTCCATCTGGTTTTGGATTCTGCAAGGCATCTTTTGCCCGCCAAACCTTTTGACTAGGACGTGTATTTCGTCTGATCTCCGCCAGCGCACAACTTGTATCGTTATCGCCAGCCTCTGAAATATGGCAATATCAAAGGCATCCTCAGCAATTATCCCATTGGTTGAATCCGAGCCGAGAGCAGAGACTTAGTTAGCACTCACACTCCAGCCATTGTCTCGCCACTAAAGACCCGCACCTACGCCCAGGTTATTGCTGTAGGCGGCAGGCTTCTCGCTAGGCCAGATAGCCAGCATGTCTTCTTGGCCAACGCGTGCGCCAACCGTTGCAGTAAATTGATTTCCAGTAGGGAATTGATAGAATAGCTTGTCAATGCCTAGAATATTGAGACCTGCATCTTACTCAAAAGCGACTTCTATCTTAGCTGAGCCGACCCGGAATTTGTGCGAAGCGAATCCTTGCCTGCAAAACTGGTGTAAAATGTGCATCGTAGCTAATGGTGACATTTGAGCGGGCGGATACCAGGTTCCCGCAGCAATCTTGGATGTTATTTTTGCCCCCACTGGAGTAGTCAATACCACCTAACGCAAAGGTGGCCAGGCCTGAGAGATTGATGTTAGTCGATAACTGCTGTGCCTCCAATTTTCCCACCTTGGCATCTAGCCCGTCCACACGCCCCTTCATTAGGTGGAAGCACTGGTTGAAACTGGTGAACCAATTGCGCGAGTGCCAAGCATTGAGCTCGTCAATTTCTTGCTACTCCATGTAGCCGTTGACGGACTCACTGCTATTCAGTGAAGCCAGCAAGGTGCCGCAATGAAGTGGACACGCTGCGCCCCAAACAGCTTGGACAGAGCCCCATGATGCACCTGGCTGTGGAATCGGCGACAGGCTTTGTAAGGGTGGTTAGTTTGATTCGCTTGCCCACCGACTCGGGCAGGTTGCGGGAGTTTCCATTCACGCTTGCCACGATCCAGTCGCCGCTGGTGGTGACGATGAAGTCGGCCTCCACTTGCTGGAGCGGAATGGCTTTCTCTCTGGCATTCGTCACCAGATAAAAGTGCTGGCAGAGGAGCAGCTGGGGTTCCCATGAGCCGGAGTCGCCGTGGAATTCCACCATCAGATCCTGAGTGGCACGATCTGGAGCAGGGTGGCCGGCATTGGGGAAGAGAAAGGTCGAACTGACCCCGATGGAAAGGGAGCGACCTGGCGACTGGCGGCAGCCCGCAAAGCGGCCAGCGGACGGTGATGGCGCTCCCAGGCCTCGAAGCCGGTGAGTAGGGCCGAACCGATCAGCAGTGCTGAGAACCCCTGGCGCAGCCGCAGTTCTGGCAGGTGAGGCGCAAGTCGCTGGCCGATGATCGCGCCAATGGCGCCACCGCCGATCAACGGCAACATCAGCGGCAGATGGGCTGCTGGCCAGAGGCCCAGGGCGGCAAAAGCCACCAGAGAGTTGAGGCTGACCAGCATCAGGCTGGTGCCGCTGGCTAGGAGCCTGTTGCGCGTAGATCCGCTCTTTGCTCTCCACAGACGCTCCTGAA
>ERZ888423.2023-NODE-2023-length-16138-cov-12.995585_pt1 | contig 16138 bp, 14 predicted proteins | sample MGYA00520523_ERZ888423 | MGnify/ENA primary metagenome ERZ888423 (study PRJEB32303, sample SAMEA104408611) | aquatic metagenome | biome: Brackish water; feature: Pelagic; material: water | place: Baltic Sea | collected 2014-06-08T10:24:00 | depth 30,27 m ...
CTGAAAACTGAGACTAAAAACTATAAAAGGGTTTAATTGGTTAACTGATTAGACCTTTTTTTTTATACTGTTAGGGATTAAAAGCTGGTTTTTTAATTATTGAAAACGAAGACGAAGAACTAAAATACCAATCCCTAATTAGTGTTGACCGGTTTCTATTAATTTATCGTAATCAAAAATAGAGACAATTTCCTTTTTAAATTCATCAGAATAACGCCTGTATTTCGTGATTTCTCGAAAATTTGCTTTCATATAATTTGACTTTTGTGGTCAAGTTATATCAGGGATGGGCAATGGAAAAAGAACTAAAAACAAAGAATCAAGATCCAAGAACCAAAAGCTAACATCAAAAAACTAACAACCAGGAACTAAAAAATCTGTTATATTTGTACTCAACATTGTCAAAAAGACGAAAGACGAAAGACAAAGGAACATAGACGAAAAACTAAAAAATAAAAACCAACCACTTAAAACTAAACACTTAAAACCACCATGGCAAAATCACAAGACGCAAAAAAGAACGTTAAAAAAGAAGCTGTTTTAACGCCTAAAGAAAAGAAAGCTGCAAAAACTGCAAAGAAAGCGAACCGCAAATAGTAGCATTCTTTTGATTCGCTAAAAACCATTTGAAAAATGGTTTTTTTTATGCTCCCTATTTTACAAATCAACCAGCTAGATTGGTTATTTTTACACTTCATTTCTATACTTATTTTACACATGCAACAATTTTCAGCTGTTTCAAAAAAAACGGATGCTACTACCCCAAAAGTAACGATGGCGAAAGCCTTTCAAACCATCATTTGGCCACGTAGAAATTTGGTATTTGTTGGATTGGGATTGATTGTGGTGAAGAGTTTGTCAGGATTGATATTGCCTTGGCAAAGCAAGATTTTGTTGGACGAGGTGATTCCGAATAAAGACATGACCCAATTGTATGGGTTGATTGGCATTGTGATAGGTGCTATTTTGTTACAAGCAGTTTCTTCCTTTTTATTGACTCGAATTTTGAGTGTGCAAGCGCAATATTTGATCAGCGAATTGCGTGCACAAGTACAAAAAAAGGTATTGTCATTGCCCATTTCTTTTTTTGACAATACCAAATCAGGTGCGTTGGTTTCGCGGATTATGAATGATGTAGAAGGAGTACGAAACTTGATTGGCACTGGTTTGGTGCAATTGGTGGGTGGGAGTTTTACGGCCATTGTATCTTTGGTTATTTTGATCAAATTGAATCCTTGGATGACCTTATTTGTGTTTGTGCCCTTGTCTATTTTTGGGGTTATAGCTTTGAAAGCGTTCAAATACATTCGTCCTATTTTTAGAACAAGGGGAAAAATCAATGCCGAGGTGACAGGTAGATTGACAGAAACTTTGGCAGGTGTTCGAGTGATAAAAGCGTTCAATGCAGAGGCACAAGAGCAAGTAGTCTTTGAAAAAGGCGTTGACAAACTCTATCAAAACGTCAAGAAAAGCTTAACAGCCACTGCCTTTATGACGAGTGCTGCTACCTTTTTGATAGGCGTTGCTACCACAGGGATTATGGGTATGGGAGGGTATTATATGATTCAAGGGACGATGACTACGGGTGATTTTTTATTTTTTACCCTTATTTTAGGTTTTATGATTGCGCCCATTGTGCAAATGAGCAATATTGGCAGTCAATTGACAGAAGCTTTGGCGGGTTTAGATCGCACAGAAGAATTAATGAACGCCACATCTGAAGCAGATGACCATCAACGTAATTTAGAGTTGCAAGACTTGAAAGGCGAACTCACTTTTCGCAATGTATCTTTTTCGTATGATGCAGGCAAAGAAGTGTTGCGCGATATTAGTTTCACAGCTGCTGCAGGCACTGTAGTAGCGTTGGTAGGAAGTTCAGGCTCAGGGAAATCGACCATTGCGGGATTGTCGGCTACTTTTTTAACCCCTACTTCTGGGACGGTGTTGATTGATGACCACGATTTATCCAAAGTAGTGTTGCCTAGTTATCGCCAATATTTGGGAGTGGTGTTGCAAGATGAATTTTTGTTTGAAGGTACGATTCGAGAAAACATCCTGTTTCCCAAACCGAATGCTACAGAAGCTGAATTGCTAAATGCTGTAAAAGCAGCCTATGTAAACGAATTTACAGACCGTTTTGACGATGGTTTAGACACCGTAATTGGTGAGCGTGGTGTGAAACTATCAGGAGGACAACGCCAACGATTGGCGATTGCACGTGCTATCTTGGCAAACCCTAAAATTATTATTTTGGATGAAGCTACCTCTAGTTTGGATACCGAAAGTGAGGCATTGATTCAAAAAAGTTTGTCGGAATTGATCAAAGACCGCACCACGATTGTCATTGCTCACAGACTGAGTACCATTAAAAAAGCAGACCAAATTTTAGTGATTGAAGCAGGTAGGATTGTAGAGCGAGGCACTCACCATGAATTGATTGCATTGCAAGCCCGCTATTATGATTTGTATACCTACCAGGCGAAGATTTAGTTTTGATAATGGGGTTAAATTAAAATCGAACTCAAGTTAAAATAACAACACTCAAAACTATTCAATATTTGAATAAATTTACATTCAACAGAATCATCGACAAATTAAAAATTAATCTCATTTAATAATATACTACAAGTAAATTTTAATAAAAATATGATTTGACTATTGTTTTGAAGAGCTCAAATTGTTCAAAAAATGGTTTTTTTGGCGGAAGGTGTTAGGCGGAAGGCAGTAAACTAAAACTTTGAATCTTGAAACTTTGAAGCTTTGAAACCCTTAAACTTAAAACTTTGAAACTAATTTAAGAAACTTTGATGATATTAGAAATGCTTTTATTTTCTTTGTAATCCATATGAAAATACAACGCATCACTTATTTATCTTTAGGAACAAATCTTGGGGATAAAAACGAAAATCTTCAACAAGCTATTGAACATATTGCCGAAAAAGTGGGTGATATTCGAAAGATTTCTAGTGTGTATCAAACAGCTTCTTGGGGTTTTGAGAGTGCGGATTTTTATAATATTTGCCTAGAAGTTTCTACCTATCACGCTCCTGAAATATTGATGAAGATTTTGTTGGGAATTGAAACCAATTTGGGTAGAAAAAGAATCAATTCAACCACCTATTTGGATCGAAATATAGACATTGACATTTTATTGTTTGATGAAGAAATCATCTTTTCTAAGCTTTTGACAGTGCCTCATCCTAAAATGTTGTTGCGGAAATTTGTGATGATGCCTTTGGTCGAAATTGCGCCTTCTTTTTTTCATCCGATTGAAAGAAAGCAACTGAGTGTTTGTTTGCAACATTGTGAAGATGCTTCCGAAATTATTAAAACTGATAGTTACCTGAAACGACCAATTCCGATTGTAGAAAAGTATAATTATATTGCGATTGAAGGGAATATTGGCGCAGGAAAAACCTCTTTGTCAAAAATGATGTCTGATGAATTTAATGCAAAAATTATTTTAGAGCGTTTTGCGGACAATCCTTTTTTACCAAAATTCTATGAAGACAAGGATCGTTTTGCTTTTCCTTTGGAAATGAGTTTTTTGGCAGACAGGTATCAACAATTGAGTGATGATTTGGCGCAGTTAGATTTGTTTCAAAACCTGATTGTCTCTGACTATTATATTTTTAAATCTTTGATTTTTGCGCAAATTACGCTTCAAAAAGAGGAGTATTTGTTGTATCGTAAAATGTTTGACATCATGTATAAAGAGATTACAAAACCAGATTTGTATGTGTATTTATACCAAAACACTTACCGACTTTTAGAGAACATTAAAAAAAGAGGCCGAGAATATGAGCAAAATATTGAAGAAAACTATCTTCAAAAAATACATGATGGTTATAAAAGTTTTATCAGCACACAACCCAACTTACATGTAGTAGTGATTGATGTATCTGACATTGATTTTGTAAACGAACATGAAGATTATCAAACGATTATCAATCAGATTAAAAAGGCTTAGTTTCCTTTTTTGAGTTGTAAACTTTCTGCAAAATACTCACAAAAATCTCTCATGGTTTTACTCATTATATGATCGTTTGTAGCACGCTCAAAAGAATCGGCCATAGAAACCATTGTTTGATGATAAAATTGTTTCATGTCATCAATTGGCATCTCTTTCGTCCATAAATCCATCCGCAACGTATCTTTTTTTTGATGATCCCACACAGAAATCATCACTGCTTTTGAAGGTTGGTTTTCAATGCCACCATCTTTTGCGGTCCAAGAAATGGTTTCAGGAATCTTATTTTCATCCAATGCAATATTGAAATTTACTTCGGTGTTGTGTGAAATTGCCATTACTTTTTGGGTTTATATTTTGATTTGTCGAAGATTGTTGTTTCGTCTAATTTTAAAAATTCTTGCAAAGATACTTCATTATGTTTCAAATACGATTGTACGATGTTCCATCCCATCCAAACGCCTATTTTTCCCGGCGATAAATCGTCTTGCTCTCTATAAAACTTTGAAAATGGTGCACTTTCTAAAAATCGTTTGTTAAGATTTGTATCTGTGCTAAAAAGCAATTGCTCTTCAATAAAATAGGCCCAAATCTGCGCTTCGTTTTCAACAGCCCAATCCAATTTTTCTTGAGCATAACCCAATTTTTCTTTTTCAGAAACTGCAGGTAAATACCAATCCAATAGTGCTATTTTCTTGCCTTCATGAATCATTTTCCCGACAAAAGTTCGGTTGTTTGAAAACGGAGTTTTTTTGCCAATGATGGCTTCAGCAACATCAACAATTAAGTGTTCTTTCGTGTTATTTTCTTTGATGTATTTTGGAAAATCACTATAGAATTTGTGGTTTTTTCCAAGATAGACATCCAACGAAATGAGTAGCAAACTGTCTACATAAATCACTTTGCTGTCATAATCAAGATTGGTTTGAAGTGTCACCACATTTGGCGGTTGAAATGTGGGATTGTAATATTTGATATGTTTAAAAAGCGACGTTAATTGATTGTCAATTTCAGAAAAATCTTTGAAAACTTTCTGAACTTCAGCAAATAATTCTTGCTCTTGTGGGTCTTCAATTTTCGCAAATGAAATGCTATCCGTAAAAGCTGTCGGAAATAAATAAGGATATTTCACTTTTACTTTGGGCAAGTTTTCATGATTTGCGTTGTAAAAATCAACTTCAAAACGCTTTACATAAAAGTCAACGGTTGTTTTTGAAACATCAATAGTTGGTTGTTTTTTCTTGGAACAAGAAAAAAATATCATTAAAACCACAAAAACAATTCCAGCAAATCTCATATTCTTTGTATCTTAGTCATTAAAAATTAAGAACGTTAAAAATACTAAAATAGTTTATCAATGAACACAGAAAAAGTAGCGGAATACATTAAAAATTGGTTAAAAGATTATGCAGGAAATGCGAAAGTACATGGCTTTGTGATTGGCGTTTCTGGAGGAATAGATTCTGCAGTAACCTCCACATTGTGTGCAAAAACCGGCTTGCCTTTATTGTGTTTAGAAATGCCCATTCATCAAGCAGAAAGTCATGTAAGTAGAGCTCAAAATCATATTGATTGGCTTCAAAAAAACCATCCAAATGTTTATAAAGTGACTGTAAATTTGACACCTGTTTTTGATAGTTTAATTGCATCATTGCCCAAAGTTGCTGATGAAGAAAGCCGTTTTATGTCTCTGGCAAACACAAGAGCGCGTTTACGAATGACCACCTTGTATTATTTTGCAGCATTACATGGCTATTTGGTTGCAGGCACAGGAAATAAAGTAGAAGATTTTGGGGTTGGTTTTTATACAAAATATGGTGATGGAGGGGTAGATTTGAGTCCGATTGCTGATTTGATGAAATCGGAAGTGCATATGATTGCAAAACATTATGGCGTGAATCAAGAAATTATTAAAGCCCCGCCAACTGACGGTTTGTGGGGAGATGATAGAACAGATCAAGACCAAATTGGAGCGTCTTATGACGAACTAGAATGGGCAATGAACATGCAAGAAAATGGCAAAACAACGCATGATTTTACAGGAAGAGATCTAGAAGTTTTTAAAATATACACCAAATTCAATAGTGCAAACAAACATAAAATGTTACCTATACCTGTGTGTGAAATTCCGAAAGATTTAAAGAAATAAAATTAAAAAAACTCCTTCATCTTACAAATAAAGGAATTTTCTATAGGAGGTTTACAGCAATCATCATTTTTTTGATTCTAATATACGCGAGTCTTTTAGACCCGTTAGAGATTTCAAAAGTTAGGAAAATAAACAACTGAATGATTTTTTCATAACTAACAATTAAATTCTTTTTCGAATCTAAATGCACTAAAAAAACATCAAACATCAGGAAAACAAACTATTTACAGTTAATTAATATTTCTAGGAAATGATTTTTGAGGAGTTTTTTTGATGTTTTCTGGTAAAATCAATGATTTGTAAGCATCAAAAATCCTTTTTTTTCTGAGTACTATTTTATTTTTTTTCTAAACTACCCTGTTTAATTTTTCAGAAAGGCGAATTCTTAATGAATTGTAGTTCATAATTTCTTCGATTTCATCTGATGAATATTCTTTTTCTTTGATTGATTTGTCTTTGAGAAGTTTGTCAATTAATATTCTTCTGATGTTGTAAATGGAGTCTGTTACTGCTTTCGTCAAAACTTCTTTTGTCTCAGTTACAAAAATATTTTTGCGATCCCATTGACTGAGTTGGTATTTTTCTTCATCCATCAAAATAGAAGTTACAGTTGACGCAATAATAGGATTGGTGTGATTGATTAATTGGTCGATTTCTAATTTTTGGGTATTATTCAACTGGAAGATAATTTCGTTATAAATTTCTTGAAAGACCAAATTTGTAAAATTAATTTCGTCTTCATGCAATTGCAAATAGATTTCCGTTGAAACCGGATTTTTATATTTCTTGGGCGTTTTTATTTCTTTGCCATTTTCATTAATGTGAATAATTTCGTCAATAAAATCAACTTCTTCATTGCCATAAAGCAGTAAAATTTTAATAATTTCTCGCTCTAAAATTTCGAGTTGGTCGATTTCCCTTAACTGAATATCTTGTCTTTTTACAACCTCGAAGGTTTTTCTCTCTGCTTTATTTTTTTTTGCATCTTCGATATTGTTTTTTGAGAGTAATTGTGCCAATTCACTGAACAAAATACGTTCAGAGATTTCCATAATTCTGGAACATTCTTGAACATATACTTCACGTTGAATAGCATCAGGAATTTTAGAAATACTTGCCACAATGTCACGAATCAATCCTGCTTTTTTTACAGGATCATTTTGTGCTTCTTCCAATAAAAGTGACACTTTGAAATTGATAAAATCTTGCGCAGCAGTTTCTAAAAATTCTTGTAACTCGCTGTCAGAATGCGATTTTGTAAAACTGTCAGGATCTTCGCCATTTGGGAATTGAACCACTTTCACGTTCATTCCTTGCTCTAAAATCAAATCAATTCCACGAATGGAAGCCCTGATTCCTGCTGCGTCACCATCAAAAAGAACGGTGATATTTTTGGTCAATCTGCTAATCAACCGAATTTGATCAGTCGTTAATGCTGTCCCTGAAGAAGCCACCACATTTTCGATGCCTGATTGATGAAACGAAATCACATCCGTATATCCTTCTACCAAAAAACAATTGTCTTGTTTGGCAATTTCTTTCTTAGCTTGAAAAATTCCATACAACACTTTCCCTTTGTGATAAATATCACTTTCAGGAGAATTGAGGTATTTTGCTGCTTTTTTGTCATTTGTCAAAATTCGGCCGCCAAAACCCAATGTTCTTCCGGACATGGAATGGATTGGAAATATGACACGACCTTTAAAACGGTCAAATTGTTTGTTTTCTTTGACTATACTTAATCCTGTAGATTCAAGATATTTTAGTTGATATCCTTTTGCAATGGCTGCATTTGTGAAATGATCCCATTCATCAAGACAATATCCCAAATCGAATTTTTCAATAATTTCGCCTTTAAAACCCCGTTCTTTGAAATAACTGAGTCCAATCGCTTTTCCTTGATTGGTTTTGAGCATGGTATTGTGAAAAAATTCTTTCGCAAAATCCGTGAGCACAAACATACTTTCACGTTCGTTGACAAGTTCTTTTTCTTGATTGGTTTGCTCGGTTTCATCAATCTCAATATTGTATTTGTTTGCCAACCATTTGATGGCCTCAGGATAGGTATAATGCTCATGCTCCATTAAAAATGAAATGGCATTACCCCCTTTTCCTGTTGAGAAATCTTTCCAGATTTGTTTTACAGGAGATACCATAAATGAAGGTGATTTTTCATCTGTAAATGGACTCAATCCTTTGAAATTACTGCCCGCTTTTTTGAGTTGCACGAATTCACCAACAACTTCTTCTACTCTTGCAGATTCAAAAACGCGTTCAATTGTACTTCTAGAAATCATGAAATAGTTTTGCTTAAAAAAGATAACAAATATAAGGATTCGAATGATTCTTTGGCAGATTAAAAAAAATTAAAAACTGCATCAAAAAGTTTTTGATACATTTTTTAATTTATTGAAATTTATCTAATAATCTGTATAAATTATTTAGGACTTGACACTATTATAGCAACTTATGATGCTACTTTTAGTTTTTTTAAGGCCACGTGTGATAATTTTGATTCGGCATATTGTTTGGTTACATGCAACACTTTATCATCAGTGCTTGGTAAATCGAACATGGCATCAGTGAAAATTGCCTCGCATAGAGAACGCAAACCTCTTGCACCAAGTTTGTAAGTAATTGCTTTTTCGACAATAAAATTCAACGCTTCTTCATTAATGGTAAAATGAACATCATCCATCAAAAATAGCTTTGCATATTGTTTGATGATCGAGTTTTTTGGTTGAGTTAATATAGCACGCAATGCAGTTTCATCTAAAGGATTCATATACGTTAATACTGGCAAACGACCAATAATCTCAGGAATTAATCCAAAAGATTTTAAATCAGAAGGCGTGATATATTGCAATAAATTCTCTTTATCAAGCGGATTTTCATCTATAGAAGCACCAAAACCAACCGCTTGCATATTTAATCTTTTGCTAATATTTCTTTCAATTCCTGAAAAAGCTCCTCCTGCTATAAATAAAATATCTTTGGTATTTACTTCCACAAATTTTTGTTCAGGATGTTTTCTTCCCCCTTTTGGAGCCACATTTACAACAGTTCCTTCAAGTAATTTCAACAAAGCTTGTTGGACTCCTTCACCAGAAACATCTCTTGTGATAGAGGGATTGTCTCCTTTACGAGCGATTTTATCAATTTCGTCGATAAAAACGATGCCTTTTTCGGCTCTTTCTACATTATAATCAGCCGCTTGCAACAATCTGGTGAGAATACTTTCGACATCTTCACCTACATAACCTGCTTGTGTTAAGACAGTTGCATCAACAATTGAAAAAGGAACGTTCAACATTCTTGCAATTGTTTTGGCAATTAATGTTTTTCCTGTTCCTGTTTCACCCACTAAAATGATATTGCTTTTTTCGATTTCGACATCATCATTTTTGTCTTTTGATTGCAACAATCGTTTATAATGATTGTAAACTGCCACAGACATGGCACGTTTTGTTTCGTCTTGACCAATGATGTATTGGTCTAAAAAAGTCTTAATTTCTTGTGGTTTTTTTATGGTAAGATCTTTCGTTAAAGTGCTTTGTACGGATTGTAAAATTTCTTCTTTTACAATTCCATGAGCTTGTTCAATACAATGATCGCAAATATGTGCATCAACGCCTGCAATTAGCAAATTGGTTTCTGCTTTTTTACGACCACAAAATGAACATTCTAATTTATCGTTTTTTGCCATTTTTTTTACTTTAAGCTTTAGGCTTTAGGCAATATTATGAAGCATATTACGAAAAGCTTAAAGACTATAGCCATTTTTATTTTCTTGCTAAGATTTCATCAATCATACCATATTCTTTGGCTTCATAAGATTTCATCCAATAATCTCTGTCAGAATCTTTTTGGATTTTGTCAAAAGACTGTCCTGAGTGATAAGAAATAATTGAGTATAATTCGTCTCTTAATTTTATGGTTTCCTTGATAGTAATTTCCATATCAGAAACTTGCCCTTGAGTGCCACTCATTGGTTGGTGAATCATCACTCTTGAATGTGGCAAAGCAGAACGTTTTCCTTTGGCACCTGCACACATTAAAACTGCACCCATAGAAGCAGCCATTCCTGTGCAAATTGTTGCTACATCTGGCTTTATGAATTGCATGGTGTCATAAATTCCCAAACCTGCATACACACCTCCTCCTGGCGAATTGATATAAATTGAAATGTCTTTATTGGCGTCAACGCTTTCTAAAAACAATAACTGAGCTTGCACTACATTCGCAATTTGATCATTAATTCCAGTGCCTAAAAAGATAATTCTATCCATCATTAAACGCGAAAAAACATCCATTTGTGTGATGTTCATTTGGCGTTCTTCCATGATATAAGGAGTTAAGCTGCTGGTAATTTGGTTATAATAAGTACTGCTAATTCCGTAATCTTTAGTTGCGTATTTTTCAAATTCTTTTCCGAAATCCATTGTTGTAAAGTATTTTTAATTAATTTGTAAAGATACAAACTATTCTGTTTATGTGCTATTTTGAATACTTAGAATGAAAAAAAATCACTCCATTTTAATGATACATTTTTTCAATAAATTCGTCATAAGTAACGTTTTTCGTTTCAAAATTTACAGTCTCTTTATAGAATTTCAATATTTTTTGACTTAACAATTGTGATTGTAATTTTTGAGCTTCTTCTTTGTTCTGTAAAATTCGGTTAGCAATGTCTTCTAACTCTTTTTCTTCTGGATTTAGATTTCCAAATTGAGCCATTTGAGAGCGAATAAACCCTTTTGCATAATCAACCAATTCTTTATAATCAATCGTAATATTGTGATCTCTTTGGATTTTTCCTTCCATTAATTGGTAACGCAATCCTTTTTCAGATTTGTTGTATTCTGCAATTGCTTCCTCTTGCGTCAATGGTTTTTCGCCAGCAGTTTGCATCCATTTTTGTAAAAATGTAGCTGGTAAATCAAACTGAGTATTGTTGATTAAATATTCAATAACGTCATTCAAAAACTGTTGGTCAGCTTGTTGTTCAAATTGCTTTTCAGCATCTTCCTTGATTTTATCTCTTAACTCAGTAGCAGTTGTTACGCTATTGTCAGGAAATAATTTATCAAACAATTCTTGGTCTAAATCAGCCAATTCTGTTTTGGTAATGTCTTCAATAGTCGCTTCAACAGTGATGTCTAAACCATGAACAATGTCATGAGAAACGCCAAATACGTGTTGCAATCTGTGGTCATCTTCAAACATTCCTTTGGTTTCCAACGCAACAACATCGCCAACTTTTGCTCCAATCAAAACGTTTTTATTGTTTTTAAGTTCATTGATTCTGAAAGTCGATTTTTTATTGATTTCCATTTCTTCATTTACGAATGTGACAGCCACATTTGCTTGCTCAGTAACTTCATCTATCGAACTCATTCTTCCATAACGCGCTTGGATATTTTGAACTTCTTCATCAATCAAAGATTCTGTTGCTGAAATTTTATACAACTGAACGCTATTTTTAGCTGCTAAATCAATGTCAAATTGTGGTGCCAAACCCAATTCAAATTCAAATGAAAAAGGAGGTGCAGCCCAATTAAAATCATCTTTGATTCTTGGCAATGGACTTCCTAAAATGTCCAATTTTTCATCTACAATATATTTTCCTAAGGCGCTTTGAAGCATTTTATTTACTTCATCAATCATCAAAGATTTTCCATATTGTTTTTTGATCATTCCAATCGGTACTTGACCTTTTCTAAATCCTGGGATGTTCGCTTTTTTGCGATAATCAAGTAACAATTTGTCAACTTTTTCTTTATAATCTGCTTCAACAAACTCCACTTTTATAACTGCGTTTAAAGCGTCTAAGTTTTCTTTTTTAATATTCATGTTCCTATTTCTCTATTTTTTAAAAAATCGAGTGCAAAAATAATCATTTTTATTTGATGCTACAAAGGTTTCAAGATTGCTATTTCAGTTCTATTGATTTTATAAATTATGATAAAAAATTTGGAAAAACTATTTCATCACTTTTTAGTTAAATGAAAAAAAACCTTAATTTTGCAAAACCTTATTCCTTTAAAAAAGAAGGATTAATTAACAGCCAAAACAAAATGCATTACAAAAGAATCCTTTTAAAATTAAGTGGAGAAGCCTTGATGGGCAATCGAAATTATGGAATTGATCCAAAACGTCTTTCAGAATACGCAAAGGAAATCAAAGAGGTCGTGGAAAAAGGCATTGAAGTTGCCATTGTAATTGGAGGAGGAAATATTTTCAGAGGTGTTGCTGGTGCAAGTAATGGTATGGATCGTGTGCAAGGAGATCACATGGGCATGTTGGCAACTTGCATTAATGGTTTGGCATTGCAAAGTGCTTTAGAAGCTGAAAATGTATATACAAGATTGCAAACTGCGCTTGAAATTAAAGAAGTTGCAGAACCTTATATTCGTAGAAAAGCCATTAGACATCTAGAAAAAGGACGTGTGGTAATTTTTGGTGCAGGGACAGGAAATCCATATTTTACTACTGATACAGCTGCTGTTTTGAGAGCTATTGAAATTGATGCTGATGCTATTTTGAAAGGAACAAGAGTAGATGGTGTGTATGATGCAGATCCTGAAAAATTTAAAGACGCTATTAAATTTCAAAATATTACCTTTAAAGATGTGATTAAAAAAGGATTGAAAGTGATGGACATGACTGCTTTTACATTGAGTGAAGAAAACAAATTGCCTATTATTATTTTTGACATTAACAAAACAGGAAATTTAATGAAACTGGTTTCTGGCGAGAAAATAGGAACATTGATCAATATTTAAAAAAATCTTTAATTTAAAAAAAAGATGAACGACGAAGTAGATTTTATTTTAGACGCCGCAAAAGAAGCCATGGACAATGCCATTGCGCATCTTGAAAAAGAATTTCGTTCTATTAGAGCTGGAAAAGCAACTCCTGCAATGTTAGGAACCGTTTTAGTGAATTATTATGGTTCACAAACGCCTTTGTCGCAAGTTGCCAATGTAAACACTCCTGATCCAAGAACATTGACCATTCAGCCTTGGGAGAAAAAAATGTTGCAAGAAATTGAAAAAGCCATTCAGTTGGCAAACTTAGGTTTTAATCCCATGAATAATGGAGATATTATCATGATTAATGTGCCACCATTAACTGAAGAACGCAGAAGAGACTTGGCAAAACAATCAAAAGTAGAAGCTGAATTTGCTAAAGTTGTTGTCAGAAATGCTAGAAAAGACGCCAATAATGAGATTAAAAAACTAGATGTTTCTGAAGATTTAAAGAAAATTATTGAAGACGATGTTCAAAAATTGACAGATGCTTTCGTGAAAAAAATCGATGAGATTTTGGTCGTGAAAGAAAAAGAAATCATGACCGTTTAAATTTATCCAATAACCGAATATTAAAAGAGTGTTTTTTAACACTCTTTTTTGTTTTATATCGGACTTACAATTAATTACCTTTGCCTAAATTTTTTTAATGAATTTTTGGACGAAAGCTGCAGGCATTATTTTAAGAAACCGCTATTTGGTTTTATTGATCATTGCAATTATCACAGGCTTATTGGCATCGCAAATAAAGTATATGAAATTTTCATATACCGAAGCAAACCTACTTCCTGAAAATCACAAAGTCAATTTAGAATACCGCAAATTTTTAGAAATTTTTGGTGAAGAAGGTAATTTGGTGATTCTTGGAATTAAAGATGCTACTGTTTTTACCCCAAAAAAATTCAATGCTTGGAATCATTTGATTGATAGTTTTAATAAATTAGAAGAAATAGATTTTACACTTTCTATTGCTGATGTTCAGAAATTAAAAGCGGATAGAAATATAAGACAGTTTGTTTTAGAACCACTTTTCGAAAAAGATCCAACAACCACTGAAGAAGTTTTAGCAATCAAAAAACAGCTTTTCGAAAAATTGCCATTTTATGACAATTTGTTGTTCAATAAAAAAACTGGAACCCTCCAAACTGCGATATACATCAAAAAAGAACTGATTAACACGCCTGCTCGTAGAGATTTTATTTTTAGTAAACTGATTCCTGTTGTTGAAAAATTCGAAAAAGAACACCTTGTTGATGTTCGAATTTCAGGAATGCCTTACATCCGAACTTTAAATGCAAAGAACATTCAAGATGAAATTTTATTATTTGTTTTGGGTGCTTTATTGATTACTGCCGTTATTTTCTTTTTCTTTTTTAGGTCGTTCAGAGCCACATTTATTACGCTTTTGTTAGTGATGATTGGCGTTACTTGGGCTTTTGGTTTTATAGGTTGGTTTGGATACGAAATCACTGTGTTATCAGCTTTGATTCCGCCTTTGATTATTGTGATTGGCGTACCAAATGCGATTTTTCTCATCAATAAATACCAACAAGAAATCAAAAAACACGGAAATCAAGCAAAATCTTTGCAGCGTGTGATTACCAAAGTCGGAAATGCAACTTTGATGACCAACATTACTACTGCTGCTGGTTTTGCGACCTTTATTTTTGTAAAGAGTAATTTGTTGCGCGAATTTGGGATTTTGGCTTCACTGAATATCATCAGTATTTTTATTCTTGCACTGTTGATTATTCCTATTATTTATAGTTTTATGCCACCTCCAAAATCAAAACATTTGAACCATCTTGAAAGAAGGTGGATTGAAAATGTGGTGAATTGGATGGAAAAAAAGGTAAAAGAGCAAAGAATTACGATTTATTTTGCCACAGTAATCGTAATTATTCTAGGAGTTATTGGAGTATATCAAATACGAGTTTCTGGAAGTTTGATTGAAGACATGCCCAAAAGCATGGATTTTTATAAAGATATTACCTTTTTTGAAGACGAATTTGGCGGAATCATGCCTTTAGAAATTTTGATAGATACCAAAAAAGAAAAGGGCGTGATGAAATTATCTACCTTAAAAAAAATGAATAAAATTCATGAAAGTATTGAAACTTTTACTGAACTATCAAAACCAATTTCGGTAGTAAATTTGGTAAAATACTCCAAACAAGCTTACTATAAAGGCAATCCAAAATACTATCAATTGCCCACAAATCAGGAGCAAAACTACATTTTTTCCTATTCAAAAAACTCAAGTGCCAACTCAGGAATGCTCAAAAGTTTTGCAGATTCTACAGGGCGTTATGCACGCATCACAACGTTCATGAAAGATATTGGAACAGACAAAATGGATGACATACAAGAACGTTTGCAAACAGTGATTGACAAAGAATTTGACAAAGATAAATATACAGTTACATTGACAGGAAAAGCGTTGGTTTTTATCAAAGGAACCAATTATTTGATTACAAATTTGGTTGTTTCGTTGTCATTAGCAATTCTTTTGATTGCGATTTTTATGGCTTGGATGTTTCGCTCGCCACAAATGATTCTGATTTCTTTGCTGCCAAATATTTTACCTTTGTTGATTACTGCAGGATTGATGGGCTTTTTAAACATTCCTATAAAACCCTCAACAATCTTAGTTTTTAGCATCGGTTTTGGAATTTCGGTAGATGATACCATTCACTTTTTGGCAAAATACCGTCAAGAATTAATTGCCAATAATTGGCGTATAAAACCTTCTGTTTTTGGAGCTTTACGTGAAACTGGCGTGAGTATGTTTTATACTTCCATTGTGTTGTTTTTTGGGTTTTTAGTGTTTACATTGTCGAGTTTTGGAGGTACGATTGCTTTGGGTGCTCTGGTTTCAGTAACATTATTGCTAGCCATGGTTTCTAATTTGTTGTTATTGCCTTCATTATTATTGACTTTTGAAAAGAAAATTGCCAATAAAAAAATATTCAAAGAACCAGCAATGATGATTATTCCTGAAGAAGATCAAGAAGATTAATTTTATTCACTTTGATTTTTTTAAGGGAGAATCTCACAAATTATTAGTTTTTGAAGGGCATTAATTTCAAAAATTTCATGAAATCAATAATCAAATAAAAATCAGAAAGCCAATGACACTATATCATTGGTCTTCATCACTTTAATAAAAAAATCTCATAATTTTATTTTTCTTTTTACAATTTACCC